>Ga0182017_10000826_pt1 | contig 24442 bp, 20 predicted proteins | sample 712E3DmetaG_FD_120492 | JGI IMG/M metagenome (GOLD analysis project Ga0182017, IMG submission 120492) | Permafrost microbial communities from Stordalen Mire, Sweden - 712E3D metaG | ecosystem: Environmental > Terrestrial > Soil > Wetlands > Permafrost | place: Sweden: Stordalen | collected... | reverse complement strand
TATCATGCTTAATGAAACTATTTTTAGCATATCTTTGAACTTTATATATCTGAATTACTGTTACTTATCACATATTATAAATTATTCTTATCATTTACTTTACAAATCATCGATCTCCAACCGATTTCCTTAATGTCTATTACTTTTTCAATCTTTTTCATAAGAAAAAAATATCGGAAAATTTATAATCCAATAACTTAAAATCAACTATTATGGATCCAAGAGTACAACAATTCATGGCGATGATAAAAGCCAAGAATCCAGGTGAAAATGAATTTCATCAGGCAGTGCAGGAGGTAGCAGAATCTCTCATCCCCTTTATTGAGGATAATCCAAAGTACAAGCATGCAAAAATACTTGAAAGAATTGCTGAGCCGGAACGGACAATTATTTTCAGGGTCCCCTGGCTGGATGACAAGGGTGAAATTCAGATCAATCGAGGTTTCAGAATAGAGATGAACAGTGCAATAGGTCCTTACAAGGGAGGACTGAGGTTTCACCCTACTGTAAACATGGGTATTCTGAAATTTCTTGCTTTTGAGCAGGTATTTAAAAACAGTCTGACCACGCTTCCGATGGGTGGTGGAAAAGGTGGATCGGATTTTGATCCTAAAGGAAAATCCGATAATGAGGTTATGAGATTCTGCCAGAGTTTCATGACAGAGTTATTCCGTCATATCGGAGCAGATACTGATGTTCCTGCCGGCGATATTGGCGTAGGTGGCCGGGAAATAGGTTTTATGTTTGGTCAGTACAAAAGACTTAAAAATGAGTTCACCGGTGTTCTAACCGGAAAAGGAATTGAATGGGGTGGTTCTCTCATACGCCCCGAAGCAACTGGTTATGGTGCAACCTATTTTGCCCAGGAAATGCTCTCAACCCGTGGTGAAAGTCTGAAAGGTAAAACAGTTTGTATTTCGGGTTCTGGCAATGTAGCTCAATACGCTATCGAAAAAGTGACCGATATGGGAGGCAAAGCTGTAACTTCATCAGACTCTGATGGCTTTATCTACGATCCAAAAGGAATTGACAAGGACAAACTAGCATTTATTATGGAACTTAAGAATGTCAAAAGAGGAAGAATCAAAGAGTATGCTGAAAAATATGGAGTTGAATATTTTGAAGCCAAAAGACCCTGGGGAATCAAATGTGATGTTGCAATGCCTAATGCAACTCAGAATGAGATCAATGGAGATGAAGCAAAAACTCTTGTTAAAAACGGATGTATTTGTGTATCAGAAGGCGCCAATATGCCATCCACTCCGGAAGCTGTTGAGGTATTTATTAATGCCGCAATACTTTTTGGCCCCGGCAAGGCTGCTAACGCCGGTGGCGTTGCTACATCAGGTCTGGAAATGACCCAGAACTCAATGAGACTGCCCTGGTCCAGGACTGAAGTTGATGAAAAACTTCACACAATAATGAAAAATATTCACTCAACCTGCGTTAAGTACGGAACCAAAGAAAACGGATTCATTAATTATATTGATGGAGCAAACATAGGCGGTTTTGTAAAAGTTGCTAACGCCATGATTGCACAAGGTGTTGTTTAGAATATATTAAATTATAGAAAGAGGCTACATGTTTTTTGCAGCCTCTTTTTTATTTTTCATATTTTTGCAACCTAAAACAATCGCATGCAACTTATTGATACACATACTCACTTTTACCTTCCCGAATTTGACAATGACAGAGATGAAGCCGTGGAAAGAGCCATTGAAAACAAGGTCATCAAACTGCTCATGCCGAACATCGATATCTACTCTGTTGATGCAATGATTGCAACCGAGAAAAGGTATAAAGGAATCTGTTATTCAATGATTGGTTTGCATCCCACATCAGTCAAGGAAGATTATCTTAAACAGCTTGATGCTCTAGAAGAAAAAGCAGCTGAGCGCCCCTTTATTGCTATTGGGGAAATCGGAATAGATCTCTATTGGGATAAAACATTTATTAAAGAACAAATTAGTGCCTTTAAAAGACAGGTTTCACTAGGTTTAAAATATAAACTGCCTGTTGTAATACATTCCAGAGATTCATTCCCTGTGGTCTTTGAAGCTTTGAAAGAATTTGAAGGCAGTGGCATCAAAGGTGTTTTTCATGCCTTTACAGGAGATATCCTAAATGCTGAAAAAGCCATCAATATGGGATTTAAGTTAGGTATAGGAGGGATTATCACATTTAAAAATTCCGGGCTTGATGCGGTTGTAAGGGAAATAGGAATTGAAGATTTAATACTCGAAACTGATTCTCCCTATCTGGCACCAGCTCCCTATCGGGGAAAAAGAAATGAGAGCGCCTATATTTCCATAATCAATAAGAAGCTTAGTGAGATTTTAAGCATTGAAAGTGATGAAGCAGCGTCAAAAACCTATAAAAATTCTGTTGAACTCTTTAAACTACCGGCGGATGAATAGAAAAAAGGAGATTTCAGTATTGCTTATTTACACAGGTGGAACAATCGGTATGGTAAATGACCCGGTTACAGGATCTTTGGTTCCGGTTGATTTTGAACACATTTCTGATCAGGTGCCTGAACTGAAAAAGTTTGGTTATAATATCAGATCCGTCTCTTTCAACCCGGTATCTGATTCTTCTAATATAGATCCTGAAATGTGGATAAAAATGGCCACAGTAATAGAAGATCACGTTGCGGATTATGATGGATTTGTGGTACTTCACGGGACAGATACAATGGCGTATTCAGCCTCTGCTCTTAGTTTCATGCTGGAAAATCTGCAAAAATCCGTTATTTTCACCGGATCCCAGTTACCGATTGGAGTTCTTCGTACTGATGGTAAAGAGAACCTGATTACTGCAATTGAAATTGCAGCATCACAAGATAACGGGAGGCCTATGGTGCCTGAAGTCTGTATCTATTTTGATAATAAACTTATGCGCGGTAATCGTACAACCAAGATCAGCGCCGAGCATTTTGATGCATTTGATTCTCCAAACTATCCTCCTCTTGCTGAGGTCGGTCTGCATATCAGGTTCAACAACAAATTCATAAATTCCCCTGATCCTCATAGAGATATGATAGTTCACAAAATATTCAATAACAATATAGCAGTTCTTAAACTATTTCCCGGACTAAATTCCAATTTTGTAAAGGCAACAGTAAATACGCCAGGATTAAAAGCTCTTATTATTGAATCTTTTGGTTCAGGAAATGCACCTACATATAGTTGGTTCACAGAAGAGCTTAAAGGCTTCATAGCCAGAGGTGGCTTAATCCTCAATATTACTCAATGCCATGGCGGAAGTGTTGAGATGGGACTATATGAAACGAGCCGTGAAATGCTCAGAGCCGGAGTATTAAGTGGTAAGGATATCACATCAGAAGCCTCTGTGACTAAGCTTATGAATCTGCTGGGAAGATATAATGACACGGATAAAATAATATCTTCAATTAGTGTATCAATGGCTGGGGAAATGAGCTGATAAGATTTTTATTTGATAATATTTTTGTAATTTGCGCCGCCATTTTAAGGTATTTCGGAAGACACATTGGAGAGATGCAGGAGTGGTTTAACTGGCACGCCTGGAAAGCGTGTGTCCCGCTAGAAGCGGGACCGGGGGTTCGAATCCCCCTCTCTCCGCAAAGGCAAAGCAATCCTGCGACAGCAAGATTATTTTGTTTTCTGCTGCGACTGAGTTGTGCTTGCATCAGAGAAGGAGAAGCAGAAAACAGAATAAAAGCACGAAGTGTTTGCTTTGCCTTTGCTAGGTTCCACCTAGGGATCGCCGCAGGCAATCCCCTATCATCCAAATGGTTTATTCATGCTTTGCAAGATTCACACCAAAATGGATCACCATTTTTATAAACTCACCCTTGTCTTCCTCCCTGTATTAGATGACAATTTGAATATCCATTAGTAAAAGAAATTTATAAGATCTTTCAAGCCTGAAATTGTAAGAGCCTCTACCAATCCGAAACCCCAAAATTGCACTTTGCAAAAATTATTATTTTTTAACGATTACCCTTTTAACATTTATTAAACATTTAATTATCAATTCCCTACAAAACATCACTATCTTTGCACAAACATTGAAAAGGAGTAAATTAATGACTATTTAGAAACACTACGGGAATAAAAATGCAATCTTCCTTGTCTAAACCGCACAGTCTTTAATTAGTATTGACCTATTATTTCCGGTGTATAAGCATTGCAACGGAAGAGTTAAATTTTATTTGTAACTGAATTATGGAAACATCATTAATGTTTAATATTAACAAAATCATAATGAATAGAATATTTATTATCATCTCACTGGCATGCTTAATCAGTAGTTCCGCATTTTGCCAGGACAAGAAATGGTCTTTGGCTGAATGCATTGATCACGCGTTGCAGGAAAATACTTCGGTTAAACAAGGACAACTTTCAAACAATGTAACTGCTTTAACTCTTGAGCAATCCAAAGCAAATTTTATACCGACTCTTTCAGCTTCAGGCAGCCAGGGTTTTAATTTTGGACGTACATTGGATCCGCACACGAATGTTTATGTTTCTCAAAACAACATAACCAACAATTTTTCAGTGAACTCCAGTTATAATCTTTTTACCGGTTTCCAGACAATAAACACCATTAAGATGAACCAGCTTAATTTAAAAGCAGGGACTCTGGACCTTGAAAAGACGAAGAAAGACGTTACTTTAAATGTTACCCTGGCCTACCTCCAGGTTTTATATGCTTATGAGCAGGTTGAACAGGCAAAGTCACAAGTTGAATCAACTCAATCACAGGTTGATAAGACTCAGATTCTTGTCAATGCAGGGACTTTGCCCATAGGAAATCTTTATACTGTGCAGTCTCAGCTCGCTACAGATAAGTACTCCCTTGTGAATGCAGAAAATCAGTTGTCAATCTCTAAAGTCAACCTTATGCAACTAATGGAGTTACCTGTAGAACCTGTTTTTGATGTAGTCCGGCCCGATCTTAGTAATCTGATTGTTGAATCTGAAAACAAAACGGGTACTGATTCAATCTATTCAAAAGCGCTTAGGGTACAACCTGATATTGCCAGCGCTGCACTAAAAGTAACCAGTGCAGAGACAAACCTGAAAATTTCAAAGGCAGCCCTTTATCCCAGGCTATCATTATCCACAGGAATCAGTTCTGCTTATTCCAATAAAGGATCTCTGGGTTTTCAGGAACAACTTAAGGACAACCGGACCGAATCGGTAAGGCTGAATCTTTCTATTCCGATATACAGTCAGAGGCAGGTTTCCACAAATATAAAGAAATCACAGATCAGTATTAATTCAGTACAACTTGCTGCACTTGATACACGAAATCAATTGCGTAAAAATATTGAACAGGCCTACAACGATATGGTTGCCGCACAGCATAATTTTGAAGCCGTGCAGAATCAGTTAATAATGACAGAAACATCATATAATGATTCTAAACGAAAATATGATCTGGGGATGATCACTGCCACAGATTTTCTTATTGCAAAAAATAATTATTCAACTGCCCTTTCAAACCTTATACATGCTAAATACAATTATTTGTTTACCACTAAAATCCTTGATTTTTATCAGGGTAATCCAATTAAATTATAAACTGCTATTATTTACCTAGAAAAAAGGATATTATGAAAAAGAAAATTATTATTGGCTTAATCGTGTTGGTCGCTTTTGCCATAGCCGGATATGTTATCCTGAAGAAGGAACCATCCAAAGAAATAAAATGGGATACCAAACCAATAACCAGGGGTTCGATCAGTAACACTATAACTGCAACAGGAACTCTTCAGGCTGTGACTACTATTCAGGTAGGGACACAAGTATCCGGAATTATTTCAAAATTGTATATCGATTATAATTCAAAAGTTAAAAAAGGTCAGATATTAGCTATGATTGATACAACTACTCTTTCAGCCAGCGTATTTGATGCCAGAGCAGCAGTTTACCGTCAGCAGATCCAGGTAAATCAGACTAAAAGAGACTATGAAAGAACGAAAGATCTCTTCGCTCAAAAGGTTGTTGCACAGACAGATTATGATTTAGCCCTTGATAATTATGAAACGGCAAAATCTTCATTGATATCGGCACAGGCGCAATTAAACCGGGCTATGATTAACCTGGGATATGCCACTATCCTTGCTCCTCTTTCAGGAGTTGTAATCAGTAAGAGTGTTGAACAGGGACAAACTGTTGCAGCAAGCCTTAACTCCCCGACTTTGTTTACAATTGTAGATGATCTGACTAAAATGCAGGTACAGGCCAGTATTGATGAAGCTGATATTGGACAGGTCAAGGAAGGTGAGAAGGTCACATTCACCGTCGATGCATATCCCGAGGATAAGTTTAACGGTTCTGTTAAACAGATCAGAATTGATCCGGTTATTGTTTCAAATGTCGTGAATTATGTAGTCATAGTTGATGTCCCTAACCCTGACCTGAAACTTATGCCGGGAATGACAGCTAATATTACTGTCACAGTCAATGAAGCTACTGATGTAATGAAAGTTCCGGTAAAAGCTCTGAGCTTCCGTCCTCCCAATTTTTACCTTTACGAATTAATGGCTGGTTTACCTGATTCTACTAAAAAAAGAATAAATGACAGGATTGAATCTATGAAGGAAAGAATGAGATCAGCAGGCACTTCCGAAACCGACATAAACACGAGGATTGATGCTATGAGAATTTCTTTAGCTTTCGGTGGTTCACCGACCAGATCGACCGGAGCTGGAGGTGGAGGAGGTTTTGGTGGCCCCGGTGGAGGCGGTGGTGGTTTTGGGGGAGGTGGGCAGACTGCTGCACCAGCTAGACCAAGAGTCTCAACATCGGGTCAGATATGGATAAAAGAAGGTGACAATCTAAAAGTAGTCAGGGTCCGGACAACACTGAAGGATGGTACATTTGCGTCAGTCGAAAGTCCTGAATTGAAAGATAGTATGACCGTGGTTGTTGGTGCTGTATATGATAAAAATCTTGATAAAGTTGCTGCTGCTGCAACAAATCCTCTGATGCCACAGGCTAGAAGAGGAGGAGGATTCAGATAAAATTATTGATTTAAAAATATTATTGCAATAGTTCAATTATATAATTTGTAAAATAATGCATCCTATTATATCTGTCCAGGAATTGACCAAAATTTATGACATGGGTGAAGTGAAAGTTCATGCATTGCGTGGAATTAATCTTGATATCTGCCAGGGTGAGCTTTCTTCCATCATGGGACCCAGCGGCTCAGGCAAATCGACATTTATGAATATTGTCGGTTGTCTGGATCTGCCAACCCATGGCAAGTACATTCTTGATGGGCAGGATGTCAGCGGTTTTAATAAGGATCAACTTGCAAATATCCGAAATAAAAAAATCGGTTTTGTATTCCAGACTTTCAATCTGCTTCCAAGAACATCAGCTCTTGAAAATGTCGAGCTCCCTTTGTTGTATAATCCTGGAACCCGCGCAAAAGAAAGAAGAGAACGTGCCATGGAGGCTCTTAATATGGTGGGACTTTCTGAACGTGCCGGCCATTTTCCAAATCAACTTTCAGGCGGGCAACAACAACGTGTTGCTATCGCACGGTCACTCGTGAACAATCCAGTTATTATCCTTGCAGATGAGCCAACGGGTAACCTCGACACACGAACAAGTTATGAAGTGATGGGTATCTTTCAGCAGCTTAACAAAAAGGGTATTACAATTGCCCTGATAACTCATGAACCCGAGATTTCTCAGTTCACTTCAAGAAATGTTCTCTTCCGTGATGGCAAAATTTTTAAGGAGGTGAAAGTAGCAACAGTCAGGAATGCTGTTGAAGAACTTGCTGCCCTGCCTCCGGAAGATGATGATTTAAACGCATAAATTAAAGAAAATGAAAATATTAAATTTACTTGTTATCGCGTACCGGTCATTAAATAAAAACAAGGTGCGGTCACTCCTGACCATGCTTGGTATAATTATCGGAGTAGCTTCTGTTATTGCTATGATTGCAATAGGACAGGGTTCTAGGGATGCCATTCAAAAACAAATTGCCAGCATGGGAACGAACGTAATAATGATCTCCCCGGGAGCAGGTTTTCGCGGCGGTGTCGCAACGGCAGCAGGATCAGCTGTATCACTGAAAATGGATGACGTGAATGCTATTCGAGCAAATTGTCCTGCAGTGAAATATCTCAGCCCGGTAGCTCGCGCAAATGGACAGGTAATTGCTATAAACAACTGGAATACATCAGTTAATGGTGTTTATATTGAATATTTCGACATTCGTGATCTGAACATTGAGAGTGGAGCCCGTTATACTGACGAGGATGAAAAACGTGCTGCTAAAGTATGTATAGTGGGAAAAACTGTGTCAGATAATCTTTTTGGCGCGGATGTGGATCCAGTCGGACAGAAAGTCAGGATCAGGAGTGTCCCATTTACTATTATCGGTTTGCTTAAATCTAAAGGACAGAATTCAATGGGACAGGATCAGGATGACATCATTTATGCTCCTTACAGTACTATACAAAAACGTATGCGCGGTTCAAGTACAGATGTTCAGCAAGTATATATTTCCGCTATTTCGGAGGCTGATATTCCTGTCGCGCAACAACAGATTGACAGTCTTCTCCGGGCAAGAAAAAATCTAAGCTTAACTGAAGATCCTCCCTACATGATAAGGACTCAGACAGATATCGCTCAAACCGCAACTGCCACCTCAGGTACCATGATTACTTTGCTTGCAAGCATAGCCAGTATTTCATTACTTGTAGGAGGAATTGGAATTATGAATATTATGCTTGTTTCGGTAACCGAGCGTACACGGGAAATAGGCCTAAGAATGGCCATTGGCGCCAGAGGAAGGGATATCCTCAGACAATTCCTGCTTGAAGCCATGTTACTTAGCATCCTTGGCGGACTTATTGGTATCGCTCTTGGAGTGGGTGTATCAAAAGCTTTGGTACAGTTTTTAGGCTGGCCGGTTACTCTGACTTCCTATTCTATAATTCTGGCATTTACTTTTGCGACAATTATCGGCGTTTTCTTTGGCTGGTACCCTGCCAGAAAAGCAGCAAATCTTATTCCAATGGATGCGTTGAGGTATGAGTAATTGTGTTACACTTTGATAATATTCCGCTGCCGATTTTATTTAATCCACTGAAACACCATCTTGGGTTCATAAAAGATTATATCGATCAAAATCAGAATAGTAAGGAACATCTTAATAATCAGACATTAATTAAAGATCTTAAACACCTTGGCGGTTCATTAATGGATATATACTCCGGAGCTTTATCTTCTGATCTTGTCATTGATGAAATAATGAAATTTATTGAAACTAATCACCTGATTGATAAAGATCTTTATATTAAATGGGCAGGTAAAGACCCTAAAGAACTGAAAACAATTGAGTTGTCCGATGCTTCAAAATGGGTTCTGAAATATTCCGAAAATGAAGTAAGATTTGTTCATCCATTCCCTGCCCGTTACAGCCCCCATTCTTTCAGGGTCAAGGCTAATACGCTCAAGTCAGCAATACTATATATAATTTGTATCGGAAAAGACTATATCACAGAGGAGGATCTGAATATAGCCAGGGCAGTTGCAGGTTTATCCCCGGTTAAGGATGTGGTTGATGCTGAAGCAATAACGGAGATGATAGAGATACTCAGAGGTGTCTGATTGTCTGATTGTCTGTTTGTCTGTTTGTTTGTCCAGGGTCCTGCAATCTGTTTTTTTACTTTCGACTTTTTACTTTTTACTTTAAACTTGAAAAGGCGCCGTCAGCGCCTTTTCGTGATCCCGGGGCGACTCGAACGCCCAACCAACAGAACCGGAATCTGCCATTCTATCCATTGAACTACGGGACCATTTAATCATGGCAAAAGTATAATCTATAGCCCGGTTTTCCAACTTATTAATGATTTTTTAGGTCGGAAGGCCAACTGTCCGACAACTATCAATAATGAAATCTGCCAAAGTTTTTCTATTTTCGCTGTCCGATAAAAGCATATAATTATTCAAGATAAGAGCAAGATGGATTACAATTTCCGGGAAATAGAAAAGAAGTGGCAGAAATACTGGGAGGAGAACAAAACATTCAAAACTCCTGAAAATTATGAAAATCCGAAAAAATACTATGTTCTTGATATGTTTCCATATCCTTCAGGTGCAGGTTTGCACGTCGGACATCCTGAAGGGTATACAGCAACGGATATTTTCAGCCGGCACAAAAGAATGATGGGATTTAATGTCCTTCACCCCATGGGATGGGACGCTTTCGGACTTCCTGCTGAACAGTATGCCATACAGACCGGAACACATCCTTCGATAACAACAAAAAATAATTGCGATACTTTCAGGAGACAGATTAAAGAGCTCGGCCTCAGTTATGATTGGGATCGAGAGATCAACACCACTGATCCAAATTATTATAAATGGACTCAGTCAATTTTTATTAAACTCTACAATACTTGGTTTGATGATCAGCTTCAGAAGGGTCGGCCAGTATCAGAATTGAAAATACCGGAAGATATTTTGAAATCCGGGAAATCCGGGGTAAGAAAATATATTGATTCAAAGCGTCTTGCCTATTATGATGATGCACAAGTCTGGTGGTGTTCTAACTGCAGGATTGTATGTGCAAATGAGGAAGTTTTGACAGATGGTTCGCATGAAAAATGTGGGAATATTGTTGAAAAGAAAAATCTGAAACAGTGGCTGCTTCGCATTCCTCTTTATGCGGAGAGACTGCTAAAAGGTATCGATGATCTTGACTGGCCTGAAGGTATAAAGGATATGCAGCGAAACTGGATAGGACGTTCATCCGGTGCCGAGGTAGATTTTAATCTGTACGGACTTGATGAAAAACTGACTGTTTTCACAACACGACCTGATACTCTCTTCGGAGCAACATACATGGTCATTGCTCCGGAACATAATCTTCTTGATAAAATAACAACTCCTGAAGCCTCAAGATCTGTAATGGATTATATTAAGTCAGCATCTCTTAAATCGGATCTCGACCGGACTGATCTTTCCAAAGAAAAAACCGGAGTTTTCACTGGCCGGTATGCTATTAACCCTGTTAATCTGAAAAAGATACCGGTCTGGATAGCTGATTATGTTCTTACAGGGTATGGCACAGGAGCCATAATGGCAGTTCCGGCTCATGATACCAGGGATTTCGAGTTTGCCGAGAAATTCAATCTGCCAATTGTTTGCATTCAGGATCCGGATGTTACAGACGCTGACCAGAAAAAAAGAATTATAGCCGGCAAAGAATGCTGGACTGAGGATGGAAAATATATCAATTCATCCGATAAACAAACAGGCATAGATATCAACGGCCTTAACAAAGAAGCCGGGATTTCTGAGATCACGTCCTGGCTTGAATCAAAAGGAATTGGCAAGGCTAAAATAAATTACAAAATCCGTGACTGGCTTTTCAGCAGGCAGAGATACTGGGGAGAACCCTTTCCGGTAATTCATTGGGATGATGGTGAAATAACTCTGGTTGATGAAAAAGAGCTTCCACTGCAGCTGCCGGAACTTGAGAAATATCTTCCCGGAGAAACAGGAGAATCTCCCCTCTCGAATGCAACTGACTGGCTTTCTGTAAAAGATTCATCAGGCCGTACAGGAAGACGTGAAACAAACACTATGCCTCAATGGGCTGGGTCATGCTGGTACTATCTTCGATTTATTGATCCAAAAAATGATAATCAGATTTTCAGTCCGGAAAAAGAGAAGTACTGGATGCCTGTTGACCTTTACATAGGAGGTGCTGAACACGCTGTCCTTCATCTTCTTTACAGCCGGTTCTGGCATAAAGTATTATTTGATCTTGGGATTGTTTCGACCGACGAACCATATAAAAGGCTTTTTAACCAGGGAATGATCCTGGCTTTTGCCTATGAAACTGAGACCGGGGCAAAAGTAGCCAGTGATCTTGTGGAGGAAAGGGATGGCAAATTTTATCATAAAGAGACCAGAGATGAACTCAGGCAGATTGTCGCCAAAATGTCGAAAACTCTCAAAAATGTTGTAAATCCCGATGATGTCACATCAAAATATGGTGCTGACTCACTGAGACTTTACGAGATGTTTATGGGACCGCTGGATGTGACAAAACCGTGGGATGACAAGGGCGTAAAGGGTGTATTCGGGTTCCTTTCCAGGGCATTCAGGTTTATTTCAAATCCTGAGAATATTCTCCCGGGCAGTGAGGAAGACCGCGAGATACTCAAAGGACTGCATCAGACCATTAAAAAGATTCAGTCCGATATTGAGAACCTAAGGTTCAATACCGCTATTTCGGCTATGATGATATTCTTAAATCTTATAATAAAAAAGGGTAAAATAACCTTGACAACCGCAGAAACATTCGTAAAGGTACTTTCACCTTTCGCCCCACATCTTTCTGAAGAGTTATGGTTAATTCTTGGAAATTGCAGCACAATTGCTTATGAACCATGGCCTTCTGTTAATGAGGAATATTTGAAAGAAGATGTTTTTGAATATCCGGTCTCATTTAACGGTAAGATGCGGTTTAAAATTGAACTTCCTGTTAATATGGATAAAAATGAAATAATCAGCATTATACTTAGTGACGAAAGGACAAAAAGATGGCTGGGAGATAAAGAACCCTCTAATATCATTGTTGTACCAAACAGAATAGTGAATATTGTCATAAAATAATCAGACCAAAATATTGGACCTGAATTCAGAATTATTACAAACATCCTCTTTGATCTTATGAAGATTTGTTTTCCTCTTCTGCTATTGTTTTCTCTGCTTTCCTGCAATAATGTATCAAAAACCAAACAAGCCGGCATTACTCAGACAGTGGATACAATTGCCAGGATTCCGGTTAATGACACTGCAAGATTGTTTGGGATACCGGTTGATTCGTACAGAATATCAACTGGTAAAATCAAACCTAACAGGTTCCTGAGTGATATTTTAGCTAAATATGGAATTACTGATCAGGAGATTTTCTTCCTCATAAAGAATTCTTCCAAAATATTTGACGTGAGGGAAATCAGATCGGGTAATAATTATACTATTTTATCTGAAAAAGATACTATCGGGAAGGCCAGGTATTTTATTTATGAACATGACCCATCGCTGTTTTACATCTTCAGTTTCAACGATTCTCTCAATATTACGCCATTCAGACAAAAAGAAAATTCTGTAATCAGATATGCATCAGGGAAAATTGAAACATCTCTGTGGGATGCCATTATCGAAGCTAAACTAAACTTTGAACTGGCAAATGCTCTGTCTGAAATCTATGCCTGGACGGTTGATTTTTTCGGTTTGCAGAAAGGAGATGGTTTTAAGGTCATATTTGAAGAGAAATTTATCGGGGATCAGTCTTTTGGTATCGGGAAAATATATGGGGCGGAATTCGACCATTCCGGGAACAAAATATATGCTATTCCGATGATACAGGAAGGGAAAGAGAGTTTTTATGACAGCAACGGAAACAGCCTGCGAAAAGAATTCCTCAAGGCACCTTTGACATTTTCAAGAATTAGTTCCCGCTTTTCCTCAGGAAGAATGCACCCGATTCTGAGGATAGTCAGACCTCATTACGGAGTTGACTATGCAGCGCCTGTTGGAACTCCGGTAAAATCCATTGGTGATGGGATAGTAATATCGACTACAATGGAAGAAGAAGCCGGCAGAATTGTCAGAATTAAACATAATAGCGTCTATTCGACAGCCTATATGCATCTCAGCAATTTTGCATCCGGTATATTTGCAGGAACAGCAGTAAAACAAGGGGAGATCATAGGGTATGTTGGAATGAGTGGCATGGCTACAGGGCCACATCTCGATTTCAGGTTTTATATGAATGGCTATCCTGTCGATCCCCTTAAAGTTGATGCTCCGCCGGTTGAACCAGTTCTTGAGGAAAATACAGATAAATTTCAAAAGATAAAAACAGTTGTTTTAAGCCTCCTCGGAACTTTTAACTGAAAATTCCGGCAGTTTAGTTACTATATCCTCAATAACTTTAGGGTAATGCTGATATTCAAGGGCGTGAATTTTTTGTGCGAGAGTATCCGGGGTATCTGAAGGTTCAACCTTACATTTCACCTGAAAAATGACAGCGCCCTGATCATAAGATTCATTTACGAAGTGAATTGAGATCCCCGATTCCTTATCCCGGCTTTCTATTACTGCCCTGTGAACATATTCTCCATACATTCCCTTACCTCCATAACCAGGCAACAAAGCAGGATGTATATTAATTATTCTGTCTTTATAGGGATCAAGGATATTATCAGGTACACGCCATAAAAACCCTGCCAGTACAATAAAATCTATTTTATAAAGCAGCAGGTACCTTAAAACTTTTCCTGTTATATAAAATTCCTTACGGTCGAAAAAAACTGACCGTATATTATGCTTCGCAGCCCGTTCTAAAACAAACGAATCACGTTTGTTTGACAATACGAGTGCAACTTTTACTGTATTTCTGGTCGAAAAGTATGCAATAATATTTTCGGTATTGGTACCATTGCCGCTAGCAAAAACTGCTATATTCCTCATTCTATGATAATTAGATTATTTGAAGTTTATTTCTATTTCTCAATATTAATTAATTATTTTACTGTCCATCAATTTATTATGGTATAACACTAATAAAAAAACATCAATTCGCTTGAAAAATATAGTACAAATATATTTCTTTGCACTGTCTAAAAATTATTATTAATTAAAAATTATTATTATGTCTGACATTGCCACAAGAGTAAAAGAGATTATTGTTGACAAACTTGGCGTTGACGAATCAGAAGTAACTCCGGAAGCTAGTTTCACAAATGATCTGGGGGCTGACTCTCTTGACACTGTTGAGTTGATCATGGAGTTTGAAAAAGAATTCAACATTGGAATTCCTGACGATCAGGCCGAAAGTATCGGGACAGTTGGGGAAGCCATCAAGTACATCGAGGAAAATGCAAAATAATTTTGCATAGATAAAGATCCATTTATGAGAAGAGTTGTAGTTACAGGCATTGGAGCACTTACTCCGCTTGGAAAAAACTTACATGAATTTTGGGATGGTTTAAAGAATGGCGTAAGCGGATCGGGGTTGATAACCCGGTTTGATACGGAAAAATTCAAAACAAAATTTGCATGTGAGGTCAAAGACTACAACTCAAGCAATTATTTTGACAGGAAAGAAGCCAACAAACTGGATATGTATTCCCAGTTTGCCCTTATTGCATCAGATGAAGCAATTATCGATTCAGGGATTGACCTTGAAAAGATTAATAAAGACCGGGTTGGAGTTATCTGGGCATCAGGCATAGGAGGGCTTGAAACCTTTTTTCAGGCAATAAAAGGATACGTGCTCGGTGATGGAACACCCAGGTTCAGTCCCTTCTTTATTCCGAAGATGATCAGTGATATAGCCGCCGGACAGATTTCAATTAAATATGGATTCAGAGGGCCCAATTTTTCTACTGTTTCAGCTTGTGCTTCTTCCACGACTGCCATAATAGATGCAATTAATTATATCAAGCTGGGTAAAGCCGACATTTTTGTAACAGGCGGATCTGAAGCAGCCATCAATGAACCTGGAATAGGGGGGTTCAATGCGATGCAGGCTCTTTCTACCAACAATGATGAGTATCTAACAGCGTCAAGACCATTTGATCTTACCAGAGATGGTTTCGTAATGGGAGAAGGAGCGGGAGCACTGATTATAGAGGGGTATGACCATGCTAAGGCAAGGGGTGCAAAAATTTATGCAGAACTGGTTGGAACAGGAATGACTGCTGATGCTTTTCATCTTACCGCACCCCATCCTGAAGGTCTCGGGGCAAGTAATGTTATGAAACTTGCCGTCAGTGATGCCGGAATGAAACCTGAAGACATTGATTATATTAATGTCCATGGTACCGCCACTCCGCTTGGTGATATATCCGAAATCAAAGCAATAATTAACGTATTCGGGGAACATGCCTACAAACTGAACATAAGCTCCACAAAATCAATGACAGGCCATCTTCTTGGCGCAGCAGGTGCAGTTGAAGCTATTACAGCCATTATGGCAGTAGTCCATGACCTCATTCCTCCAACTATCAATTTTAAGAATCCAGACCCTGCTATAGATCAGAATCTGAATCTGACTCTGAACAAGGCCCAAAGCAGAAAAGTTAATGCTGCCTTGAGCAATACTTTTGGATTTGGCGGTCACAACGCTTCTGTCGTTATTATAAAAGCAGAGGTTTAGTGTCTTTATTCCGGAAAAGAAAAAACGGTATATATATTCTTGACAAGCGGGAATTCAGTTCCCGTTTAAAGGTAATATTAAGGTTCCGTCCCGGGAATCTGAAGATTTATGAAATAGCGTTCATACATCGTTCTGCATCTTTCAACCTGCCTGACGGGCAAAGAATAAATAATGAAAGGCTTGAATTTCTTGGTGATTCAGTTCTGGATATGATTCTCTCCGACTTTCTATTTGAGAAATATCCCGAAGCCTCAGAGGGATTCATGACAAAAATACGATCAAGAATCGTAAACAGAGATGTTCTGAATCAGCTTGCAGTTTCCATGCATATTGACAAACTCCTTGTTAGTAATATCAGTTCCGGCCATAATACAAAACATTTATACGGTGATGCTCTGGAAGCCCTCATCGGAGCTATTTTTATTGATAAGGGACTAAAAAGAACCAAACACTTTTTTATAAAAAATGTCCTCGAAAACTACCTTGATCTTCAAACTATTGTAAACACAGATAGCGATTATAAGAGCCTTGTCTTTGAATGGGTACAGAAGAAAAAAAGCAATCTTATTTTTACCTATAATGAAGAATATGATTTCGACCTTAAAAAATCTGTATTTACTACCAAATTGTGCATTGATAAGGTAGAATTTGGCAAGGGACAGGGAGTCTCTAAAAAAGAAGCTGAACAGGAAGCTTCTCGTCAGGCCTGGGAGCGACTAAAAGATAATTCCGGGGAATATGAAAAATTTGCTTGATTATTTTATAACTTTATGGGGTTAAGCAAATAGTATATGAAGGGGCGGCCAAAGGTTACCAGGATTCAACTCGATGACCACACAGATGACGAATTTGTAATTTTTGGTTTAGTTTCTACTGAAGCTGATTATAAACTTTCTCAGTTACTGAATAAGAAACTTAAAATAACCCTTAGGAATGTTAATACTATCGATCTGAAAGAAGTTGGCAGAATGAAATTAAGCTTCAGCAGATATTCTGATACTTCCAGCTCCCCTGAAATAACCTTCAACCTGATCTCAAACAGATCGGACAAAGATTATCTGTTGAAGAAACTGAAGAAAATTGATTATTTTTTCCGGATAAACAGCTTTGCCAACAGATTTAATATTGAACAACTAACCAGCACTTTAAGAGAAATAGATAGAATAACAGCAGTATTCAGACTCGATCCGCTGGAAATTAAAGATAAGAATTTAGTTTACCTAACCCTTTAGGATATGGAAAATCTTTATTACAATTTATCTAAAGAAGAATTTTCAAGAGGCAGAAAAGTTTTATTATGGATTTTTACATCTCTGTTTTTTCTGGCTGGCCTGGGAATTATATTCATGAATGTTATTTTGCATAATGAGTCAATTCACCTGTCATTATCGTTGGCTCCTTTCGGCATAAGTTTTGTCGCAGGGACAATTGCAATAATTGCTACTTTCAGCAAAAATGATCATTATATCATCATTGACAATGATAAAATTGAGTTTAAGTTTGGCATGTTAAAACCAAAAATTCAGACATTTCTCTGGAACAATGTCAAAGAAATCCAACTCCCCCATAAACAAAAAAAAATAAAACTTGTAATGAAAAATAATTCATCAAATATCATTAATCTTACCTGGATTGAAAAGAAAAAATCAAGTCATATAAGGAAACAGTTTTATTACGCTGCAAGAGAAAAGAATATCGATATCATTAAGGTACAGTACCTGCCTTCAAAATAATAAGAAGAGCCGCTCGGGCGAGCGGCTCAAACTTTTGATAACCCTAAAACTAACCTAACCTATGAAAAAAACCTCTATCTTTTTAAAACAAATATCGTGCCAAATGCCTTACAAATATAAGCATGGTTTTTCGTACTAAAAAATATTTTTTCGTAATTAACTGAATATTAACAATAACTTAATTAATTGTTAATATTTTTTATTTTATAAAATTATTTTCTTCCTGCCTGTTTCTATATAAACACTATCGCGTGTTAAAGAAAGTTAAAGAGTGTTAAATTAATCCGGATAGGAGTAATTTTGCATTCATATGAAACAAAAAACTATTGTATTACTGGCAATTTTCTTTTTTCTTTCAGTTTCCGGACTTATTCTTATTCAGCTTTACTGGATACGCAACGCTATAAATATCACTGATCAGCAATTCCGCTATCAGGCTAATAAGGCACTTGAAGCGGTCGTCCTGAATATGGAAGAGAGTGAGCTTATAAACAAGATCCTTGAAGAAGTTAACCCAGCCAACTCCGATTCAGTTACTGCCATAATACCTGCAAACTCTCCAATAGCCAGAAAACTCCAGGGATACATGCCTAATTCAGATTTACTTGAAATGTACGGTCTTATCGATCCAAATCAGCCAATAATAGTCGGTAAATCAGGTCAGAAAATAATTATTTCAGCAGAAGACACTTCTCCTTTTCAAGTTGAAGACTCTCCCGAATTCCAATCACAAAGTATTCAGGCGGGTCTATCAGGACGGGTCACGAATAAGATTGTATTCCTTGAAAATATCATGGAAAAAATTTTCAGGGAAACACCTGATATAAGAAACAGGGTAAATCTCGAAAACGTAAACAGGAAACTCAGGGAAGCACTTAATAATGTAGCGATCCATCTTAATTATGAATTTGCTATAAGATCGGGACGTTCAATAATTATTAAAACACCCGGATTTAATGACAGGGTCGGGACAAATAAATTTATGCGGCAACTTTTCCCAAACGACCCAGTTCCTGGTCAGAATCAGATAGTTATGTACTTCATGCAGGAAAAACAATATAAATTTGAAAAGATTGGAAGTCTCGGCTTTTTATCTCTCATCTTTACTGCTCTGCTCCTGGTTTTGTCGACAGGTACTTTTATTGTCATTTTCAGACAGAAAAAGTTATCTGAGATCAGGAACGATTTTATAAACAATATGACCCATGAGCTGAAAACTCCAATATCGACGATATCGCTTGCATCACAAATGCTTGCTGATAAAAGTATTCCTTCAGAGAAGAAAGATACAGATAATCTTGCCAAAGTTATTTCAGATGAAAGTACCAGATTGAAATATCAGGTGGAAAAAGTTCTTCAAATGGCCATATTTGAAAAAGTTAAACTCAGACTCATTCTTACTGAAATTGATGTTCACCGTATTATCGAAAGAGTGATTGAGAATTTCAGGTTGCAGGTCAACAGCCGTAATGGCTTGATATTAACTGATTTTCAGGCAGAAAATTCTATTGCAAAAATAGATGAAGTACATTTTATGAATACAATATCCAATCTGATCGATAATGCAATTAAATATTCAAAAGAGAGACCGGAAATTTTAATATCGACCGGAAATAATAAAAAGGGGATCTTAATTTCTGTCGAAGACAAAGGAATTGGAATAAGCAAGGAAAATATAAAGAGAATTTATGATAAATTTTACCGCGTCCCTTCCGGGAATGTTCATAACGTTAAAGGATTCGGTCTTGGATTAAGCTATGTAAAGAAAGTTGTGGAAGATCATAACGGGACTATCAAAGTAGAAAGCCAGACTGGCAAAGGGACAAAATTTACAGTTTTCATTCCAAAAACAGGACACATATGAAAAACAAAAGAATTCTTCTGGCAGAGGATGATGATAATCTGGGGGTCCTTCTAAAGAATTATCTTATCGTAAAGAATTATGATGCAACTCTTTGCATTAATGGGAAAGAGGCTCTTGAATCATTTCAAAAGAATGCTTTTAACATTTGCATCATTGATATCATGATGCCGGAAATGGACGGTCTTACTCTCGCAAAAGAGGTCAGAAAAATAAGCCAGAATATTCCGATCATTTTTCTTACTGCCAAAAATCAGAAGGAAGATATAATTGAAGGATTTATAACAGGAGCAGATGATTATATTACCAAACCCTTTTCAATGGAAGAACTCATTTACCGGATTGAGGCCATTTTAAGAAGAGTTACTGAAACAGTAGTGCAGAAGAAAGAAGATAAATATTCGATTGGAGGTTATTCATTTGATACGTTACAACAATTGCTCACGTTTAATGATCATACAATTAAATTAACCACAAAAGAATCGGAACTTCTTGAATTGCTTTGCCGTCATAAGAATGAGATACTTGAAAGAAATTTCGCTCTTAAGGCAATTTGGATTGATGATAACTATTTCAATGCCAGGAGCATGGATGTCTACATTACTAAACTTCGCAAATACCTGAAAAAGGACCCTTCCGTTAAAATCCTCAATGTCCATGGGAAAGGTTATAAATTGCTTATATAAAAAATACCCTGACCAATTGAGGTTTGGCCAGGGTAAGAGTTTAGGTTAGATTATAGGGTTATAGCTATCTCTTTGAATATTTCCCTATTTAATAAGAAGCTAAATTAGTAATTTTTTCTAATTTCCAAAAAAAAGTTAAGAAAATCTTAAAATGATTTACAATTATTATTGACAATTGATTTGTCAGTCAAGTTTCAATACAGCAAGAAATGCCTGCTGAGGCACCTCGACATTACCGACTTGTCTCATTCTTTTCTTGCCTTTTTTTTGCTTCTCAAGTAATTTTCTTTTGCGGGTAATGTCTCCTCCGTAACATTTTGCTGTGACATCCTTCCTGACGGCCTTAACAGTTTCCCTGGCAATAATTTTTGCACCAATCGCTGCCTGAATTGCAATCTCAAATTGCTGCCGTGGTATAAGTTCTTTCAATTTAACACACATTTTACGACCAAAGTCGTATGCATGTCCTTTAAAAATAAGGGTGGAGAGAGCATCTACCATTTCTCCGTTCAGTAAAATATCCAGTCTGACAAGGTCCGCTTTCTGATAAGCAGTATAATAGTAATCGAAGGAAGCATATCCTTTTGAAATACTCTTCAGCTTATCATAAAAATCAAATACTATTTCTGCAAGTGGCATTTCAAAAGTAATCTCTACCCTGTCTCTAGTGAGGTATACCTGATTTTTTAGAACACCCCGCTTATCAATACAAAGCTTCATAATAGATCCGACATATTCAGAATGAGTAATGATCTGTGCCATAATGTATGGCTCTTCAATCCTTTCGATATAGTTAACAGCAGGAAGTCCTGAAGGATTATGAACGTCAATCGCCTCGCCCTTGGTGGTATACACTTTGTATGAAACGTTTGGTACGGTTGTTATTACCTCCATATCAAATTCCCTGTCAAGCCTTTCCTGAATTATTTCCATATGTAGCAATCCAAGGAACCCGCATCTGAATCCAAAACCCAAGGCTGCAGATGATTCAGGAATGAATGAAAGGGAAGCATCATTCAACTGAAGTTTCTCAATTGAGGATCTCAGGTCTTCATATTCATCAGCATCAACAGGATAAATTCCTGCAAAGACCATTGGTAAAACATCTTCAAAACCTGAAATAGCTTTATCGCAGGGATTCTTTACCTGAGTAATTGTATCTCCAACTTTAACTTCAGCCGAGTTTTTTATACCCGAAATAATATACCCTACATCCCCGGCGCCCATGAAATCCCTGGGATCCTGTTTAAGTTTCAAAACACCAATTTCATCAGCATCATATTCTTTTCCTGTGCTTACAAATTTTACCCTGTCACCTTTTCTGATAGATCCGTTTACTATTTTGAAATAGGCAATTATTCCACGAAAAGAGTTGAAAATGGAGTCAAAGATGAGAGCCTGGAGAGGGGCATCAGAGTTACCAGCGGGAGCAGGAATCTTGGTTATGATATCGTACAAAATTCTATCGACACCCATTCCGGTTTTTGCACTTGCCTCAATAATATCTTCTCTCAGGCATCCTACCAGATCGACTATCTGATCTTTAACCTCTTCAGGCATAGCGTTAGCCATGTCCATTTTATTCAAAACAGGTATAATCTCAAGGTTATGCTCAAGAGCCATATAAAGATTTGAGATAGTCTGTGCCTGTATTCCCTGGGTAGCGTCAATCACCAGTAAAGCTCCTTCACATGCCGAAATTGACCTTGAAACCTCATATGAAAAATCTACATGTCCTGGAGTGTCAATAAGGTTAAGATAGTACTTTTTGCCTTCCTGGAAGTACTCCATCTGGATTGCGTGGCTCTTTATTGTTATTCCACGTTCTCTTTCAAGATCCATGTCGTCAAGAACCTGGTCCTGAAATTGTCTGTCAGTCAGGGTATTTGTTTTTTCAAGTAATCTGTCGGCCAGAGTACTTTTCCCATGGTCGATATGTGCTATTATGCAGAAATTACGGATATTATGCATTATTCGGACTTGCGTATAATCAGGTGCAAATATATAAAAATATCGTTATGAGGTTATTAAAAATAAGAGGGACATACCGTGGCATGTCCCTCTTTTATATCAAGTAAATGAATTTACATCATACCTGGCATTCCTCCACCCATTCCTTGTGGTGGACCGCCTGCAGGGTGTTCTTCCTTCTCATCAACTATTACTGCTTCGGTTGTCAGGAACATACCTGCTACTGATGCAGCATTTTCGAGTGCAATTCTTGCAACTTTAACCGGGTCAATAACGCCTGCTTCGAAAAGATTTTCAAAATTATCGGTCTGTGCGTTATATCCGAAGTCATTTTTACCGGCTTTAACTGTCTGAACTACAACTGCTCCCTCTTTGCCAGAATTTAATGCTATCTGACGCAATGGTTCTTCAATAGCTCTCTTGACGATCTCTATTCCAATTGTCTGATCTTCGTTGTCTCCTTTTAGACCTTCCAGAGTTTTGATAGCGCGGATGTATGCTACTCCACCTCCCGGAACAATACCTTCCTCAATTGCAGCACGTGTGGCATGTAATGAATCATCAACGCGGTCTTTCTTTTCCTTCATTTCTATCTCTGATGCGGCACCAATGTAAATAACTGCTACACCACCTGACAATTTAGCAAGACGCTCCTGAAGTTTTTCCTTATCATAGTCAGATGTTGTTGTTGTCATCTGCTGTTTAATCTGGTTTACTCTTGCTTTGATCTGATCTTTATCACCTGATCCGTTGACAATTGTTGTATCTTCCTTATCTACTGTAATCTTCTCAGCTCTTCCAAGCAGGTCAAGAGTCGTATTTTCGAGCTTAAGACCTTTTTCTTCAGAAATTACAGTTCCTCCAGTAAGTATTGCAATGTCCTCGAGCATCTCTTTTCTTCTGTCACCAAAACCAGGAGCTTTTACGGCACATACCTTTAATGAACCGCGAAGTCTGTTTACAACCAGTGTTGCAAGGGCTTCTCCTTCAATGTCTTCAGCAATAATAAGAAGAGGATGACCTGTTTGTGCTGTAGCTTCAAGAACCGGAAGCATATCTTTCATTGTAGATATTTTCTTGTCATAAATAAGAACATAAGGAGTGTCAAGGTCAGCTTCCATCTTCTCAGCATTGGTAACAAAATATGCTGATATATAACCACGATCAAACTGCATACCTTCCACGACTTCAACCTTGGTTGTTGTTCCTTTTGCCTCTTCCACAGTTATTACGCCTTCTTTGTGAACCTTGCTCATTGCTTCTGCAATAAGTTTTCCTATCTCTTCATCATCATTGGCAGAAATTCTTGCTATCTGTTCGATTTTGCCTAGATCGTCTCCAATAACTTTTGCCTGTGAAGCCAGACTTTTCACAACTCTTGCCACGGCCTTATCAATCCCTCTCTTTATGTCCATCGGGTTTGCACCTGCTGTCACATTTTTAAGTCCAACATTAATAAGAGCTTGTGCAAGAACAGTTGCAGTTGTCGTTCCGTCACCTGCATCATCACCGGTTTTTGAAGCAACCTCTTTAACCATCTGAGCGCCCATGTTTTTATAAGGATCTGAAAGCTCTATATCTTTGGCGACTGTAACACCATCTTTTGTAACCTGTGGTGCGCCATATTTCTTTTCAAGTACAACATAACGACCTTTTGGGCCTAATGTAACTTTTACAGCATCAGCTAACTGATCAACACCTTCCTTAAGAAGGGCACGTGCATCGATATCGAATTTAATCTCTTTTGCCATATCGTAAGTTTTAATTGGTTTATAAATTATAAGATGAAAAGAATATCAGATTGTGAAATCAGCAGATAGTCTTCACCATTAATAGTAAGTTCCTGACCTGAATATTTTCCATAAAGAACTACATCACCCTTTTTAACCTCCACTTCTTCATCCTTTTTTGGTCCTCCAACCAGAATGATTGTTCCCTGACGAGGTTTTTCTTTAGCTGAATCGGGAATAATAATACCGCTTGCGGTTTTTGCT
>Ga0182017_10000824_pt1 | contig 24464 bp, 18 predicted proteins | sample 712E3DmetaG_FD_120492 | JGI IMG/M metagenome (GOLD analysis project Ga0182017, IMG submission 120492) | Permafrost microbial communities from Stordalen Mire, Sweden - 712E3D metaG | ecosystem: Environmental > Terrestrial > Soil > Wetlands > Permafrost | place: Sweden: Stordalen | collected... | reverse complement strand
CGCTTGAGTCTCGAGGAACGTATCTCCGCGGTAGAGAAGCTGAGGAGGATCTGGTTCGGTGAAGATCCAGCTAAGTCCCGACTGGAACGAGTTCTTGTCGCTTCTGATCTCGAAGCGCGTTCGGTTTCTGCTCGTGGGAGGCCACGCCGTCGCGGCCCACGGCGAGCCCAGGCTGACGGAGGACCTCGACGTATTCGTAGATCCGGCGCGGGCAAACGCCGGTCGCCTTCGTGAGGCTTTGCTGGCGTTTGGATTCGGCGCCAGCTTGCCTTCGGTGCGTGAGTTGGCAGTGCCCGGCAAGATCTGGATGCTGGGCCGCAAGCCCTGGCGGATCGACGTGCTGACCCAGATCAGCGGCGTGACGTTCGCGCGGGCATGGGGAGGGCGTGTCGAGGCGGAATTCATGCCCCGTCCGCTGTTCGTCATCGGGCGCAGGGAACTCATCGCCAACAAGCGCGCCAGCGGCCGAGACAAGGACCTGCGCGACGTGGCCATGCTGCAAGCCCTGTCCTCGCCCCGTCCAAGGCGAACGGCGCCACGGCGTCGCGCGCGCAAGCCTCTCTCATAGGCCGCCCGCCACCTCGACCGATCACCGCGCTTTCCGTCTTTCGTCATCAACAAAACGCCGGGATGAGCGTTATGGTGGATGAGAGACGCTTTCATGGACGAGATGCCACACCTCAAGCTGGTGGGAAAGCCGGCGCCCGATTCGGACGCCGGCGAATACTCCGAGGCGCGCGCCCAGGCTGACGATCTGCTCATGATCGCCGCCGCCCAAGGGGACCGGGCGGCTTTCGCAAAGCTGGTGGCGCGCTACGAGAGGCACGTGCGCAGCTACTGCGGGGCCATCTTGCATCACGAGACCCAGACGTGGGATGCCGCGCAGGACGTCTTCCTGCGCCTGTGGGCCACGCGCCTTCGCTATCGTCCCAAGGGCAAGTTTCGCCAGTACCTGTACACCATCGCCCGCAACATCGCCCGCAACCTGTGCCGTTCGCAACGCCGGCGCCAGGCTTTGGCGCATATTCTCGGATTCGACGACGACAGCAATGCGACCGCCAATACGCGCGCCCTCGCCAGCCCGCACAGCCTGCACGAGCAGGACGAGAGCGCCCGCCACTTGCGCCTGGCCCTGTCGCAGCTCGATGAGAGACTTCGCGATGCGCTGGTGCTCCGCTACTTCAACGATCTCTCCTACGACGAGATCGCTGCTGTCATCGGCCGCGCGCCATCGACCGCCCGCTCGCGGATTTTCTATGGGTTGAGGCGGCTGGCCGAGCTGCTGCCCAAGGAGTCGGTTCAATGAAGTGCCCAGACGAACAAACCCTGGCGGCGTTCATGGAGGGTGAGCTGTCGACCAACGCGGCCGGCGAGCTGCAGGTCCATCTGGCCGACTGCGCTGCTTGTCGCCAAGCCTTCGAGCGCCTGCGCGAGATAGCCGGGCAATTGCGGCGCGCCCGCGCCGACGACGATCCCCATTTCGTAAGCCAGGTACTGGAGCGACTTCCGGCTGGCCATCGGCGCCACCCTGGCCGCTGGCTGGTGGCCTTGGCCTTGCCGGCAGCCGCTGCGTTCGCAGTCTTCTTGAGCGCATCCTTGCATCATCATGACGGTGAGTTTGTCGCGCGCGGTAGCGCAAGGCCCGGACCGGCCGAACCAGCGACTCACCTCGGGGTTGAGGTCTTTGTCCATCAGCAAAGCCGCGAAAGGAACCGAGTGGCTATGCGGGGTGGTGAGCGAATTGAGAACGGCGACGGATTCAGCTTCGTGGTCAGCAACCGATTGGGTCGCGATGTTTACCTCTGCCTTTTCGCCATCGACAACGCCCAGGCCGTGCACTGGTTCTACCCGTCGTACACCGACGCCGCGACTGAGCCGCAGGCCATCCGCGTGCCCGCGACTCCAGCCATCATGCCGCTGTCCCAGGGTGTGACGCCGGAGGGACTGGCGCCTGGTCGACTGTCGGTCGTCGCGCTGTTCTTGGCGCGCCCGGTTCGCGTCTCTGAAGTGGAAAAGGTGGTCGCCGGAGCCGCGCTCAGTGCGATTGCTCAACGCCTGCCGGTACTCGCCCAGCAAACGCAAATCATCGACGTCATCAAGTAGCCTCAACAACGGATTGAATCACATGTTGCCAGCATCAATCCCCATTGCCATCAGTCTTGCATTGACCACGCCGGCATTGGCCGCGCCAGTCGCCCGGCCCTCGGTCGGCTTTGCCTTGGTAGTCACCAACAACCGCAGCCTGACTTCGTCGCGCCCCGATTTGCAGTACGCTGACGACGACGGCGCCAAGTACGCCGACCTGTTCTCCGACGAGCTGGGCGCTGGACAGGTCACGCTGCTCGCCGAGTTCGATGTGGCCAGTCGCCGCCTGTATCCCGAGTGGAGCAGCCGGGCCTTGGCGCCAACCCGCGCCAATCTCGACAGCGCCGTGGCCCGCTTGGCCAGTGACATCGCCCGCGCGCAGGCGGACGGCGCGTCCGTCCAGCTCTACCTGGTTTTTGCCGGTCACGGCGATGTCGATCGTGGCCAGGGCTACCTCGATCTGGCGGACCAGCGCCTGACCGCACGCGATCTCGACGAGAGCGTGCTGGCCCGCCTGAAAGCCGACCGAGTGCACCTAATCCTCGATAGCTGCAACTCGTACTTCATGCTCAATCCGCGCAAGCCGGGTGGCAAGCGCTGGGAAACCAACCACGACGTGGCCGGCGTGCTCGACAAGTACCCCAACCTGGGCGCCATCATTTCCACCAGCGCCGAGGCTGTGACCTACGAATGGAGCGAACTGCAGTCCGGTATCTTCAGCTACGAACTTCGCTCCGGATTGCGTGGCGCCGCTGATGTCGACGGCAACGGCCAGGTCAGCTACGCCGAGTTGGCGGCCTTTGTCGAGGCAGCCAATCAGGACATCCGCAACGATCTGTATCGCCCCAAGGTCTTCGCGCGCGGGCCGGCCCACGACAACAGCCAGGTGCTGTTGACCCGAAACACGTCTACGCGTGCTCTCAAAATCGAAGCAGCAGGCGCTCGCCGGCTCACCCTGCGCGATGCCCAGGGAACGCGCCTGGTCGACCTCAACAAAGAAGATGGCACGCCGGTCACCCTGAGCCTGCCAACCGAGCACGTCGCGATCTACGAACAGACGCCCGGAAGAGAGCGGCCGCTGGTCAGCGTGCGCAACTTCGACGGCTCGGCTGGGCCAGTCGCCATGCTCGACGAGTTGCCGCGAGCTGAGCCGGACCTGAACGGACGCGGGGAAGCCCCGGTTTTCGCGGCTCTCTTTGCCAGTCCCTTTGGTGCGCGGGCCTTTGCTGTTGCGCAAGCCGCGCCCAAGGACATGAATCCTGCCTATTTCGGCATCACTCGGCGTGACGCCGACCAGTTGCGCTCGCACTTGGAGATGACTCTCAAGCTCGATCAAGACCACTTTTTCATGGTGGGCTGGGGCACGGCACTGGCTACCCTGGTGGGAGCAGATATCCTCGGCACCGCGCTTGCAAAGAGCAACATGAAGTACTAGGACCAAAGGGACCTCGTCATCTCGACCGCCATAGTCCCCGCGATGTTTGGTGGTGTGCTGCTGCTGCGTTCGTTCTTTTGCACCGATTCCGAAAAGCTGCTTGCCGATTTCGACAGCAAGGATCTCTCCACCGAAGAAAGCCGCGGCCGCGCCGTGCTGGAGATGCGCGACAAATTCCACCGTCTGGCTGAACGCAGGCGCCACATGCGCAACATCGGCCGCGGCATCGCGCTTGGGTTGGGGGTGGCCGAGGCGGTTCTCGGAGGTGTCGGGCTCGGCCAGCATCATGGACGCCAGCGTGCCCCCGACTATGTGCTCCTCACCGACGCCGCCGTTTTTGGGTTGGGCGCCCTCCTCATCGGCGTGGATCGTTCGCCCGTCGAGAGAACCTGGGATCTCTACGAAGCCACGGAAGGCGGTGCGACGGCAGGACCGAAGCCCGAGCCCCCTGCCGCCAATCACACCAGTGCCAGCGTCACGCCGCTCTTTGGTGTGACCAGCGGCGGCGCCTTCCTTGGCCTGGGCGGAAGGTTCTAATAGTTCCAACTCGCGGCTTCCTCGCCGGTCTAGAAATCTGCGTCGAGAACTGGCCCGCTTGCCTGCCTGGAATCGCCCAGGGGTTCATGATACCGTTTTCGCCATCTTGCGCTCTCTACTTGTCGTGTTCCTCTCGCTCTTGATGGTGCCGGGCGTGCGGGCTGCCGAGCAGCCAAGTGGCGTGGCCACAGCCCATGTGCGCAAGGCCACGGCTGCGTACAATCTCGGCAAGTACCCCGAGGCCGCCAAGGAGTACGAAGCGGCCTACGAGCAAACTCTCGACGCGAACCTGCTCTTCAATATTGGTCAGGCCTACCGGCTTGCGGGCGAGCGCGACAAGGCGATCACAGCCTATCGTTCCTTCATTCGATCCGCTCCGGAAAGCGAGCAGCGTCAGCTCGCGGAAAGCAAGATCCGCGAACTCGAGCGCCAGCATTCCGCGCCACCTCCGGGCTCTGCCCCGGTACCCGCGGCAGAGCCCGCTTCCGCAGCCCTGGCCCCAGTGCCGACGCCAGAGCCCCCGGTGGCGGCTCCAGGTGCGGCGCCGCCGACAGAAACGCCCAGCCCCGCACCCGTGCCAACACCCGCGCCCTCCACCACCGAGACGCCCAGCAACCTGGTCGCGGCTCCCGTGGCGCCGGAAGCACCGCCCCCGACACCCTTCTACAAGGGTTGGCCGTTTTGGACGGCGGTGGGCGCCGTCGTGGCCGGCGCGGTCGTGCTGACCATCGTGCTCACTCGTCCGAGCAACAACGTGAACATGAACGCCAAGTTCGGCACGCAGGAATTCTAGTCATGACGAACCTCAGACGCTTCGGCCTTCCTGCCCTTTTTGCACTGTCGCTCATTGGCGGATGGGCGTCGTGCGGCCAGTCCAACAAAGCTGGAATCTTGTTGACGGTCGACACCGACACCACCGTGCCGAAATCCCCGGCCATCACATCGCTTTCCGTGACGGCAAACGGAACCACGAAGACCTTTGATGTGTCCAAGGGACTGCCCGGTACCCTCGGCATCGAGACCAGCCCTGGCGACAAGGACGTCGTCGTGGTCGGGTTGACGGCCGACGGCACCCCGGTGGCGAGCGGGAGAGTCACCTGTTCGGCCGCGGCTGGCAAGGTGCTTGACTGCCCCGTTAAGCTGTCCATTCTTCCTGCAGACGCCGGGATCCCCGCTGACGCCAGTCCCAGCGACACCGGCGGAGCACCTGGGTTTGACGTCGCGACCAGCGGCGACGCTCCCACAGGCACAGGCGGAGCCTCGGGAGGCAGCGGCGGCACAATCACGTCCGGTGGAACAACCACCGCCGGCGGCGTGACCACTGCCGGCGGAACCATGAGCACAGGTGGCGCAACCGGCGGTACTCCAGACGCAGGCGGCGGCGCAACCGGTTTCGATGCCGGCTCGAACATCGACGCTCCGCCCAGCACAGCAGGAAGCTCTGGAGGCACAGGGGGCGCGACCACCGCCGGCGGAACCATGAGCAGCGGCGGCGTGACCGTTTCCGGGGGACTATCAAACTCCGGTGGCATGGCCCCAACCGGTGGCACCACGAGCTCGGGGGGCCAGTCCAGCACGGCCGGATCGAAGTCCAATGGCGGCACGATCAGCTCGGGCGGCACGACGACCGCGGGGGGGACCACTAGCTCCGGCGGCACGACGAGCACAGGCGGCACCACGAGCACGGGTGGCACCACAATACTGGTGGCAACGGCGGTGGCCGCCGGCTGGGGGCATTCTTGTGCTCTGATCAAGGACGGTACGATCTGGTGTTGGGGCTGGAACCAGTATGGACAGCTTGGCAATGGAGACAAAAGTGTCGATGGCACTACCAACGTTGTTTCCAAGGTTCCAGTCCAAGTCCAAGGCGTTACACAGGCCGTGGCGGTTGCCACCGGGGACTATCACACATGCGCGGTCATCAAAGGCGGAACCGTGCAATGTTGGGGCTGGAATTACCGTGGTCAATTGGGCAACGGTCTCTCCGGAACGGGTGTCTTCAGCGCCGTTCCCACTTCTGTTAGTCAGTTATCCAATGCCTTGTCGGTTGTGGCGGGCGAAAACCACACCTGCGCCATGTTGTCTGATAGCACCGTCAGTTGTTGGGGGCGCAACGACAGTCACCAGCTAGCCACCGGCGACGTCGCGCAAAGAGAGACACCGGCGTCCGTCTTGACCGGCTCGTCGACACCGACCGCTCTGACCAACGTGACCGTGTTGGCGGCGACCCAGAACCATACCTGCGCCATTCAATCCACCGGAGCCATCTATTGTTGGGGTTACGATGCCTGGGGTCAGCTCGGCAATGGCGTTTCTGACAGCAACGGCCCCGCTGTCGCAGTCAGGGCCGGAAGCATATTGGCGGTCTCTGTTGGCGTAGGTTACTACCACAGCTGCGCGGTCTTGACGGCAGGAAGTCCATACAGCGTCCAGTGCTGGGGCAGTGGCTCTAGCGGTCAACTTGGCGATGGCAACACGACCTACGACAGCCTGACGCCGGTCAACGCGAAGACCTCGGCAAAGGCCGCCGCAATTGCGCTTGGCTATAGTCACTCGTGTGCCGTGCTGGTTGACGGAACGGTCCAATGCTGGGGTGACAATACCGACGGGCAACTGGGCAGCGGTTCCACCAGCGACCAACCCAGCCCCGTGCCGGGGACCGTCAAAGGGCTTTCCCAGGTTGTGGGCCTGAGCTGCGGCGACATTCACACTTGCGCCGTGGTCAGTGGCGGCCAGGTCTATTGCTGGGGCAACAACGACTTCGGGCAGCTCGGATATGGCTCCAGCGGAGGAGACATCGCAAGGCCCACGTTGGTAACTGGATTTGCTCCGTAGGTCCTGAGTACGGTCGAGGGGAAGGTCGGACTGGCGCCCAATCCTAGCTGGGCTCGCTCTGGGTTCGCGCTTCTTCGCCGTCCTGGCCCAGCATGGCGGCAGAAAGCACGCCCTCGCCCGCTTCGTTGTCGACGGAAACTGGGGTGGTGAGGCGGCGCCCAAGGTTTGCCGGACTGCCCTCGTAGCGACTGCCTCGCACACGTTTGAACTCGGCGTAGGCGTGGCGTTCGACGCGCAAGTTGCTCCGGTAGGAAAGACTGGCGACCAGGCTGATGAGGAAACCGCGACGCTGCCACAGACTGATGCCCGCGCGACGGAGGATGCGGGGAATCGAGTAGAACTTTCGGCCGCAGCTATCCATTTCGGCGATGACCTGGTCGAGCGACAGGTGGAGATAGCGCGCCACCGGATAGGTCAGAGTGTAGTACTGCCAGTCCTGGGGAAAATCATCGACCGCCAAGCGCTTTTCCCCAGCCATCTTGTCCCACAGCTGCGTTCCAGGCAGAGGCGTGAGAAAGAGCGCATTGATGTTGTCGACGCCGTAGCGGGTCGCCGTTTCGGCGATGCGCCCGCCGATGCCCGGTTGGTCCGCGTCCAGTCCGATGATGAAAGAACCCACCACCAGCATGCCGTGGCGGTGGATACGCGCCACCGAGGCGCGGAAATCGCGGCCCCTCACCAGGTTGAATTTCTTGCCCAGCTCACGCAGTCCCTCGGCACTCGGGGTCTCGAAGCCGATGAACACGCCCTTGCACCCGGACCGGGCGGCCAATGTGAGCAACTCCTCGTCGTCGGCAAAATTGATGGTGGCCTGGCCAATCCACTGCTTGCCCAGGTTCGCCGCAGCCATGGCGCGAAACAGATCCTTGGCCCGAGCCATGTGGTCACTGCGCGTCCCGACCAGATTGTCGTCGACCAACAGAACCCGCTTCTGCGGGATGAGCTGGAACTCGCGCACGACATCCGCGACGGGGCGCTGTCGATATGAGGCGCCGTTGAACAAGGTCACGCTGCAGAAGCTGCAGTTCAAGGGGCAGCCACGCGTGGTCTGAATGGCGCCGAACGCGTAGCGCGGCGGGAGCAGATTGTGTCGCGCCGGGCGCATCTCTTCGATGCAAGCCAGCCCGCCCTCATAGCGGCGTTGTAGGCGCCCTTGCCGAACGTCCTCGAGAACCTGAGCCCAGATGCCCTCCGCTTCGCCCGTGACGACCGAGTCCACCCGGTCGATCACTTCGTCAAGGCACATGGTGGCGTGGATGCCGCCCATGACCACGGGAACGCCCAGTCGGCGAAAGTGGGCCGCCACCATGTACGCTCGGCCCGCCTGAGAGGTGAACGCGGTGATACCCACCAGGTCCGGCCGTGGCATGGCCGAATAGTCCGGCACACCCAGGTTCTCGTCCACGATAGTGACTTCCCAATCCGGGGGTGTCAGACCGGCCAGCGCCATGAGGCTGAGCGGCTGCCAGACGCGATACTGGTTCCAGCGGCTCTCGCCAAGGTTGACGATGCTGACAAGCGGATTTGATGGATTGATCAACAGCAACTGCATGGCCTGCCCCGATCCCTAGACGCAAAAAGAAAGACCCTTCGGGAATTGCAAGGCTTGGGCCATGTCTAGTCGCTAGCCCAGGTCGGACGCATATACCACGAAACCGCCGCAGCTCCGGTCTGGTGATCGACAACCGCGAGGCTCCCGATGCTCGGCGAGCCGCGCGCATCTCCTTCGATTTGAATGAGATGGTCATTCATTTTGACTGGACACGCCGCCCGGTTCTACTTCTTGTTGCCACCCGGTTCGCAGGTCTTCACGTCGATGGTACGGCTGCCGGGCGGGCCGTAGCGTTTGGCGACACCCAACTCGGGCCAAAGTGGGCTCTTGCGCAGCATCGCCAGCACCGACGCCTCCAGGCTGTCAGCGTCGGTCCCGTAGATCCCGATGTCGGGGCGCCGGTCAAGCGCACATTCCTCGCCCAGATGCACGCGTGGGTTCGCTTCCAGCACGGTGACTGCCAGTTGCGTCTTCAGTCCTTCAAAGGCCAGTTCTCGACTGTCGGCTGCCCCGCGCTCGGTGGGCGACCGGCAGATCCGTATGACAACTGCTTGATCCGAAAAGTGACCTTCGAACGCCCGGGGCGCTTCCCAGGACTCAAGTTGCGCCGGCGTTTTGGGCGCCCGCTGCACCCACTTGGACGGCACGTCTAGGATCACCGCCCCGCGGCCGACCAGCCCGAGGGCCAGCCGTCCGTCGGGCGCCTCGGCCATGGACACCACGTCGGCCTCGGCCAAGGCCGGCACCGCCGGGTGAAGCGGCCGCGCCACGCTCTCGCTTTCCAGTAGCCACAGCCCACGCCCCGCCAACCACACGCGCTTCGATCGATCCCGCATGATGACGCCCACCTCGTCGTCCAGCCCACTGGGTGCAAGCGCCTTGCAGTTGCCCCAGCGCAGGTCGTACAGGCACAGCCCCTGGTTGGTGGCGAGCAGCAGCCGGCCCTTGCTCCAGGCCAGCGCATCGCGAATCTGGACGCGCACGCCATCAATGGCGACCGGCACAGCGTCGATGAGCGGGATGCCCCCCGCCTCGTTGAGATCAAGACGGGCCATGGCCCAGGCAAGGGCGCCAAACGGCAAGCCGATCCAAGGCGGGCCCACGCCCGCCACGAAGCGCAGCGGCTCACCCACCGCTGACTTGACCGACAGAACTCGCTGGCCCGCTTGCCAGTCGAACGCGCTCCCCGCGTCTGCCAAGGCGCCGTGACTGGAAGATGGCAGGCTCATCACCATGCGCCACTTGCCGGCCGAAAAATTCCACAGCCCCTGGTTGTCCACATTCCACAGCTGCTTGTCAGGCGTGGCGAAGGTGTCGTCGGGCTCAAGCGCGATGTCCTCCTGACTCATCACCTTGAAGCTGCCGTCCCTCCACTGCCCGGTGACAAAGGTGTCCTTCAGCCCGTGCATGTGGCCGTTGTAGTATCGGCGCGACCCCGCCTTGGCCACGATGACATTGGTTTTGTCGTCGAGCGGGATGCTGACCAGGGCGGCCCACAGGCGCTCCTCGCCTGGGTTCCGTGCCACGCCCATCAGATCGCGCGGCGGCGCTACGGTCTCGGGCACCGCACGCCAGCCCTCGCGCGAATACAGCAGGGGGCCGCCCGGTCCGTAAAAGGCCAGGCCATCGCCCATGCGCTCGATCTCGGTGGGGAGCGAGACGGAATCCTGTCCGTCGAGCAGGTGGCGATGCGTGCTGTCGGCGGTGATGTCCATAAGACCGCCGCTGGCCAGAGTCAGGATGACCCGCTCGCCGTCGAGATGGGCCCTTCCCACCGCGCGCAAGTCGGCACGCCCGCCGTGCTGGACCTTGAAGCCCACGGACCCCATGGGCTTCCATTCTTTGACCTTGGCATCGACCTCCACCACGTCATGGGCCGACACCACGATGGCACCCGCGCGGCCGGGCGCGAACAGGATTTGCGTGATGGGCGTGTCCGGCGCCCCCGACGGCATCTTCGCCCGGTCAGCGCCCGCGGACCACAGCGTGACAGCTTTCCCGCTGGCATCGACCCGGACGATGAAACTGGCAGGACCCTCGGGCCGGGTGCTGCCGCCAAAGGCCCAGATTTGCCCGTCGCCTATCTCGCTGATGCCCTGCAGCCCGTCCCATCCGCCCTTGGCCGGGATCTCCTTGATGGTGCCCGCCGCAAGATCGACAACCTGCAGCCTGGACCCGTGGTCATCGCGATCGCTGCCCACCCAAAGACGGTCCCCGCTGTCGAGAAAGAATGTCGTCGGCGCGTCGAGGGGGTATTCGCGCCCGGTGCCCAGATCCCTGAGCTTGTGCGCGAATCCGCGGCCCGCGCTCGCCCCGTAGGAGGCGCGACTGGGATTGCTGATGGCCACCAACACGCCAGCCTTTCGGCGGCCGATCCATTCCGGTCGCCCAGCCACCTCACCCACCTCAGTCAGCGACAGGTCGGCCGGGTTGACCCCGACGATCGCACCGTTGGACAGGCCCGCATAGACGCCCGCCTCGTCGCCGGGACCGATGCAAACGAAGCTCCGTCGGGCGTGCCGCTCGCCCAGCAGGCTGAAACTGGCGTGGTCGAACACCAGCAGGTTTCCCGCGCTGCCAAGGGCAAGAATGCGATCACCCACCAGCAGGCTGTCGCGCAAGGCATTCCCGTCCGTGTGGTACTCGATCCCGAGCGTGGTGGATCCCGACTTGCGTGTCCGGACGCGGCCAAGCGGGTCTGTCCCCATGGCTTCCTGTCGCCAGGATTCAACGGATCGGTAGACCAGCAGAAACGCGGCCCCGGCCATAAGCAACGAGCCCGCTGTCACACCCACCATCAGGGCGAGGCGGGCTCGCGGTCGGATCGGTGGAGCGGGCCGTGGCGAATCGGGAAGGGCCGCGGGAGCGCGGGCGGCCGGGGCCGGCGGCGCCGAGGCGCGCGCGGGCGCTACGCTTGCGAGTTCTCCGCTGGGCCTTTCCGCAGGCGATCCCGGTTTCTTCATCGTGCCGGGAGATGGAGTCGCGACGCCGGCACGAGGCGCTGGGGTCAGCACGGGCCTTGCTGGGGCTGCCGGAGTGCTAAGCGGGACGGCCCCGGGTCGTTTCACCTGACCAGCCACGCTGGGTTGCACGAGCGGACGGGATCCTGCCACCCCTGCGTCCTGCGCCAGTTCACTGCCTGACAGCCGACGCGCGGCCGATGATGGGGGCAGCATGCCGCCGCCACGGGCGCTGGGATCTCCACCTGAAGTGGGAGGCTTGCGGGATACGGGGACCACTGGCGGGGGCGGCCCTGCGCCGGCGCCCGAAGCGGGTGGCGTTGCGGTTGAAGCCGCGCCGGCGCTGCCCCCCGATGCCGCGGCGTCGTCAGCCGTTGGCAACTTCAACGCAGCAGCAAGGGCCCGCACCGCAGCCGACGCCGCCGCATTGGAACGCGGAGCTGGTGTCTGCACCGAGCGGGCGACGCCCCCGGTCTGCGAAGGTCTTCCCGCCGGGGCCGTGGACGAAAAAGGAACCGTTCCCGGCGAACCGACTGGTGAGCCTAGTGCAGGCGTCCGGGCGGGTGGTGCGCCTGACGTCGGCACACCCGATCCAGCTCGTCCGCCTCCCTGGGGCGGCTTCGGGGGAGGTCCGGGTGACATGCGGCAGTACTAGGATACACGACGATCCCAGCCTGCGGTAAGTGGACTACTGGCTTGCCAGCAGGCGCACGTCGACCGCCGGCGGATTGGTGAAATCATCCCACAGATGATCCAGCAGCTTCTTGTCCGGCTTGCCGTCGAGCACGACAAACCGGTATCTCAACTTGAGCGGCTTCCCAGGGCGCACCGTGATCGATCCGTTCTTGCTGGGGGCAAAACCCATGACGGGAGCTTCCGGATCGATGAACACCGCCTCGGGCTTCGCGGAATTCTGCGGGTTGGACAGGATGGCCACGCCGGCCAGCTTGCCGCCACTCTTGCCGCCCAGATAGCACCAATGCGCAGGTGCACCCTGGGCCTTGCTGCGCGATTGGCCTTCCGACGTCAGGAAGATCGACTGGCCTGCTCCCTGCCAATCGCGGTTGCCGCGCATGATGATCCCGCCAAACGAATTCTCGGCCAGCGTGGTCTGACCCTTCAGGACGGCCTGGGTTGACTCCAGGTCGACCAGAAAATAGGACGCCCGACTTGCATCGCGGAACGCCGCCACCGACCAGCCTTCGCGCAGGATGATGGCGCCCGCCCGGCTGTCCATGTCGGCGAAAATCTGATGCGAGCCGAACCCGCCCCGCAGCGGTCCGCCCCACAAGGGCGCGACCGATTCCATGGCCACACGACCTTTCTTGAGGCTGGTGTCCCAAAAATCTGGATGGCTGCCTCCCGATTCCACCTTCTGCCAGCCCGTCCAAATGCCGTGTTGATAGGGCTTGTCCGGGGGATAGTCATCCGTGACCAGCACGCCCGCCGGCGAGTAGACAGGATGAAGATAGCCGTTGCGTCCGTATTCGGGCGCGATGTCCTTGCCCCCAGCCGGGCGCTGGGTCTGATAGGTGAGGATAGGCTTGCCGTCGATGGTTAGCTTGACACCCTCAGGATCCTGCACGGCCAGCACGCCCGCTTTTTCGGATGCGGCTGGAGATTCGCCTTCTTCCGCCAAAAAGATCGCCTGCGCACCCGCCTTCATGGGGTTGATCTTGAACACCACCTGCCCGTCCCCCGGCATCTGCGAGGACACAAGTGCCCCTTTGGGTGCTCGCACCCGCACGGACTTAGCCGGCGGTGTTGCCGGCAGAAGGGCGCTGACTGTGACTGCTTCGCGGGCGCGCGAACCGGCCTTGACCGTGATCTCCCAACGCCGATGCAGCTCAACCGCGGGGGTGGCCGGAGGGGACGGCACCGGAGGCGAGACCTTGAGCCGCTGCGAAGTAGGCTTGCGGCGCGGCGGCTGCGACGGCCCGGAATCGCGGCAAGCCGTAGTGCCTAGCGTGGCACACAGCAACGACAGGGGAAGTATCGAGCGAAACATGGCCCAGAAACTAACCCAGAACGCGCGCCTAGCAAAGCTCAGCGGGCGCCGACCCTACGACCCGCGCGCAGCCTTCCGTTCTTGCAGCAGAACGAATGCTCCATGTCCTCCACCGCGTCCACCGCGCGAAGGCCATCGAGCGCCAGACGTGACCAGCGTCTGGCATCCTCAATTCGGTTCAAGCCGAGGTAGTCGCGGGCCATGCCGGATACATCCATCATCTCATACGCCTTGCTGCCCAGATCCTGCCGTATGGCCCGCGCTGCTTTGAAGGCCACCAGCGCGCGGCGGGGTTGCTGGCGCTCGAGAACGATGTAGCCCATGTTGTTGGCAGTCAGACCCTGGATGTAGGGTTGGGCCACCTGCCGGTTGATTCCGCGCACAGGGCTTCTAGCACTACTGATTGAAATTCGGACCGAGCCGGCGCGTCGCGAGGAGGCCCGGCCGCGACGAGCGCCGAGGGAAGATACTCGAGGTATCTGACCGAGAAGCGAGAAAGCGGATGGGCCCCGCAGCAGCGACGGCGACGGGAGAAATTCAATCAGTAGTGCTAGACGGGCCGGCGTGAGCCGCTTCCAGTGTTGGGCCAACTCGACAAGGTGACGTTCGTCATTGGTGCAACCAATGAAACCCGCGTCCGTCACGCACGTTGCTAGCCTGTTCCAGTTATGGGACCGGAGGAGTATCCACGAAAACCTGGAACAACGCGGCCTTGTCTCCATTTTGGGCAAAGGCAAGCATGGCGGTATCCCAAACGTCTTTGCTCACCGTCAGCATGCTGTAGCTCGCGTTCTTGAAGTCCGCGTAGGTCACCTGCGCTTCTGAGTCGAGCCTGCTTAGGGGAACATCCATACGAATGGGCGTAGATCCTTTGTAGCTGTTGAAGGCAACTTGGGCGTCAATGCTGCCTATTGTCTGGAAGAAGTCATAGGTGCCGTTAGGGTGTTTTGCGCCGACAGGGAGGGAGAAGGTGTCCACCCCATACCAGAACAGGTCGGACGCGCCTGGCATCCCGCTGACGCCAAAGTCCATGCCTGGCGTCCAACCAAGCGTTTGAAAGTACCCCTTCGCCCAATCGCCGTGAAGGAACATGGCTGCCTTTCCAGACTGCATGGCCGCCGCTGCATCATCCCAGCCGAAATTCGTCGAGTCAGACGCTCCAGTGGAGTCTACATAGTTCGCAACCACCGTGCCGAACAGGTCAATGGCGGCTTTCAGAGCGACATCGTCGCGCGGTCCCCCTGTCATGTAGTCGTAGAATGCGGCCGTCCCCATGGAGGCCATCGCAAGATCGTTGAAGAGAATTCGCATAACCCAGCCCTGGTACGCGATCGCCACGGGCGGGATGCCAGCCGCTTTCAACGCCTGGCAAACCGCCAAGAACTCCGCAAGTGTCGTCGGCGGGGCAAGACCTTGGCTGGCAAACACGTTCTTGTTGTAGAAGAAGGCGTTCTCTCGGTGGATGTTGTTGGGCATTGACTGGACATGGCCACCCACGCTGACGTCCTTGAGGACCTGTGGGAAGATGACGCTGGTTAGGTTTTGGGTGGCCAGAAATGCATCCAGGGGCTGAAGGGCCCCAGGATTGGCCGTGAGAAATGCCCCAAGGGTGGCGGCAGTGTCCTGGAACAGATCGGGAGGATTCCCGCCTGCGAGCCGCTGTTGGAGCGTGGCGCGACTGTCGGCCCCGCTCGTGAGCGCCGCATTGTAGATGATGTCCCCCAGGTGCGTCTCTTCGTCGAGTGACACAAGTGCCTGAAGCGCCTGGGCCTCACCCGGTGCCGTCCACCAAGAGAACATTTCGATCACCGTCGTACCTGAGCCGCTATCCTGGCTGTTCGGCCCTGCTTGACTGCCATTAGAACCACAAGCAATGGCTCCGGAAAACAGTGCCAACGACAGCATCGTCGCGTGAGTAGATCGGCGTGACATATGATCCTTTCGTTGATTCCCGCCCTCGTCTTCTGAAGGTCGCCCAATTCATGCCGCGCAGCTGGGCGCGGACGATGGCTTCCGCCCCTAGTACTCGGTTCTCCCCTGCAGTAGCTTGAGCGGTCTTGCTTGCCCCCTTGTCCTGCGCAGACCGCCGCCGGTGAAACCCAGCGTCCTTGGTGGGTGGCAGCCCGCTAAAGTCTGCCCCTATCCTGACGATGGACGACACGGGAACATGGCACAACCACGGCGGCAGTCGACCGCGACCCAGAAGACTGCTCGCGGCCGGCGGCTTGTCGTGGCGGTGGGAGGGCGGAACTTCCGGCGCCGTCAGGCCCCACTGTGGCGGCCGGCAGTGACCGTTGCCGCGCTCCTGGTGTCGCTTGCCGCGGAGAGGAACGCACTCCACGCAGCCGAATCGCCACCACGGCCTGCGGGGGACGCGGCCCCGGATGCAGGGATCCCCGCGATCTTTCCGGACGCGGAAGCTCCGGCCGCGCTCGACACGGCTGCGATCGCAGTCGAACCCGAGAGCAGCGAACCAACCAACCCGCTCGACCCCTTTGCGGGCGAAACCTGGCGGGATATGTCCGAGTTGGATCTGGAAACGCTCATGCAGACGACCATCGTCACTGCGACCAAATCAGAGGTCAAGGAGGACGAGGCGCCCGCCATCGCGACGGTCATCAGCCGGGACGAGATCCTGCGTTGGGGCTACCGCTCGGTTCAAGAAGCCCTCACGCACGTCGCTGGCATATACATGATCGATGACCAGAGCATTCCCAATATCGGCGTCCGTGGGGTTTCCGGAGGCCTTCGCTCTGAAAGTGGCCTGGTCAAGGTCATGATAGACGGTCACTCCGTCGCATTTCGTTCCACCGGCGGTAACTGGCTTGGACCTGAGTTGATCCCTCTGTCGGCGGTGCAACAGATCGAGGTGATCCGGGGACCGGCCTCCGCTCTCTACGGCGCAGATGCCTTCTTGGGAGTCATCAATGTCGTCACCCGCCACCCCGAAAAGATGAACGGCGGTGAGATCGGCGTCAACGGCAACTACGCGGGGAGCGCCCTCGCCTCGGGGCAGGACGCCAGCCTGGGCACCGAGATCGGCAAGTTTAAGCTGCTCGCCGCCTACCGGATGCACACGGAAGACCATTCCGGGCTGCAGCTCTCGCCTCTGTCGCCCGCTCCCAAGCTGGCCAGCACCGCGTCTCCAGATTTGAGGGCCCGCGACCTCACCCAGGGGTCGAACGTGGTCTTCCTGAAGGCATCAGGGCAGGCCACGCCGACGGCCCGGATCTCCCTGCTCGGTTCCTACTCGCAACTCGACCGTGGGGCGGAGTTTGCCGACTGGGCGCAACTCACCCATGGCCTTGATGCCAATGGCCACGCCAGCGGAACGAACATCTCCCTCCGCCAAGGGATGATCGATGCCCGGGCTGAACTCGCCCTGTCGCCGAATCTCGACCTGACCGTCGACGGGCTCCTCTTCGCCGGTGGTCCCACCTCGCGCGATCGCATCGAGGTCGGCAGCGACATCTACTACGTCAAGCGCGACTTCGGCTACCGGGGCATGGATCTCGGGGCCGAGGTGAGCTGGCGTCCGCATCGGACTGTGGCGGTCCTGTTCGGGACGGGCTACATCCTCGATTCCGAACAGCTCACTGTGGCGAATGACATCCTCAAGACCACGATCCCCCCGATTCCTGCCGGTGGCATCAGCACGTCCCGCTCCGGGGCTCTCGACCACGTCAATTTCACCAATCCGGCGGCGCACGCGCAGGTGATCTGGTCCCCCGAGAAGTCGAGACTCAGTGTCACGGCAGGCGCGCGCTACGACCACCACAACATCTACGGGGATCGCCTGAGCGCTCGCCTGGCCGGCGTGCTCAACCTTTCCAAACGGCTGCACGTCAAGCTCCTGTATGGCAATGCCTTCAAGGCCCCTGCGCCCCAGCTCCTGTACGGGTTCCCGCTCACCTCGGGCGACATCATGGGCAACCCGCAACTGAAACCGAGCGCCGTTCACACGATTGAGGCCCAGATCTCGTACCGCTACGGCAAGTACTTCTTCTTGAGCACCGGGCTGGCCGGCAACTACCTTCTGGATCAGGCCGAGTTCACCCAGCAGGGCGACAACCAGGTGGCGCACAACCTCGCCCGGACGCTATCGCTGTCCTGGGAGACCGTGCTGCAAATCAACTATCGGAAGCTGGTGGCCGCGTATGTCAACACGGCCTTCAATCACACAATTCGGCACACTGATGATCGGGACTACGTTGCGGCTCTGACGAACTATGGCAATCTGGCGTACCCAACGTTCATCGCCAACGCTGGGATCAGTGCCAGGCTGGCGCAGCTCCCCCTGCGGCTTGGCGTCGAAGGTTCCTTGGTATCGGCGCGCCGGGCGAGCTCCTCCGACATTCTGGAACACGGGGCACTCTATGAATATAGGCCCTATGTCGTCGTCGGCGGCAACCTGCAGACAGTCGGGCTCCGGTTGTTGCCCAATCGGGCGACCGTGATCCGCCTGATCGTTCGCAATCTGTTTGGCACGCAGATTTTCGATCCGGGCTTCGCCGGCGTGGACTACCCGCAGCTCGGCCGTACCGTGGTGCTCGACCTCATCCAAGAATGGTAGATCTATGCAGCTGGACACCACAAACGAGACGCAAATCACTCGGGCGCGACGGGCTGGTTCGCTCAGCTCACCCATTGCCCACAGCCGGGCCAGGATCCTCGTGACCATCGGGTGTCTGTGCGGATCGCCAGCGTGCGGAGGCAAACCAACGGGCGACACCCTAAACGTGGGACTGCTGCTTCCCTTCACGGGTGGGGATGCGGCGATGGGTAACAACCTGGAAGAGGCCGCTATGATGGTGGCCGACAACGTAAACGCGAACGGCGGACTGACGGGGAGGCCCCTGCGGCTCATCGTCGGGGACACGCATTCGGACGGCCCCCGAGCCCTCGAATCCCTGACCCGAATCCTGAACCAAGGTGTGGTCGCCGTCGTGGGGCCCGCGAGCACAGTTGCGGCGCTCGCGATCCTCCCAGTCCTCAAGGAACAGAGGATCGTCCTGGTTTCACCCTATGGCACCGACTCGATCGACAACTCCATCGCCGACGCGGACTACCCCTGGTTTCGTCTGGAGCCGACGCCCATCGCGTTCGGGCAGGCTCTTGCCAAGCGCATGATTGCTGATGGGGCGACCGCCGCGACGATTCTCTACACCAGCGACGAGTACAACTCGAGTTTTGCGGACGCAACGGCCGATATGCTGAGGCAACTCGGCGGCACGGTGTCGGCCGCGATCCCACTCCCGGTGGGATACAGTGACTACTCCGCGTCGCTGGTACAAATCTCGCCGTCGATCCTCAGGGTAGTCGTGCTCGCTGCCGATCCGATCTCCGGTGCACGGATCGCGAATGATTTGTCCGTCGTCAATCCAACGCAAGCGCGGCAATGGTATTTCCCACCCTCTCTAAAGACCGGGGAGTTCGTGAGCAACGCGCTTCCCGAGAAGATCGAGGGCGGCATTGGCGTCGCTCCCGACATCTTCGCTGCGACCGACAGGTTCAACGGCGACTTCGCGACGGCCTGGAACGGTGACGTTCCTTCCGACGGCGCCTACTATTACTACGATGCGCTCACGTTGATGGCGCTCGCCGTCGAGCAAGCTTGGGTCGCAACCGGCGCGCAGACTCCTGCATTCGAGGTGTTGCGCGACGACCTCCGCGCGGTGGCTCAGACTCGTGGCGTCGTCACCCAGTGGGATCAGACAGCGATGGCGCTGGGTTTCGTCCGCGCTGGCATGACCACCTACTACAGCGGCCTATCGGGCCCCATCCTTCTCGAGAACACGGGCGAACGGGAACTGGGTATGGCGGCTTTCTGGAAAGTCCTCGACGGAAAGATCGTTACCGCGAACTGAAACGGCGTCCAGAAATCGGGTTGGACCGCCGTGAGGAGATGTGCCTCACCACCCTGCAGCGAGTCCAAGCACGTCACCGCCGGGCGCACCACGCGATTAGGGCAGTGGTGCACCCGTCACCGCCCGTGCCCGCAAGCACCAGGGATGGCGCGACCCAGATTGCAGCACGCATCTGGCGAGCCCCTACCGCCAACCTTCCCGGTCGAACCTTTGGTGGATCCGGCCACCATCGGCAGGGTCGCCGACGTCCCGATGAGCTACTCCAATGCCTTGTCGATGTGCTTCAGGGCGTCGGGTTGAAGGCCGAAGTTGGCCCGCACCAGGTTGACGTCCACCACCGTCTTCACCGAGAGGGGCAGCTCGACGGGATGTCTTTCAACCTGCCAGTCGTTCTCCGATAGGTCGAATATGAGATTCGCTGCCTGCAATCCGAGGGCTTCGTAGTCAGGCACGACAGCCAAGGTCCCGAGGGGCGAACTAGGCTCTACGAAATTGGACACGCCCACAATGAGCGGAAGTCTTGCATCAGCCGTCTCTGCGCGCCACGCTTCGTCAACGAACTCCTCGTCCCGCACCAGGGCGTTGTCGTTGAGCATCCAGATGGCGTCAACTTTCTTGCCCTTGGCAAGGTCGTGAAGCGCGCCGCGCAATCCTGCGGCGGTTGCGTCGTTGGCTACAGAGGCGGGAACAAGCTCGACGTGTTCCTTGGCTGCTAGCGCTTTCTGCCGCTCTATGAACTTTCGGAATGCGGGGCGATAGATGACCCCCACGCGGTTGATCGGGGTGGTGATTACAGAGCGTAGGTGCACGAACGCAGTGATGCCGGGAACCTCGTAGGCTATGCCCGTGGCCCGCCGGATCTGGGGCTGCACTTCTTCTACAAAAGAGGCCATCAGCAGCACCGCAGGGAGAGTTGCCGTGGTCGGACTGGCCATCTGGAGCTGGCGATAGAGGCTGATGGTTGCGTTGTTCATCAACACCAGGCATACCGGTTTCGCGGTTTGGATGGCTGCGGCCAGATCGGCGGCTTTGGTTTCCGGTCCGACTGCGAAGGTGTTGACGTTGAAGTTATTCTGCACCTCTGATACCAGGCTCCTCCGCACTTCCAGGAAGTTGGGTGAGGTGGGAATGGCGATGAGGAGCGTGGGAGCGCCCGCTCGCGCTGGCGGATCCACGATGGCCACAGGCCCCTGGCCGGGCGCGCCGGTTTCGCTGCCGGTCGTCGCGCAGTCGGCGAGGCCCAAGAGCATGATGGGCAATACAGCCACCAGCCAGTTCATGTTCTTGTCGCCGGTCATGGGACTCGATCGGCTACGGAGTCTGGTCATAGGTCGGCAGGGGCGAGCCCCAGCAGGTTCGGACTTGTTCCGGAATCCGAAGGTTCGGAGGGTTGAGGGAGGAACTTTAGCGACTCGGGGACGCGACCAGCTTGTAGATCGTATAGCGCTCGTCGCCCGTGACATGGTCGGCAAAGCGCGCGACGACCTCGGTGCTAGCCCTCCACGCCCGCAGCTCCTCGGGCGACCACGAGAAGGTTCGGCCGAAGCCATAGTTAAGCGACCGGGCGCTGCCAGAATCGCCGAATGGATCGCTCCCTTTTAGGTGACCGAGCGCGATGAGAACCTCGCGCTTCTGCTCGGCGTGGACTCGCAATGCCTCACGCAGAAGTTCCCCGAGACTGAGGTGCAGTTTCGATCGGCGAGTGAACCTCACGATGTCGCCGAAGCGCTGCTCGCGAACGATGTAGATGGGGTTTTGCGCGTAGTAGGGCATCGATTCGATATAGAAGTCGGGTTCGGCGATAAGGATCGCGCCTTGGTGCTCCGCGTGTGCAGCTAGATAGGCGCCAAAGTCCCGGCTTGCGCTCATGTCGTAGACGATATCCATTGCAAGCTTGTAGATCCCGCTCGCAAGGGAAATCACCAGCAAGATCGGCAGACAGCCATAGAAGCCAACACGCGCAAGCACCATGGTAACGCGTGCTTGGGGCGGCGCAGGTCCAGCATCGACGGCCATCCAGGTGAGGGTGAGCAAGAAGACAATGAACAAGCCCTGGTGTCGGTAGCCGCCCGGATACACTACGGCGAACAGCACGCTCAGCGCGAAGATGGCTGCCCACGCCACCGCGAACAGCGCCGGTCGCCGCAACAGCCCGAATGTGGATCCGATGAAGACCAGATTGATGAGCACCGCGACGAGACCAGGCAGGCGCGGAGCCACCGAGCCGAATTGTTGCGCGGGATCAAGCAACGCCGACCCGATGGCATAAAGCACGTTCCAAGCGTTGTAGCGCGTGGGTTCTGACGAGACGATCTGATCCGAGGGCAATACGGTGAGGACAGCCACGACGGCACCTGCAGCCAGAAGCGCGGTCGCGAGGTAGAGCCCGCCGGCCGTGCGGCTTGCGAAAGCTGTCCGCCGGTTGCCAAATTCGTCCCAAAGCCAGAAGGCCATGAGCAACCCGGCAAGGAGAAGCGAGTGGATGTTGGTGTTGGCGAGACAGGCAAGTACCACGCCCATCCACACCGACCGTCGCCGGTGCTGACGGTAGAGCCAGGCAAAGGTGAACAGCAAGAGCATGGAGATCCCGTAGTTCCTGGCAACGACCGAGCATTCATAGAGCGGCATGCGCCCGAAGACGAATAGAGCCTTGAGCCAAAGGGGGAGCGGCGAGCGGAAGATCAAGACAGCGACTGCGGCCATCGCGACGGCCAAGCTGAGGATCGGCAGAACCAACTTTGACGACGTGACGACGTAGCCGGCATGGAGCAGGAGATACCAAAGCGCCGGGTGCCCTTCGTCCTTGAGCAACGCGAACAGATCGGGCAGCGACTTCGCGCCTCGTACCAGGCTGAGAGCCCGAACCTCGTCGCGCCAGAACTCGTGGCGGAGCGTGCCCAAAACCACGACCGCACACCAAAGCAAGAACAGCAGCCAGCGCAGCCGCTTCTCGCGCAGCGCCCGGGCATCGACCGCGGAGGCTAGCTCGGTACTTGCTACGACCGCTGGCAACTTCGCCTCTCGATCTGGCGCTAGCGGCCCGAATTGAGAGTGGTTTCGCATATGCCTCTGACTGTACGTATCACGAAGTCGGGCGCTTGGACAAACGGACGTCTTGCCCGCGTTTCATAGTAGGCCAGCGTGCGCTGCATTCGCTCGTTGATCGCGCACGCGATCATCGCGATGACAAATTGGAGCGTCTCCGGGAGCATCGGGCATCACCATGCCGGTTCGCGCATGCCGTTTTCAGGCTGCGTATCTCCGCGAATTCGTGCCAGCATTTCGGCGACGACTTTCCGGACACCAAGGGTGGCCAGGGCTCGCGGAAGCCGGCAAACTACCGGTCATGCGGTACTGCTCGTTCCCCAAGATCCCCGGCCTCCCCATCTCGGCGCTGGGGTTCGGATGCATGCGTCTGCCCACCGTCAGCGGTGATCCGGCGCGCATCGACGAAGAAGCGGCTGCGCGCCTCGTGCACCGGGCTATCGACGCGGGCGTGAACTACTTCGACACAGCGTGGCCCTATCATGGCCAGCAGAGCGAACCTTTCCTGGGACGCGCGGTTGCGGGACGGCGCCACCAGGTGCAGTTGGCAACCAAGCTGCCGGTGTGGGGGGTCGAAAAGGAGAGCGACTGGGAGCGTTTCATCGACCAGCAGCTGGTCCGGCTGGGAACCGACCGAATCGATTTCTACATGCTGCACGGCTTGGCGGCCGAGTCCTGGGACAAGGTCAAGAATTTGCGCGGCCTGGCTGCCCTGGAACGCGCCAAGGCTGACGGCCGCATCGGGCACATCGGCTTTTCGTTTCATGGCTCACCTGACGACTTCCGCGCCATCATCGACGCGTTCGACTGGGAATTCTGCCTCATCCAGCTCAACTACCTGGACCAGCAGTACCAGGCTGGCCTGCAAGGCCTGCGCTACGCCGAAAGCCGCAGGGTGGGCGTGGTGGTCATGGAGGCCCTGCGCGGCGGGGCCTTGGCCAGGGTGCCGCCCGCGGTGGAGAGCATCTGGGCGCGCTCGCCGCGGCCCTGGTCGCCGGCAGAATGGGCTTTGCGCTGGGTGTGGAATCTACCGGGCGTGGTGAGCGTCATCTCGGGGATGAACGCCGCCAGCCAACTCGAAGAGAACCTGCGCGTGGCGAGCCATCCCATAGCGCTCAACTCCGACGACCGCGCGTTGGCCGACGAGGTGGCGCGCTTCTTCCACGCGCGCATGCCCGTGGCCTGCACCACCTGTGGCTACTGTCTGCCTTGCCCGGCCGGGGTTTTCATCCCCGAAGTGCTGTCCACCTACAACACGGCCTCGATGTTCGACAATCAGGCTGGACCACGCTTTACCTACGATGCCTTCCTGGTCAAAGCCGGCGCCGGCGCCGACCAATGCACCGAATGCGCCGATTGCGAGCCCAAGTGCCCACAGAACATCCCTATCATCGAGATGCTGGCCAAAGCCCACGCCCACCTCACTGGGTAGTGTGGGATGTTCGGAGAAAGTCTACCCGCCACGATGATTTGTTGAGGTCCCCATGGAAAAGACGCGCAGCCTAGCCAATTTGATCCAGTCGGCCCGAGCCTTCCAAGAAAGTCGAGTGCTGCTCACGGCCCTGGAATTGGACGTGTTCTCGACGGTCGGGGAAGGCGGCGCCACGGCCGCAGATGTCGCCCAGCGCCTGGGCACTGAGTCGCGCGCCACCGAGATGCTGCTGAACGCACTCGTGGCGCTGGGCGCGCTTCTGAAGCGCGATACCGTCTTTCGCTGTACCGCCGAGTCGAAGGCTCTGGGGCCTGCGCGGCCAGGCCTGTTGCACACGGTCCATTTGTGGAACACGTGGTCCACCCTCACCGAATGCGTGAAGGTGGGCAGGGCGGTCCAGTCGCGCGGCCCCGAGGGCTTCCCCGAAGAGCGCACGCGCGACTTCATTGCCGCCATGCACGCGCGGGCTCAGGACAGCGCCAAAGAAACCGTGCGCGTCTCGGGCATCCACCATGCGAAGCGAATGCTCGACGTGGGCGGCGGATCGGGCGCCTTCTCCATCGCCTTTGCCCAGGCTTGTCCCGAACTGCGCGCGGAAATTCTGGATCTGGGACCGGTGGTTCTTCTGGGCGAGCGCTACATTCGCGAGGCGGGACTGCAGGACCGTGTCCGCGTCCGACCCGGGGACATGCGCACGGCGGAACTTGG
>Ga0182017_10000823_pt1 | contig 24467 bp, 19 predicted proteins | sample 712E3DmetaG_FD_120492 | JGI IMG/M metagenome (GOLD analysis project Ga0182017, IMG submission 120492) | Permafrost microbial communities from Stordalen Mire, Sweden - 712E3D metaG | ecosystem: Environmental > Terrestrial > Soil > Wetlands > Permafrost | place: Sweden: Stordalen | collected... | reverse complement strand
CATTATCGTTTTAAGCGCGTACGTATAACGCTTCGTCATGCCTGCGGTGGCCGTGGGGTCAACTGGGTTGCTGGGGGCACCCTTACTTAGCGACCAACAAACGGTAATGAACAGCCGCGGGACCCGTTAACAGCTTCATCCCCAATGCACCTCCTTGAGAGTGTTGCTTGACCGGCTGAGTCTCGTCAGAACCAGACCCATAGCGCCCAGTAAAGGGTTTATAAGAAAAACGACTTTAGTAATGCCGAAAGGGGCATTCCCCTGTGTTTCTGTAGGGACAGGTTTCGAACTCGCCCGCCTGATTCCGGGGGAAAACACGGGTACGGTGGAATACCACAATTCACCCTCCAATTCGGCCGAAGGTACTTTTATTTCGGTAGACTTACATCGAAATAAAAGTACAAAGTCATTCCAATTTGGGCCGAAAACCCAAATCTCCTCTGGTCAATCCAAAAACGCAGAGTGCTTCCGCATACTTACTTTCAATAATAGTTTCGCGAAATTTCAAAATAAAAAAATATACCGGAATCTTTGCGTTCGTCATGCTTCGTATCTTATAATAAATTTGTTAGCATCGCTAATAGTCAATGTATCAATGACAAATTAAATGTTTATTAAAGCAAAATTTATTCGAAAATCAGAGGGAAACTGAAGATGCAAGATATTTCCAAAAACTCCGGCGCTCACCGCGGTGGAATTGAATATAAATGGATTGCCCTTTCCAATACAACACTGTCTATCATGTTGGCTTTTATCAATACTACCAGCGTCCTGTTGGCTTTACCCGTTATTTTCCGGGGTATCGGCATTAACCCGCTGGCTCCCGGCAGCAGCAATTATTTGTTATGGCTGCTCATGGGCTACATGCTGGTCACGGCTGTATTTGTCGTCGCTTTCGGGCGGTTGGGGGACATGTTCGGGCGGACGCGCATGTATAATCTCGGGTTTGCCATCTTCACAATCGGTTCACTTTTATGCGCACTGACATGGAGCCACGGCACTGCCGGAGCTGTCGAGTTAATCCTTTTCCGGGTTGTTCAGGGGATTGGCGGCGCTTTCCTCTTCGCTAACTCCGCGGCTATCCTCACCGATGCTTTCCCTGAAAATCAAAGGGGTATGGCCCTCGGGTTGAATCAAGTGGCCGGCATTGGCGGCTCATTCCTCGGAATTCTGGTCGGCGGTCTGCTCTCCCAGGCAGGATGGCGCTGGGTATTTCTGTTTAATGTCCCCATCGGTTTATTGGCAACAATCTGGGCATACCGGACGCTGCGTGAAGTCGGTACCACACAGAAGGAGCCCATTGACTGGTTTGGAAACCTTACGTTCGCTGCCGGTTTAACGATGGTGTTGATTGCCTTAATTTACGGCATCAATCCCAGCGCTCATTCGTTAATGAGCTGGACAACTCCTTTCGTTTTGAGCATGCTTATCGGTGGTGTAATTCTGCTTGCGGCCTTTATCATTATCGAGCAGCGTGTCAAAGCCCCCATGTTCCGGCTTGATTTGTTCCGCATTCGCGCCTTCGCTTCAAGCAGTGTTGCGACTCTGATGTCATCTTTGGCCCGCGGCGGATTTATGCTGATGCTGACTATCTGGCTGCAGGGAATATGGCTTCCGCTGCACGGCTACGATTTCCAGGTAACCCCGTTATGGGCCGGGATTTACATGATTCCGTCGAGTATCGGAATCCTGCTGCTCGGGCCGCTTTCCGGACGGTTATCGGACCGTTACGGCTCCCGTTATTTTGCTACCATCGCCATGATTCTCACTGCTGTGGGTTTTTTCTTGCTGTTGCTGCTGCCGGTTAATTTTAAATACCCGTTGTTCGCGGCAATTATTTTTCTTGACGGTTTATCGATGGGAATGTTTATGGCCCCGAATACCGCGGCTATCATGAACAGTCTTCCGCCAAAGCATCGCGGCGCCGGTTCCGGCATGCGGGCCACTTTGATGAATGTTGGCAGTCCGATATCGATGGCGGTTATTTTTACCCTGATGGTCGTCGGGCTTAATGCCACGATGCCGGCTGCCCTGTATAACGGCCTGGTCCAGAATGGTATTCCCGCCGCGGTGGCTCATCAGGTAGCCGGCGCCCCTCCGGTTGGTTATCTCTTCGCTGCGTTCCTGGGGTATAACCCGTTAGCAACGATGATTCCGGCCAACGTATTGAATGCTCTGCCGGCGGCTCAGGCCGCCAATATCACTTCCCGTGCTTTCTTCCCCGGATTAATCGATACCGCTTTCCATCACGGTCTGGTTGAGGTCCTGATATTCGGCATCATTATGTGTCTTATCGGCGCGGCAGCTTCCTGGGTCCGCGGCGGCAAGTATATCTATCACGAAAAAGGTGAGTCTTAGGCCCTGATTATTACTCAATGCGACAGCGTGCCGCCTGCGCTCAGAAACACGAGGCTGAAATAGTTTTTGTGCCGGTAGTCCATAATGGCTTATTTGAACCAGCGGATGTTTTTCTTCGGGATTTCTTTGACTTCAGGCGCCGGTTCCAGAGTCCGGGTGATTTTGTGCGAGACCCAGCTGACGGGTTTCGTAACCGGTTGCAGGATTTTTACTTTCTGGCCCCAGGCTTGCATGATCAGGTCGGTGTATAGACTGAAAGTTTGGACTACGGTTAAATAATCTACGCAAATGAATATCTCTTCGGCTACTCCGAAAGGCATGCTGGCCGGAATATAACCTCGGGCGTATTCAACTGCCCAGACGCCGTTGGTGAAATTCATGGCACGCGCCTGCCCCGGCCCAACGTAGATGCGGTCGCCGGGTTTATAAACCGTCTTTTCAAATTGACCTTCAGCGTAGTACCAGGTTTCCCCGTCGATGACTGTATCCCAGAATCCGGTGAAATGCCGTCCGGAATGGCCCTCAGACCCGATCGGGGTACCCCATATCATGATGTATTCGCTGGTGGACGCGTAATAGAGCTTCATTTGAATCATCGCGCCGCCGGCGATACTGTATATCCACGGTTGCGAGAAATCGAGCGTATCCGGATAATAAACCGCCAGGGCTTTGGCGAAATCGTCAAACATCTGCGGCTTGGGTTTTCCCAGGCATGCTAAAGCACATTTGTGCACGATTTCGGGATCAAATTTAGGCATCGGAATCACCCCTTTTATTCTTAATTCCCTTGCTTTTATCGAAGGGCCCGAACATTTTATCCATCGAGCCGCTGACGATGCGGATTACTTGAGCACGGGAAAGCATTTTCCCCATAAAAAAGTATCCCAGCCGGTTAGACTTCCCTGCAATCAGGCTGGGTCTTTTCCCCAGCGCATTCCACGCTTCAGTTACGGTTGGCTTAACATCCATCACCTTGACGAACCTGGCCGTTTTCGGCGAGTTAGCATCCCAGCCGGTTGTTTTTGTCGGCCCGGCCATGAACCCAAGCACGTCTATCCCATGTGGCCTAAGCTCATACCATAAACTTTCCGCTATTATCAGGTTGTAGGCCTTTGTTCCAGCATAATTAGCACTGTAAGCTGTGCCGAACAACGCCGAACCGGATGAAAGAAAAATAATCCCCCCTCGTTTACGTTCGGCCATTTTCCCGGCGAGGTGACGGGTTAAAATGAGACTCGCCCGGGAGTTGACCTGCAGCTGCTTTACAAGTTCGGCTTCGGTGAGGCTCAGAAACGGGGAGACTTTTGACAGGCTTGCGTTATTTATCAGCAAGCCGATTTCCAGGGAATCGGCGATAGGGGTAATTGCCTGTAATGGATCTTCCCGGTTAAGGTCAACGGCAATGGTTCTGACTTCCACACCGTAAACATGTTTTAGCGAATCAGCCTCGGCCTGAAGTAAATTGGCATTCGTAGCAACCAGAACCGTATTGAGGCCGCGTTCGGCGCACTGCCTGGCAAATTCGGCACCCAGCCCCCGCGAAGCCCCTGTAATCAAAGCCCACGGCCCGTATCTCTTTAAGAAAGAAGTTGCCACGGTTTATTTTCCCCCAGCCCTTGTCCGGGGTTTCTCCATTATAACCTGAAGAATATATATGTTAGCTATCTTAACACTTGAATTCACGTGTTTACAAGCTTTTGTAAGAAGCCATTCGGGAATTATCTAAATAACAGGCCGTAATACTGCCCGCACCGGCGAACCGTCATTATTCACGATTCTTAAAGGCAGGCATATCAGGTCATAATTCCCCGCGCTTACCGCGGAAAGGTTCAGTCCTTCGAGGAGCCAAATCCCGGCTCCCAGTAGAATCTTGTGGGTCCCTGTCTGGCTGGCCGGGGCTCGCACCGACAGGTAATCCAGGCCGATTAAACTCAACCCCGCATCGGCCAGCACCTGCGCGGCCTCAGGTGAAATATCCACAAAATCCTCGACAAAATTGTCTGTTTTCCAGCACCGCTCGGAATTAGTGGTTTTAAACAGAACCCGCTCGCCGCGTTTAAACGTGTATTGTTTCAGTTCTTCCGGTCTGACTGTCCTGGTATCCTTGATCTCGATCACCCTGGCCGGCCCGATGGCAATATCCAGCGGCATTTGGTCGATGGTTTTACCGTTGGCAATTCCGTGCCGGGGGGCATCCAGATGCGTCCCGGTGTGCACGCCGATATGCAAGGTGGTGTTGTTGCTGCCGTCGCCGCGTTCCATTGATGCCCTGTGCTCGATTCTTAATTTTTGCTCATTAGCAAAAACAGCCATGTCCTCCCGCAGCGGCACACTGACGTCGATCCAACCGGAACGGGTCTCATTGTTATTTGGTTTTAAGCTCATTAAAATCTCCTGGTATTTGTATTTGAAGTGTCATTTTGTTATCACTAAAACCCTAATCGTGAGTAGTCGGCGGCGCGGAAGTATTGTTAACTTTAGGCCCTCTCATCAAAGAAGGAATAATCGCTGCCAGCGCTACGAAACCGAGAATCAAACAGGCGTGATTTATCGACCTCAGAAAAATCGGAATTTCATTCGAACTGATTAACTGTGAACTGCCGACTATCTGAGAAAGTTTATTGTACGGCATCACCAGTGTCATCAGCAGTAAAGAAAAAGGCACGCTGAGCACTGCGCCTGTTTGGTTTACCGTCATTCTGATGCCGTTTGCTACGCCGCGTTTCTCCGCTGGTACGGAACCCATTTCAGAACTGGAATTAGGTGAAGAGAACATCGCCATCCCGAATCCGAACAAGGCCAGACTTACCAGTACTTCCCCGTAAGATGATTTTTGATTTAACGTTGAAAACCAGATCAGCGCCGCCGCGTTGAAGGCTAAACCTACTGAACATAAAATCCGGCTGCCGTATTTATCAGCCAGCCTGCCGCTGATCGGGCTGATAATAAAAATCAGGATTTCCATAGGAATCAGCAGCACGCCTGTTTTAGCCGCGCTGTACCCGAGTATCAGCTGCAGATAAAGCGACCGGAGAAACGGGCCGCAGCTGAACGCTAAGGAATTTAAGAAAGCGGCAAAATTACCGGCCGCAAACAGTCTTATCTTAAACAAACTCAGGTCGAGTGTGGGGAATTTTATGTGCAACTCCACGAAGATAACCGCGATGAAAAATGCTAGCCCGCAGGCGATAATGATAATATTCCGCTCCGAAAGCGGATCCCCTATCGCCAATCCGATTAAAATCGTTGCCAGTCCGATACAGTATAATATCGACCCAGCCCAATCGAATTTTTGTCCTACCGGTTTCTGACTGATTTCTTTCAGGTGGGTATAGCTCCAGATTGACCCGAAAATTCCGATGGGTATGTTTACGAGGAATATCGATTGCCAGCCAAAGTAGGTTACCAGCACTCCGCCCAGCGTGTATCCGGCAATATTTCCCAGGTTTACGGCCATCACCGCCGTGCCCAGACCCATCCCGAGCTCCTTTTTAGGAAAAGCGTCGGTGATGATTGCCCCGCTGTTGGCCATCAGTAATGCGGCCCCTGCCCCTTGAAAAAACCGGAAAATCACCAGTTGGTCGCCGTTCCTGGATAGGGCGCAAAGCAGCGAACCAATGGTGAATATCACAAATCCCAAATTAAAAAGTCTGACCCTGCCGTACAAATCTCCAAGCCGCCCGAGCAAAACAAAAAGAATTACCATCATCAGCGTATATCCGGTGATAATCCATATACCGTGAACGATGCTGGCATGTAAATGCGCTAAAATCGTCGGCAATCCGATTACCACGATGCTGGCATCCAGGTTTGCCATGAAAGTTCCCACACTGGCAGCCATTAAGGCTGTCCATTTATAATCTAACGGTTTTTTCACGTAATCTCACTTTCCAAATCTTGTTTTCTCCGCGACTGGTGCAAGACAAAATTAGATATGCCTGTCAGGGGGGTATCCTGGCTATTTTCGTATTGAGTGATAATTGGATATTAATATTCTCATAAGAGAATCAGCGTTGTGTCGATTAAAACCTGATGGAATACCGGTTCACTTTAAAAGGCTATCCATGTCCCCATGCATGGAGTCAAACAGCTAGTGTGCATATCTTGAGTATAGAACTTTCAATTTTCCATTTACAAATCGTTAATTTCGGTTTTACGGATAAATGGATAATGAAGTATCGTTTCAATTGCCTGAGAGTATGAACTCACAATCATGTATCCCAAATAATATTTCTTGTCGCATTTGTAATTAATTTGTTATGTTTTCTATCAATTATTTATCACCCTGACATGATTTGTGCATTAAACTGCATGAGGAGAATCTTTTAAGCAAAGGCAAACCTGGAAACTTTGTCCGGACGGCAAATCCGGCATTGAACGTAAGAGGAGAACTACAATGCGAGTGGGCATTTCTTGCGATCACGGCGGATTCGAGTTGAAGGAATATCTGATATTAGCCCTCAGAAACGCCGACTACGAAGTTGTTGACTACGGAGCAAAAGCACTGAATCCGGAGGATGATTTTCCTGATTTTGTGTTACCAATGGCCAGAGCGGTGGCTGGCGGTGAAGTCAGTCGCGGTTTGGCTATTTGTGAAAGTGGGGTCGGAGCATGTATTGCGGCCAATAAAGTGCCGGGTGTCCGCGCCGCATTAATCGCGGATTCATTCTCTGCGCATCAGGGTGTAGAAGATGACAATATGAATGTGCTTTGTCTGGGAGGACAGGTTACGGGACAAGCACTGGCATGGGACCTGGTTCAGGCATTCCTGGGTTCAAACTTTAAAGACCTTGAGCGATTCAGACGTCGTCTCGCGAAAATATCAGTGTTGGAACATAAGGTAAGTACACAATGACAATCTCAACCAGCCAATCCGATAAACCGTTCTGGACGCTCTCTTCAGCTGATGCCTTTAGTCAGTTGGGGACGACCAGCGGTGGGTTGACTCAGGAGGAAGCTGAAACAAGGCTGGGCCGTTTTGGCGCAAACCTTCTGAAACCTAAAAAGAAAGCCGATACATTGACTCTTTTAGTAAATCAGTTCCGGAGTCCGCTCGTACTCATCCTTATTATTGCCGCCGTCTTAGCATTTTTCTTAAAAGACCCGGTTAACGGCGGGATTATCCTGGTGATCGTAGTTGCCAGCGGTTTATTGGGATTCTGGCAGGAAAGAGGCTCTACGATGGCCGTTCAGAAACTAATGGCCATCATTCAAACCAAAGTATCTGCAATGCGCGGCGGGAATCTCACCGATGTCCCGCTTGAAGAAATTGTGCCTGGAGATGTTATTTCTCTTTCCGCCGGCGATGTTGTCCCTGCCGATTGCCTGATTGTTGAATCAAAAGACCTTTTCGTGGATGAAGCCACTTTGACAGGAGAGACTTACCCGGCTGAAAAATCGGTGGGATTATTACCGAAGGACACCGTCATTAGTCATCGGACAAACTCTCTTTTTATGGGCACCCATGTAATCAGCGGGAGTTCCAGAGCCGTAGTTATGAATACGGGCACCGGGACGGAATTTGGTAAGATTGCCGACCATTTGAGGTTCAGGCCACCCGAAACGGAATTTGAGCACGGAATCAGGCATTTCGGTTATTTCCTGATGATTGTCACGATGGTTCTGGTCATGGCCATCCTTGCCATCAATATCTATTACGGACGTTCGCTGCTGGACTCAGTGTTGTTTTCCCTGGTTCTGGCAGTGGGACTGACTCCCCAGTTGCTGCCCGTTATCATCAGTATTAACCTTTCTCACGGCGCGAAAAAGATGGCCGAAAAAAAAGTGATTATCAAGCGTCTGGAATCCATTGAAAACTTTGGCAGCATGAACGTACTGTGTTCCGACAAGACCGGTACTTTAACCCAAGGAATAATGCATTTGAAATCCTTTGCCGGTGCGGATGGCAGTGAAAATGAAAAAGTATTGCTGTTTGCCTATCTCAACTCGTCATTTGAAACCGGGTATAATAATCCCATCGATACCGCTATTCGCGCACACAGCCCCCTGGATATATCCGCTTATCATAAATTGGATGAGGTTCCCTATGATTTCATTCGCAAAAAGCTGACTATATTAGTCTCCGCCAAAGAGGGCAATCTGGCCATCACCAAAGGCACCTTGCCCAATCTGTTTTCGATATGCTCCCAGGTTGAGACAGCCGGCGGCATCGTTGATTTAACCGGCATCCGGGACAAAGTGCAGACTCAATTTGATAACTTCAACTGGCAGGGATTCCGGGTATTGGGAATCGCCTACCGGCAATATCAAACCGGCAGCACCATCACTAAAGAGGATGAGAAAGATTTCATCTTTCTGGGATTCATTGTTCTCGAAGACCCTGTGAAAGAAGGGGTTGCGGACACCATTATAAAATTGAAACAACAGGGCATTGCCTTAAAAGTCATTTCCGGCGATAACCGGTTGGTGACGGCCCATATCGGGGAACAGGTCGGATTACCGACTGCACAAATAATAACAGGGACAGATCTTCTCCATATTTCGGATGCCGCTTTGGTACAGCAAGCGAATCAGGTCAGTATTTTTGCTGAGATTGAACCAAATCAAAAGCAGCGTATCATTATTGCGCTTAAGAAAGCAGGCAATGTGGTCGGTTACATCGGGGACGGTATAAACGATGCTCCGGCGCTGCATGCTGCGGATGTTGGCATTTCAGTAAACAGCGCCGTTGATGTGGCGAAAGAAGCAGCGGACATTGTATTGTTGGAAAAAGATTTAAATGTGCTCGAACAGGGCGTCCAAGAGGGAAGAATTACCTTTGCCAATACACTCAAATACGTTTTTATGGCCACCAGCGCTAATTTCGGTAATATGTTCAGCATGGCAGGAGCATCTATTTTTCTTTCATTTTTGCCGCTGCTGCCAAAACAGATACTACTGACCAATCTGATGACCGATTTCCCGGAAATGAACATCGCGTCGGATAACGTCGATGCGGAGGCGATAACTCAACCCCGCCGGTGGAATATCCGGTTCATTCAGCGGTTTATGCTGACGTTCGGGATATTAAGCTCCATTTTTGATTACCTGACATTTGGTGCGCTCTTGTTGTTTTTGCACGCTTCTCAAACGCAATTCCGGACAGCATGGTTCGTGGAATCGGTGGTCTCAGCCTCACTAATCGTATTGGTTATTCGCAGCCGGAAATCGATATTGCACGGCCGTCCGGGCAAATATTTGCTGATGGCAACATTGCTAGTGGTGGCGGCAACATTTATTTTACCTTACACGCCGCTCGATAACCTACTTGGATTCAGTAAATTGCCTGTCTCGTTTGTGCTAATAATTATCGGCATCGTGATTGTCTACATAGCGGCCGCTGAGTTTACTAAAAAAGTGTTTTACCGGCTGGTGCGGCAAACTTAGCGCGGTAGCTTGAGCGGTAAATATAACGACAGGAAACAAGGAGAATAAATTATATGTCCCTTCCCAATAATAAAAATGGCAAAAGCATCCTGGAGCAGATTGCCCGCCGGGTTATGCTGGAACATGGTTTTCAAACGGATTTTTCAGCGGCGGCGCTCAACGAACTCGCAAAGATTCAAAATGGTAACAGCGGGAAAGATATTACTTTCAAAGACTTGCGGCAGCTGCTCTGGGCATCGATTGATAATGATGATTCCCTGGACCTGGATCAACTGACGGTGGCGGAGGTGCAGCCGGATAATACCGTAAAAATTCTGGTGGCTGTGGCGGATGTGGACGCCCTGGTAAAAAAGAATTCAGAAATTGACGGGCACGCCCATCAGAACACTACTTCCGTCTATACCGCCGGTAAAACTTTCCCGATGCTTCCTGAAAAACTTTCCACAAATCTTACTTCACTCAATTATCAGCAAGACCGCCCGGCGATAGTAGTCGAGATGATAATCGATGATGCCGGAGAAATAAAAAGTTCGGATATTTATCATGCTCTGGTCAATAATCATGCCAAGCTGGCTTATAACGCTGTCGCGGCCTGGTTGGATGGCAAAGAAACTACGCCGAATAAAGGTGTCACGGTTGACCCTGCCCTTGCCAATAATCTCCGGATTCAAGACCGTGTCGCTCAGAAACTGAGGGCCGTGCGCTACAAACGCGGCGCATTGGAACTCCAGACGCTGGAATCCCATCCGGTCTTTGATGGCAATGAGATCCGGGACTTGCAGGTGGATGAAACGAACAGGGCTAAGGAAATAATCGAAGATTTCATGATCGCCGCCAACGATGTGACTGCGCTATTTCTCCAGGGGAAAAAGATTACTTCTTTACGACGTGTTGTCCGTTCCCCTAAGCGTTGGGACAGGATCGTCGAGATTGCGGCCCAACATAATTATCAGCTTCCGGTTGCGCCTGATTCGAAAGCTCTGGCGGATTTCCTGGTAAAACAGAAAGCTTTAGACCCGCTGCGTTTCCCTGACCTGTCGCTTATCATAATAAAACTGCTTGGCTCCGGTGAGTATGTTGTTGAACTCCCGAATGAGACAGCTCCCGGCCATTTTGGTTTGGCTGTTAAGGACTACACCCATTCCACCGCTCCTAACCGTCGGTTTCCGGACCTGATCACGCAGCGGATTCTAAAAGCAACGCTCGGCGGGGTTCCTTTGCCTTATACCGACTCAGAATTAGTCGAACTGGCTAAACACTGCACCGAAAAGGAAGATGATGCAAATAAAGTAGAACGTCAGGTAGCCAAATCGGCGGCCGCGATGTTGCTCTCCTCGAGAATCGGGAACCAGTTTGACGCTATCTGCACCGGGGCGGCTGATAAAGGAACATGGGTGCGTATCTTTCAGCCTCCCATCGAAGGACGCCTGGCCCGCGGCTATCAAGGGGTCGATGTCGGCAGCCGTTTAAAAGTCAAGCTTATCCGTATCGATATAGACAAAGGGTTTATCGATTTTGAGAGGGTCAATTAAAACTCTTAAAAATTTGTGTGTTATAATTTTGCTCAGTTTCATTATTTGAGTTTTTTCTGATGAATAGCGTGCGTTTATCCGATTTTTTCAACTAATATTTGATATCAAATATTGACAAGAACAGCCGTTTTTTATATCATATAGCTCAATCAACGTCATCATTACCCTGTAATTTAGATGAAAATCCCCAACTTAAAATTTCTTAATATTACGGACGAACAATTAACCTAATTGTGTGGCATAAAGGACATCCAACTTCGCTTTTTGACTCAGCAGGTCAGCGGCACGTTGCTGATTTTATCGCATTAGTTGAGGGGGCGGTATGTTTTACAAAGTTTTAGACGGCGTCAAGATTATTGAATATGGTAACTTTATCTCCGCGCCGTTTTGCGCCAAAATCCTGGCAGACCTTGGGGCGGAGGTCATCAAGATTGAAGAGCCCTGCTGCGGCGATGAATCCCGCAGGCAGGCGCCTTTTTTACAGGATATTCCGGGATTGGAGAACAGCGGTTTGTTTCAATACTTAAATATGAACAAATTAGGAGTGACGCTCAATCCTGAAAGCGCTACAGGCTTGAAAATATTTACCGAATTGCTAAGATCTGCTGATGTTTTTGTGGAAAATAATCCGCCTAAACAAATGAAAAAATTGAAACTGGCTTATACGAAGGCAAAGAAAATTAACCCGCATATCATTATGACCTCGATTACTCCTTTCGGGCAGACCGGCCCGTACCGGGACTATGAAAGTTGCGAATTAGTGAGCGCGCATATCGGCGGCGTGGGGTATATTTCCATGCGTGAAGGCGATATCAGCAAAGAACCGATTAAGTTACCGGCGCATTTGTTTAGTTTCCAGGCCGGGTTGAGCGCCGCAGTGGCCACGCTAAGCTCGATATTCCGCCAGAGTACCACCGGACTGGGGGAGCAACTAGATGTTTCCGAACAGGAAAGTGTTATTCAAAATTTGAATTCTTCCATCGCGCGTTATTCTTATGCCGGTCAGATTATGGCACGGACGGATGCGGCAGGACATGCTCCTTTTCATATTTTGCCTTGCAAAGACGGCTTCATTTGCGCCGCTTTCGTAGAAGAAGCGGAATGGCGGCGTTTTGTTGAGGTTATGGGTCACCCGGAATGGGCCGACAACGAGTTATTTAAGGATTTTGCCTTACGGGCGAAATACTGGGATGCGCTTAAACCTTTGATGGTTGAATGGACGATGCAGTTCACCGAAGAAGAAATCTACCGGCGGAGTCAGGAAAAAGCCGTCCCGCTGGGCGCGGTCCGCTCGGCACATCAGGTTCTTCAGGATAAACAGATGGCAGCACGGCAATTCTTCGTTGAAATTGAACGTGACGGCAGTAAATTGACATTCCCGGGTGTGCCGTACCGGTTTTCTGAAATCAAAATGGAATCGCCCTCGGCGGCGCCGCTTCTGGGTCAGCATAACGAAGAGATTTATTGCGGACGTTTGGGTTATCACAAACGCGACCTGGCCAAATTTAAAGAAGCCAGCGTAATTTAAGGTTAACAAGGATTCTTTCTCTACTAAAAATGAGAAACTAAGGCAGGGAGCAGGATATGAGCACGCCATCTCTTAAAGGCATCAGGGTTATTGCTTTCACCTGGGTTTGGGCAGGGCCGTGGATGGGCGGGGTATTGGCGGACATGGGTGCCGAGGTAATCAAAGTTGAAACCAAGCAGAGGCTGGATTCCCAGCGTGTCGTAAAAATAACCAAAAACCCCGAACAGGGTCCTAATCAGGGACAGTTCAATGTGACCAATCGCGGAGTTAAAAGTATTACGTTGAACTTGAAACAGCCAAAAGGGCTGGAAATTATCAAGAAGCTGGTTAAGATCAGCGACGTTATTATTACCAACTTTGCACCGCGTGCGTTGCCCGGCTGGGGACTCGGCTACGACACGCTAAAACAAATCAAGCCGGATATTATTTTGGTTACTTTACCGGCTTTCGGCAGTACCGGCCCGGATAAAGATTATCTTTCTTACGGATCTACACTCGAGGCCGTCGGCGGCTTGAGTGCCTCATTCGGTTATCCCGGCGAGGTGCCGGTTATTTCCGGACCTTATCCCAGCGACCCCATCGGCAGCATGTACGGTCTGGTCGGCGTGCTGGCTGCGCTGAATTACCGTCAGAGAACCGGCAAGGGACAGCATGTCGATATTGCCCAGAACGAAGGGGTCACAAGCCTGATTCCTGAAGTCATCATGGAAGAGGTGATGAACGGACGAACCCGGCCCCGCATGGGCAACCGCGACGAAATCATGGCGCCTCACGGTTGTTATCCCTGCAAAGGCCGCGACAAGTGGGTTGCCATCGCTGTCGGCACCAATGACAAATGGAAGGCTCTTTGCCATGTGATGGGTAATCCGGATTGGGCCAAAGATGAAAAATTCTCCGACCAGTATGCGCGCTGGCAAAATCAGGATGAGTTAAATAAACTGATTGCCGGTTGGACTAAAGATTTTACTCATTATGAAGTAATGCAGAAGCTGCAAAAAGCAGGAGTTGCCGCCGGTCCTTCTTTTAATATCGAAGAATTGGTCAACGACCCCCCCGTCAAGAACCGTGGGATCTTTATTGAGCAAAATCATCGGGTGGCCGGTAAAACTATTGTTTACCGCTCTCCCTGGAAATCAGCCTTGACTGCTAAAAATCCCCCGGCGCCGTGCCTGGGTGAAAATAACGACTACGTTTTTAAAGAACTGTTAGGTATCAACGATAAGGAAATCGCCGACTTGATTGAGACTAAGGTCATTTATTAGAGATAAATGATTTAATCAGCTTTTAAATATATCGGATAAGTCAAAAAGGAGAAAATAGTAATGTCAGCAAATGAGTTAAGCCCCATCGAGATGTGGTACGAAGTATGCAAGAATAAAGGCCGTGTTTATACCAGCGAAGAAGCCCGCACCCGCGGGTTTGGATATATGAAGCCTTATTTTAACCGGGAAGTTACGATTGACACCATCGAGCACTTCGTCGACGGCATCGGTGACATTAATCCCCTTTACCGCGACCGTGAATATGCCAAAAATACCAAGTACAAATGTCTGACGGCACCTCCCAACTATATCTATACGATTACTTATGCCCAATATCCGGATGATTGGCCGGCCGGCATATCCGGATTCTATTCCGGTTCCGCGCATGAATGGTTCCGCCCGCTGTGCGAAGGCGATAAGCTGGAATATCGAGTGAAATATCCATCTGATGCCAAATTGATGGCCAGTCAATTTGCCGGACAAAAAGTAATGTCATATGAAACCTGCGATTATTTCCGCGGCGGGGCTATTGTCGGCGGTTATCAATCATGGGAGACCTGGACCGAAAACCAGAAGGTCGATGAGACGAACAAATACAAAAAAGAAGTCTCAAAATTACCGACATACACGCAGGAGGACCTGATTAAAATCAATAAAGCCCAGGACAAAGAACTGGAGATGCTGCGCGGCGCCAATCCCCGTTATTGGGAAGATGTGAAAGAAGGAGATGAACTGACGCCGGTTGTGCGCGGGCCGTTTACTTTAACCGAAAAAGAAGCCTGGAACATCGGCGGACACGGCAATGTTCATTTCTCGGAAAGGTTGATGCGGATATACAAAGAAAGAGACCCGCATCATATTGTTTCCTACGACCCGACTTTCCAGGCGCCGAATATGGTACGGCCGGGTTCTTTGCTGCGTTTCGCGGCCGGTGAACACCTGGAAGCCTGGCGGGCTATGGTCCTGACAAACTGGATGGGCGATGATGCTTTCCTTTGGAAATCACGCTCCGAAATCCGGAAGTTCTGTATGCTGGGTGATACCTGTTTCTGTAAAGGCAAAGTTGTTAAGAAGTATTGCGATAACGGTAAATACTGCGTGGACATCGATTGCTGGTGCGAAAATCAAAGAGGCGAAAAGATCGTGCCGGGGACAGCCACGATAATTCTCCCGTCAAGAGAGCACGGCCAGGTTGTTTATCCTGAACCGTACGCCCGCGTGCCTGAGAAATAAACCCCGGTTTATTTTTTTATTGGTACAGGATAATATTTTAGGGGAGGGAGCCCGAGTTGGCTCCTTCCCCCTTTTTCTACATCATTTCAGCACGAAATAATTTCTGACTTGACCCCTGGTTGACTTCAATTCATCGCTGTAATATGCTTTGATATTAACCGGAGCAATGCCGAATGTTTCTTTGTCGCATATTCCTTATTTTGCATCTGATTTAAGACTTTTATCTGGAGGAGGATACCATGGCAAATATTTCGTATCAGCACCTTAACCCACCCGTTAGAATTTTACTGGGTCCGGGACCGAGCAATGTTCATCCGCGTGTTCAACAAGCCATGGCCGCCCCGATGGTCGGGCATTTGGATCCATACTTCGTGAAAATCATGGACGACACCGTCGAGTTGCTGCGTTACCTTTTCCGCACACAAAACAAGCTCACTTTTCCGATTTCCGGCACCGGTTCCGCCGGTATGGAAGCCAGTTTTTGTAATTTTCTGGAACCGGGCGATACAGTCGTCATCGGTGTCAACGGCGTGTTCGGCGAGAGGATGGTGGATAATGCGGCCAGGTGCGGCGCCGAAGTTATTCCGGTCACTGCCGAATGGGGAAATATTGTCGCTCCCGAAGCTATCGAATCTGCGCTGAAATCCCGGAAGAAGGTTAAAATGCTGGCGCTGGTGCATGCGGAGACATCGACCGGCGTCATGCAGCCGCTGGCAGAAGCCTCAAAACTGGCAAAACAATACGGGGCGTTATTTATGGTGGACACGGTTACATCTTTGGCCGGGCAGGAAGTCGCGGTCGATGATTGGGGAATCGATATCTGTTACAGCGGCACGCAAAAATGCATCAGCTGTCCCCCGGGGCTGGCTCCTTTCACGGTCAATCAAAAAGCGCTTGACATAATGCAAGCCAGGAAAGCCAAAGGCCCAAGCTGGTATCTCGATCTTGGCCTGCTTTCTGCCTATTGGGGGACCGGGCGCACTTATCATCACACCGCGCCCGTTTCCATGATTTATGCGTTGCACGAGGCGCTGGCGCTGATCTATGAAGAAGGATTGGAAGCACGCATCAAACGCCATCAGAAGAATGCCGCGGCCTTAACCGCCGGTCTGGAAGCAATGGGTATGGTAATGCATGCTCAGGCAGCCTACCGGTTGAATTCGTTGAACTCGGTCCGTATCCCGGCAGGGGCGGATGATGTGCGTGTCCGGCAAAAACTGCTGAATGAATATAATGTTGAAATCGGTGGAGGTCTTGGTCCTTTGAAAGGCAAGATCTGGCGCATCGGCCTGATGGGCGAATCATCCAGCGAGTCAAATGTATTGTTCCTGCTCTATGCCCTGGAAAAAATATTGGTGGCGGAACGCTGCGACATGGAATTGGGCGCGGGTGTGAATGCCGCCATCACCGTATTTAAAAAATCCTGAAATCAGAGAACAAAGGGGAAACTTCTATGAAAGGTAGAACTGCCATCGCCAAAATCCTGAAAATGGAAGGGGTAGAATTTGTCAGCGGTTTCCCTCAAAATGATATTTTTGAAGCAGGCGCCGAAGAAGGTATCAGGTGCATTATTTCACGGACCGAGAGAATAGGTGTGAATATTGCAGATGCTTACACCCGGGTTTCCAACTGTAAACGCAACGGGGTTTGTCTTGTCCAGTCCGGCCCGGGTATCGAGAATGCATATTCCGGTATCGCCCAGGCTTATAGTGAGTCCGTTCCTATTTTGGTGATGCCGGCCGGGGCCGACCGCCGCCAGCAGCGTCCCCCGAGTTTTATTGCCTCCAAAAACTACCAGGGCGTCACCAAGTGGGCGGATACGATCAATTTCGCCGACCGTATTCCGGAGATGATGCGCCGTGCCTTTACTTTGATGAGGACGGGACGTCCCGGGCCGGTAATGCTCGAAGTTCCTGTCGATATCATGAATGAAGAATTTGACGATGCCAAATTTCAATATACCCCGGTTAAACCTGTCAGGAGCGCCGGCGACCCGGCTGATATCCGGATAGTTGCCAAAGCACTGATTGCGGCGAAAAGTCCAATTATCCGTGCCGGACAGGGCGTACTGCATGCCTCTGCCTGGGACGAACTGCGGGAACTCGCCGAACTGCTGCAGATTCCTGTTTTTACCACGCTGAGCGGCAAAAGCGGTTTCCCGGAAAACCATCCATTGGCCCTTGGGGCCGGCGGCAACACCCGCCCCAGGACGGTGATGCATTTCCTGGATAAAGCCGACCTTGTTTTCGCCATCGGTTCCAGCTGCACCAAAGAAACATTTACGACTCCTATCCCGGAAGGCAAGAGAATCATCCAGTCAACCGTAGATGAACGAGATATCAACAAAGACTATTCTTTGGAGCATGCCGTCATCGGTGATGCCAAACTCGTATTGCGGCAGCTTATCGATGAAGTGAAGGTGCAGCTCGGCCCTGAATTTAAAAGGAAAAACAACGATGTCGCGAAAGAAATCAAAGCGGTAAAAGAGGAATGGCTCAAAGAATGGCAACCGAAGCTGACTTCAAGTGAGATCCCGATTAATCCCTACCGCGTGGTCGGGGACATGGTGAAAACGTTCGATGCCGGGGAAACTATCATCACCCACGATTCGGGCAGCCCCCGCAATCAATTGTTGCCCTTCTGGGAATCTCCAGTGCCGTCCGGTTATATCGGTTGGGGAAAATCTACGCCGTTAGGCGCGTCGCTGGGTTTCGCCATGGGCGCTAAGTTAGCCCGGCCTGACAAGACAGCAGTCGCGTTTATGGGGAATGCTGCTTTCGGCATGGTCGGTATGGATTTTGAAACTGCAGTCAGGGAAAATATTCCGATTCTTGTAGTGCTAATGAATAATTTCGTGCTGGGCGGTTACATCCGGGAAAATCCGGTCGCGACCCGTAAGTTTCACCTTACAAGTCAGTCCGGAGAATATTGCCAACTCGCGGAAGCCCTTGGCGGCTATTCCGAAAAAGTTGTCCACCCGAATGAGATTATTCCGGCCTTGCAGAGGGCGAAAAAAGCCGTCGACGGCGGACAGGCTGCCCTTCTCGAGATTATCACCTGCGAGGATAATGCCCGTTCCCTGAAATAATAATCGTTTGGCCTTACAGGTCTACGGCGGCCCAGATTCCTTCTTCGACGGCTTCACGTATTTTCCGCGGTTTGACGCAATCGCCGATTTCCGCGAAATCGAGATATTTCCCTTTCAACGCTTCGGGCAGTGCCCGGTCCGGGGTAGAGCCGGCGGCTAATACAATGTTATCCGCGGTCAGAAAAACGGTTTCACCTTCCCGTGTCGTCAGTTCCACGCCCTTATCCGTAATTTTCCGGTACAGCACCTGCGGATATATCTTGACATTATATTTTGCCAGTTTGTCCTGGAAATATTTTTTAAACATCCAGTACTTGATCTCTAGCGCCGGTTCGATATAGGTCAATGTGACATTAGCGCCTTTCTCCGCCAGTGCAAAACACGTTTCGCAGCCGACATGTCCTGCCCCGATAACGACCACATTCTTCCCCACTTTTTTCTCGCCCGCTAAAAATTCCCGGCAATTGATGACGTTTTTCCCTTTTATACCCGGAATGTCAGGGACAAACGGGGTGGAACCAACCGCCACAATCACAGAGTCCGGGGCGAATTTGGTGACTGCTTCCGGCGTCGCTTCTTTGTTCAAGACGACATTTACACTGGCTTTTTTCACCTGAACCTTGAGGTAAGTCAGGAAATTCCCTAAGTCCTGTTTATCCGGCGGGATAACGGCCAGAATCAATTGTCCGCCAAGCGCATTACTTTTTTCCCACAACGTAACATGATGCCCTTTTTGTGCCGCGATAATTGCGGCCTGCATGCCGCCCGGGCCGCCGCCCAAAACCAGGACCTTTTTCTCTTTAGTCACCCGCGGCAGTTTTGCCTGGAATTCCCTTTCTTTGCCGACCAGCGGATTGACCGTGCAGGACATCGGGGAAAAATCGCACACGACATCCTCAATACACCGTTTATCCCAGACGCATGGGCAAATATCTTCTATCCTGCCTTCTTTCACTTTAGTCGGCCAGTACGGGTCACAAATTAAAGCGCGGCCCATGCAGATAAAATCAGCTTTGCCATCTCGTAAAATTTCTTCAGCCAGGGAGGGCCGGTCAATTTTACCGGTAATCCAAACCGGGATTTTTATGCCGCTTTTTTTAACTGCTTCAGTAATATCGACATTACAGGCATCGGGAATAAAATAGGCAGGGCCGGTCCATTCCGGCGTCACCGCCGACCCGCTGGTGATATTAACCGCGGTCGTGCCGTTAGCCTCGACGATTTTACATAACTCAACGCACTCTTCGATACTCCAGCCGTCCGTGCCGCCGATTTTTGACAACCTGTCGGAACCCATCAGCCGGAGAATAACCGGAAAATCGGGTGAAGTTTTTTTCTTGGTTTCAGCTACCATGTCAATAAGATACTTCGCTCTGCCCTTGAGGTCGCCGCCGTACGCATCGGTCCTCTTGTTAAAAACACGGGAAAGCAGCTCACAGGCAAGGTAGCCGTTAGCCCCGTGAATCATCACGCCGTCAAAGCCTGCTTCCATGATTCTTCTGGCAGCTTCCCCATATTCTGCGATGAGTTCCTCCATATCCGCAACCGTGATAATCCTTGCTTTCTTCGGAATAGACGTGGACCAGCCCGCATAAGGATGGGGGATGCCCGAAGGAGATGCCGGGTCGACTTCGTCCATGGAGCCCTGATGGCTGCTCATCTGCATCACCGCTTTGGCGCCGCCGGCATGGATAATATTTGCTAATTTCTTCAGACCGGGGATAAATTTGTCCTCGTTTACCAGGATTCGCCCCGGTTTACCGCGGGGCGGTTTACGGGTACTGGCGCCCTCTGTAACGATGAGGCTTGCGCCGCCTTTAGCTCTTTCCCCATAGTAAGCGAGCTGCTGGTCGGTTACCACACCGTAATGTGACGAATAGTGAGTGCCGCAGGGGGCCATGATGATTCTATTTTTCAGTATTACATTTCCCATTTTCCCGGGTTCGAAAAGTTTCGTAAATTCTGCCATATCAATCTCCTTATCTTGGCAGTGATAGTAACACAGGCGTTTAGGTTTTTCAAGCCGTGGTTTGTGGTTGTAGCAGCGTTATAGATGATTTTATTTTGATTCGAGGAAAATACACGATGGCCATGTGCCGGTCTTGCTAAATCACATGAGGAAGGAATACAATCTTCTTTAAGTTTGGTTCTTGCCTGGTGAACGGAAGTATCCATGTATTGCAGAAATTACGGAAAAAAATTAGAATCCGAGGTAAAAATTTGTGACAGCTGCGGTATTAAGCCGCCACACGGTCAATATTTTTGCGGTGCGTGTGGTGTTGAAGTTTTGCCTCTTGCCGAAAGATGCATCGAGTGCGGCGCCGAGTTGGGTAAACCGCCCCGTCCAAAGAGTAAAACCGCTGCTGTCCTGTTGGCGGTATTTTTAAGTTTCTGGACGTGGGTTTATACTTACAGGAAAAACACCTGGAAATTTTGGGTGGGGTTGGTTGTTAGTCTTCCTGCATTTGTTGTCTTTAATATCGGAGTAATTCCGCATAATTCCGTTGAGTATGATGCCAACGGCAATTATCTCGGTTTAGGCGGTTTTCGCTTTTCCAATAATATTTTGGTCCCGGCCTTACTGGTTATTTTAGCTGTATGGATATGGGCAATAATCGATGTCTTCCTGAAACACCAGGACTGGTATTTGACCTATAATTGGAAAGTACCTCAAAATTTGAAAAGAAAGAATAAGAACTAGAATCCCTTTTGACCGCATTTTAAAATTGTGAATTCGTTCTTATAAATTTAAGAATCCTTCATTCAAGCTATTAACAACTATTGGCTGTTGTTAGATTTCAACGCGCATGTTTCGCAAAAACCGCCGTTAGCTGCGTCAACTTCTTCCACACAGGTGCAGGTCCGCATTACACAGGTAGCACTATTACAATGCCCTAAGCCGAAAAGGTGCCCTACTTCATGTTTAGCTTCACGAATTACTCTTTCCTGTAACACCTTAGGTGTTGCGTGGATTCCATCCTCTCCATTTACCAAACGGTATATCGAAAGCGTTGCGATACCGGCGCTTATATCAGCCTCCCCATAGACAAAATCATATCCCGGTGAATACATATCCACATCCGAGACTGCAAGTATCATAGCGTCTCGGTCTTTCCTGATATTGCCTAAACGGGACAGCACACGCGGGGATATATACTGTTTTCGTTTGGAATCATAAGCATACCTGAGATCGGTAACCTGGTGTCTTGTCTCAATATTTCTGTGAAAGGTCTCATGGAGGCTGTTCCGCAGCTCATTCGCTAAAGCAGGATTAATTTCGGAAAGGAATATCAGGATTATCTTTCTCATTATATTCGGACTCTCAGATATTTTGTGGGACATTTATTCAGTATTTCCCAGTTTATCTTGTGGCACTGAACTCAGACAATAATAACAGAAAGACCGTGAAATAGTTATATAATTTGCTACCAAAAGATTACAAATATCTCAAATTTGGCTGCTAACGACCGGGGTTCTCGAAAATAATATTACCCGCATAAACGTCATATTTTTGTTATTAATTGGTAAATTATTTTATTACTATTTTATTATCTCCGATTTAGACTATTGACACAAAATAGAGTGAAATAGGTATTTTTGGAATTTCAAAAGGAGAAAATCATGAAAAAGTCGGTTATCGTATTCCTGTCAATTTTACTCGCAGCCGCTCTAATTGCTGTTACCGGTTGCAGTAAAACTACAACACCCGCATCAACAACCGCAACTACCACCACCAATCCAATCGTGAATACAACTACCACATCAACCCCGGTGATTTCCACTACTTTCCCGATACAGAACATCGTTATACCTTTGTTATCTAACACGGATCCCGGTTTCGGCGATGTCAATGTTCCTTTGAACCAGTTGATTACAGCTACTTTTTCTAAGTCCGTGAACCCTGCGACGGTAAATGTTAATAGTTTTACGTTATGGCAGGGTACTTCACCCGTTCCGCATACGGTTAGTTATTATGGAAACACTGCAATCTTAAATCCATCAACCGACCTGGCAAAAAATACTATGTATACAGCTAAAATTTCTACCGACGTAGCCGATTTAAGCGGCAATCATTTGCTGAATGACTTTTCCTTTAGTTTTACCACCGGTTTAGCTGATACTATTGCCCCTGCAGTGGTTAGTACTATCCCGTCTTTTTTGACCGTAGATCCGTCCAACCCTGATAACCCATTTGGTGCCGCCACCAACGTACCGGTTAACGATGCCATAACTGCTTATTTCAGTGAAGGGATGGATCCGTCAACAATTAATTCCAATACGTTTACATTAATGCAGGGTACGACACCCGTTACCGGTACCGTGACCTTTGACGGGTTTGAAACAGCGGTGTTTACTCCGGCAGCCGCCCTCTCAATAAATACTCAATATACCGCTACGATTACAATGGGGGCGGTCTGTTTGGGTGGTAATGCGCTGCCGAAAAATTTTGTCTGGAGTTTTACCACAGGAGCACCCCAGGCAACAGTGCCAATGGTTGTCTCTACTGTTCCGGCTGCCGCCGATGGCAATGTTGCAATTAACGATTCAATAACTGCCACCTTCAGCGAAGCGGTTAACCCTGTAACAATCAACTCTGCCAACTTCAGCTTGTGGCAGGGTGGTGTAAGTGTCCCTGCGACCGTGGCTTTTGACGGCGTTAATACTGCCGTGCTTACTCCGATAGACGATTTGTTAATTAATGCCACCTACAATGTTCAGATTACTACTGGTGTAACTGACTTGGCGGGTATTCCGCTGGCTGTCGGAGTTACCTGGAGTTTTACGACCGGCGCCGCAGACACTATCGCCCCTACCGTAGTATCTATGAGCCCTGCCAACGGTGCGACACTCATCGCGATCAACACCGCGATGACAGCCACATTCAGTGAGAAGATTGACCCGAGTAGCACTGTGTTTTCTTTGATGCAGGGTACTACCATGGTCCCCAGTTCAATAATGTATGATAGTGTTCAAAAAATGGTGACTATTACCCCCGGTGCCGCGCTTGCCTCAAATACTATGTATACCGTTTCGGTAAGTGCCAGTGATCTGGCTGGTTTCGGCCCGGCTGCCGCTACCTGGAGTTTTACTACAGCCCAATAATTAGTAATTGTTAACGTGATACTATTATTGAAAGATTACGGTTACCCATTGAGAGAGCCGGGACGCATGGTCTCGGCTCTCTTTCTTGAACCTTGGAAAAAGTTCAGTTATCTTAAATAAGGAAAATATGAAAAATTACTTCGCTTTGGTTGGAGCTGTTGTAGTGGGAATAACCGTCAGTTTATTATTGATTGGCTGTTCCAGAGCTGAAGCTATTCAGACTACTACATCTTACCCAACAACGGATACAGCCAAGACCTCTGCTACCACAACCTCTACTACTATTACCACATCTCAAACTTCGGTAACATTAACTACGTCAACAACTACTAAAACCGGCACCAACTGGAGTTTAAGCCTTGTCGGGGTTATCACCGAAAATGTGAACCAGACGCTATTTGCTCAGGGTGCTGCACCGGGCTGTCACGCAGAATTTTGGTCCGATGCACAGGGGCATCTTTGGTCGGGTATTTCTCTCTGGTTGCTGGCTGCTTACGTTGATGATAATAATCCTATGGGTGTGCCGAACGATGCTCTTTGGAAACAGGGTTTCACGATACAGATTTCTTCAGATAGTTCGATGGTAGAATATACTTCTGCCCAGATTGAAAAAAACGACAATATTGTCGTGGCTTACCGGATGGACGGCAAATCACTTCCGGTTGTGCAATGGCCGCTGGCTTTGGTGGGCAGCGCCGTGGACCAACCGCATCAGATTGCAGCGATCACGGAAATTAAGCTAGTTTTACCCCCATTGATTACTGCAACACCGTTAACCACGGCGCCGTAAGGCACGAACGTCTGTTAATGAAAATCGCAGGGATTATCGGGAAATTTCGCGGCTGATGAAGAAGTGATTCTGAGAGCGGAGGGGATCGAACCCTCGACCATCTGATTAAAAGTCAGATGCTCTACCAACTGAGCTACGCTCCCCTGTAAACACAAAAAATCCTTACTTCTGCGAGTAAGATTTCTTT
>Ga0182017_10000822_pt1 | contig 24497 bp, 18 predicted proteins | sample 712E3DmetaG_FD_120492 | JGI IMG/M metagenome (GOLD analysis project Ga0182017, IMG submission 120492) | Permafrost microbial communities from Stordalen Mire, Sweden - 712E3D metaG | ecosystem: Environmental > Terrestrial > Soil > Wetlands > Permafrost | place: Sweden: Stordalen | collected... | reverse complement strand
CGATCTGCAAAATGATGCGAAAATTCACGCGCGCGGCATTTCTGCAACACCGCTGCGCTTTTGCACGCCTGCTGCGCGAGCGCGGGAACGCGGCGGAAGAAGAGGCCGATCGCACGGGAAGGCCCCTTGATGTTGGCCACGCCCGACACGTTCGGACCGGATGCCTTGCGGTTGGCGACGTCCGACACGTTCAGACCGGATGCCGTGCGGCGCAAAGCGGGCCCCGTGGGGCGGGCCGTTCGACCCGCCGCACGGGGCCGTGCCGTCTACGCCGGCGGATGCTTCGCCCGGGCCGCCTGGCTCTCGACGGCCGTACCGCATTCTGGGCACTTGCCGCTCACATTGCCCGTCAGGTTGTACGCGCAGCGCCGGCAGAGCGGGATTCCCGCGTCTTCGTCCCGAACGCGCTTCCGCCAGCCCCGGCCTGGCCCGATCGTGGACCACCACAGAGTATGAAGCAAGAAGGCGACCGTCGCGAGCAACCAGACGTCCCGCAGGACTCTGAACAGGCCTTTCGGGATAGGGTCGACAACACCGCCCTGCTGGAGATCTGCGTACAACTCCTTGTGGAGGATGGCTGCCGCGATGCAGGGAACCCCGGACATGAGCATCACGAAGAGAAAAGTGCCCGTTGGGTCCGGCCAGGACCTGCTCTTAGACTTCCTTCGCTCCCACAACCCGATTGCGCACGTCCAGGAGAGGGAGGCACCGCACAGGCACGACGCCGCTGCCATGTCCCTCATTCCACGCGCGACACCGAAATCATGGCGCAGTGCGAGGGCGGCCGAGTCGTTGGCCAGCACCCACGGCAAAGCTACCAGGAACAGCAATCCCGTAACCAGGGCAACTTTGATCATTATGCGCAGCCCACGAAGCCCTTTATCGAACCGGCGCCGGCAATACTGGCTGGCACGCCGGAAGATGCTGGCAGCGCCGCTCCTTGCTCAAAGCCACAGCGCACGCGTTGGCTACGTCGTTGTTATAGTTGGCTTGGCACACGGTGACGACAAGACCGCCAGCGCCAACCCCACCGACGATGCAAGGCACGATGCCCCACCGTGACTTGCCGAACGCCTTTATGCAGCCACCGGTCCCCAAGACGGTCCCGCCAAGGCGACTCGCAAGGCACGTATTGCGCGTGCTATTGGCGTTGTTGATGGCAACCCGGCACTCCGTCACGACACAGTCGTGGCAATCTCCGTAGCAGGTCTGCGTTTGGCCGCCGCAGTTGGGCCCGGTTGCTGCGGGCGTCGCCTCGTCAGTTGGGCGCGCCTGCTGAGCGCCGCCCGGCGCCTCCGGAAAGCTGCCGTTTCCGCGTCCAGGGAGGGGCGGCAGGGGAAGCACGATGTCGCCATTCATGATGATTCCGATCGCGGCGAAGTCCTCGCTGCTCATCAGGCTCAAGGGCAGGACTGCGGTGACCGGCGCGCCCTCGGAATCAATGACCTGAATCACCGCGCCGTTGATGGCGACACTTGTCGTGGGACCGTGCAGCCAGGCTTGAACATAGCCCGAGGCGTTGATGTCCTGCAGGCCGTCCCACAGACCGTCACTGTAACTGAGCACTTCCAGACAGAAGTACTCGCTGTGGTCGGCGAGCATTCGTTCTCCCTGAATGAGCTGACCGTACGTGCCGTCTGGTTCCGCATCGAGGAACAGGGAGCCCTCATCACAACCCTGGAACGGATCGTTGAACGCGACGTACACGTCGTTGTTAAGGAACTGCAACCACTCCTGCGCCTCCGGTGTCAGCGGTACGCCAGCACAACCGGAGTCGTAGTCGCCGAACGCCGGCCAGTTGATTGGCAAGAGCAGAGCGGCCACGAACAATACCCTCGAGATGCCGGACAACCTAGCCATGGTACGACCTCCTACAATGAGCCGCAACCGCAGCTCGACCCCAACAGCCCGCCGCGCGCCGGGGTGCAGTCCCGGAGACCCGCGCGGCGGGCGACTGGGGGTGCTTGTACACCGGCGGCGGGGCGTTCCAGCGGAGTGTGGCGAAAAAACAGCGCTGTGGCAGATCTTCCACAGCGCTGCAAAAATGCGGCGCCAGGGCGCGCGGGGCCGGGCGCCGACGTGCGTAGCGCCGGCCGCGGGCATGGGCAGCCTACGAAAGCGTCCGGGGATCGAGCGGTCAGGCGAGCCGCCCCTTGACGGGGGCGACCCCCGGGGGCGAGCGGCTTGACTCGCGCCACTGGGCCGCGGCGGTCACCACATTGCGTGCTTGGCAGGCGGGAGCGGGGCAAAACGACCCGCGACCCCCTTTTTTCAGTAGGCGGGTCCGTGACCACGAAGTAGTAACAGGCCCGTCGTTGGTTGGCTATTCGAACCTGTGACGGCCGCTACTCATCAAAGGACCATCTGTACCCACCAGGGAAAGTTGCCCCGGTACTGGTCGAGCCACGCCTTGAAATCCTTGGCGATCTGGTCAAGCATCGCTTTGAGCGCCTCAAGCTGGGCGCGGATTTGAGCGGCGAGTTGCTGGGCTAAATCGCTGGCCATCTGGTTAACCTTGGCCGCCAATTCGGCGTACTTGGAAAGCGGCCCGGACAACGTTACTTTGGCTCCGACAGTGACCTTGGCAAAGGGTGGCACGGACACTTCCACGTCTACGTGCGCTTCCACCGTCACGGTGATGTCGTCGCCCTCGGAGCACAGAGTGCCCAGGGCATTCCCCGGAACCGTCAAATCCGCTGTCAAGCTCCGCAGCGCTTGCGGAGCAACGCCGCCTTGGAGCAGCGCCTGCTCGGCCAAGTGCATGAACCTGGCCTGATCGGCGCGGTTCGCCAAGGCCAGTTCATGCACCTGCTCGGCGACGTCCGCCGAGGCTCCCAGCGCCACAAGCTTGCGCTTGGCGCCGGCGACGAAACACGCGCGGACCTCGTTCGCGCTGAACTTGCAGTTGACGATTTGGGAGACGTCCGCGGTCGCAAGGCCGTAGTCTTCCACGAGAACGTGGGCCAGATCTTCCATGCGGAATGCCCGGCCCTGGGCGTTGAGAAAGCTGAAATCCAGCGCGTAGCTAGTGGTCTTCTTGATCTCGTAGCCGCCGTCCCCTGCGGGCATCTGGGAGTCGACCTCTTGGCCGACATGCAGCCCAGTGTTAATCTCGAGCCGATCCGTCCAGCAGCCATCCGGCAGCCCTAAACCCTGCATGGCCTGAAACACGGCCGGATTGGCGTAGACTTGCGTGATCGCCGCATAGGGATCGCCGCCCACACTTGGCAGCGGGGGGTCCCACGTCGGCGCTGCCGGATTGCTCCAGTCGGCACTGCCGCTGTAATCTATGGTCACGCCGTCTTGCGTTCCACTCAGGGCGCCGTGCCAGATACCGTCATCTCCACGCGAGATGACACCCGCGAACTCGATACTGGCGGGAGGCAGGGCTACCTCTTTCCGGGGGAGCGGCGTCACTTCCCGAGCCCGAAAGGCATCGGCGCCGTCTGGCAGACTTGCGACACCGCGTGGTGCAAACATGATTACCGGCAGCAGCACCACCATCCCAAACATGACCTTGGCCATTTTGTACACCTGTGCGTGCATCGTACCAACCTCCTACGCGACGCCGCAACCGCGGCGTGAAACTTTGTCCCGCGAGCGTTGCCCGCACTATGCGGGCGGAAAGGCGCCTGCGGGACCAGCCGCGGTTCTACACGCATCGGCGGTCCGATCTGCAAAATGGTGCAAAAATTCACACGCGCGGCATTTCTGCAACACTGCTGCGCTTTTGCACGGGTGCGGCCCTTTTGCACACCTGCGGCGCTTTTGCAGCGCTGCTGCGCTGGCGCAGCAGTGTGGCAAAAGCGCAGCAGTGTTGCGGTGGCGCAGCATCGCCGGGGGTGGCGTGGCCTGTTGCGCGGCGGCTTTTGGTTCCGTGCGCGCTCCCGATTGGGACGGAAAGGACGGGGAGCCCGCATTCGGCCGCGCTGGCAAGCCGGCGAGGGCGCGAAATCCCTCCTGAACACCGGTTCTTGTCTCTGGAACCCCTTGATCTCGGACCTGCCGGGGGTTATGGTACAAGATGTAGCGATTCGGGTTGAGCCCGTGAGGGGACACGGCCAGGGTCGCGCTAGGGGAAGCGCATGTCGAACGCCGAGAAGCGCAAAGAGCGGCTGCATAAGCTGATCGATTTGGCGTTGGCTTATTGCAGCGCGACCAAGTCCACGCTGGCGAACCAGTTCGAGCGCGACCGCAGCCGGCTGTACCCCGACACGGACAATCCGAAGCTCGACTTGATCATCGCGCTGGCCGAGGCTCTGGAGTGGCCCCTCGACGCGGTCGTCGAGTTCATCCGTGAGGGCAACGGGGCGCCGGCGACGGAGGCGGACGCCGACTGGGAAACGCTCGACAAACAGACCTTGGCCGCGCACCACAAAGGCGAGTTTGCCCAGATGGTCACGCTGGCCCAGCACATGCTCGCGGCGGCGCAGACGCCGCAGCAACGCGGTCGAGCCTGCCGCCTCGAGGGGGCCGGCTGGGAAGGGCAGGGGCGTTATACGCACACACTGGCGGCAATCCGCCGTGGGCTGGACGTAACGGGCCTGCCGGCGAGCGAGCGCATCGCCCTCCAGGCTAACTTCGCGCATGCTTATTACAGTCTGGGCGATCTAACGTCCGCACGCGGTGTGGCGTACATGCTGATTGATTACTTTGGGAAGCGACCGCCGACCACGCGCACTGATCGCGAATCGCAGGCGTTTGCCCTCTACGTGCGGGGCAACGCACTGCGCCGCATGATCACGGCGAGCCCCGATGATTGGAAGGAGCTCGCGGGCGCCGCCGGTCAGGATTTGGACGTGGCTGAGCGCCTCTACACGCAGATGGCGGCCGATTATTCGGTCGATTATCTGGGCGCGATCGCGCACACCTGCCGTGGGGCATTGCTGGAGGTGCAGGTGGAACTGGGTCGGCGGGAGCCCCAGGCGGCGGTCGATGAGATTCTGGTCGGCGTCGGGCGGCTCGACGGCGAGTCGCCGTGGCCGGAGGGCGACTGGCTCGAAAGCTATGGCTGGTGGTGCGATTTCGGCGCAAACATTGCGCTGCGGCACCTCAACGGGCGGCCAGCACAGCGCACCCTGGCGATCCTAAGTGAGAAGCTGCTGGCCATCGGGCGACGCCTGGGCAATTGGGCCTTGATCGAGCGGGCCGTGTCGATCGAGCATGCGTGGCGGGGCCATGTGGCGGAAGCGACCGGCCTCGACGTGCCGCCGACGTTGGATTCTGAGGACCTGCGGCTGCTGGCGGGTACGATCGGGCGGTTCCCGCAGTTCCGCCGGCCGGGCTGGGAGCTGATCGAGACCGCAGCGCTTATTCCGACGCTGAAGAGGAACTAGCTATGTGTGGGCGACAGAACTCGCGCTGGGCACGCCTCCTGTTGTGGTCGGTGTGCGCGTTGCTGCTTGGGCTGTTTGCGTCTGTGCCTGCCCGCGCGCATTCGCACGTCGGTGATGTGATCCCGATGCCCTTGTTCCAGCCGATAGACGGGCGCGACCCGTTCGGCTTGACGGTACCTCCGATCACCCCGGTCGGGCCGGTGCCGTATCCGGAGCCGGCGACGCTCGGCTTGCTGCTGGTAGCCGCGAGCTGCGTCCGACCGCGGCGGACTCGGCCACCGCGCGGGGGCTGACGGGCTCTCGGCTGGCGCGTTTCTCCGCAGGGCGTTTTCCCACCTCGATGGGCCTTCGGCTGACGAGCTCGTTGACCTCGCCGTGCCTGTCCCGCTAAGCTAACCGGTCGCCACGCGCGGCCGGCGCGCATTGACCGCGGGCAAGTCACATACGCATGGAGCCGAGGGCGCGCGGGTGTAAGGCAGACGGAGCGGGAACATGGCGGCGGGCACGGTCAGTCGAGCGGCGGTCATTTACCTGTTGAGTGTGCTGGCGCCGGGCGGACCGGGGCTGATGGCCGGCCGGGGCAATGAGCTTGTCTTGCCGGACGGAGCGGGTTTGCCCCGGGAGAGCGCGAGAGCAGCCACGGGCGCCTGCTGCATTGGCAACGAGTGCCTCGGCCCGCGGACGGAGGAGGACTGCGGAGTTCTCATGGGGTACTGGTATGAGGGCTTCGACTGCACCACCTTCGTCTGCCTGGTCGAGACCGGCTCGCTGCCGGAGGACCACTCCAGGGCATACCCAATCCCCTCCCTCCCGTTCTCGGCCGCCATCTACACCCGCTGGGCTTTGCCCGGCGCACCGCCGGGCACGTGCAACAAGGCGGGGGTTACGCAGATGCAGAATGACGTGTGGTTTGTCTACACGCCGCCGCAGGCCTGCAGCGTGGAGTTGACCGTCGCCTACGGGTTGTACAACGGCCTAACGGTGGTGCGCGCGGGGCCCACGTGCGCGACGTCGATCGAGATCTTCTGTCTGAACGCCGATCCGCCGGACGGCGAAGATCGCGACACGGTTTCGTTTCCGGCGGCGGCGGGCACGACGTACTGGTTTCAGATCGGCAAATGGGGCGCGAACTCAGGCGGCGGGATGACGTTGTTCCTGCTCCAGGCCCCGACGCCGCGCTGCCCGGGGGACATGAACTGCGACGGGCGCATCACGTTTACCGACATCGACCTGTTTGTCGAGTCATTGGGCGGCGAGTCAGCCTGGGTGCATTCGTGCCGGTGGCTCAACGCGGACTGCAACCGTGACGGTCGCGTCACGTTCGCAGACATCGACCCGTTCGTCGCCTTGATCGGGACGACGTGCCCGTAGCCGCAGGGATTAAGCCACGGCGAGCGCGCGGCGGCGCGCGAAAGCCCGCCGGAGCGCGGGAAATACGAACCGCTCGGCGACCACGTCCCAACTCATGCGTCGAGCCAGTTCATGCCCAGAGTCAATCAGGCGTTCCGCGCCGGCATCATCCGCCGGCAGCCGCTGCAAAATCTGCTCGGCGAGGTGGTGCGCCAGTCGCCACTCGACTTCCCGGCGCTCGGCGACGCCGATGGTCAGCGAGTCCTTCACGGTTCGTGGGCGACGTACGCCGTCGATGTAGTTGGCGAGGATGACGTTCGGTGCCCGACGGTTTCCCGAGGCCTGCTTGACGAAGCCGGCGCAGCCGCAACTCGTGCTCACCATGCAAAGTCCACCGTAGGTCAGGGGCTCGAGCGGCGAGATGCCGAACGGCTCGTAGAGGCTCAGGCCGAACTCGACGTCGCTGGCCCGCCGGAGGTCGAGGAATTCGAGGGCTTCCGGGACGCGGAGTCCGGCGCGGGCGCGGTCGAACCCGAACTGGTTGACGTAGACCAGCTTGATGTGGCGTGCCCGCGCGTTGAAGGCCTGGACGCGCTGGTAGTACAGCGACTCGCCGCCCGTCAGGTCCGGCGGCCCCTCGCGATGCGCCAGCGGCCAGTCCCATTCCTTCTCCATGCGGAGGATGTCGGCCACCGGGCGTCGCGGCAGCTCGGTCGACAACACGATCATCACGGCGGTCTGGTGGCGCTCGACCAGGTGCCGGTCGAGGGCCAGCAGCACGTCGATGTCCCGCCACATGGCCTTGCTGCGGGCCATGCGGGTCACGTGCGTGAAGATGAAGTCCGGGCGCCAGCCGAGCAGGGTCTCGCAGTAATCGCGTACGCGCTGGCGGCTGGCCTGCCGCTCGGCCACAGTATCGGTGCCGACCGAGATCCCGTTGTAGCAGAGGGTGATGTCCGCACCCTCGAAGTCCGGGCCCAGGAAGAGCAGCTCGTCCTGCACATGGTGACCGACCGCGAGCAGGCTGTCGCAGTGGTGCGCGGCCTGCACGACGGCGTGCTTGTGGTAATCGTGCTGCGGTCCGAAGACCTGGTCGAGGTACAGCCCTTCCTCGCGGGCCGCCCGCAGCGCGTTGTAGAACATCACGTCGTGCCCGGGACGGGACTCCACGAGGCGGCGGACCGACGCGACCTCGTGGGCGTAGAAGAGCGTGCGGTAACGGCTCGGGCAGTAGCTCTGCAGGGCCAGCGCCGTCGGGACACCCATGAACTCGTGCGCGAACACCGCGGCCGGCGCGGCCTCCGTGCCGAAGTGCATCGCCTCCAGCGCGGCGACCGCGGGGCCGGCCAGTTGCACGTACTGCTCGTACTCCCAGATGTGCTCGTAGCGGTCGGAGGGGATCCCGTAGTCGTGCCAGAGGCGGCCCTTCAGCTCGTTGACGCGCTGCAGGTGGATCCCCCGCAGGTCGACCAGCAGCACCTCGCACACGGTCCGCCGACCGGAGGGCTCGTCTTCCAGCGGCCGCCGGCCGTACGCGATGCGCACCCCCCACTCACGCTCGATCGGGCGCAGGGCCGCGGCGTAGGGCCCGTCGTACACCTGATCCAAAGAGGAGTACTCGACGACCCCGCCGGGGCCGAAGCGCTCGGTCTTCTCCGGGTAGAAGAGCGGACAGACGAGCACGGTCCGGCCCACGCCGTCCCGATACGGACGGCTATTAATCAGGCCCTCCAGGACCGTACCGATGCCGCCGACCTTGTAGATCGCTTCGTGGGTGACGTGGATCGCGTTAAACACGGTGCAGCACCCGGTGACCGAGTCCGTTCACCGCGTCGATCCGCGCGACACGGCTCGACGCCGGTCGCCTGGACGCGACGCGCTTAGCCGCCGACGATCTGGCGCTCAGGCCGTGGGCTTGCTCTTCGTCGCATTGCGGCGGCGGGCCAGCCGGCTCTTGCGCCGGGCGGCGGCGTTCCGGTGAATCGTGCGCTGGTCCGCGGCGCGGTCCAGCGCCTGGAAGGCCGTCTGGCAGGTGCTGTCGGCCTCGGCCCCACCGCCGTGCGCGAGCGACTCCTGCACCTTGCGCAGCTTGGACTTGAGCACGGTCTTGCGGGCGCGGTTCAGCGCGCGGCGCTTGACGTTCTGCCGCATCCGTTTCTTGGCTGAAAGTGAATGTGCCACAGTTACTCCCTTTGTATCAACGTCCGGTCATCCCAGACTCTCGAGGCGCTTGCGCGCGTCCCCGTCGCGATAGTTGTAGTCCTGACGCAGCAGCTTGCCGTAAACGGCTTTGGCCTCCTCCCGGTCTTCCACGGCCTCGTACGACCGCCCGAGCCAATACAGCAGCTCCTTGCTGGCTTCGTCGACCAGCTCGTACTTGTCGAGTGCCTCGCGCAGCACTTCGGTGGCCTGGCCGGGGTTCCCCTTCTCGAAGAAGGCCTGGCCGAGCAGGAGCTGGCACCGGACGCGGCTGCGCGGGTCTTGCTGCGCCAATTGGAGCACGGGAATCGCCTCGTCGTGCAAACCGGCCCTGAACAGCGCGTCACCGAGCCGGTACTTCAGCCGCAGGTCAGTCGGGTACTTTTGCACGCGCTCGCGGATGATGTCGAGCTCATTCTGCCGGTGTTCCAGGGCGGCCAGGCGCGCCTGCTGCTTGTCGTCTTCGCTGCGGGTCTTGCGGGCCTTGGCCACGAGCCGGGCGGTCCGCCGTCGCAACTGGGCCAAGCGGATGTCGTCCGCGCGCAGCTTGAAGCTGTAGTTGTGCGTCTCCTCGTTCGCCTTGGACAGGACGGCGATGGCCTCGTCTTCCTGCGCCGAGCGCTCGGCCTTCAGGAGCGCGTCGACGTACGCGAAGATCTTCGCGGGGACCAGCGGCGCCGCCTCGTACTCCTTCCGCGTGGCTGCAACCAACGCCGCCAGCGTGTCGTCACCCTGGCGGGCCCGCTCCGAATCATGGAGCAACTTCTGCTTGTCGGCGTCCAGCAGAGACTCACGGAAGTCCTCGGCTCCCGCGTACCGGCCGCGCGCGATGGTCAACTGCCCGGCCAGATTTCGCAGCTCATCGCGCAGCACTTCGTCCCCCGGCATGCGCACGACCAGGTAGTCGAGCGAGTTCACCGCCTGCTCCAGCAGCCACGTCTCCAATGCGGGGCGCTTCTGCTCGGCGGCCTTCGCCGCCGCTTCCACAAGCGCCGCGCGAAACGTCGCGAAACGCGCTTTGTTGGGCTTCTTGTCGCGTCGGAGCGCCTCCAGGCCGATGGGGGCAATCCACCGGCAGGTCTCCAGGAACTTCCCCTTCGTGGCGTTTCGGAGCACGCCTGCGGCGTACCCACCATTCTGCGGGTCCATCGCCAGCAGGTGCTCGGCATTCAACATCGCCAGCTTGGCGTCCTTGCCGCCCATCGACTTCTTCATCCCATCCACGAACCCGGGCTTCTTCCCGCCCGCCTGTTGTCGCTGGATCGCCAGCGACCGCAGCGGCATATGCCCCTCCTCCACGGCCTCGGGCCAGTAGGCCAACCCGGTGATGAAGCACTCCACGGCGTAGTCGTACTCTCGGCGTTCCCGGCAGTCCGCGGCCTTTGCGAACCACTGCCGGGCGCGGGCTTTGTCGGCCTCCGAGAAGGGCTCGTCGCCCTGCACTACGTCTTTCTCGTCACTGGCCATGGGCCTCTTCAACGCGCAACGCCGCACGGTCGTGCCATTCTCGCCGACGGCACCGCCGCGGGGCAGTCTCCGAACCTCGCATATATACCCGATTATGGGCGATGATTGAAGCACGCGCCCGCCGGTCTGACGTAGGGCTACCGCGAAATGCCGGCCGGAGCGGGCGTCAGGTCGGGCCATGCGGGCCGGAGGGGGCTCATCACATCCTCGGCGCACTACCAGCCCCATCGGGGATTCCGACCTCTGGCCGCACGCCAGTACGCCGGTAATCCGGATAGGCCGGATGGGCGCCACACGATCTTAACCATATGCCAAAAATGGACAAAAAAGATGCACTTTTGCCTTGCACCGGGGCGTTTCTGTGGCATACTATATATGTAGGATTAATTGTGTGCTGAATATGCTTAACACACTGAATTCGCGTTACTTACGTCAAGAGCCAGGATCGGACGGCTTGGAATCGGCGGCTCGGAATCGGTTGCAGGGTCGGTTTTGTGCGATCCGGGTCCGAATTCAAGCGTAACAAGAGTGTCCGGGCGAGTGGGTTGGCGCGAGACACTCGTACCGGCAGTAAGATTCGCGTGGGCCGTGCGTTACGGCGGATGTGTCTTATGATTAATCTGGCGATTAAATCCTGGTCCGAACCTCGAGTGCCGGGTGGGCTCCGCAAGCTTCGCCCCACAGCGAAATCCCCGAGCCCAAGCGTGCTCCGCCGCCTCCAGCCGAGCGAGCGTGAGCAACTCGAAAGACTGCTCACCGAGCCCATTGAGTGCGTCGTTGATCCGACATTCCGGCGTTCCAAGGTGTGGAGCGGGGTGGTGGATACGCCGTCGCCGGTCGAGACGCTGGCTCGGCCGCCGGTGATCGAACACAATCCCGAAACCGCGCCCGTTCATCGGCCGACCGAGGTGCTGTCGGCCGAGGCGGAGCGTGAGCTCTTTCTGCGGTTCAACTATGGGCGCTACCGGGTGATGCGTCTGCTGCGCCGTTACCACGGACGGCGCCTCGCCATCACCGCCATGCGGGAGCTGCTCCGTTGGGAGGGCTTCACGCAACAGATGCGCGCCGACATCATTCGCGCGAACACGTCGCTTGTGTTGGCGATGGCCCGGCGGTCGCGGAATTCCGGGGTCGAGCTGACCGAGTTGGTGAGCGAGGGCAACTTGGCGCTGCTGCGCTGCGTCGACAAGTTCGATGCGGCCCGCGGCTTCAAGTTCAGCACGTACGCCTGCCGCGCGATCCTGGCGAGCTTCTCGCGGGCGAGCGCGAAGGCCGCCCGCTTCCGGTCCCATTTTCCGGCGGCCTACGACCCGGCGGTCGAGCGGAGCGACTATCTCGACCGCAAGCGTGAGCGCATCGAGCTGGACTGTGTCGACGAGCTGCGTCAGATCCTGTTCGAGAACACGGCCGATCTAAGCAGCGTGGAACGGCGCGTGCTCGACGCCCGGTTCTCGCTGGACCGCGAGACAGGGCACGTCACCACCCGGCGCCGCACACTCGACCAGGTGGGCGAGTTGCTCGGCGTCAGCAAGGAGCGCGTGCGCCAGATCCAGAACCAAGCCATGCACAAGCTCCGCGCCGTGCTCGAACAGCGCCTGCTCGCGGCGTCGTAGACGATGTGAGTCAAGGCGCCGCCCGCCGCAGCGTCCGTCCGCGAGGCGGGGGCTGCGACGGCGACGCGTCGTGGGGGTCAGTCGTCCGCATCGTCGTCCGTCCGCGCCCGGACCGTGAAGACAAATGCAGCGCGCACCGGCGGCGGCATCGGGCTGTCGGGCCCGCGGACGCTGCGCCAAACCACTTCGTTGAGCGCCAAGTCATCCGCCGCGTCTTCCCGCGAGAAGTCGAAGCGCTCGCTCTGCGCGGCGCCCCAGGCGAGGGCGGTGTTCTTGGCCTCCACGTCCGCGCGCGCCGGCCGGCACTTGTAGGGCCGCAGGTCCGCGCGCGCGGCGAAGCACGCGTACATCGGCAATGCCGCCGCGTCGAACTGGCTGAGTGGCGGCAGTCCGAGGATCAATTCTATCGTGCGCAACATGCTCGTGGTCGAATAGAGGCTGCTGTCCACGGTGCCGCGCCGCGTGTACGGGCTGATGACCTGCGCCGTCGTGCGGTGCGCGTCGATGTGGTCCGCCCCGTTCTGCGCATCGTCCTCAACCACGAAGATCACGGTCTGCGGCCAGAACTTCGACCGGCTGACCGCCTCGACGATTCGCCCGAGCGCCAGATCGTTGTCCGCGATCATCGCCACCGGGGTCGGCTTGTCGGGACGCGTGCCGGCGGTGTGGTCGCGCGGCAGGTGCAGCACCTGAAAGCGCGGCATGTCGCCCTCCCGTTCGAAGCGGTGCAACTCGGCGATAAAGCGGTCCGCGCGCTTCGCATCCGGCACGTCGAGGTTGAACGGCTCATACTCGGGGTCGAAATGGTCGCGCAGCGCATCGACCTTCGCCTCCAGTTTGTCGCCGGACCGCTTGATGAACTCGCCGTAGCTGCGGTAGCTGATGCCGGCGGCGGCGCAGCGGTCCCAGATGTAGCCCTCGGACGGGGCGGCGATGCGGAAAGCGCCTTCCGACGGGTAGCCGATCTTGCCGAAGTCCTTGCCGCCATAATTCAGCGGCCAGTTCTTTTCCACGAAATCCGTGGCGTAGGCGCCCGTGGACCATTCGTGTCCGTCGGCGCTGACTTCGGCGTCCGCGTAGAAGTTGTCCAGTAGCACGAACTCACGCGCCAGCGCGTGCAGGTTTGGCGTGACGTCCTCGCCGAAGAGGCACAACGTCGGATCGCCGCGGCCTTCCGGCATGTCGCCGAGAATCTGGTCGTACGTGCGGTTCTCCTTGATGATGTAGATCGCGTAGCGGAGCGGCGACGGTTCGCCCACCTGCGCGGGCACCGGGTTGTCCTTGGGCTGTTCGCGCACCGGCCGCCGGTCGGCCCGCAGCGGGCTGCACTCGTACGCCGCGGCGGTCAGCTTCTTCAGTCCGTCCTCATCGGGTACGGGGATCACGCTCAGCGCGCCGCGCAGCAGCCCGCCGATGTGCTCGTCGCTCGCCACGCGGCGGCGCAGCGGATTCGGGGCGGCGCGATTGGCCCGTGAGGCGACGCCTTTGCCGTTGGCCACAAGCAAGAGCTTGCCGTCGGGCGATACACGCACGCTGGTCGGGTACCATCCGACCGGGATGAACCCCTTCGAGACACTTCGCCCCGGCTCCGAAACATCGCGCACGGCCAAGTTGTTGTTGTCTGCGTTGGCGACGTAGAGCGTCTTCTCGTCCGGCGACAAGGCGATCGAGTTCGGCGTGCTGCCGTTCGGCGCGTCGGGAAAGAGGGCGCTGCAAAGGACTTCGCGCGGCTGGCCGGTCGCCGTGTCGAGCACGCTGACCGTGTTCCCGTTCGCGCAGGCGACGTACAGCGTGGCCGCGTCGCGCGTCAGGAGCATCTCGTTCGGATGATCGCCGGTCGGCCAGACGGCGGCGACGGCGGCCCCGTCGCGCAACGGCCAATCGAGCACCGCGACGGCCGCCTGGCCCCAGAGCGAGACATAGACCCGGCTGTGCGCTTCGTCGATCACGCACGCGTACGGGAAGCTCGCGTTGGGCAGCTTGACGCGCACGGGAGGCTCCCCCGACTCGGTGTCCAGCGCCAGGACCTCATGTCCGCGGTCGCCGGCGATGCAGAGCGTCCGGCCATCGCGCGTGAGCGCGACGCCGGCGGGCACGCAGTTGGCTTTGGGCGCATCGGGCGGCAGGATGCTCCAGGAGCGGCGCTCGCCGAGTTGTCCGTCCGCAAACGAGAAGCGCTCGACGCGCTCCTTCGCCCCGCCGCTGCAATACAGCCACTTGCCGTCTGCCGACCAGCACAGGCCGTAGAACGTCGCGTCAAGCGTGGTGCGCGAGCGGATGACCGCGCCGCGCTCGGCCAATTCGAGGATCATGACTTCGTGCGTTCCAAAGCCGGCGTGCAGGACGGCGAGGTACCGCCCGTCCGGGTGCACGGCCACGTTCACCGGCAGGTCGCCGACGATCGTTTGTTGGCCGGTGGGCCGCAGCGACCACTGGTTGGGAAGCTGCACGCGGCCGTCGTCGCGAACGCCGGGCAGGTCGACCGACAGCACGCGGTGCGCGGCGGGCGGATTGCATCCCGCCAGGACTGCGAGGGCCAGGCACGACAGCGCGTTCCGTGTGGCGGCTTGAGGAAGCAGGTGGTGACGCACGTAAGGATCTCCTACAGGTTAATCTGGGCCGCGGAATTGTACCGCGGCTCGCGGTCGCCGACCCTATCCGCGCTATTGCAGGACGGGCTGGAGCGGGCCGCCCGCGCGCCGGCGATCCAGGAACACTTGCGGGATCGGCTGCATTCGCCGCACGGCGACGCGCGCTCGTTTCCACGACAGCTTGCCAGTTTCAGCGACCCGGTGTTTCCGCCCTAGAGGAAGTCCGCCCCGCCCAAGGTGAAAATGCGCATTCTCCGCCAGCTCATCGGCGACGATCCCGACGCCGGAGAGCTTTTCGAGCTGGCCCGCACCGTCGCGCCGCGGCTGCTAGGGACACGTCGTCCCGATGACCGCCACGAAGGGGTCGATGTCGGCGAAGGTGACATGGCCGTCGCAGTTGGTGTCGCCGGGGCAGATCGCCGGGCTTTCGCACGCGTCGCCGACGCCGTCCCCGTCCGCGCCTGGTTGTCAGCGCTCCGCCGAAAGCGGAAAGTCGCCACAGGTGTTGTACGCTGCGCAGCGCGAGTCGGCCCCCGGTCGCCACTCGCGCGGATTGTAGGTCAGCGGGCCGTTGTCGCAGGCATCGCGCACGCCGTCGCTGTCGGCGTCCTGCTGGTCGTCCGCGCCCGCCAGCGAAAACGAAAGGCGATTATCGGGCGGAGGCGGGGTTTTCACGGACGACATTCCGATCCGGGCGCCGGTCACTTACGGGCGCGGTACCGGCGGGTCACCGGTTGAAAACCAGTGCCACAGGCGGGGACCCCGGTTGAAAACCGGTGCCACACGTGGGCGGCGGGACGCGAGATGCAACTGGTTTGGGCCGAAGGCGTAGAAGTAACCAAGGGACGGAGGTACGAAGGTACGCAGGCACGAAGGGGCGGAGGGCGGCGCGGCGATAGGATTGGAAGCGTGGTATGCTGGAGATTGATGTGAACTCGATGGGTCCGGAGGCGCTGCAGGGAGCGCTCGATGTGGCCAGGGGGCGGCGCAATGGGGAGCCGGTGATGCCGTCCGCGGAATTGCTCGGGTTGCTCGAAGGTGCGATCGAGTGCGGGGCGTCCGATTTGCACTTGGTGCCGGGGTATCCGGCCACGTATCGCGTGCATGGCGAGATGCGGGTGGCGGGCGCGGATGCGGGGTCGGCGGAGCATCCGGCGGGGGCTGAAGGCGAGCAGATCGGCGCGGGGGCGCGTGCGCGGCGGGCAGCGGGGCGGCAAGGCGGTCGGGCCGGCAAGGCGGCGGTACTAGACCCAGCCCAGACGCGAGACATGGTGGAATCGCTGGTGCCGGAGCGGTCGCGGCGGCTGCTGGAGCAGAGCAAGAACCTGGATTGCTCGGTGTCGGTGATGCACAAGGGGGTGCCGTGCCGGTTTCGGGCGAGCGTGTACCTGTCGCAGGGCGACTGGTGCGCGTGTCTGCGGTACATCCCGAACGAGATTCCGTCGCTGGAGTGGCTGGGGATTTCCGAGGAGCTGGCGCAGCGGCTCGTCGCGCACCGCAACGGGCTGGTGATCATCACGGGCGTGACGGGGTCGGGGAAGACCGCGACGCTGGCCGCGCTCGTCAAGCTGCTGCGGCAAGACGCGAGCCACCGCGTGATCACGATCGAGGAGCCGATCGAGTACATCCACACGCCGGGCACCGGGGGGATCGTGACGCAGCGCGAGGTGGGGCGCGACGTGGATTCGTTCGCCGACGGCTTGAAGCACGGGCTGCGGCAGGACCCGAACGTGATCTTGGTGGGCGAGATTCGCGACCGCGAGACGGCACAGATGGCGCTCAGCGCGGCCGAGACCGGGCACCTGATCCTCACGACGCTGCACACGCGGGACGCGAAGGGGGCGCTGAGCCGGTTCGTGGACATCTTCCCGCAGGAGGCGCAGGACGACGTGCGGTCGCAACTGGCGATGAGCCTGCGGTCGGTGGTTTGCCAACACCTGCTGCCGTCGACGGACGAGAGCGGCAAGCGGGTGCTGGCGCTCGAGGTGCTGCACGTGAACCAAGCGGTGCAGGTGGCGATCCGCACCGGGAAGATCGAGATGATCGAGTCGGCGATTCAGACCGGCAAGCGGGAGGGGATGATCGTGCTGGACGACGACCTGCAGCGGCTCGTGAAAGCCGGGCGAATCACGGCGGAGACGGCGCGGGACTACGCGAAGGATCCGGCGGCGATTCTCGGGTCGGGGCGGACGTGGTAGGCGGCGAAATCGCCCGCCACTCGCGTGGCGGGTTCGGATAAGGCCCACCACTTGCGTGGTGGGTTCGGATTCAGCGGCCCCGGCGGGGTTACCACTGCTTCAGTAGGGCGAGGCCGGTGGCGTTCGACTCGGGGTTGACGTAGGGGATCACCGTCATGCCGAAGAGTTCGGGGAACTGGGCTTTGTCGTCGCGCGCGATCGACGTGCCGATGACGTAGCCGAGCATGGCGCCGAAAACGACGTCGGAGAAGTCGTGGGCGCGCGAGTCGATGCGCTGGTAGCCCACGAGACCGGCCAGCGCGAAGGAGGGGACGCCTACCCACGGCCCGTAGTACTCGTTCAGTACGGCGGCGGCGGTGAAGGCGCTCGAGGTGTGGCCGCTGGGCCAGCCGAAGTGTTCATTGTCGGGCGAGCGCGTGTTCGCGGCGGCTTTGAGCATGAGCGTCGTGACGCCGTTGACCGCCAGCGCCTGGGTAAGTGCCTTGGCGACCTCGTGCTCGCGCATGTCCTGCGTGAGCGTGCTGCCGAGCCAGAGGACGCCGGTGGCCGCGAAGTGGGTGGCGGGGTTTCCAAGGATCTGAATGGGCTCGCTCATGTCGCCGAGGGCGCGGTGGCCGTGGGTGCGGTCGCGGACGGTGGCATCGACGCCGGTGCCCTGGATGGCGAGGCTGGCGCCCATAGTGCCGGTGAGCGCGAGCACGTTCGGCAGGTTCCAGAAGGTGGTTTTGTAGCCGTGCCAGAAGTCGTGGCCGCCAAGCTGGAGGGCCTCGTGGCCCATCTGGTGCCAGAGGTCTTCCCGCCAGTAGCCGTCGGGCGGGAGGGACCGCGCGGTGGTCGGTTGTGTGGTGCGCTGCGAGGTTGGGGCGCCGGCGGCGGCTGAGGTGGGGGCCGGGGCGGTCGTTGGCTGGTCGTCGTGGGCAAAGGTGCCGAGGGTGAGGATGGTGTGCTCGAAGCGGTCGCGGGGGATGGGGATGTCGAGCGCAACAGTGGCGGTGGGTGTCGCAAGCGCGTCGGCACGCTCGGCGCGGTAGTGCTCGATCGCGCCGCGGACGGCGAGCTCGTGGTCCGCGCAGTCGGGGGCGGTGCGGCAGCCGACGGCAAGGGGCAGGAAGAGCACGGATGCGGCGAGGATGTACACGGCGGACTTGGTCTGGTGCGCGTGTTCAAGCATGACTCAACTCCCGCGATAAACAGGCTCGAAAACTACACGCCGACGGTAATTTACCGCAAGCGGGTGCGGGTTGCACGTTGGGCGGCGGCCGCGCGGTATAGTGGGGGCCATTGCCTAGCCGGAGGAGACGCGATGCTGGAGCCACAACGAATTCGCCTGGCGAGCCTCCCGACGCCGCTGGTCAAGCTGGAGCGACTGAGCCGCGAACTGGGCGGGGCCGAACTGTGGATGAAGCGCGACGACCTGACCGGGCTGGAAGTGTCCGGCAACAAGGTCCGCAAGCTCGAATATGTCGTGGCCGATGCGCTGGCGAGCGATTGCGACACGCTCGTGACCGAGGGCACGGCGCAGTCGAACCACTGCCGGGCGACGGCGGCGGTTTGTGCGCGGCTGGGGCTGGGGTGCCGGTTGCTGCTACGGCCCGAGGCGCCGGACAGGCCGCAGGGCAATCACCTGCTGGACGTGCTGTTCGGGGCCGAGACGCGGTCGTTTTCGCGGGCGGACCTGACCGCAAATCGTCAGCGGATCGTCGCAGAGACCTTGGCTGAGTTGAAGGCGGCCGGCCGCGTGCCGCGTTGGACGCCGGCGGGATCGTCCGAGCCGCTCGGGTGCTGGGGCTACATTCACGGCATGAACGAGTTGGCGGGGCAGCTCGACGGCGCCGGGATCGACGAGTGCGACATCGTGCTTGCGGTCAGCTCGGGCGGGACCCACGCGGGGACGGTGCTGGGAGCGCTCCTGAACCGGCGCGACCGCTGGCGGGTGTGGGCGGTGCCCGTGAGCGACGATGTGGCGTATCACAAGGCGAACGTCGGGCAGCTTTGTCGCGATGCGATCGCGCGGTACGACCTGCCGGTCGAGTACCGGGACAATTCGCTGCACCTCATCGACGGGTACGTCGGCGAGGGGTACTCGATTCCGTACGCCACGGCACTCGAAGCGTTGCGCCTCGTGGCGCGAACGGAGGCGATCGTGCTGGATCCGGTGTACACGGCGAAGGCGTTCTGTGCGGTGCTCGACGGCGTGCGGAGCAAGCGGTTCGGTTTCGAGCGGCCGGTGGTTTTTCTACACACGGGTGGGATATTCTCGGATTTCGCGTGGCCGGAGGTTCTGCTCGGGGGGGTGTGAGCCAAGCGAGCGCGCGTCAGGTGAGCTTGGAGGCGCAGCGGCAGACGAGCTGGCCGCAGCCGGGGCAGCCGGCGGTGAACTTCTTAACGGCCTCTTCGAGGTCCACGCCCTCGACGTTGGCGAGAGTGACGAGCCAGGCGAGCACGTCGGCGAACTCGGCGCGGAGGTTGGCGGGGTCGTCCTGCTTCGCGATCGCGCTGGCGAGCTCGCCAACTTCCTCGATGAACCAGAGGAAGGTCTTGGCGGCCCCGCGGGCGCGGTCCTTGTCGGAGTACATGCGGTCGATGAGTTGCTGGAATTCGCGGATTTGCACGCTGGGGTCCTCATTTCGTGCTTGCGGGGCCTGGGTGCACGCCGGTCGCGGGCTTAGCAGGGCGCATGTTGGCGCGCGTGGGTTCAGCGCCCCTCCCGCAACTGCCGCAGGAAGCCGACCAGGACGGGGTGCGGGATCTTGGAGAGCTTCAGCGGCGGGATGTCGTCCATCGTCAGGCGCTGGATGACCTCTTCGGCGCGGGGCATGTCCTGGCGGATTTCCGCGGCGTACTCCTGCGCCTCGCTGAGGTTACCAGCGGCCATGCAGGCGACGTACTCGACCACGAGCGTGTCCATGTCCGTTTTGAGGCGTACGTCGCCGGTGGGTTCGGGCAGAGGTGCTTTGGCGGGTTCCGGGGGCAGCGTGCCCTTCTCCCGGCGGATGCGGCGCGTCAGGTCGCGCGTTTCATCGAGGAGTTGCTGACGCTTGCGCTCGGCCTCGGGGTCGAGCGGCGCCAGCTTGAGGGGCTCCAGCTCGTCGTCCGGAACCGGGATGTAGACCATCTTCTGGCAGTACGGGCACTTCCCTTGCTTACCGCCATGCTCCTTGGCCGTCTTGATCATCTTGCCGCAGTGTTCGCAGTGGAATTCGATCGCCATCGCAAGGCCCTTTTGTCTGCGTTACCCGTTCTATTGTACCGCGTTTTGGCGTCGCGCGCGGAACCAGAGGCGCGCGGGAACCTCCTTGAACGGCAGCAGCTCCCGCAGACGGTTCTCCATGAACCGCCGGTAGTTCGTGCTGACCAGCCCGGGGTCGTTGCAGAAGAAGATGATGGTCGGGGGGGCGGTCGAGACCTGGGTGGCATAGTAGATCCGGACCTGCTTGGTGCCGTGCTTGGCACTGGGGCCGCGCAGCGCGAGGATCGTCTGCAACGCCGCGTTGAGCTGGCCGGTGCCGACGCGTGTGTGGGCCTGGGCATGGAGGCTGAGGGCCACGTGCACGACGGCGTCGACGTTTCGCCCGGTCTTGGCGGTGACGAAGACGACCGGCGCATGGGCGAGGGCGGGCATGACATCGGCCAGATACGCGCCGAACTCGCGCGGCTCGGTCCGGCCGACGGCCAGGTCCCACTTGTTGACGGTGAGCACGACGGGCTTGTACTCCTCCAGGACGGCGGCGGCGAGCTTCAGGTCGGTCTCCGCGACGGGGACGGTGGCGTCGATCAGCAGCAGGACCACGTCGGCGCGCTGGATCGACCGCAGGGCGCGGGTGTAGGAATAGAAGTCGATGTCGCCCATGCGGGACTTCTTGCGGACGCCGGCGGTGTCGATCGCGATGAAGGCCTGGCCGGCGCGTTCGAAGCGGACGTCGACGGCGTCGCGCGTCGTGCCGGGGATTTCGCTGACGATCATGCGCTCCTCGCCGGCGAGGGCGTTAACGAGCGTGCTCTTGCCCGCGTTGCGTTTGCCGACGATGGCGAGCTTCATCACGGGGGTGGTTGGCTCCGCAGCGGACGCCTCGGGCAGCATGGAGTCCAACCGCTCGAGGAGGTCGGTGCGGCCGCGGGCGTGGAGGGCCGAGAACGCCACCGGCTCGCCGAAGCCGAACTGTGCGAACTGCGCCGCCTCGGCCTCGTGGCGCGGGTCGTCGATCTTGTTGGCGATCACGATGACGGGCTTGCCGAGCGGCCGCAGGCGGTCCGCGACAATCTGATCGAGCGGGGTCCGGCCGGCGAGGGCGTCGACGACGAACAAGATGATGTCGGCGCCCCCGAGGGCACAGCGGATTTGCTCCTCGACGTGGGCCTCGAGGTGGTCGTCGTCGACGATGCCGACGCCGCCGGTGTCGATGAGCTCGAAGTAGTGCTCGTCGTGCTCGATGATCACGGAGACGCGGTCGCGCGTGATGCCGGCTCGCGGGTCGACGATGCTGACCCGCTCGCGGGCGAGGACGTTCAGCAACGAGCTCTTGCCGACGTTCGGGCGGCCAACGATGGCGACAACGGGCAGCGACATAGCGCGGATCATACGCGGCCGCGCGCACGAGCGGAAACGACCGCCGCATGGCTGCGGCGGCTCGGCTGCTTGGCAGGCGCGGCGGTCGCACCTACACTGTAGTTGCTTCGACGGGAGTTCCGACGATGAGCGTCCGCAACCTGGATTCGCTGTTCAAGCCGCAGTCGGTCGCGGTGATTGGCGCCTCGAACCAGCCGAAGAGCATCGGCGGGATCGTGATGCGAAACCTGCTGCGGGGCGGGTTTTCGGGCCCGATCATGCCCGTGAACCCGAAGTATGGCTCGGTCGGGGGCGTGCTGACGTACCCGAGCGTGGCGAACCTGCCGGTGACGCCGGACGTAGCGGTGATTTGCACGCCGCCGGCCAGCATTCCTGACCTCATTCAGCAGCTCGGCGAGCGTGGGACGCGGGCGGCGATCGTGATCACGGCGGGCCTGTCCGAGGTGAAGACTCCGGACGGGCGGACGATCCAGCAGGCGATGCTGGATGTTAACCGGGCGCACATGTTGCGGATTCTGGGTCCGAACTGTGTCGGGCTGCTGATCCCGGGGGTGGGACTGAACGCGACGTTCGCGCACGCGGAGATCGGGCCGGGGTCGATCGCGTTCGTCTCGCAGTCGGGCGGGTTCTGCACGGCGACGCTGGATTGGGCCCGCGCCCGCGGCATCGGGTTCTCGCACTTCGTCTCGCTCGGAAACAGCGCGGACATCGACTTCGGCGACGTGCTGGATTACCTGGCCAGCGCCTCGGAGACGAAGGCGATCCTGCTCTACATGGAGTCGATCGGGGCGGACGAGGCGCGCAAGTTCATGTCCGCCGCCCGCGCCGCCTCGCGCAACAAGCCGGTGCTCGCGATCAAAGCGGGGCGAAACCCGGAAGGGGCCCGGGCGGCCGCTTCGCACACTGGGGCGATGGCGGGTGCGGACAACGTGTACGCCGCAGCCCTCCGGCGTGCCGGCATCCTGCGTGTGTACGCGCTGGACGAGCTGTTTGACGCGGTGGAGACGCTGGCACGGGTGCGGCCGCTGGAGGGCGACCGGCTGGCGATTCTGACGAACGGCGGTGGGCCGGGGGTGATCGCGACGGATGCGCTGGTCGGCGCGGGTGGGCAGTTGGCCGAGTTCAGTGCGGAGACGCTGCGCCAACTCGACGCGCTGCTGCCATACACGTGGTCGCACGGCAACCCGGTCGACATGATCGGCGACTCGGACTACCAGACCTACATCCAGGCGTTGGACATCCTGCAACAGGATGCGGGCGTCGACGCGATTCTCGTCATGAACGCCCCCAGCGCCCTCGCACCGCCGGAAGAGACGGCCCGCGGCATCGTTGCTGCGCTGCGCAACGCCAAACGGCCAATCCTGACGAGCTGGCTGGGCGGCGAGCAGGCGGGGCGGGCCCGCCGGTTGTTCGCCGAGAACGGGATTCCTACGTACGACACGCCCGAGCATGCGGTGCGGGCGTTCATGCACATGATGCGGTACCGGCGGAACCGGCAGATTCTGGCCGAAGTGCCGGCGTCGGCGCCGACGGATTTCACGCCCACGCCGGGGGCGGCGCGGGCGGTCATCGAGACGGCGCTGAGCGAGGGGCGCGAGCTGCTGACGGAGCCGGAGGCGAAACAGGTGCTGGCGGCGTACGGGATTCCGGTGGTCGAGACGCGTGTGGCGTCGACGCCGCTCGAAGCCGGCCAGGTCGCAAAGCAGATCGGGTTTCCGGTGGCGCTGAAGATCCTGTCGCCCGACATCACGCACAAGTCGGACGTGGGGGGCGTCGTGCTGGGTCTGGAGGCGTCGGACGACGTCTGGCAGGCGGCCGTCACGATGCAGGCCCGCGTCGCCAAGCGGTTTCCGCACGCCGCGCTGACCGGCTTTACGGTGCAGAAGATGATCCGGCGACCGCAGGCGCACGAACTGATCATCGGCATGACGACCGATTCGATCTTCGGGCCGGTGATCCTGTTCGGCCGTGGTGGCACGGCGGTGGAGGTGATCGGCGACAGCACGACCGGGCTGCCGCCGATGAACATGAGCCTGGCCCGGCACATGATTTCACGGACCCAGGTGTACAAGCTGCTGAAGGGCTATCGCGATCGGCCGCCGGCAGACCTGAACGCGATTTGCCTGGCGCTGATCCAGGTTTCGCAGCTCATTGTCGATCGGCCTGAAATCGCGGAGTTGGACATCAACCCGCTGTTCGCCGACAACAACGGCGTGCTGGCGCTCGACGCGCGGGTTCGCGTGGCGCCGACTTTAGCAAGCGGACAACGGCGGCTGGCGATTCGGCCGTACCCGCGCGAGTTGGAGGAGACGATCCGGCTGCCGTCCGGACGCGAGGTCTTCGTCCGCCCAATCCGGCCGGAGGACGCACCCGCTCACGAGGCGTTCGTGGCCCGGCTCACGCCGGAAGACCTGCGTTTCCGCTTTCTGGGTGTCACCCGCGACATCCCGCACTCGGAGATGGCCCGGCTCACGCAGATCGACTACGACCGGGAGATGGCGTTCATCGCGATCGCGCCGAACGAGCGGGGCGAGCCGGAGACGCTGGGTGTCGTACGTAGCGTGGCCAACCCGGACAACACGAAGGCCGACTTCGCGGTCATGGCACGCTCCGACCTCAAGCGTTCGGGGCTCGGCACGGCGCTGATGCAGAAGATACTGCGCTACTGCCGCAGCCGGGGGATTCAGGAGGTCGTTGGCGAAGTGCTGGCGGACAACCAGGCGATGCTGAAGCTCGCCGAGAAGCTGGGGTTCGCCGTGCGGCCGCTGCCAGAAACCGGTCGCTGCGAAGTGCGGCTGAGGCTGCCCTGAGACGGACGCCGCCCCGTGTCGAGCGGGCAGGAGGGTCTGCGGCTGGCAAGGGGGATGAAACAAGCGGCCCGCCAAGCCCCCCCAGCTTGACGGGCCGGCATTGGCACTTAGTACTCTTAGAATAGGCAGTTTTGCGGGTCGCGCCTATTAGGGTTTCCCCGCAGGCGAGTGGTGGTCGTTCGCTTGTAGGCGATTGGGATGGCCGGGAGGGGGTATTTGCCTAAGAGGAGTGCCAAATCACGGGTGATACGCATCCTGTTTATTTCTTGCGCTCGATCCAGCGGGTTCTGCAGAGCGACCGGATTCGCTCGGGGGTGAGGGCATTCCAGGCGGCGGAAGCTTCGGCCAGCAGGTTGTCGTAATCGG
>Ga0182017_10000821_pt1 | contig 24507 bp, 21 predicted proteins | sample 712E3DmetaG_FD_120492 | JGI IMG/M metagenome (GOLD analysis project Ga0182017, IMG submission 120492) | Permafrost microbial communities from Stordalen Mire, Sweden - 712E3D metaG | ecosystem: Environmental > Terrestrial > Soil > Wetlands > Permafrost | place: Sweden: Stordalen | collected... | reverse complement strand
TCTTCACCATCCGGGTGATCCTTTCGTCTATAGGATTTATCAGAAAATTCACCTATAAACTACTATGATCTCCGGGTGGTTTCTCTCTATATTTCGGCTATTTCATGTGCATAGGTTAGGTAAAAGGCGTTATTTTTCCTTCACGGTAAACTTCAATTCCTCTCCGCTCGCGGACACTTTTATCGCCTGGCCTTCCTTTAATTCCCCGGCCACGAGCATACGCGATATGGGCGTTTCCAACAGCCGCTGGATCGCGCGTTTGAGTGGCCGGGCGCCATAAACGGGATCGTAACCGGTGGCCGTTAAAAGTTTTTTTGCCGATGTGTCGCTGGAAAATGAAATGCTCTTTTGCTCAAGCAGCGCGGCGAACCGCCCAAGCTGGAGATCGACGATGCTGAGCAGATTATCCTGAGTCAAGCCGTGGAACACCACGATCTCGTCGACCCGGTTGATGAATTCGGGCCTGAAATAATTCTTCAGTTCGCCGAGTACGGTGTTTTTTATGGATTCATAATCCTTACCCACCGCGTCGACGATGTGCTGGGAGCCGATGTTGGACGTCATGATGATGATCGTGTTCTTGAAATTCACCGCATGGCCCTGGGAATCGGTCACGCGGCCATCGTCGAGGACCTGCAAGAGCACGTTGAAAATGTCCGCGTGCGCCTTTTCGATTTCGTCGAACAAAACGACGCTGTAGGGCCTTCTGCGCACCGCTTCGGTGAGCTGGCCGCCTTCGTCATAGCCCACGTAACCGGGCGGAGCGCCGATGAGCCGCGACACCGTATGCTTTTCCATGTATTCCGACATGTCGATCCTGATCATGGCGTGCTCATCGTCGAACAGGTTGAAGGCGAGCGCCCGCGCAAGCTCGGTTTTCCCGACGCCCGTGGGCCCGAGAAAAATAAAGCTGCCGATCGGACGGCGCGGGTCTTTGAGTCCCGCCCTTCCCCGAAGCACGGCGTCCGCAACGGCGTCGACCGCCTCGTTCTGGCCGATGACGCGCTCATGCAGGTGCATGGCAAGCGACAACACCTTTTCCTTTTCGCCTTCCACGAGCTTACTTACCGGGATATGCGTCCATCGGGCCACGATCGCCGCGACGTCCTCCTCGTCGACCTCTTCCTTGAGAAGACGGTCCTGGCCGCTTTTGCCTTTGAGCGATTTTTCGGCGTCGGCGAGCTGCTTTTCGAGCTGGGGTATCGTGCCGTGCGTAAGCTGGGCCGCGGTCGTGAGGTCGTAGCCGCGCTGCGCTTTTTCGAGTTCGTATTTCGCCTGCTCGATTTTCTTCCGCAACTGCTGAAGCGAGGCGATCTCCCGCTTTTCGTTGTCCCAGCGCAGCCGCAGCGCCTTTGCCTTTTCCTTGACGTCGGATAGTTCCTTCTCGATTTTCGCCAGGCGCTCCTTCGATGCGGGGTCCTTTTCTTTTTTCAGCCCGGTCATTTCTATTTCGAGCTGCATCTGACGCCGGGCGGCCTCGTCGAGCTCAAGGGGGCTGCTGTCCATTTCCGTGCGCAGGACGGCGGCGGCCTCGTCGATCAGGTCGATGGCCTTGTCGGGAAGGAAACGATCGGGGATGTAGCGGTCCGACAGCACCGCGGCGGCCACGATCGCGCTGTCGCGGATCTTGACGCCGTGATGGTTTTCGTAGCGCTCCCTGAGTCCGCGCAGGATCGAAATGGTGTCTTCGACGCTCGGCTGGTCCACGAGCACGGTCTGGAACCGTCGCTCAAGCGCCTTGTCCTTTTCAATATGTTTCCTATATTCGTCGAGCGTTGTCGCGCCAATGCAGTGCAGTTCGCCGCGTGCGAGCATGGGCTTGAGCAAATTGCCTGCGTCCATGGCGCCTTCCGCGGCGCCAGCGCCCACGACCGTGTGGAGTTCATCGATGAATAGGATGACGCTCCCATGGGCTTCGGCCACTTCCTTTAAAACGGCCTTGAGCCGTTCCTCGAACTCGCCCCGGAACTTCGCGCCGGCGATCAGCGCGCCCATGTCAAGCGACACGAGCCGTTTGTTTTTTAAACCTTCAGGCACGTCGCCCCGGATTATGCGTATCGCCAAACCTTCGACGATCGCGGTTTTCCCCACGCCCGGGTCGCCGATGAGCACGGGATTGTTTTTCGTGCGGCGCGACAATATCTGAATGACGCGCCGGATCTCCTCGTCGCGGCCGATGACAGGGTCGAGCTTGCCTTTCTGGGCCATGTCGGTGAGGTTGCGCGAATACTTTTCGAGCGCGTTGAACGTGGCTTCCGGCTCGGGGGTCGTCACGCGTTGGTTGCCGCGCACGGACTTCAGCACGTCGAGCACCTTGCCGGGTGAAACCCCGGCAGAGGAAATAACGCCGCGGCAGTCCTGGTCTTTGTCGATGGCGGCGAGAAAAAGGTGCTCCACGCTCACGAATTCGTCCTTCATGCGGGACGCGATTTTTTCCGCCTCATTCAGGACTTGCGTAAGGCCGCGTGACATGTACGTCTGGGTAGCACCGCTGCCTGTGACCGCGGGGACCGTGCGGAGCTTGTCCATGATGGCCTGCTGCATGGTTTGAGCGTTGACCCCGAGTTTTTCAAGGACCGTCTGGACTAGGCCGCCCTGTTGCATACAGAGGGCGAGCAGCAGGTGCAAAGGGAGAATCTCCTGGTGGTTCATTTCAACGGCGATTTTGTTGCAACCGTTGATCGCTTCCTGGGATTTGCTGGTGAATTTTTCCGCGTTCATGAAGGCTCCTTTTATTTTTGAATATATATTATTTTTTTTAAAGGAATTTTAATTTAGCAAAAAGCCTCGGAAGGAGATTGTATGAGAAATTTTATGCTGCTTATCCTAATCATAGCGTCGGCAATCGTCATATACCTCTATTTTGCGCGGACAAGCTCGGTCCCAAAGGAAGTCAAAAAGGTTTTAACGACCCAACAGGGAAAAGAACTTGATAGAATCACCCAGGTGCCCGATGCCGTGCGCAAGGCACTAGAAGAAAGTCAAAAAAAAGCGCAAAAGAAATTGGATGATGGGCTGAAAGATATTGAGAAATAACGGATGGGCCGCTTTTATCGTTTAAAGCCCATTGGCCTTGTCCGTTAAAAAAAGAAACCTGCCTCATAGCCCGTGTCGTCTCATATATTTATAGTATGTTTATAGTCTCGATTATCGGCAGGCCCAATGTGGGCAAGTCAAGCCTGTTTAACCGCATCATCGGCAAGCGTGTGGCGGTGGTTGACGACATGCCCGGCGTTACGCGTGACCGGCATTATCATGACGCAACGTGGAACGGCTGTAGTTTCATGGTCGTGGACACGGGCGGGCTGGAACACGCCACCGAAGAAGGCATGGCCAGGGAAGTCGACAAACAGGTAATGATCGCGTGCGAGGAGTCCGACGTTATTCTTTTTCTCGTTGAAGCCATAGTCGGCCCGACGAACCTGGACGTGCTCATCGCCAAAGGGTTGCGGAAACACGATAAAGACAAGGTCGTCCTGGTCGTCAACAAGGCCGAGTCAAAACAAGCGGCCTTTGAAATGGGAGCGTTTTATGCCTTGGGCTTTGGCCCGGTGTTCCCCGTTTCCTCCCTCCATGGCAAGGGCGTGGGCGATTTGCTGGACCATGTGTGCGGCATGCTGCGGCGCGTAGAAAAGCTCGTTGCCGCCACGATCGACAAGGAAGGCTGTCTGAGGATCGCGATCGTGGGCAGGCCCAACTCCGGCAAATCGTCGCTCCTCAACAGGCTTGTCAAAAAGGAACGGATGATCGTGTCCGCCGCCCCGGGCACCACGCGCGACTCCATCGACACCGAAATCATACACGACGGGACGCCGATAGTCCTCATCGACACCGCGGGACTGCGCAAGAAATCACGCGTGGACGACGATGTCGAATACTACTGCAACATACGGGCGCTTGAAAGCGTCAAAAGGAGCGATCTGTGCCTGCTCATGGTCGACGCGGCCGACGGCATCCAGGAACAGGACCTTCGTATTGTAAAACATATACAGTCGAACCACAAAGGTTTCATCCTGTGCTGGAACAAATGGGACCTGGTGGAAAAAGACCACATGACTTTTGACCATCTCGTGGCGCAAACACGGAAAACGTACCGGGAGTTGAGGCATGTCCCTATGGTGTCGATTTCGGCGCTCACCGGCCAGCGGGCGTCCCACGTGTTGGACCTTGCGGTGGACGTTTACAAGCGGATGACCACACAGGTGCCGCTTGAGGGGCTTCGCGAAAAGGTAAAGGAATGGACCATGCTTCATCCGCATCCGGTCACGGCCAACGAGGCCCTGCGGATATTGTCGTGCGACCAGTTTGTCGCGCGATACCCGGTTTTCCGTTTTTTCGCAAAAAACGCGAAGAACGCACGGGAGTCGTACAAGCGGTATCTTGAAAACAAGATTTACGAAAATTACGGGTTCGACGGGTGCCCGGTGGTCATCGAGTTCCATAATCCGCGAAACACTCATAAGTAAAGGCAGCGAAGTTACTTTAAAAAGGAGAAAGCAGACTTGGACATCGGTATTTTGGGTGCTGGAAGCTGGGCAATAGCCCTTTCGGTCCTGTTAAAAAACCGCGGTCACGGCGTCCGGATGTGGGAATTCAACAAGGCCGACGCGGACATGCTCACCCAGAAAAGGGAACATCCATTAAAGCTGCCGGGCATAATCATTCCGGGCGACGTCGTGATCACCAATGAAATCGCGGAGGCGGTTGTCGGTGCCGACTATGTCGTGTGCGTGGTCCCTTCGCAAACTATGCGCGGTGCGCTTCGGCTGGTGGCGAGCTCCATCGACCGGTCTGATATTGTGCGGGTAAAAGGCTGGATCATCGCCTCGAAGGGCATCGAATGTACGACGCTCAAGCTCATGTCGGAAGTGCTCATGGAAGAGATACCGGGATTGACGGAAGATAAAGTGGTGGTGCTGTCGGGGCCGTCGCACGCCGAGGAAGTTTCGCGCAACATCCCCACGACCGTGGTCGCGGCGTCAAAGAGCATTGAACTGGCGCAAAGCATCCAGAAGGAATTTTCCACCGAGACGTTCCGTATTTATACCAACGACGACGTGGCGGGCGTGGAGCTTGCCGCGAGCGTCAAGAACGTCATCGCCCTTGCCGCCGGGATTTCCGACGGCCTCGGCTTCGGCGACAACACAAAGGGCGCGCTTCTGACCCGCGGCATGGTTGAAATGGTGCGGCTGGGCAGGAAAATGGGCGCGCAGGAACAGACCTTTTTCGGCCTGCCGGGCATCGGCGATCTGATCACCACGTGCACGAGCAGGCACAGCCGGAACAGGAAAATGGGAGAGCTTATAGCCTCCGGCATCGGTCTTAAGGCGGCGCTTGGAAAAATGGTCATGGTCGCGGAGGGCGTTGAGACCACGAAGTCGGTATACCTGCTTGCGAAAAAATATGACATTGAAATGCCTATTACAGTTGAAGTGTATAAAGCGTTGTTTGAAGACAAGTCGCCCCGGGAAGCGGTAAAAGACCTCATGCTCAGGCAATTGAAACCGGAGCGGGCATAGACCCTTCGGGCCGCTGCGGCGCAAAAAGTTTTTTATTGCGTGCGACCCGATTTACATTGTATACTTTATCGTATGTCCGACTTTAAAAAAACCTACTATTCCATTAGCGAGGTGTGCGGCAAAACGGGGCTGGAGCCGCATGTGCTTCGATATTGGGAGACTGAATTCCAGCAACTGCGCCCCAAGAAAAACCGCGCGGGCAACCGCGCCTACCGCGATAAAGACATCGATATAATCCTCTATATCAAATATCTCCTGTACGAAGAGCAATATACCATTCCCGGAGCGAAGAAAAAACTGCTGGAAACGAAGGACGATCTGCATCAAACGCAACTTGCTTTGGCCATACCGGCGAAAACCGGCGACGCCACGGCCATTGCGCAGGAACTGCGGGACATTCTTCAGATATTAAAGGCCTGATCTTTTCTTCCTCTGAAAAAGCATCGGCCCCAGCGCCTCCATCACGGAAAACGGCGACGTATACGAATCGATGGAATAATACTGGTACCAGCCGCAATTGCGCGCGCAGGTTTTCATTTCCCGGCGCAGCAGCCGGGCCTCTTCGCCCGTGAGCCACGAGGTCAGGTCGGTCGTGCGCAAATCAGGGCCTTTTTTGCCGAGGATATGGCAGGGATAAAACAGATGGCCATCGGGAGCGATGATAATTGACGCGGAAGAACACTTGCATTTTCTGAGCGCCGCAAAATAGCCCTGCGGCGTATGGATGGTATAAGGGTATTTTTTCCGTAAAATAAAAACCATTTTTTCAAGCAAGCCTATGTCCGGGAACACGTCCTCGGTTTTGTCCATATGCGTGGCCGGGATGATGACGATGTTGGCCCCGGCTTCGTGGCACTTTTTGACCTTGTCTTCCAAAAACTCCACGGTATCGGCGGTGACCACCGTCTGGATCGACACCTGCGTGGGCAGCGCCGTAAGCTTCGGCAACACGTCGAACAGCCCGAGATTATTGTGCCCTTCGTCAATAGAAACGTGGAGGAAATCGATGTGCCGCACGTATTTTTCCAGGGGATAGTCCGTGATGTTCTTGACGCTGGTTGTAAAGAGCAAATAGAACCGGCATTTTTCCCGCGCGTAAACAAGCAGCTCCTCGATGTCCTCGCGCAGCAAGGGTTCTCCGCCTTCGAAACTCGTCATGAGCACAGGCGAGCGCGAGATGTTGTCGAGGATGGATTTGACGTCGGACGTAGACAAATCGGGAACACGATTATCGCGCATGTTGCAGAACGGGCACCCGAAGTGGCACCGCGACGTGACCTTGAAGGACGCGTAAAAAGGGAACACGGCCTCGCGCTTGACTACGTTGCGCGCAAGTCCGCCGATCGTCGGCCCGTAGTGAGGTAAAGGGAGTAGTCTCATCGGTCGCTTTCCCCGGCCAGTTCGATGCGGACGGGGGCCGTTCCCAATCTGTCAAGACCAATTTTGCGCGCGGCCGCGCGCGACAAATCGATGATGCGGTTTTTAACAAAGGGGCCGCGGTCATTGATCCGGACGACAACCGTCGCCTTGTTGTTCAGATTGGTGACCTTTACCAGCGTGTTAAACGGCAGCGTCCGGTGGGCCGCGGTCAGTTTGTGCATATTGAAACGCTCGCCGCTGGCGGTTTTCCCGCCATTGAATTTGTCCCCGTACCATGCCGCCATCCCTTTCTGGACAAAGCCCTTGTGGTTTTTTTTTATAATCAAGGGCTTGACATGGACGGAGAAATTGCTCGGGCCGGCGCTATAGCCGGCTAAGGATAACAGGGGCAGGAAAACCCAGGCATACGAAACTTTTAACGGATAAACTGATGCAGATCTTTTATGCACGTAAGTTTCTCCTGATCGCAGAATGAAATGATGCTTGTAAGCACCTCGCTTGTTATGGAAGGATCAACGAAATTCCCCGTGCCTACCTGGATTGCCCATGCCCCGGCGAGCAGGTATTGGAGCGCGTCGCTGCCGTTCATGATCCCGCCGATCCCGATGACCGGAATGGACACGGCGCGACTGACGCTATAAACCATTGCCACGCCAATGGGACGGATTGCCGGACCCGAAAGACCGCCCGTTTTTCCGGGCAGCACCGTACATTTTTTTTGCACGTCGATGACCATGCCCACAAGCGTATTGACGCACGAAACCGCGTTTGCGCCGCCGCTTTCCGCCGCGCGGGCGATGTCGGAGATGTCGGTGACATTGGGCGTCAGTTTTATGATAAGCGGCCGCTTCGTCCGTTCACGCAGCGACAGTACGAGTTCCTCGACGATGATGGGGTCCGTGCCGAAGGCGATTCCGCCATGCTTAACATTAGGACATGATATATTGATTTCGTATCCCCAGACCTCACGGCATTCTTCCAGCCGGTTAAGCACCGCACGGTATTCATCGAGCGTTGATCCCGCCACGTTCGGTATGATGGCGCAGGGCAATTTTGAAAGAAAGGGCATTTTTTCACTGATAAACCGCTCCACCCCGACGTTGGCCAGACCGATCGAGTTGAGCATGCCCGACGGGGTCTCGACCATCCGCGGAATATCGTTTCCCGGCCGCGGGTTCAGGGTCACGGCCTTTGTAAATAAAGCGCCGATGACCGAAAAATCGATGAGCTTTTCGTATTCGCTACCATAGCCGAACGTGCCGGAGGCTACCCCGACCGGATTGGGAAGGCTTTGAGTTCCTATGGGTACTGTCAGGTCCATACAACTGTCTTGCTGTTAAAAACCGGGCCTTCGGTGCAGACCCGCGCATAAGGCGTTTCGCCCTTGATTTTTATAGCGCACCCCATGCACGCTCCTACGCCGCACGCCATGACCTGTTCGAGAGAAACGTTGCATTCGACGCCTTTTTCAAGCGCAAATTCATGGCAGGCTTTCAACATGGGCGCGGGGCCGCAGCAAAAAAGCACGGCATCTTTTATCTGGTCATTTGGCAGACTGCGCACATAGTCCACGACTGTGCCCTTGAAACCAGCGCTTCCGTCTTCGGTGCAGAGTATGGCGTCGGACAAACCGTTCGATGCAACAACGGGAAGGTGCGTTTTTGACCGGCAACCAAGAACCATCATGGATGGCGAATTTTGTTTATCGAGATAGCGCTTCAAAAAGAAAATGGGGCCAAAGCCGGTCCCGCCTGCAACAAGAATGTTTTTTTTACCCTGTTTAAAGGATACGAATGAATTGCCCATAGGGCCGATGACATCCAATGGGTCGCCGGCGGTTTTTCCCGCGAGGATTTCGGTGGCAGGGCCGCACTTTTTATAGACTATGGACGTAATCCTGTTTTTGATATCGAAATTTGATAGTGCAAAAGGCCGTCTAAGCAATGGCAATGTGCCCTCGGACGCTCGAATGGTGCAAAATTGTCCGGGCAGAGGTGTGCCGGCCGCGCTGTCCATTGCAAATTCCATTATATACATATTTTCGCAGCACGGCGAATTCGAAATGACTTTTGACGTAAAATGTTTCATGGAATATATAAATATAGTTGGTTTTTATTGCAAAGGAGCAACTTCCCGTACTATTTTGCTATATCTTAATTAACCCACAAGGCGGATAAGAAACTCTAAGTGCACCTTTGCTATATAGTAAAGGCAAACAGAGTTTCTAACCCACAAGGTGGATAAGGTTCAGTACGGGTAATTATCTACGCTGAATGCGTATATAATTCGCCTACAGAACCTAATCACCGGAAAGACATAAACTTTGAAACAAAAAAGCATGTTTTCAAAAACATTATTACCTTTAGTCTTTATTATCATGGCCGGTCATTCCGGCGGGGAGGCCGCAAATATGGGTTTCGGCCAGGGCCTCGATCCGTCGACGATCAGGCTGAAGGACCTGGCTTCATCGTCCCTCGGGGCAAATTCCGGTAAAAACATGTTTGCGGCGCCGGTGATCGCTCTTATCGACAACTCAATCGACGCCGACAGCTATATCGTCGGGGGAGGGGACGTGTTTTCGATACACATCCTGGAGCTGCCGTCAATCGAATATTCCGCGACCGTCGACCAGAATTGCGACGTGACGATCCCCGATCTCGGTCTCATCAAGGTGGGCAGGAAAACATTGACGGAAGCTAAATCGGCGATTGCCGATTATGTCAAGTCAAAAATTAAAAAACAATATGAAATTTACGTTTCACTTACCCGGACGAAAACCGCGGTCATTACCGTTTCGGGGGCCGTTTCGAATCCGGGAACGTACCAGGTTGAAGGGACGACGAGGCTGCTGGACGTTTTGCGCATGGCAAACAATTCGCAGCTGCCGCCCTTTAATTACTTTAATTACCGGGAGGTTATCTGCGTAAATAAGGGCGCGGTAAAGTCCTTCGATCTTTTCAGGTTCCTTATGACAAGCGACCTGACCCAAAACCCCTATGTATATCCCGGTGACAATATTCTGCTTAAAGTTTCGGCCCGTAACATCTATATTTCGGGCGCAGTCAGAAATGCACAAGGCATGCTCCCCATTAAGCAGGGTGAAACCGTTGCCGAGGTGCTGTCGCTTTTAACGCTTGACGCTTCGGCCGATTCCGAAAACATCATCGTTTCAAAATCAAATGAGCACGGCAGACAGGCCTCCGTTGTTTTTTCGCTTAAAAACCCCGGACCGCTCACATTGTCCGACCATGATATCGTCGTCGTGTCTCAAAAAAGCAATTATCCGCGGATTGACACGGTGAGGGCCTCTGGCGAAATCGCCCGTCCCGGCTACTATCCGATTATTTGGAAAAAAACCACCGCGCGAAACATCATTGAGCAGGCGGGCGGCGCAACGCAGTTCGGGAATTTTGCACGGGCATTCATCATCAGGCGCGGCAAAATTAACGGGAGCGAAAACGCGGCAACCGGGCAATTGTCCATGAGCGCGGCCCGTAACTCCGCGAATTTTGTGCGCCCTGAAGTTGGTTCCGCACTTTCGCAAATGGCGAATTCAAGCGATTACGCCATATTTCCGGTTGAAAACGACGGGCAGGAGACCCTGCTCGATCCGGGCGATGAAATCGTTGTCCCCAAAATCGAAACCATGGTGTATGTCAGTGGAAGCGTACGGATGCCGGGGGCGTATGCCTTCGTTGCGGGAAAAGGGCCCGATTACTATGTCAATAAGGCGGGCGGATATACATCCAAGGCCGACCGCGACAATGTCTTCGTCATGATGCGGTATGCCGACGTATCGCAAATCAAGGAAAACAACCGGGTGCAGGAGGGCAATATAATCGTGGTCCCCGAATCGACCCAGTATAAATATTTTTCGGTAATAATTTATCCGATAATAATGATTGTTTTAACGGCAATCAGCACGACGGTTACGACATATTCGATTTTTCACAAGTAAGGAGCAGGCGGCCATGATCCAGACCATTGCAACGTTTTTCAATTCCGGCGGGCCATTCATGTGGGTGATCCTCGTAGTTATGGCTTTGTCAACAGCCATAGTCATTGAACGTATGGTTTTTTATTTTATCGTATGCAGGGTGAACGCCGTTAAACTCGTTTCCGATCTGGCAAAGGCGCTTAAAGACGGCGGGGCCGACGCGGCGCTCAAAGTGCTTCGCAAGGGCGGTTCCCCGCTCAAGGTCCTGTTGCGGGTCGCCGTCGACCGGTTTGGCGCGCAGATGAGCGTGGCCGACGTCGAAGAGGGCATCCAGGAGGCGGCGATAACGCAGATGCCGCGGATGATTGCCCGGCTCAATTACCTTTCGCTCTTTTCCAACATCGCCACGCTTCTTGGCCTTTTGGGGACTATTTCAGGGTTGCAGGCGTCATTCAGTTCGCTTGCGGCCGTTGAAGCGTCCAAAAAAGCCACCATGCTTGCGGCCGGTATCGCGGAAGCCATGAACTGCACGGCCTTCGGCCTGATCGTCGCGGTGCCTTGCATGGTCATGTACACGGTGCTGTATAACAAACAGCAGCAATTGACTAAAGCGCTTGACGAGTCGGTTGTCAGGATCGTGAACTTCATGAAGAAATCCAAGGCATGAAGTCCCTTTCAATAGCCAAAAAAAGCTTCGTCCCCTCCGACGCCCTGGAGGCGGAAATCGACCTCGACGTAAAGCCGATGATGAACGTCCTGCTTATTTTAATACCATTTCTGGTCTCTGTTGCGGTGTATACGAGGCTTTCCATCGTTGAAATGTCGCTGCCGCCCAATGTTACCGGCGCCTCGTCATTGCAGAGCGGAAAGCCGAAATTGAAGCTCACGGTGGTCGTGGGAACGTCGTTTGTTTCCATTACGTTCGGCGAAAAAATGCTTGATTCGCTGGCAACGACGTCCGATAAGGCCCTTATCGGCGGGCATGGTATTTCGACGGCGGAGGCAAAGACCGACTATGCCTATGAACAGCTTTTAACGCGCCTTAAGGAGCGCAGGGACGCAGTTGATGAAAAAGGCGAGGTGATCGTGGCCGCTCGCGACAGCGTTTCATTCAAGTATGTGGTCCGCATCATGGACACATGCAAAAGGGCCGGGTTCGAGAAAGTCAGCCTGGCAAGCGCGACGGAAAGCCCGAATTAGAAAAATTATGTCTTCCTACCGCCAAACAAAGACCCTATCCGAGGGCATCGACAACCTCACCGACACGTTCAAGCCGCAGATGACCTCGCTTATCGATATTCTGACCTTGCTTCTGGTATTTCTTATCCAGAGCTTCAACGCCGAAGGTACGCTTGTCACCCAATCGCCTGATCTTGAGCTTCCGGTTTCTTCATCGAATAAAACTCCATCGCCGTCGCTTACCATCGAAGTTACCCGCAGCGACGTTGAAGCCGAGGGGAAAAAACTGGCGTCTATTGACTCATTCAAATCCTCGAAGGACATGCTCATCGGAAATGTTTTTAAATGGCTTTTGCTTGAAAAATCCCGCGTTTCCGATACCTCGACGCACAAACCCATTATAATCCAATGCGACAAGGAACTTGAGTTCAATATTGTCAAACGAGTCCTTTTTACCTGCAGCAAGGCCGGATTCAGCGATTTCTCGGTCCTGGTGGTCGAGGAGTAAACCGTGCCGGAACAATTCCGCAAAAGCCCGCCGTCCTTTGAAGACCTCATTGCCCCGAGCTATACGCAGTCGGGCGACAGGGGCTTCGGCGTGGTGGCTATCTTGACTCTTGCGCTATTCATCCTGTCGGGGCTTTATTTCAAGACCGTAAAACCGCGTGAGCGCGTGTTTGCCGAGAACTCGGCGAAGATCGTGCAAACGCAGTTCGTCATGAATGAAAAAGAGGAAAAGCCGAAACCCCCGAAACCTAAGCCCAAGGCTGAAGACGAGAAACCCAAAGAGCCTATTGACTTGACAAAAGCCCCTGTTCTGGCGCAAAAAGCCGATGATATTGTCAAAGACGCCCCGCCACCCAAAGACCAGCAGGTCGTGCGCCGCGTCTACGGCCTGAGGCGCGTTTATTCTACCGGCCTCGGCGCCGGGGGAGAGATGGCCGACGCGGTGATCGGCAAGCGGGGAAACACGATTAATACCGATGTTGACACCGTGACCGCGACCCCGGCCGACCTGAAAGGCCGGCTTGTTTCCATCACCACTGTTACCACCGCGCCCCGTCTTAAATCCGACGTCAAACCGGTTTATACCAAGGAAATGCTCGACGCGAAAGTCGAAGGGGTGATCAAGGCCATTCTGACCATTGACGTCGACGGCCATGTAAAGGACGTGAAAATTCTCAACGACCTTGGTTACGGCACGAGGGAAAGCGCCCGTGAGGCGTTTTTAAAATGGATTTTTGAGCCCGCAAAACGCGGCGCCGAACCGGTAGCGACAATAATCACGTACTCCATACGCTTCGTATTTCTTGAAGGATAAGGATTTGATATATGAAAGTAATGCATCCTACGCCCCCTAAGCCCCCGCAGGGGGTGTTCCTTAGGTTCTGTAGGCGAATTATATACGCGTTTAGCGTAGATAATTACCCGTACAGAACCTTATCCACTTTGTGGGTTAGAACCTTACCAAAATTATTCCATGTGAAAAACCTAGATAATAAATTTTGGTTAAGGTTCGTATCTGCTTTTCGGCGGTTTGGAAAACACAGCCCAATAAATCCCCCTGCGGGGGCCAAGGGGGCGAAAGTTGGGATTTTGCAATTACTTTTGTTTTTAATAATTGCTTGCGGCGTATTTTCAGCCCAGGCCGAACCTGCAAATATCATTCTCGTTCCGGCGGACTCGGTCAAACAAGCAAGCGCCCTGAAAACCGCGTCCCAACCCCTCGCCGATACCGTCGGCAAGGCGCCCGACAGCCTTCCGGCCATCGAAAAAATGCCGTCGCTGACCGCGTTTGTCAAGGCTGAGTATCCCGCCGACCTGGTCAAGAAAGGCGTTGAAGGCACGGTTGTGCTCGACCTTATCGTCAGCGACAGCGGAAGGGTCGACAGTGTTGCAGTTGTCAAGGGCGTTGACCCGCGGCTCGACTCAAGCGCCGCGAAGGCAGCGCGCTTGTTTATTTTCTCGCCCGCGATGGCCGGGGGCAAGTCCGTGGCGGTGCTCATGGAATACGCGTACCATTTCACCATAGACGAGGTGGCCACCGCAATTGACCAGGTTGTCAATTTTGCCGGGAAGCTCTTCGAGCGGGGCACGCGGGCGCCGATTGCCAATGCCACCATCGTGGTAAATTTCCGCGACACCGCGTCCGACACGTCGGTAAAGGTCCCCTTCGGCGCGTACCTCAAAAAAATCGGCGGCTTCAGCGGCCAGTATTTGCAGGAGGGCGCGCTGGTCGCGACCACCGACTCGACCGGGGCGTTTGCGTTCAAGTCCCTTCCCGCGGGCCCCATTGCCGTCAAGGTGGTTGTCCCCGATTACGAAAATTTCACAGACTCGCTGCGTATAAAACACGGCTTGGCCACCGACGTTGTTTACCGTTTGCAAAGAATTGCGTACGGCGACAACGAGGTCGTGGTGTACGGCAAGGCTGAAAAAAAGGAAGTGGCCCAGCGCACGCTCACGCTGCAGGAAGTTCAGAAGATCCCGGGGCTGGGCGGCGACGCGGTCAAGGTCATCGAGGCCCTGCCAGGCGTTGCGCGGGTATCGTTCATTTCGGGCGACATCATCGTGCGCGGCAGCGCCAACGGTGACACCAAATACTATCTTGACGGCGTGATCATTCCGCAACTGTTCCATTTCGGCGGTATTAAATCCACCTATAATTCCGACGCCCTGGCGAGCGTGGACCTGTATCCGGGCGGCTTTAATGTGGAGTACGGCAACGCGGTGGGCGGGACCGTTGAAATAAAGGGCAGGCCCGCGAAAACCGACCGATGGCACGCCGACATCGACATGAACCTCATCGACGCGTCGGCCATGTTCGAAGGGCCCATCACCTCCAAATTGTCCGTGCTGACCACGTTCCGCAGGAGTTACATCGACGCGGTCCTGTCCGTTTTCCTGAAAAGCGCCCACATCACCCTTCCCATGACGGTGCTGCCGTATTACTGGGATGAAGTCACGCGCCTCGATTACCACCCGTCAAAAAACGCTTCGATGTTCCTCACGTTCTTTACATCCGACGACGAGATGAAATTCATCATACAGAACGTGCGGGGCGGCACCACGGAAGTAAGCGACGCCTCAAACGTGCTTTCGCAGTCCAACGCCTTTAAAACGCTGTTGTACGGGTATGAACAGACATTGTCCTCATCGCTTCAGAATTCCCTGCATTTCGCGGTGCAGAACCTGTCTACTTCACAAAACATATTGTCATTTTACCGCGATGTTCGAAATGTTAATGGGGTGTATCTGCGCGACCAGCTCAGTTATACTCGTTCCGAAAAGCTTAAACTCATGGGCGGCATTGACGCAACGCCGAATCTGGCTAAATATACCGTGGCCATGATCGGAAACAACGGCGCGCTGTCGCGCACCGGACGTTTATGGATATCGGACCTCGCCCTTTATGCAAAAGCCGAATATAAACCCGCCGACAAGCTTACGCTTATTCCGGGTTTGCGATACGATTACTATACCGATATTACCCAGGGCGTGCCGTCGGAACGCTTGACTGCACGGTACGATTATATTCCCGGCCACACCATAAAAGGTTCGATCGGCACCTATTCCCAGGACCCGCAACCGTGGGGACAGGCCGTCGATTCATTATGGGGAAACCCGAACCTTCCGCCAACGGTGGGCGTGCAATCGGTTTTAGGGTACGAATATAAAATCACCGACCTCATAAACCTTGACGTACAGGGCTATTATAATACGCAGTCTCATATCCCGGAACAGACGGATTCCATTTCGCCGGTCACCAACAAGCCCTATAATTTTTTACCCGTTGAAAACGGAAGAATGTACGGTCTGGAGCTGCTGTTGAAACATAACCAGGGCAAGCACTTTTTCGGCTGGATTTCGTATTCGCTTTCACGGAGCCTTCGCAATTCCCCCATTCCCTATTCTTCATCGTTTACAACATGGGACCCGAATTCGTGGTATATAAATTCCCTGGACCAGACCCAAAATCTGCAAATTATCGGGTCGTGGAAATTGCCGTGGGCTTTTGAAGCGGGGTTCAGGCTCCGGTACGTCACGGGAAACCCGATCACGCCCAATTTAGGGTATACCGAAAATATTGCGCAGTATGACGCGGAGACCGGCCAATATGACCGTCTCTCGGGCGCGCCACGGACCGACCGGATGGGGCCGTTTAAGCAATTGGACCTCAGGATTGAAAAGAAATTCACCTATGACAAGTGGATTTTCACCGCCTACATCGATGTTCAAAATGTCAATTACTTCTGGTACAACAGCCCCGAAACGTACGAATACAGTTACGACGGGTTCGAACGCCAGACCGTCGGCGGGATAATTATTCCTTCTTTCGGCTTAAAAGCGGAGTTTTAATATGCGAACCCTTTTCGTTATTATTGCGTCCCTATTTTTTTCATGCACGAATTCCCTTCCAAAGTTCGCGGATATCCAGGCCGACAAAACAAGGCCAATCGCCGTGGTCCTCGATCCCGCGGAAGCGGCCCCGGGCGATACCGTGCATGTGCGGTATATAGGATTTTCACCGGATTCCGATACGCTGACCACACACTGGACGGTTGCGCTTGACTTTGCCGAGGGAAGCACGTACGGAGGCAAGGCGGTTGAAGGCCATATCGTGGATCTTGAACCCCTGATGCTTCCGGGCTTTACGCCTACGGATTTCTATTTTGTCGTGCCTGACTCGACCCTGCTATTTTCCACCTATTTAAAAGGTCTTGTGCAAGCCCAATGGAACTCGCAACATTTGACGATATCACAAGTTGATGCTTTGCTTAAAATGACGGTCAAATCCGGCGACTCTCTGCCGTCTTCACTGGCAACAATTGCCGACATGATCGGCACGAAAATAAAAATCAACGTGCATATAAACGCGGAATTTTCGCTGGATGTTTACAAATACATGACCATCCGGTATACCCGTGACCTTAAATCCGATAGCGCCAATGTCAATAAAAACCCCGCTCTTCGCTGGATCGCGGTGTATGACGTTGCCAAGGGAAAGGTCAATTCATACGATTCCATCGCCAAAGATTCTTTTGCCGTAAAATACCTCTATTATGATCCGAAATATGTGGATACCAACAAAATATGGGACACCATCACCATTGATTCCGGTCACACGTACTACCTGATTGCCGACAGCGGAATTAATGGTCATGACACGGACATGCAGACGTATACATACTTGTCGCTCATTAGCGGTTCGTCAATAACAACAAAGGAAAATTATTATTACCAATGGTTTTATAAGGACCTCGATTACCGATCACCCATGGTCTATGATTCTCTTATCATGTTCAGCGGCGGCAACGAAGTCGGCAATACAACGAGATTTCTTACTCCCGTTGACACGGCAATGCATCACTTTGAATTTTTTTGCGTAGTGCGGGATTCGCGACTGGATTTTGAGGCCGTGGGCGAGAGCGAGTATCAGGTAACGGGATATTTCAAGTATACGGACGCGTATGCGAGAAACCCTCATGATCAGTAGTGTGGACAAGTAGGGGCACGTTGCAACGTGCCCCTACTTGTCCGGTCCCCCGTAAATTCCCATGTCGCCGCGCGAGCCGTCGGGGTCCTTGAATTCCCGCGCGGGGTTGCCCGCATTGATGCAGGGTGAATATTTTGAAAGTGAAAAACGGGGGTACGATGCCTTGCGCTTTTTCGCGGCAAGCGAATCCGGAAGCGATTTGTACAGCACCTTGGCAAGGGCCGTATCCGCGATGCGGGACTTTTCGGTGGGCAGGTTAATGTCTTTTTCCACTGCCGTGGAATCGTATTCGGACCCCGCGAAAACAGGATTGGCGATAATATTATGGTTTCCGTCAACGGGGACAAGGGAGACCTTGTTTTTTTTATCGCCTTGTACGCCAACGCCGAGTTCAGGGTCGCATTCAAGGAAATTCCCGTCGGCGTTTCCCCATAAGCAATTGTATTGAAACGTGACACGGGAAATGCCGTCGCACCAGAGCCCGTTGTTTTTATTGAAAACGATGATGTTGTTGAACAGCACGGGGTTTGCCGACTGCATTTTCACGCCCGTGGTGAAATTCTCGGTGATGACGCAGTTATAAACTCGGGCGTTGCCGTTGGTCCGGCAGTAAACGCCCACGTTGTTTCGCTCGATCACGCAATTGCGGACGAGCGGACTGCAGTCGATCGCCGTGACACCGCTATTTGCTCCGGAAATGTCGGTGAACGCTATGTCGGTGTACTGGTCCGATGCTTTATTCACTATGATCCCGTACCATGAGCTTGCGGCGGCGCTGCCGGAGGCCGGGGCGAAAACGATCCGCTTGTTTTTTTTCCCCACGCACTCGAGGCTGCCTTCCACTTTGATCGCCACGGAAAACGAATCAAGATGGTCAAACTGGGCAATTGACGTGTCTTTCAGCGTCGTCGGGGCGCAGACGACCCTTACCCCGGGTAAAATTGACAAGCGCGCATTACGCTTCACCATAATATCGCCGATGACGAGATAGGGACTGTCGTCAAGCGTCCATTTTGTGTCTTTGGAAATGACGCCCCATACCTTTGTTTCCGCATGGAGCGGAGACAGCATCAAAAAAACGGACGCAATGGCGGCCGCGCGCAACGCTGAAAGTTGCGCCGGTTTCATAAAGAAGGCGCCATCGAGTTGAATGTGCAGAACAGAAAATATTTTTCGAACGCGGCGCCGTCGATGGTCACCTGACGTCCGGCCAGGGGCCGTTCAGCTGATTGCGGGGAGGAGGTTTTTGAAAGTTCCAGTATTCCAAGGTCCGTAAGCTCGCCGAGTATTTCCCTGCAATTTTTTTCCACACCGCACTTCGTGAGGATTGAAGTCAGCTCCTCTCCGGTCATGGCCTTTTGTTTTTCCGGGGAAACGTCGCCGCCTATGGTCACCTGTTCGCGCAGAGCGGTAATGACCTTTTTTGATTGTTGCGTCACGACGCCGATTTTATCGAATGCCTTCCTTCCAAGGCGCCGCAGGAAAAGGCAATAATCGTCCATCCCCGTCGATGAGCGCAGAAAAAGACAATTATCTTTTATTTCCACCAGCCCGGACTTTTGCAGGAACTCCAGCATGGTCATGATGCGCTGGTGGGTCGTGCACAGAAGTTGCGTAAGGCGTCGCAGTGCCGGTCCCAGGTCCAGAAACTTCTGCCCGTCTTTGCCGCTGCTGCCTTGCGCGAAGAAATATTTGAGCGCAAGCGCTATATGAAGCCCGTGGCTTTGATGGTATGCCGACTCCAGGCGACTGTTAGCCTTGCGTATTTTCTCGCTGGTGGTGCGAATGACGCTCATGAACCATTGCGGCACACCCGAGATTTTTTCATGAAACGTGTCCGCGTCGATAAGGATGACGGTGCAATCCTCACAGGCAACCGCCGAGGCGCTGCGCGGTTTACCGTCGATAAGCGCCATTTCCCCGAGCACCGCGCCCTTTGTAAGGACCGCTAGTTCGATTTCCCTGTTGTTAATTTTTCTATAGACCTTTACGCTCCCTGACTGTATGAGGTATAGCTCGCGCGTATGGTCGTTTTCATGAAAAAGCGTAATGCCTTTGTTATATGTTTTTGTAAAAGGTTGCATACCGTTCCACGCAAATAGCAATTTCTATTAATATAGTACCGTGTGATGGACACGAAATCAAGGGGAAAAAACAGGCATATGAAGGCTGACGTGAAAAATGTGTTATGCGGCCTGGTCCTATCGATCGCTGTTTTTTGCGGAAAGCAGGAACAGGTCCGGTTGATCGTGGATTTCTCGTCCCAACGCGAGTGGCGCTATACGCTCACGGTGGACCTGCGGGGCGTCATCGCGGCCCCGGACACGCAGCGCGACTTTTCAACCAATGCCCAGTGTTGTCTTTTAGGGACCCCTGTGGCCGGGCAGGCCGCAATGCTCCATGTCAGGGCATGTTCGGTGAGCGTAGCCGCGCCGCTTTTGAGCGACGCTGAAAAAATCAATCTTATACGGCAATGCAACGACGCGCAATTTACCGTAAACGTCGGCAAAGGGACCATCATACCCGACGATCCGGCCGATATGCCGCTAGTCAAAATAGGCGAGTGGGACCTGTATAAAGACGTGGCAAAGGTGCTGCCCGCGCTGCCGCAAGGCAGGGTCCGAAAGGGTTTTTCGTGGGACCGGGAAAAACAAATTCCCCTCGAAACAAAACAAGGCAGCGCAATGGGCCATTTGTTCCAGTCGTTTACCCTCGACAGCGTTTTCACGGACAGGCGGGCTTCGCGCATGGCATTGGTCTCCTGGCGGTTCACCTATGGGGTCGAGGTCAAATCGGCCGACACTGCCGGGCGTCTTGGCGACGTCCCCTCTAAAGGCAGCGGCCAGGGCGCTGCCCTTCTGAATATCAGCGACAAGACGCTCGAAAAGGCGTCAATACATTTCAGCGTCCCGTCGACCCGGCAGGGAAAGATAAGTATTTCCTGGAAGGAAGATATTGAATTGACACGGGAGAAGGTAAATTGAATTTGTGGAGTGTAGCTTCATATTCAGGCATTTGACCCAAATGACCCCTCCGCCTCCGGCCCCTCCCCTTTCATGGGAGGCTCATCGGAAAAGTCCCCCCTGTTAGGGGGGATGTTCGCTTGCGGACAGGAGGGTTTATTAAATTGTTCTATAACAAACACCTAAAATTAAGGCCGCGCCCAATTTTTGTATTTATTCGCTTATTAGATTTTACAACATTATGAATTTCAAAAACATTTGCTTCTTTTTTTTAATTATCCTGATTTTCCATCAGGTTTTCGCCAAATCTCCTGCCATTATTTTTTCCCATGACACGGTCATATCAAAAAATATCGAAGTGCCGGAAAATTCCACGTATACTATCAAGCCGGGCGTGACCATAAGGTTTTCAGGCTACTGCAAGTTTATCGTGCATGGATTGCTTATTGCCGAAGGCCTTGAAAACCGCCCCATCACCTTTACCTGCGTTGACCGGCCCCACGGCTCGGTGGCCGAGCCATGCTGGTATGGATTGATGATCATCGGAAAAAATTCTCACGGTCTTTTCAGGCATTGCCGGTGGGAAGGCGCGTATCGCAACCTGGTATGGGAATCAAACCCGGTATTCGATTCATGCGAGTTCGTGGGCAACCATTGCGGCCTCTATTGCACCAAAAAGGCAATGCCGCACGTAAAGAATTGCAGGTTTTACAGGAACGTATACGGCATCGTGGCCGACTTCGCCAATCCGCTATTGCTTGACAACGTAATTTCCGACAACACCATCGGTATCGACGTGCAAATCGGCTCACAGCTTGTTTCGGCCAGAAACATGATTGAACACAACCAGACCAATGTCCGCTCCGAACCCGGACTTATAGGCGACACCACCGCTTCCGCCATGCGAAATTTATGGGAACTTATGAATCAACTGTATTAGATCGTCCAATTTATTTATATTATGAAGCTGACATTTTTTTCCTTTTTCATCGAGCAAGGGATAATGAAATAATGGTAAAGAAAGCCGGGAAATCTTTTGTTTCAGGCGGTCTGCTGGTTTATTATATACTCGCAATGCATGTTCCCGCCCTTGCCATGCAGGAGATATCTTTCTCTGGCGAACAGGACGGATATTTCGAAGAGGGCCAATACGTGGCAACGGGCACCATTACGGTCAAGCGCGGCAAGACCCTTACTTTTGCTCCGGGAAGCGTCATCCGGTTCAAGCCCTATACGGGCATAGTGGTCGAAGGCACGCTTAAATGCTTTGGGTGGGAGTCGCAGCCCGTGGTTTTCACGTCCGACAACAACCGGCCCAATGCATCCAACCCACGCAATAAAGTCCCTGCGCCGTTCGACTGGAATGGGATAACAGTGGTTGATTCCGCGGCCTCGGTTTTTTTTGAAAATGTCCGCTTATCCTACAGCACCTACGGGCTAGACATCAAATCGGCGTCGTCAAAGGTAAACCTCAGGAGCGTTGTGTTTTCCGAAAACGGCAGGAGCGGGATATCCGTCGACGATGAACAGCTCGGCGTCATTGACAATGAGCAGTTTTCCTTTGTCCAGCCTAAGCCGGACAGCGAGGTGGTTCCCCTAAAAAACGCCCCCGCGGCGGTTGCCCCCGCTCCGAAAGCCGAGGCCGCGCCCGCGCCCATGAAAAAAATGTCATGGAGGACGCCGGTTAGAATCGCGTTCGGCGGGATTACCCTGGCGGGGGCGGGATTTGCGGCCTATGAATACTTTCAGGCTAAAAAATATAATAGTTCCTCTCAGAAGCAGGTGAATCCGAATATGAGCGACGATGTGGGAAAATCCAACGATGCCATAGTTAATACAAATATCGGTTGGGCGATTTTCGCCGGGGGCGCATGCGGATTTACCCTCACATTTTTCTTTTAGATACGATACAAAAAGTAGGGGTTCAATATTTTGAACCCTTACCCTATAATCAGGATTGTTCCAGGAGAACGCCATGAAAAAATCATTACGAATCATCGCCGGGGCCCTGCCATTGGCGATATTTTGCCTGTTACTTTTTTGCACGGATTTTAAAAACAACAATCCGGCAACATCCTCTTATCAGGGCGACTATTCGCTCCAACTTTCGTGGGCGCTGCCTTTGGACACCATGGAAGTTTTCAAGCAATACAAAATCATATGCGTCCAGGGCAGGGATACTTTTTCATCGTACAAGGTCGATTCTCCATTGTCCCCCATGACTATCGATACGCTCATCCGAATTTCAGGAGCAATCGACACGGTCGGGGTGCATTTTACCCGGCCGATAAAAGATACGATGACCTTTGCCGTATCGGGCGTCCGTCCGAACAAAGAAACGGTCATTGACACAATAAAAGCGCATGTGATAAATCCGTACCGCATCAGTTCCAACGCCGGCGCCGTGATCATGGGCAAAAGCATAATCGTTTCAGTTTCGCGTCCGGACAACAAGCCAGTTGTTCCGGGATTTTCCGCGGTATGGAGTGTCAACGGCAGCGTCAAATCAACGCAAACGGCCTTAAAACCGTATATATATTTTCCTCCGGTACAGCAGACACAGGCGATAACCGCGCGCTTGCAGGATACGGTCCAAAACGGTTTTTACCTTGACACGGTGTACGTAAGCGTCGGCGGCTACCAACAGAACCTTTTGAATGCGGCCCTTAAAACCAATGCAAAACTTGGAGATCCGCTCACGTTAAGCCTGGCACAAACCGACGTCGATTCTTCGAAGTTCAGGATTTTCGTGGTAAGCGCTAGCGGCTGGCGCGACAGCTCTGCGTTTATGGACTTTACACAAAATGCGACAATCCAGCTTGGCCGCCCCGTTATCGACACCAATCCGCAAACAGATACCATTTACACCATCGATATAAACGGTCTTATATCCAACATACTACTGCTTCCCATGACCGTGACGTATAGTTTGCCTGTGGTCAATTTTTCCGCGGACTCCCTGATCGTGTCGCTCAATGATACGACGCCGGTGACCCTGGGCCCGCAATCGACAGGCGCGAAATTTATCTGGGTCCTGGATTCCATCGACACGCTTAAACCCGATCCCGTCAATTCCGCGACATGCATAATCCTGCTGCACGATACGCTCCAGCATATACTGAAGGTCACGGGCGTCGACAACTATGGCTATGCGGGAAATGCCGCGTTCATCCGTGTACGCGCCCATTCATTCGGCTATGTTGTCCAGCCAGTTGCTTTTCCCACCCAGCCTAAAGTCAATACTTTGACCACCTGGATTGCCGCGGTCAAAGACACGGCGCTTGCCCGCCAGAAAAACGCGATTTTCCATTGGGCCATTTTTCCGCCGAACTTCGATTCGATTGCAATTACCGGCAAGGACAGCAGCATCCTTCAGCTTCGCTGGTCCGACATTGCCGTTACCACTATTACCCTGACGGTCACCGACAATATCAATGAGGGCTGCGCGCCCTACTCGAAAAACGTTTCGGTCAGGCGCTTTGCCCCGTCCGTGAAATTTTTAAACACAAAACCCTTGTTTGGAAAAACTACGGAAGCCATTAACCTTATTGTCACCGCCGCGGATTCGAACAGCGACGGCACAATCCAGAAAATACTCTGGCAGCGCACGGGCAAGTTCTCTATAAAAGATTCAACGACCGATACCACCTGGCAGTTCATGCCGGTGAGCCCCGATACGTTCGACGTCTATGCATGGGCTCGTGACAACGATGGGTTCCTTTCCCAGCCCGACACTATTCACGTTATGGTAAAGGCCTACCGGCCCTTTATTCAGCCCGTCATGCGGGACACTGCGGTATTTATCAATTCGCCGGTGCGTTTCGTGGTGTCCGGCAATATTTCGGACCCCAGCGCGACAATGGCGAAGTATTTGTGGGATTTCGACGGCAACGGCACATGGGACGACAGTTCAACGTCAGACACGATCACACACACGTTTGTAAATTCGGGAAAAACGACGGTCATTGTGAAATGCAGGGACAATAACAAACTGGAAAGCGCGCCCGACACGTTTTTCGTGACAGTCAGCAC
>Ga0182017_10000819_pt1 | contig 24557 bp, 20 predicted proteins | sample 712E3DmetaG_FD_120492 | JGI IMG/M metagenome (GOLD analysis project Ga0182017, IMG submission 120492) | Permafrost microbial communities from Stordalen Mire, Sweden - 712E3D metaG | ecosystem: Environmental > Terrestrial > Soil > Wetlands > Permafrost | place: Sweden: Stordalen | collected... | reverse complement strand
CCCTGAATTTGTTGGTATAAAAAATTGTGTGGAGTTAAATTATATTACAGGGCAGCAAGAATCAAAGTCGTTGTTAGTAATTAAAAAGGTCAGGGTAAAGGGCGATGATAAATTGGAAGCGTTAATGCTTTTACTTGGTAAAATTGATGCAAAATCGACCCTTGTGTTTTGTAATCATAGGGAAGCGGTAGACCGGATATCGGAACAATTAACCCGAAACAAAGTAGAACATGGTTTTTACCATGGGGGACTGGAACAAATGAATAGAGAAAAAATGCTAATTAAATTCCGAAATGGAAGTATTAATTTATTAATTACTACCGATTTAGCAGCACGTGGATTGGATATTCCCGAGGTAGATGCAATTATTCATTACCAATTACCCAATACCGAAGCAGTGATGATCCACCGGAACGGAAGGACAGCACGTATGCACAGCGCTGGTACGGCTTATTTTTTATTGGATGCCGATGATTATTTACCAAAGTTTTTAACTGTAATACCAGATGAAGAAGAACTTCCAAAAGCATTGACTTTACCAAAACCATGCGAGTGGAAAACCTTGTATATAGGGGCTGGTAAAAAAGACAAGATTAATAAAATGGATATTGTAGGTATGATATTGCAAAAAGGTCAATTGCAAAAAGATGAATTGGGAAAGATTGAGGTGTTAGATCATTCGGCTTATGTGGCGGTAAAAAGTAATAAAATATATAAAACCCTTCAACTTGTAAAAGAAGAGAAAATTAAAAATAAAAGAATAAAAATGGAGATTTCGAGTTAAACCACACAGTCGAAGGCTTCGCCGTTCGTAACTGCGTTTTATAATAACAGGCAGAGCCAATAAAGACAAGGTGATTGCATTGTTGTTTCAATACATTCTATTTCGCTGTTCCATTAATTTTTCATCAGAAATATAGTCGTCATATTCCATTTGTTTATCGATGGTTCCTTTGGGGGTAATCTCAATAATCCGGTTACAAACCGTTTGAATAAACTCGTGATCGTGCGACGACATGAGAATATTTCCTTTAAACTTTATCAGGGTGTTATTGAATGCCTGAATAGATTCAAGGTCCAGATGGTTTGTAGGTGCATCCAGGATCATGACATTGGCATTACGTATCATCATGCGGGCAATCATACAACGTACTTTCTCGCCCCCTGAAAGCACACTGGCTTTTTTGTAAATTTCTTCTCCGGAAAACAACATTTTACCCAAATAGCCACGAAGGTACAATTCACTTGTATCTTCTGAAAATTGCATCAGCCAATCTAAAAGATTCATGTCTTTCTCAAAAAACTTTTCGTTTTCCAGGGGCAGGTATGCTTTAACAATAGTTTGTCCCCACTCAAAAGTACCATGATCGGGCTTATCGTGACCCTTCAGAATTTCAAACAGGGCGGTCATGGCCAGGGTATCCCTGGAAAGGAAAACAATTTTATCGTTTTTATTTATAGTGAAATCGAGATCTTTGAACAGTGTTTTTCCTTCAACACTTTTAGCAAGGTTTTTTACTGTTAAAATGCTATTTCCGGGTTCTCGTCCCGGTGTGAATATGATACCCGGATATTTTCGCGTGGAAGGTTTTATTTCTTCAATATTGAGTTTCTCGATCATTTTTTTGCGGCTGGTAGTTTGTTTACTCTTGGCTACATTGGCGCTGAAGCGGGCTATAAAATCCTGTAATTCCTTTTTCTTCTCTTCTGCCTTTTTATTTTGGAAGAGCTGCTGCTTTAATGCCAATTGGCTCGATTCGTACCAAAAACTATAATTACCGGCAAACATTTGCACTTTACTAAAATCGATGTCAACCGTATGGGTACAAATGGAATCTAAAAAATGCCTGTCGTGTGATACCACCAGTACCGTATTCTCAAAGTTAGAGAGATAATTCTCAAGCCAGTTTACCGTTTCGAGGTCAAGGTCATTGGTAGGCTCATCAAGAAGAAGGTTGTCAGGTTTACCATACAGGGCTTGGGCCAGAAGGACTTTCACTTTCTCTTTCCCGTTTAATTCCTTCATTAACTTAAGGTGCAATTCATCTTTAATTCCCAATCCACTTAATACAATAGAAGCATTGCTTTCGGCATTCCAACCATCCAGGTGGGCGAACTTTTCTTCAAGTTCTGAAGCTCTTATCCCATCCGCTTCAGAAAAGTCCACTTTGGCATACAAGGCATCTTTTTCATTCATAATTTTCCAAAGTTCCGAGTGCCCCATCAAAACTGTAGTAAGCACAGAGCAATTGTCGAATTCAAAATGGTTTTGCCTCAGCACAGATAACCTCTCTCCATGCCCTATGACGACAGTTCCCTTCATGTTTTCAACCTCGCCAGATAACATTTTAAGAAAAGTAGATTTTCCGGAGCCATTGGCTCCTATAATTCCATAACAATTGCCGGAAGTAAATTTCATATTAACATCCTGAAACAGAATTCGTTTTCCGAAATGAACACTAAGGTTTGATACTGTTATCATTAATAATAAGTCTTATTTATGTTTGAATTAAAAGCATTCTAATAAAAAGCTTGCAAAAGTATACAAATATTATGAAGTGTTACCGAATTTAAAATTTTAGTGAGTGGCAAACTCATTAAAATTTTGTGAAATTATTACCAGATTTAATTAAAATAGCCTTTCTCAAGCGTTGAGGTAGCAAAACAGCATGTTAATAACGTTACCTTTAATTTATTGGACATTTAACTTCAAAAAATTAAGTTTGTAAATAGCCTGGTTGATTATAACGCCGATGGCGGAGGCATGACCTGTCCAGCATTTGCGGGAGCAATCCGCTGAACGAAAAAATGCGTAACGATAAACTGCTGAAAATAAAAAAGGCACCGTATCGATGCCCTTTTTAAAGTCCATAAATATTTTAATACCTGGAACTGCTTCTGTCGGAGTTGTAACCGCCGTTGCTCCTTCTGTTGGAAAAACCGCTACCACCTGTGCGTTCGGTTTTAGGTTTTGCAACGTTTACACTAATAACCTTACCATCGTATTCGCATTGGTTTAATTCTTCAATAGCTTTTTGTCCCTGGGTGTTGTCACCCATTTCTATGAAACCAAAACCCCTCGATTTGCCCGACATTCTGTCGGTAATAACTTTTGCTGAAGATACGGTACCGTATTCTTCAAATAATTCTTTCAAGTCGCCGTCGTTAACGTCGTAACTTAAATTTGAAATGTAGATGTTCATTAAAAAAAATTAAATTAATAAAAATTTGGATGAGTTTGAAAACAGGTAGGCACTATAATTAAGCACACATCTAAACGAACGGCAAGAAAAAGTTTGTCGTTCTTAAATCAAGAACTCAAATAAGTTGCAAAGGTAATGAATATTATTGATTAATAATACGTTTTAAAAAAAATAATTAATTTCCAAATGGTTGAACCGATTTTTGCTAAAATTCAGATTATTTATAAGCTGTCGAATGGAAGGTGAGGAATCGGCCGGGTTCAGATTCATGTAAATCGTCTATGACTTTTGTGTTTATAAAAAAAATATTTGTGAAATCAATTTTTTAATTACTTTCAGCTTTTTTAAATTTAAAAGCTAACTAATCATGAAGAAAAATATATCTACAATTCTGGCTATTATAACAATTTTATTATCTGTTACCCTCAATATTTTAGGACAGGTACAGAATAATAAGATGCCTGAAAAATCAGGTATAGTTACCGGAAATACAATACGTCCTGCCAGTCCGAATTGGATTGATAATGCAGTTTTTTATCAAATCTATCCGCAAACATTTTATGACTCTAATGCGGATGGCGTCGGGGATTTGCAAGGTATCACCGAAAAATTAGACTATATAAAAAGTTTGGGTATCAGCGCAATTTGGCTAAACCCTTTTTATGAATCACCATTTCGTGATGCCGGTTACGATGTTACCGATTTTTACAAAGTTGCACCAAGGTACGGAACTAATGATGATGCAAAAAAGCTGTTTGCCGAAGTTCATAAGAGAGGTATGCATATTATCATTGATTATGTTCCCAGTTACACAAGCATCGATCATCCATGGTTTAAGGCTTCCTGTGATCCAAAACCGAACAAGTACAGCAATTGGTTCGTCTGGACGAATTGTACCTGGTTCCCCAATATGGATAAATACAAAGCAAATTTTATCCAGGGTTATTGCGAACGTGATGGCATGTTCATGAATAATTTTTTCTGGCACCAGCCTGCACTCAATTATGGTTATGCCCATCCCGATCCGGAACAGCCCTGGCAACTGCCAACCGACCATCCTGATGTTATGGCATTGAAAGAAGAAATGAAAAATATAATGCGTTTTTGGCTCAATATGGGATGCGATGGTTTCAGAATTGATATGGCAGGTTCACTGGTTAAAAATGATGATGGATCAGAAACCAGCAAATATTGGAAAACAGTGCGTGCATTTCTTGATAAAGAATATCCAGGCACTTTCACAATTGCCGAATGGTCAAATCCTAAAGATGCCGTCAGGGGCGGCTTTAATGCTGATTTTTTCCATTGGTTCAATGGTTATGATGATCTTTTCCAGAAAGAAAAGTTTCGGAATCCCAATAATAACGGGCATAGTTATTTCGATTCGGAAGGTAAAGGAGATATTACGCATTTCCTGGATGTATATCTGGATCAGTATAATGACAGCAAAGACAAAGGCTATATATCAGTGCCTTTCGGGAATCACGATCTTGAAAGAATAAAAAATAATGGCAGAACTGATAAGGATATGCAGGTCATTTTTGCATTTATGCTGACAATGCCTGGTACCCCGTTTGTTTATTATGGCGATGAAATAGGAATGAACCAACTTAAAAATTTACCTTATACTGAAGGTAGTTATGCAGGCCGCGCAGGTGACCGGACTCCTATGCAATGGGATAAAACTCAAAACAAAGGATTTTCTTCTGTAGAACCGGAGAAGCTTTACCGTGCTGTTGATTTATCAACTGATGCTCCTGATGCAGCTACTGAGGATAAAGACCCGAATTCACTGTTAAATAAAGTAAAAGAACTTATTAAGTTACACAATACTGAACCTGCTTTACTTGCATTCGCCGAATTTGTTCCGGTTTATGCAGAAAAAGATAAATATCCCCTGGCTTATATCAGGGCAAATGGGAAAAACAGGTTATTGGTCGTTCTAAATCCTGCTAACAGGGATGAGGCAGCGACGTTTACATTAAATTATAAAAGCCAGAAACCTCAATTGATTTCAGGAAATGGAACTGCATTGTTGAAAGATAATACAGTAACAATCAATATGAAAAGTATAACTTATGCAGTATTCAGGATAAATGAGTTGAAGTAAACTATATTTAAGAAACACATTTCGTTCAACCGCGAGTTCATGTTGGGCATTGCATGCCACATGCTTTTAATTTGTACTCTTTACTGTAATGTTTTTTTTATTGTTTCATAGTTTTTAAAGTTAAGATTTAAGATTTATTAAGGCTTTAAGTCTTAACTTTTCTGTCCGGTTAAAGGTAGTAATTCCAATGTCGCGTATGTAATTATTCCCTGTCTATTTTAACATTAACGGCGTTAGGGCCTTTAGTCCCCTTTACAATTTCAAATATTACTTTATTGTTCTCCTTTATAGCTTCTAACAATCCACTCACATGAACAAATACATCCTCTTGCGTTAACGCATCCTTAATAAAACCGAACCCTTTAGAGTCGTTAAAAAAAGACACAATTCCTTTTCGTATTGTTTCGTTAGTATCTGATGCAATGCTTTTGGGTATTGCAATTTCTATATCCTCGGCCTTTATTGCTTTTCTTTGGGATAAATCCGGGGGCGTAGATGTGATATTTCCAAATTCATCCACGTATGCAATCATATCATCGAAACTATTGCTATCCCTGCCTTCTTTTCTTTCCAGCTTTTTTTTCTCTTTATCCTTTCTTTTTTTTTCTTTCTTTTTTCGTACTTCTTTTTTACTAAAAGTTTCATGCGATTTGGCCATATTTTTCTTTTTGGTAATTATATTCTATCAATCAACCGTTCCGTGTAAGTTTGACACATTAATAAAAATGTGTCAGCATAGGCCGGTTTCGGTGCAAAAGTATATTAATTCTTTGACTTTCTTTAATTAATTATGAATTATAGCGCTACTCCTTATTTTTTACATAAATTAATTTGAACTTTCCTTTTGGGTTCTCCCTTTGTTCAATTTCAAATTTATTGGTAAAGTTAATCATTGGCGTCAGTTTTTGAAAACCATAGTTCCTTGAATCGAAATTTGGTTGCTTTTTCTGAAGTAAACTGCCCACATCGCCTAAAAAGGCCCAACCATCGTCATCTGCAAGGTCGGATATAGTTGATGCAATAAGCCTGATAACTTTTGGCGTTATCGTCTCTGTTTCATCCTTCTTAATAGTACCTTTCTTTTCTTTGGAATCCTCTTCTTTAGATTTTCCTTTCAGTATCTCTATATATATAAACTTATCGCAGGCGACAATAAATGGTTCCGGTGTTTTCTTTTCCCCAATTCCAATCACTTTCATTCCTGCCTCCCTTAATCTAATTGCTAATCGGGTAAAATCGCTATCACTAGAAACAATACAAAACCCATCTACTTTTTCCGAATACAGCAGGTCCATTGCATCGATTATCATAGCTGAATCGGTTGCATTTTTACCGGCGGTGTACCCATACTGCTGTACTGGAGTAATTGCATTTTCCAACAGTATATTTTTCCATTTGCCCAAGTTTGGTTTTGTCCAATCTCCATATATTCTTTTGATAGTAGGATTGCCATATTTGGCAATTTCTTCCATCATTTCTTTCACATATGCTGATGGGATATTGTCCCCATCAATCAATACTGCAAGTCTTATATCTGTGTTCATTTGTTTGTGCTTTTTGTTATGTTACCTTACTTAATGCCCTCTTCTCCTATACAGTTTGCAATCTATTATGTCGAGTTCTGTTGGTACTAAAATAGTAATACAAATGGTTGCAAATAAAAGCTATTTTGTTGATTATGTCAATAATTTTATGTGGAAAAATTTACCAAATAATTAATCATCAACCCAGCAAATGTTCAAATAGTATTTTTAGGCCTATCAGGAAAAGAATAATTCCACCAAGAATTTCCATTTTTTTCCCAAATTTGATTCCTGTTTTCTTGCCAAAAAGAATGCCAAGCATGGAAAAGAAAAAGGTCGTAAACCCAATAATGAACGTAGTAAGAAACAACTTGACATTAATAAAAGCAAAGCTAATGCCAACAATAAATGCATCGATACTCGTAGCTAGCGACATCATTATTAGCATCTTTGGATCTAACGGAGTCATTTTTTGTTTCTTTTCGGTATCGTTTTTAAAACTCTCTAAAATCATCCTGCCTCCGATAATAGTAAGCAACCCAAATGCCAACCAATGATCAAAACCTCTGACTAATGATTGAACGGTGCTTCCTAAATACCATCCGATAAGGGGCATAAGTGCCTGAAAAAACGCAAGAGAAAATGCTATACGGGTAGCTTTCCAGAAAGTAATTTCGCACATCATTAAACCACACGACACGGAAACTGCAAACGAATCGACCGAAAGCCCGATAGCAATAAAAATCAAGGTTACCAATTCCATATCAAAAAATGAATCGCAAAGATAATAATTGTAATTTTACAGTGGCATAATGCAAATGATTACTTTTTTAAGTCTTTTTTTGTATTATTAGTGCCTGCAATTTCTTGGATTTTTTCGCCTTATATTGCATTTTGCTAAATTTAAAAGATAAACCTATTTAAATTATGCCGGTTGATCAGGAAGAAAAACGTAATTTGTTGCGTGCATTGTATATTCCCATATTATTACTATGCATACTTTGGTCGATCATGGGTATTGAGTATCTTTTCGGAATTTCTTTCGGCAAACTTGGGATTTATCCGCATAAACTTTACGGACTTCCTGGTATCCTTTTTTCACCCCTGGTTCATGCTAACCTAAAACATTTATTTAACAACTCCATTCCTCTCCTCATTCTTACCACTGCTATATTTTATTTCTATAGGCCTATTGCGCTTAAAATATTAATTCTAATTTGGCTGGTAACGGGATTATGTGTATGGATAGGCGCTCGCAGTGCTTATCACATTGGTGCAAGCGGATTGATATATGGAAATGCTTCATTCCTGTTTTTCAGTGGAGTAATTCGAAAAAATATCAAATTATTGGCTATATCTTTGCTAACTATTTTTCTTTATGGAGGAATGGTTTGGGGCATTTTCCCAATCGACAATAATATTTCCTGGGAATCGCATCTATTTGGTGGTTTAGCAGGAATGACGTTTGCTTTTATCTTTTTCGACGAGGGCCCTAAAAAAGAAGAAATCGATTGGGAGGACGACGAAGACGACGATGAATTTCCCTATTGGGAACAAACAAATTTTACCGAATCTGAATCCTTTAGATCGTCGGAAAAATTTGATAATAAGACTGAACCTAACCAACCATGATTATTAAAATATACCCGGAAAACCCAAACTACAAGCAAATTTCAAAAATCATTGAAGTGCTTCAAAAAGGGGGGATCATTATTTATCCTACGGATAGTGTGTATGGGATGGGCTGTGATATCCACAATAATAAAGCTGTAGAAAGAATTGCTAAAATTAAAGGTATTAAGCCTGAGAAAGCACTGTTTTCAATTATTTGTCACAGTCTAAGCCAATTGTCTGACTATACGCGTCCCATCAGCAACACTGTTTTCAAGCTGATGAAGAAAAATCTTCCCGGGCCTTTCACTTTCATCCTGAAAGCTAACAATAAAGTACCCCATATTTTTCAAAGTAATAAGAGAACGGTTGGTATCCGCATTCCTAATAATAATATTGTCCTCGAAATTGTAAAAGAATTTGGCAGCCCATTACTTACAACCTCAGTACACGATGAAGATACAATTCTTGAATACACTACAGACCCTGAATTAATTCATGAGAACTTTAAAGATATTATTGATATGGTCATTGATGGAGGTTATGGACAAAACATCGCATCTACTATTGTTGATTGTACGGGTGACGAACCGTTAATTATTCGCCAGGGTATAGGCGTGCTTTTATAGTTTCTAAAGTTCGATCCTCAAAGCCCCGGAAGATAATATATTGAAAACGGGGATATTTTTATCAGTAAATATTTTTTCAAGTCTTTTTGCTTTAAATTTTGAGTTTGATGAATCGATAACGACTTTCGAAGTGAGATAATGTTGAAAAACGTTCTCTGCATAAAAAACTTTGCTATTTCTAATAATCAAATAATCAACATGCACTGAGTAATCCATTATATCACGAACTTCTTTTCCATCCGTAATTAAAACTTTTTTGGAACCGAATTGTAAAAAATTTCCCCGTATCCAAAGCCAGTTATTCAAACGCAACCCTTTCCCTTTTGATTGACGAATCACAGAGTCTAACAGAATAACCTGGTTTTCATTACTGTACATAGCATCCCTTGCTCTTTCAATGTAACGGTTAATTCGTTCATTGTTTTCACTTACCAGCCAAATGCTTTGATTTCCATTGCGGAATTGCAAAACACTGTTGTTATTTTCATGATATACAATTACTTCTTTATGTATAGAACCCTGGTATTCCCTAATAAGACCGTAAAATATAAAAACGAATATAGTACACAGCCCTAAAACGAAGTAAACAATCCTTTTTCTGAGTAAATAAAGGGTTATAAAACAGGTCAAAATATACAACAGACAGATATCAAACCAGGTGATGTAAATGCCCTTAAATAATGCGTAAGGAAGACTTTCAATGGTCAATACTACTTTATTAAGCAGCCAAACCATGAAGTTAAATATCTTACCCATAAATCCTGCAAGCCAATGCCATCCCGAACAAACAATCAGGATCATCGCAAAATACATAATTAAGGTAGAAAGCGGGATCATGATTAAGTTCGATACCAGGAATAAGTTAGGAAATTGATGAAAATAAAAAAGTGAAACCGGTGTGGTAATTATTTGAGCTGCCAGTGTAACTGCTGTAAGTGACCAGATTTGGTTTCCAAGCCAGTTTTTAATATCTATTAACGGATATATCAACGGGTAAAAAACAACAATGCTAATTACAGCAATGTACGATAATTGAAAGCCGACATCCGTAAGATTATAAGGATTAATAACCAAAAGAAAAAATGCTGAAGCTGCCAGAGAATTGAAAATATTGATCCTTCGGTTGGAGGCCTGCCCAAAAATAACAAAGGTAATCATTGCTGCAGCCCTTAATATCGAGCCTCCCATTCCGGTTATCACCGCGTAAAACCATACTGCAACCAGCAATAAAATCAATTTAAGGTAACTCGCGTAAGTATTCCGGTCTAGAAATGAAAGCAGCATATTGAGTACCCAGTATAACAATGCCACATGCATTCCAGACACTGCCAGAATATGCATTGTGCCTGAAGCTACATAAGCTCGCTTAATTTCGTCGTCTAACCCTGCTTTATCACCAATCGTTAGTGCTGATGCTACCCCAAATTCATCGCCTGTCATACCTAATTTGGTGAACATTGACAACAACTTGTCCCGCATTCGATTTGCCCATAACAGCAAAACCGGCAATTTGTTATGAGCTAAGCATTGCCAGGAATTCTTATTGATATAAGCCGAAAACCTAATACCTTGATACGATAAATACTTACGAAAGTCGAATTCATAAGGATTTCCCGAAGCGTCGACATCTTCAATTGTGGTTTTAAACAATAATGCGTCACCGGCTTTCAGCATTTGCGAGACCGGGTCTTTTTGGAGATAGCACAAAATCTTTTCTTTGCAAGTAAAGAACCTATTTTGTCCTTTTTCCTGGCTGATATCAACTATACAGCGTACCGAATTTGTTCGTGTCTCAGGAGCTTCAGCAATTACACCTATGTATTCAGAAAGTGAACCTGACCTTGTTATATTATAACTAGAAACTTTATATTTCTCTCCTGTCAAAAATATTCCTAAACAGAAGATAAACACTTGAAGAATTGACCCGAATAGCCATCGATATTTAAAGTTGCTTGAAAGTTTGTTGAAGACTGTTAAACAAAATAAAGCGAAAAGCGTTATTAATAGAAACCATAAAACTATGCTTTCCGGAAAAGGGAATTGTAACCGAATAAATATTCCGGCCATAAGTGGCAATAAAAGCCGGGTAAAGATAGCTTGTTTAAAAAAACCTATACTATTGCTCAAATTTCAATGTTTCTAAAATGATATTAGTTTATGTTAAACGGATGTAAATTTAAACAAGATTTTAATTTTTTGTAATTTATTAACCTTCTTAATAACTTAAATATGGCTGATTTGAAAACAAAGTATCTGGGGATAGAATTAAAGAACCCTATTATTGCAGGAGCCAGTAATCTGGTTAGCAACCGCGACAACTTGAAGCAAATGGAAGAGGCAGGTGCAGCTGCAATCGTTTATAAATCGTTGTTCGAAGAACAGATTCAATTGGAAAAGCTGGAATTGGATGAGGATTTGTCGGAATATAAAGAGCGTAATGCCGAGATGATTAGCCTTTTTCCTGATCTTGAACATGCCGGACCAAGCGAACACCTAATGAACCTTAGGTTAGCCAAAGAAAGCGTTAGTATTCCGTTAATAGCGAGCCTTAATTGCGTGTTTACTGAAACATGGGTCGAATATGCCAAGCTTATCCAGGAAACCGGAGTAGATGCATTGGAACTAAACTTTTATTATGTGCCACGCGACGCTAAATTGGATGGTAGAAACATTGTTGACCAGCATTTGGAAATTTTAAAATCAGTTAAACAAGCCTTAAAAATTCCGGTAAGTGTAAAATTAAGCCCCTTCTATGCTAACCCGATTAATGTTATCAAACAAATGGAAGAGGCCAGGGCAAATGCTTTTGTTATTTTCAACCGTTTCCTGCAGCCTGATATTGACCCTGATAAGGGAAGCTTTATTAACCATTTTTCAGCTACTTCATACGAAGAAAGCCTTTTACCATTGAGATTTGCAGGATTATTGTATGACAATATCAATGCTTCTATATGCTGCAACAGTGGTATTTATTCAGGAAAAGACGTCATAAAAATGATTCTTGCAGGAGCCGATTGCGTCCAGGTAGTAAGTACTTTATATAAAAATAAGATAGCCCATTTAGAAACAATGTTAAAGGATATTTCTAACTGGATGGACTTAAAAGGTTATAAAACATTGAATGATTTCAAAGGCAAGCTGTCACAGAAAAAAATCAATGATCCGTTTATTTACAAACGTGGTCAGTACATTGACATCCTTTTAAAGTCGGGAGAGGTTTTTAAAAAGTATCTTGTACGTTAGAATTTATAATTGTCAACTACTTTGGCGTTTTAATCTTATAACTTACATCGACCTTACCTTTTGTTATACCTAAAAGCTTACCATTTAAAAGCTTTCGTTTCAATGGTGAGATATGATCGACAAACAATATTCCATCGGTATGGTCGTATTCGTGTTGTATAACACGGGCACGAATACCTTCGTAATATTCATCATGAAATTGCCAGTTTTCATCATAATACTGAATTCGTACTTTTGATGGCCTATATACTTCTTCCCTGATATTAGGAATACTAAGACATCCTTCTGAGAGCGGCAACTCCTCTCCTTCCCTTTCCATAATACGGGCGTTGATAAACGCTTTTTTAAAATCTTTAAGTGTAGGGTCGTCTTCTGCAAGTGGTAAAGCGTCAATTATAAACAAACGAATTGATTTGCCTACCTGGGGAGCAGCCAAACCCACTCCGTCTGCATTATACATGGTTTCCCACATATTGGCAATAAACGAATCAAGGCCTTCATAGTTTTTATCAATGTCTATTGCAACCTTGCGTAGAATTGGCGATCCATAAACAAAAACCGGTAAAATCATAATTATATGCGTTCAAGATATGATTGTAAAATAATGGTAGCACTCACGCTATCAATCAATGCTTTGTTTTGCCTGGCTTTCTTCTTCACCCCGCCCTGTACCATTGCTTGCACAGCCAACTTCGAAGTAAAGCGCTCATCCATATATTCAACCGGGATACCGGGAAAACTAGCACGAAACTTCTTCACGAATTCCTCAATATATGGCATTGATTCTGATGGTTGATTGTTCATCTGTTTTGGCAGCCCCACCACAAGCCTTTCAACCTGTTCTTTAGAAAAATAAGTGGAAAGAAAGTCAAAAATCTTCAACGTTTCTACCGTGGTAAGGCTATTTGCGATGATTTTCATCGGATCTGTAACAGCAATCCCTACACGCTTTAATCCATAATCTATAGCCAGAATTCGTCCCAAGTAAACCAATTAAAATTTTGCACAAAAGTAGCAAATTATCCTGAAAAAGTTTTTGGATAATCTCTAACATCAGTTAGAAACCCCGATTATATTAGTCAACTTGCAAAACATCTTTGAATGCTTGTTTAAAAGTGTCCTTGGGTAATGCACCCATGGCCATCTGTGGTTGCCCTTCTTTAGGAATAAAAAGTAAAGACGGAATACTCTGTATGCCAAAAATAGCTGCAAGTTCACGTTCCTGTTCAGTATCAACTTTATAGAATTGAAGTTTACCATTATACTCATTAGCGAGTTCTTCAAGAATTGGGGCCACCATCTTACATGGGCCACACCAATCGGCATAAAAATCGATCAATGCAGGAAGGTTTCCTGCAAATTCCCATTCTTTATTCTCCTCATAATTAAAAACCTTATCCTTAAAGGTCATTGTCGTCAATTGTTCTATCATGGCTTTAAAATTTAATTATTTGCAAAGATAATATTTATATATGAAAATATTTACATTAATGTATATGTTAATATAAAAATTATTCCATGTTCCATTTTATGATCGATATTATATATACAACAATTAAAATTGTAATTTTGCCACGATTTTTGCCAAAATTGTCACTTTGAACTATGCGGAAATATCTTAAACATCCTATTTTCAATGTTATTGCTGAGATTGCTGCCTCCGAAAATTTAGAGGTTTATGTGATAGGTGGGTATGTAAGGGATGCAATTATTAACCGGGAGTCGCACGATATCGACATAGCTATTGTTGGTAACGGGATTCAATTTGCCAAATTGGTGGCTAAAAAGCTTGGTGAAGATACGGGAGTAACGATATTTAAAAACTTTGGTACGGCTATGCTAAAGTTTAAGGATTACGACATAGAATTTGTAGGGGCCCGCAAAGAATCGTACCGTCGTAATTCACGAAAGCCCATTGTAGAAGATGGGACATTAAAGGACGACCAGGAGCGACGTGATTTTACCATCAATGCAATGGCAATAAACCTCGGTAAAGATCATTATGGCGAATTAATTGATCCCTTTGGCGGAATGGAAGATATTAAGAATAAAATAATCCGCACACCCTCAGATCCTGATAAAACCTTTTCAGACGATCCATTGCGGATGATCCGTGCCATAAGGTTTGCTACTCAATTAGGCTTTATCATTGAAGAGCAGACCTCTTTATCCATCATCAGAAATAAAGAGCGGATTGGTATTGTATCAAAGGAACGTATTGTAGATGAGCTTTATAAAATTATCCTAACACATAAACCGTCAACTGGTTTTTATTTACTCGAAGAAACTGGTTTACTGAAACTTATCTTCCCGGAGCTTTCTCAATTAAAAGGTACTGAAATCAAACACGGCAGGGCGCATAAGGATAATTTTGTGCATAGTCTGAAAGTGCTGGATAACATCAGCAAAAAGACTGATAACCTCTGGCTTCGCTGGGCGGCTTTATTGCACGATATTGCCAAGCCGCTGACAAAAAAGTTCTATCCACAACAAGGCTGGACATTTCACGGTCATGAATTTCTGAGCGCTAAAATGGTCCCTGATATTTTCCGGTCAATGAAACTGCCTTTGAATGAAAAAATGAAGTACGTTCAAAAAATGGTAGCGCTTCACATGAGGCCCATCATTCTTGCACAAGAGGAAGTTACCGATTCGGCAGTGCGTCGTATGTTATTTGATGCCGGAGATGACACCGACGATTTGATGATTCTTTGCGAAGCTGATATTACCTCAGGAAATCCGTACACCGTGAAAAAATACCTTTCAAATTTCGAATTGGTACGTCAGAAGCTCAAAGATATTGAAGAACGCGACGTGATACGAAATTTCCAACCGCCAATTTCCGGGGATGATATTGTCCGAATTTTTGGAATAAGCCCTTGCAAAGAAGTTGGTATCATAAAAAATGCCATCAAAGATGCAATTCTCGATGGCATTATTCCAAATGATTATGATGCGACTTACCAGTATATGCTTAGCAAAGCTTTAGAATTAGGATTTAAACCGGTTCAGCCATAAATTTTATTGTCCGCTCCAACCTGCCAGGCGTGCCCATAACCACCAGGCGGCATAAGCTTTTTGATTGGCATTTAAAGGTTGGCTATGGGCCGAACTGCAACTATACCAATCGACATTTTGTGTATGGCTATTTTGCCAGTCAGTTGCCCAGTTTTTATCCTGGATACCATCTCCATTCGAGTCGTAATCACAGGCATCATTGGGCATCTTATCACCAAAATAGGTACCATCTGGGTCATAGCATTCGATATCATTAAAATCGTATAGAATTTTATTATTATCCCTGCAGAATTTTCTAATCTGTTCATTCCTTAAATGGAGATTCCCGTTAAGTCCTGTTCCGTCAAGGTGGCCGGTCATGTATACGAACTTAACATTGGGATAATCTTTTTCAAGATTACTCATCAAAGTGCAATAGTCTGTAATATTTTGTGCTGATGCATTGGTAACTTCTCCGCACCACGACCAGATAATAACATTAATATTTGTATTGGCATTAAGATATGTCCGTGTAGCCGTTTCCCAAGCTGTATAATCAGGATTACCTAAATCACTTGCTCCGCTAAAAGGAGTATCTTTCAGGTCAAGCGCACCATTGGAACCACTTCCGTTAAAACTATATAAGGCACTTTTAAAGGTGACTAACCCAGTCATGCCATCGATTAGTTGGCTTCCATGAGAAGTATGTCCATAAGCAATGTGCAAAGTGGCTTTAGCTTGTGCAATTGCAGTTGGAGGTATCAGTGAGAGCTTGGTACAACGATGATCAATAATCATATCGGTTGGAATGTTATTGTCTTTTGCATTATCCTTCTTGCAAGAGATTAACAAGGGCAAAAGAAACAAAAACATTGAAGTAAAAAGTAAGATTTTTTTCATAGCAGTTTGCTTTAGAATTGATTTGTAAATTTTTATACGAACTGTTGATAGATTTAGTTATAGGATTTAACGAGATACTGTTCAATAAAAAGGATTTTTTGAAGAAAATGAATTACAGGAAGTTTCAGTTGTCAAGGAATACTTGACAGTTCAAACTAACAACAGAAAACATTATTCGAACAACTCAAGGATATTTTCTTTAGAGAGTGCTTTGAAAGGATGGTTGCTATTAATAAACATTTCAGCCAGTTCGGATTTTCGTTCCTGGAGCTTGATAATTTTTTCCTCAATGGTTTCGGCAGATATAAACCGATATACAAACACTTTGTTTGTTTGGCCTATGCGATGGGCACGATTAATAGCCTGCATCTCTGCAGCCGGGTTCCACCAGGGGTCAAGAAGAAAAACATATTCGGCGGCGGTGAGGTTTAACCCTAAGCCGCCGGCTTTAAGCGATATTAAGAAAAATTTATTTTCAGTATTGGTTTGAAAATCATTCACTACCTCCTCTCTGTTTCGCGTTTCGCCGGTAAGCAGGGAATATGGCCAACCCTTTTCGTCAAAAAACCGTCGGAATAACTGCAAATGCTTTACAAACGATGAGAAAATCAGTACTTTATGATTCTCCTGAAACATATTCTCGAGACTGATAGTTACTTCTTCAAATTTACCGGAATCAGCCTGGTATGTTTTATCAATCATTACCGGATGGTTGGCAATCTGGCGCAGCCTGGTCAGGGCATTGATAACAAGTATGGCCGATTTCTCCATACCAAATTGCTCAATATTGTGTAATATTTCGTTTCGTACTTTCGATTTTTCTTCTTCGTACAATGTTTTCTGACTGTCGCTCATGCTGCACAACCTTACCTGTTCGGTGAGCGGCGGAAGATCAGTAGCAACCTCTTGTTTGGTACGCCTCAGGATAAATGGTTGAATTAGACGTTTGAGCTTATCGCGCTTTTGTTCGTCGCCATCTTTTTCGATAGGGTTTACAAAATACTGCCTGAAAAAACCAATATCACCTAAAATACCAGGGTTTAAAAATTCGATTTGCGACCATAGATCGGTCAATGAATTTTCGATTGGTGTTCCGGTAAGCACTAACTTGTATTTGGACCTGAGTTCGGTAACTGCAAAAAATATTTTTGAATCAGGATTCTTGATTGTCTGACTTTCGTCAAGAACCAGGTAATAAAATTCATACTGTTTAAGCTGCTCGTACTCATTGCGGACCACTCCATAAGTGGTTAGTATAAGATGATAGTGGCTAAAATCTGCAAGTTCAACTGTACGACCTGATCCAATGTATTTCAATACCTTAAGATCAGGTGTGAATTTCTGAATTTCGTTATACCAATTATGTACCAGTGAGGCAGGCATAACAATCAGAGATGCAGGTGCTTTATGCCGTGTGTCTTTACCGAACAACGTAGTCAGCAGATTCGGCTGGGCAGTATCTTCCAATTTGTATGATCCGATTACTTTTTTCAGTAAAACCAAAGTTTGAAGGGTTTTCCCTAAACCCATATCGTCGGCAAGACATGCGCCCAGGTTATTACGAAATAACCAATACATCCAGGCAAAGCCTTCCGTCTGATAAGGCCTCAAAGTGGCTTGTACCTCCGGAAGTATAACAGTATCGCTAGTCTTAGACGAATCGTACAAATCGAGGAGTGAAGCCATGTACTCTTTATTAAAGGCTTTAAATGTTTCCTGCAAAACAGGCAAATGCGCTTGCTTAAATAGGAAATGATCATCTTCCGACTTACTAAAATAAAATAAATCGGAATAACGGGTGAACCATTCTTTGGGCAAAATTACGACCTCACCATTAGGCAGTAAGTATTCACGGTTGTTATTCAGGATATATTTACGAAGCCGGGTAAAAGGGATTTCATATTCGCCTAAAACTACCACTGCGTACACATCAAACCAGTCCTCCTTTTTATTAAAAAATGTTTGTAAATCAATTTGCTGCGTATAGTATCGCTTATCATAAAATGTCTGGATAATGGTAAAGCCTTCCTGTTTTAAATTGTTTTCATGATCATTAAGCCAATTTACCGTGTCTCCCAGCATCTCGTCAACTGTATCGTCTGCGGTACCATCAATCCTGAAAAAAGCAGTCCCATCGTATTTCAATCCAAGCGAGACTATGTATTCAATTGCTTGCCGCTCTGCTTCCACATCACGGGTTGTCTTGTAAAAAACATATTCATCATGTTCAACCGACAACGTTACTGCAACTTCCACTTCCTTACCAGCATGAAACACCCGTTTGTTCCCATAATCAAATTCGAGTTTTAGTACGGGATTATATTGCAAATCGCCTTCGAGTGATAATAATTTATGGGGTTTGGGCGATTCACCTGTAATATGAAAGCCCGAATAATTGACCTTATATTTTTTAATGGTATTGAGTACAAACTTTTCCATGTATTCTTTTTCCCTGGCTTTTGGAACGTTCACAAACTCATTTCGGAAAAAGGGACTGAGTTTTTTGCCGTCAATATCATTGAACACGAGCAGATGGTTATCCAAAATCAAGTGGCATGGGTCATTTGCCAGGATAATTCCAGACTTATTTGTAAGTTTTATTTCTTGCTGATGATGACTAACGGACAGATAGTATTTAAACTCCGAAGGTGTAAGGGTAAAGTTGAATACCGCAGCAGCAGGTTCCGTCTCAATAATAATCTGCTCAGAGCAATACACCTGTTTGGGCGAATCCTTAAAATACAGTTCTATAACTGTATCTTTCATGATTTCGATTATCCTAGCGAGCCGTCGTTCTATATAAGGCCGTATCTGGTTGTTTAATAGTTCTGGTGATAACCCTGATATGAATTCCTGGTTAGTAACACGTTTCTTTGAAAATACCCGAACCAATTCGGTGTCGCTATATTCTTCAATCAGCTTTACCAATTTTTTCTGTTCCTCCGTAAATTCCTGGGTTCGTTTACGAATATCGTCATTAGTAATGCGCTCGACCAAAGTATAATAATCTGCTTTCTCCTGTAATTCAGCAAGATATGGAAGAAGTATAAACCCCACCACACGATGCTCGGACAATGCAATAATGAACTTCTTTTCCATGATACAAAAATGGAAAATAAGAGCGGGAATAAAAAGAGAAATTTAGCTGATTATATAGAACGCAAGAATCAATGCCAAAGGCATCCCTTTGGGAGAGCCAAGAACCAAGACCGGAAATACTAAATATTAGAACGTTACAAATTAATATGACAGATTAATAAATTCTTTATAAATTTTGATTTCCTTTGTGTAATCCTTTGAGTGCCTTTGTGGTTGATCTAACTTGAAGGAGCACAAAGTAATACAAAGAAATGTAAGGCATAAAATCAATTAATGATTTAATTATATGACATTTTTTGGGAACATTTTTAAACTTTTGCGTCTATCTAATAGATAACCCAAAAAATATCGCTTCAAATTAGTAAACAAACTATAAAATTATATGAAAATGAAAAAACAAATTTTAATTAGCTTGATTTCAATTAGTTCAATTTTGACAATAAATGCACAATGGAATGGTTCAGGTACAAGTCCATTATGGACAAATAATAATGTTGGAATTGGAACTCCTTCGCCGCAAAATAAACTTGAAGTCGTTGGATTTGGACAGTTTATTCGAAATACAAGTTCCACAAGTTACACAACATTGCGTTTACTTAATGATATAAATGACCCAGCAAGAACTCTAGAAATTGACTATTCTGGTAGTGCTTATTCTGGTAGTATATTATCAGGTAGTCCAACGGGTGAGTGCGCTGCTATTACTACTTCAGCAGCTTATCCTTTAGTATTTGGAACAAATAATACAACAAGAATGACTATTCTGAATAATGGTTATATAGGAATAGGAACAGCTACTCCATTGTCAAAATTAGAGGTTAATGGAGGTGATTTATTAATCCGAAATCTTACAAATGCTGATAACAACTCAGCAATAATGATTTCTCAATCAATTAATGAGCCTGGTTATACAACATTTGGGACATCATTAAGGACAATTACGCAAAGTGCTGGTGGCAATACTTATGGATTGCAGTTTTTCACGCAGCTAAACTCGTCAACTGGCCAAACTGAAAAAATGAGAATAACTGGCAACGGCTATGTAGGAATAGGAACAACTAATCCCAATGCTAAACTTGAAATTAATAGTAAAGATGATTCAAATGAAGTACTTCTAAGATTTAACGCATCGCCATTTTATCCAGATAATTATAACCTAAGATTGGAAAAGATATTAGAATCAAATGGCAATTTTAATTGGCAATTTAACCAAAATCAAGGATACGATAACAGAAATATGATGACTTTTAGATATAATGGTAATATTGGTATTGGTTGTACAACTCCTGATTCAAAACTTACTGTAAATGGTACAATCCATGCTACTGAAGTAAAAGTTGATTTGCTGGGAGGTTGTGATTTTGTATTCAAAGATGATTACAAACTCATGGATTTAAAAAAATTAGAGGAATTTGTAAAAGTTAACCAGCATCTACCTGAAATAGCTCCAGAGAAAGAAATGGTTGAGAATGGGGTGAATATGAAAGAGCTTCAAATAAAACTTTTGCAAAAAATGGAAGAAATGACACTTTACATAATTGAGCAGAATAAACGTATCGAAAAGCTTGAAAATGAGAATATTGCATTGAAGAAAAAGTAAGCAACAACCCATAACAAGCGCTTAGCGTTATTGGGGTTTTAGAGTAGGTTTTTAAGTTTGTTTTTCTATTGCCAATTTTGGACTGGTTGATAGATGCATGCTCCGAACCTCCTCAATAACGCCAAGTGCCATCCGAAGCTTGAAATAAGCTAAATAGTGACCAAATTACCGAAATATATTATTAACCATCATTAAATACCAAACTGTGAAAAAGAAAACACTCATAAATTTTCTGACTATATTTTTACTTTCCATAGAATTTGGCATGGCCCAACCTTCTGAAATTGACCACCAGCGCTATTGGTATTATCGCCATAGGCTTATAACTGATTTTATGGTACCTGGCTTGGTTGACCCTTTTCAATACGGTGTAGCAACAGGGTACAGCCTTCCTGCTACCGCAATAGGCGAACAACCAAATCAAGATATCAGGTGGGGTGATGCAACCTGTGATTTGGGTGATTATATTGCTGTGCTTGCAACCGAATACCGTCTGCTCAAGAACAATGGGCAAGCTGTGGATAAAACTTTGCAAGAACTCTTTTATGCCATGATGGCTTACGATAGGCTTGACCGTAATGCCGAAAACCTTTATTATCCATATTCTTGGGATACCGGATTTCCTAACGGGAACCTCAATGGTTTTTTTGTGCGTGATGATGTAGGAGACCTTTTATTTACCCAAAATCCAATATTTAATAGCAAGTACAGCACCAAAGGATCTCTTAGTTATGTTTCTGATTATGCCGGAAATCACGGAATTAATAATGGAAATCACCCTGGTTATCCTTCACCGGACCAGATAGCCCATTTATTTATGGGTTTTGCCTTGGTAAACCGATGTTTGGATGATAACGAAACTTTTCAAAATTATGATTTTAAATATGAGGCAAAGCATTATACCAAAAAAATCATAACTTGGATAGATGATCATAATTGGATGCCTCTTTTACCAAACTTATTGCCCTATAATGACATCCCAAGTTTTACAATTTTCATGGAAGGTAACCAATGGGGCATTGCCAAAGCTGCAGAAAGTATTTGCGGCGAGTTGCACGCTGATCATATGACCCAAGTTTTGAATTTATCTATGGCGGCATGGAATAATAAAGGCGATGTTGTTTGTCCAAACGATCCGACCCGCCACGACGGTCACAATTCTGTGGGTAAAGGAATAATGGATGCCATTGTAAATGCAGGCAATGAGTTTACATCAGCATATATTCAAGCATACGCGGCTATTAGCAGTTCCTGGAATTATGGTTTTGAACCCGCTTGTATAACCATTAGCCTACCGGTACCGGACATTTGTTACAAGAAGATTTTGGGTATTGATACTCCTTACCCATGTGTCAGTTATATCAATACCTATTGTTGTACTTACAATTTTAATTTGCCAGCTAATATTTTGGATAATATTAACCCTGGACTCTTTGCTTGTCTTCCGGAACCACTGCATTTAGATGTTAATATAACAGCCTGGGCACTTGATGTTCATGGGGAAAACTATAATCAACAAATATATTCGCTTTTGCATAACTATCTGCATAATGAAGCTAATGAAATTGGATATGAAACTTTTGCTAATATCTTAACATCCGCGCCATGTAATCTGCCTCATTATAAACCTTATTTTGATCCGTCGGGTACTTTAAATACATCAGATGAAGGGGCTAGCGGTTGGTGGACGCAAACCAAATGGACAAGCCCTTCTAAGGCTTTTCATCAGAGGGGTGACTTTGACCATGGAATATTCAATGGACTTGATTATATGCTATTATATAATTTATTTAGCCTTGTGTACAGTACTCCTGTATCTTACACTAACCAGATGGTTAAATATATTTCTCAACCTATTACGGCAGCAGATAACATTGAGTCATATCAAGACCTTATATTGTCGGGCACAATTAGTCCTCCGACAGGAAGCCAGTTGAATATAAGAGCCGGCAATTCGGTTAGTTTATCGCCTGGATCCCAAATAACCAATGGAAGCAACGTAACCATACAAATTGCGCCCTATACTGCCTGCGATGTAGATCAAAGTCGGCTTAAATCATCGAAATCAATCGAAAAGAACTCGATAGAAGAGTCGTTTGAAAAAAGAATGGCAAATAAAATTAATGCATACAAACCAAAAATTGATTCTATCCGGAATAAACATGCTTACCAGCCTTTACCGGAATATATTCAAAGCAAGTCTGACACCATAGTCAATCTTGACCTTGAACACAAGGTTGCCGAACATATTAATCATGCCTCCTTTCAGTTATTTCCGGTGCCTGCCGTCGATAAACTTACTTTAGTGGTTAACTTGCTGCATGATGATCAGGTAAGGGTAAGTATTTTTGATTTCAGTGGCAGGTTAATCCATAAGTGGACGGTATCTGTAATAAAGGGATTCAATAAGAGCACAATTGACATAAGCCATATTGGCAATGGCATTTATAGTTGTCTTATTGAGACCTCAGATATTTGTGAAGTACATAAAATAACCATAACAAAATAAGCTATGAAAAATACCCGACTTTATAAGTTCATTTTCATTTCTTTAATGATCTTGACTTCAACAAAGCTATATTCGCAGGTAAATATTGGATCATTAACAGGGAAAAAATGGAAGTTAGACCAGTTTTACACGAATAAAGTGCGGTTTAACAATCAAAGGTCAGATTCATTAAGATATGAATACATGTCTAATGGTATAATGCGCATTTACCAGTCAAATAAAACTGATTATGCTGAAATGCGCTACACTATTACAGCAGATTCGTTAATCATATCCAATGGCTCTTCAATGGCTTTTCGTTATAAATTGCTATATTTAAATGATAAATTTTTAATTTATACCAATCGTTATACAGATAATGCAGCGAAGAGTGAAGTGGAAGCAGAATTCAGATTTATTCCTTTAAATTAAGTTTTTGTATGAAATTAGGGGGTTTAACAAAACAACGAAAAATTATAACCTGTATTTTAGTATCAACCTTATTATTATATAGTTGTAAACGTGGCAAATATTATAATTTATCAGGGGACGAACGTTATGTATATAAAGATGGTGATACCCTTATTTACAAAAATGATATAGGGAAAATGGATTCCTTTTTGGTCTATCAATTAGAAAGAGGTTATCATACACAATATGCATCTCATGAAGATAAAGATAAATATGAATATCAGGATTTTTTATTGAGTGGCGTGAAAGAATTAACTGATTCATATATAGGGATTTCTAGAAATTTCGGGCTGTATCCTCGTTTAGAGGTAACCGGTATTGCTTTTCATGAGCCAACAGGTTTTCGTGATTATGTGTTAAATTATGTTGCAAAGACGACCCACGGGATTGATACCATAAACAAGTTAGACACCATTTACATGGAATTACAAATAGAAGGTAAAATTTATAAAAATGTGTACTATTTTTCTTTAGCAAAGGATACTTTTAGTTCCGGTATTCCGTTAAGAAAAAACTTGTACTACAGTAATAGTTACGGTTTATTAAAGTACGAAGTAAATAACGAAACATGGTCGCTTTGTAAGATAAAGCCTGCAAGGTAATATATTTTAGCTACTGCTTACGATCTTTTTAGGATGGCTTTAGCCCCTTACTGGACGGGATGTTCTAAATAAAAAATATTT
>Ga0182017_10000818_pt1 | contig 24560 bp, 18 predicted proteins | sample 712E3DmetaG_FD_120492 | JGI IMG/M metagenome (GOLD analysis project Ga0182017, IMG submission 120492) | Permafrost microbial communities from Stordalen Mire, Sweden - 712E3D metaG | ecosystem: Environmental > Terrestrial > Soil > Wetlands > Permafrost | place: Sweden: Stordalen | collected... | reverse complement strand
TGGGAGCGCTGTGGCTTCGCGAGCGGGGGTTCTTCCGCGCGAGCCCCGTCGTCGAATTCACCCCCGACCTCAAGCTGGAGAAACCCATCGACCTCAACACCGCCGGGTGGTGGGAGCTGATGCAGGTCCGCGGAATCGGCGAGACGCGGGCGAAGGAAATCGTCGCGCTCCGCGAGCGCAAGATCCTCGACCAGAAGCGCAAGCGCGAAAAGGAAAGAGGCTTCCAGAGCCTCGACGAGCTCTCGGAGGTCCCCGGCATCACTCCGGCGATGATCGAGGAACTGCGGAGCATCGTCCGCGTGGAGCAGAAAACGAAGTAGTGCTCAATCCACCGCCGGGAGGGAACGGCTTACCGGCGGTTTCCCGTTCGCCCAAGGTAAATACCATAAACCTGGTTCCTGGAGGGAAAGGCAAAATGGCAAAAATGAGAATCAGGAAGAGCACTCGGCACCCCAAGATTACCGGTGACTTCGGTGAGGCATTGGTACTATATTGGCTTTCCAAGTACGGATTTGAATGTGCCCGCGTCGACCACACCGGCATAGATATTATCGCTCGCAAACCCCATTCCAAAGAGGTCATGGGTATTTCCGTAAAAAGCCGCAGCAGGAACATAGGGAAGGAGCAGGCTTACATCAACCTTCCGAATCGCGATTTCGACAAGGCCAGGAAGGCATGTCGCGATTTCCGGTGCATGCCATACTTCGCTATCGTTGTGGATGCAGCAGACATCATCCGAGTTTTCATACTCCGGATGGAGTTACTACAGAAACTCTGTCCAAAGGGGAAGAGAGCAAGGGGATGGAAAATGTCTGATGAGTGGTTGGGGAATTATAAAAAACGTGGCGGGATTAAGACCTTTAAGTTCAAGTCAATGACTGATAATTGGTGGTGAAGGCACTTTTAACGTTGTGGGGCACACGGCTGGGCAAGCCAGCCGTGGCACCCAGGAACAAAGGCCATCCATGTCCGTTTTCAAGCTCAAGACCGATTTCACGCCGAAGGGCGACCAACCCCAGGCCATCGCGGCCCTCGACCGCGGGCTCGACGAGGACAAGCGTTTCCAGTGTCTATTGGGGGTGACCGGGTCCGGCAAGACCTTCACCATGGCGAACGTCATCGAGCACTACGGCCGCCCCGCGCTCGTCGTCTCGCACAACAAGACCCTCGCCGCGCAGCTCTACAGCGAGTTCCGCGAGTTCTTCCCGGACGCCGCGGTCCATTACTTCGTGTCGTACTACGACTATTACCAGCCCGAGGCGTATATTCCGCAGCGGGACATCTACATCGAGAAGGACGCGTCGATCAACCCGGACCTCGACCGGCTGAGATTGGCGGCGACGAGCGCCCTCATGAGCCGGCCGGACGTCATCATCGTCGCGTCGGTATCGTGCATCTACGGCCTCGGGTCGCCGGAGGAGTACCAGGCAATGACGCTGGCGATGCGTCGGGGCGAGGCGATCGACCGCGACGAGGCGCTCCTGAAGCTCGTCAAGATCCAGTACGACCGGAACGACACGGTGTTCGAGCGCGGGACGTTCCGCGTGCGAGGCGACGTCGTCGAGATCTACCCGGCCTACGAGGAGTTCGGCTACCGCGTGGAGCTGGAAGACGACGTGGTGGGCGCCATCGCCGCCGTCGACCCGCTGACCGGCGAGACGCTCCGCGAAGAGGAGTCGCTCACCATCTACCCGGCGAAGCACTTTGTGATGAGCGAGGAGCGGATCAGCGGCGCCATCGAGAGCATCGGCCGGGAGCTGGAGACACGCCTGGCGGAGTTCAAGGCGCAGGGGAAGTTCCTCGAGGCGCAGCGGCTGGAGGCCCGCACGCGCTACGACATGGAGATGATGCAGGAGGTGGGGTATTGCCCGGGGATCGAGAACTACTCTCAGCCGCTCTCGGGCCGGCCGCCGGGGTCGAGGCCTTCGTCGCTCATCGACTATTTCCCGGACGATTTCCTGATGATCATCGACGAGTCGCACGTGACGGTGCCCCAGGTGCGCGGGATGTCCAGCGGGGACCACAACCGGAAGGTGACGCTGGTGGAACACGGGTTCCGCCTGCCGAGCGCGCTCGATAACCGTCCGATGCGGTTCGAGGAGTTCGAGGAGACGATGCGGCGCGTGGTCTTCGTCTCGGCGACCCCCGGGCCGTACGAGTTCGAGCGGGTGAAGGGCGAGGTGGTGGAGCAGATCATCCGCCCGACGGGACTGGTGGACCCGAGGATCCGCGTGGAGCCCGCCCGCGGACAGGTGGAGCACCTGCTCTCCGAGGTGAGGAAGCGCGTCGAGGTGAAGGAGCGCACGCTCGTCACCACGCTCACCAAGCGCCTGGCCGAGGACCTTTCGGTCTACATCGAGGAAGCGGGCGTCAAGACCGCCTACCTCCATTCCGAGATCGACGCCATCGAGCGGATGCAGATCCTCAAGCGGCTGCGGATGGGACAGTACGACTGCGTGGTCGGGGTGAACCTGCTGCGCGAGGGGCTCGACCTGCCCGAGGTGTCCCTGGTCGCCATCCTCGACGCCGACAAGGAGGGGTTCCTGCGGAGCGAGACCTCGCTCATCCAGACCATCGGACGCACCGCCCGAAACGTCAACGCCGAGGTCATCCTCTACGCGGACAGCATGACCAACTCGATGCGCCGCGCCATCGACGAAACCAACCGGCGTCGCGCCATCCAGCTCAAGTACAACGCCGAGCACGGCATCACGCCGACGACGATCGTGAAGGCCATCCGCGCCGGGATCGAGAGCGAGGTGCAGGCCCGGCGGGTGGTGCGCGAGGTCGTCCGACTGAGCGAACACGAGCGGGCCAACGTCGAGACCATCCGGGAACTGGAGGAGGACATGCGCCGCGCGGCCGAGACGCTCGACTTCGAGGAGGCCGCGCGCATCCGCGACCAGATCTTCATCCTCCGCGGCAAGACCCCCATCCGCCAGGAAGCCCAGAAACGCCCACGACACTCGAAGCCGCGCTGGATGCCGAAGGGCGGACGCGGGAAAAAACCCCGTCCGCCGGAAGAAGGATGACCTTCACCGCCACCGTTGTTGGACACGGCGGCTTCTTGCCGGAGTGGTCTAAAACACCTGAACAGGCGAAAAACGCCACCCAGCCGTCGGTGAGGCGGCAATGAAGCAGAATTTTAACCCATTGACACGCAAGAATTTAAGGCGACGCAGGGGGCGTCCCCCAAGGTCTTGGCACACGGTTTGCATTGGTGGTCATCCGTGAGGTCCTGTTTGGTGAAATTGCTGTCCATGCCCCGGATGCAGGCTATAATCAGGTGGTCGAACCATGGGGGAAGACGAGATGGGAATCTTCGAAAAAGCGAAGAACATCACGGATACCGACCTTCGGGTGATGCTCGAAGACAGCTCCGAGCCCGACCAGACGCTGCGTCGGCATATCCTGAGTCTCGAAGAGTCGCAGCGGCAGCTCAAGAGCTCGCAGGGGTTCCTGGAGCGACAGCGTGCGTGGCTGGAGGCGAGCGCCGAGCGGAAGCTGCGCCTGGCGGAGGAATGGGAAGGTCGCGCCGCGAGCGCCGCGCGACAGTCCCGCGACGACCTGGCACGACACGCGCTCCTGCGCAAGAAGGAACTCCTTCGCTCGATGGGCGACGACCGTGCGCAGCTCGAGCACATCTTGCCTCAGCTTGCGGAGCTCGACGGACGACTGGGCGAGGTGCGTCAGAAGATCCTGAAGGCGAAGTCGGTGCGTGCGCGGTTCTTCGACGGCGAGACGACGGCGGCGCCGGACGACGTGGACGGCCAGGCCCCGCACGAGCCGGCGAGTCCCCCGCCCGCACCGGACGACTCCCGGCGTCTCACCGAGAGCGAGCGACAGGAACTCGACGACGAGCTGGCCGACCTCAAGCGCCGCATGGGACGGAAAGAGAAATCCGGGGACCCGCCGTGACCGAGGACCAGATCGGCAACTACCGCCTGCTCGGGGAACTGGGCCGCGGGGGGATGGGCATCATCTACAAGGCCGAGCAGGTAAACCTCGGCCGCTTCGTGGCGCTCAAGGTGCTGTACCCGCACCTGGTGGGCGACCCGGTCACCGTCAAGCGGTTCAACCACGAGGCCCGCGCCACCGCACTCCTCAACCACCCCAACATCGTCCAGATCTTCGACGTCGGCGTGGAAGAGGACATGCACTACTTCGCGATGGAGTACGTCCCCGGCAAGACGCTCCAGGCGGTCCTCGAGGGCCAGGAGCGGCTGCCCGTCGAGGAGACGCTGCGCATCTTGGACGAAGTGGCGGCGGCGCTGTCCGCCGCGCACGACGTCGGCGTCATTCACCGCGACATCAAGCCCTCCAACATCCTCCTGGACGACCACGGGACGGTGAAGGTGTCGGACTTCGGGATTGCGATTGCGGCGGGCACGGGGGACCTGACCGACGCCGACCACCTCGTCGGGAGCGTGCGGTACATGTCGCCCGAGCACGCCCGGAACGAGGACCTGGACAGCCGGAGCGACCTCTATTCGCTGGGCGTGGTGATGTACGAGATGCTGACGGGACATCCGCCCTTCGACGGGGACTCGCCCCTGGAGGTGCTGGAGCAGCACGTCGGCGCGCCGGTGCCTCCGCTTCCGGACGACGTCCCGGTGCTGGTGCAGCGGCTGACGCTTCAGTGTCTGGAGAAGCGTCGGGTGGACCGGCCCCGGAACGTGCGGGCATTCCGTCGGGCGCTCCGCGAGGCGGTGGCGGAGGTGGACTGGCAGGGACCGGCGCTCCCGCCCCTCGAACCCACGGAATCCGGCTTCGAGGCCGATTACTCTTTCCGCTATGACCGTGCCGGCGTCCTCCGGTCGGTCACGGATTCCGTGTCGCTCACCCTGGCGGAGCATCTCAAGCAGGGGAAGGGGACGCGGGGACGCCTGGCGCGGAGTCTGCGGGAGTTCCTCAGCCGGCGCGTCCGCCGGCGTCACGATTCCTGCAAGATGAAACGCCTGGAGGTCATGCAACTCGAAGAGAACCTCCAGCGCGCGGAGCAGCAGCTCGAGCAGGCCAAGCAGGAATGCGACCGGGCCCACGAGAGGTACGAAGCCGCCGACGGGGAGCTCCACGACTGGCAGATGGAGGGAAGTCTGAGACTCGACCGCGGGAGCCGCCTCTCCAAGGAGTCGGCGGCGGTCCAGGAAAAAAAACTCTGGCAGCAGGCCACCTCCTACAAGCTCCAGTGGCAGAACCTGCAGGACCGCGTGCGGGACTGGTACCAGAACGTCGAGCGCGCCCGACGCGATTTCGAAATCGCCGTCAAGGACGTGGAGGTCCTCCGGCAGAGACGCCGACGCGAAGCCCGAGGCTCCGGCGTCGCCATGATGAACCGCGTGCGCATCCTCTTCGCGTTCCTCGTCGTCGCCGGGGCCCTCACCTTCGCGTGTCTCGACCACTGGGTGTTCCGCCCCACCGTCGCTCCGGCGCCCCCCGTGCGCATGGTCTACGGCAAATTCATCATGACGGGGATCATGCAGGCGGCGCGGGACGAGCACGCGGCGGCGCTCCTGGACTCGGGGAACGTGCTGGTGGCGGGAGGCATCGACGCGAACCGTAGTCCCCTCGACTCCGCCGAGATTTTCGACGTCCGGACGCGGAAGTTCCTGCCCACGGGGAAGCTCCAGGAGGCGCGCTTCAACCACACGATGACGATGCTTCCGCCCGGACACGGGGTGCTGGTCGTCGGGGGCGAGCAGGAATACACGCTTCCCGACGCCCTCGCGTCGGCGGAGCTTTACAGCGAGAGCGAGGGCCGGTTCGTCCGCGCGAGCCGGCTAAAGATGCCCCGCACGCGACACGCCGCCACGCTCCTGACGGACGGAAGAGTGCTGGTCAGCGGGGGAGGCGGCTCGTCCGGCGACACCCTCGACTCCGCCGAGGTCTTCGAGCCGGCCACCAACAGCTTCCGGCGGGTCGGGAGGATGAACACCCCGCGCAAGGACCACACCTCGACGCTCCTCGCCGACGGACGCGTGCTGATCGTCGGCGGCAGTCAGGCCGGCAACCGTCCCGTGGACGGCGTGGAGATCTACGACCCGAAGACGGTCTCCTTCGAGGCCGTGTGCCTGCTCCAGCAGGCCCGGTACGAGCACACGACCACGGCGATCGACGCCGACCGGGTGCTCGTGATCGGCGGACGACGGGGTCAGTCCGACGCCGACGCCCTCGACTCGATCGAGATCGTGGATATCGCGAAGAAGTCCTCGACGATCGTGGGGAAACTGCGGTTTCCGCGGCGCGTGCACTCCGCGGTGCTCTTGAGCGACGGGGATCCGAAATGCGTGCTGATTGCGGGGGGAGGCGTGGGCGCTCCGGGTCTCACGAACCTTTGCGAGTTCTTCGCCCCGGGCTGGCCCGAGACTCGCGAAGACGGACGACTGAACCACGACCGCAACAACCAGACCGCCACGCTTCTCGCCGACGGGTCCGTCCTTCTCACCGGGGGTCACGGACGCAATACCGGACAGCCTCTGGCCGTCGCGGAACTCTACGTCAAGGTCCCCGCGTCCCCGAAGTCCCTCCCGGCGACGCGTGCTTCCGCGGATACCCCCTAGCCGCCGCCACCCCCGGGTCGGACGACCCGGGCGTTGTCACCCGCCCCATCGGCGACGGATGGATTCGGCCATCTTCTTGATCTCTTCGAGCGCGTCGTTCATCTGGTCCACGGCCTTGACCAGTTTCTGGTGGAACTCTTCCTTCTCGATGAGCGCCCCGACGCTCCCCTTTCCCTCCTCCATCTGCTTGAGAATCTCCTCGAGCGAGGTGAAGGTCGCGTTGAAGGCCTCGGTGCTCCGGACCAGCCGCTCGGTGAGCTTGTCCAGGTTCTCGCCCTGGTGGGCGAGCTGAACGTCGGCCTTGTCCGTGAACTGCTTCATCTTCGCGATGAGGTCCTTGCTCTCGGTGAGGACCGTCTGGCCCTGCTTGATGAAGTCCTGGGCCTGGTCGCTCACCTGCGTCATGTGCTCGGACATGATCCGGAAGCTCTTGACCGCCTGCGGCGCCTCGTCCGCGGTCGCCCTGAGGTCCCGCTGGAAGTCCTCGTTGGAGAGGAACTTGGCGAGACTGCCGGCGAGCACGGTGAGGTTGTCCCCCACGTTGTCCATGGTCTTCTGGAGTTTCGACGCGAAGTCGGCGATCTGCGAGGCCACCTCGTCGAAGGTGATCACGGTCTCGCCCCTGACGGCGGCGGTTCCGTCCTTCGGAAGGAACCCGGCCCCCAGCGTCCCCCCCTTGAATTCCAGGTAGTAATCCCCCAGAATCCCCTCGGGCCGGACCGAAAGCTTCGCGTCCGCCGGAATGTCGTGGTCCCGGTTGATGGTGAGCACCAGCTTGACCTCGTCGGGCTTCTGGGTGAAGCCGGTGGCCTTGAGCTGGCCGATGTCGATGCCGAGGTGTCGCACGGGCGTCCCCGGGGCCATCCCGCGGACGTTCGAGAAGATGGCGTTGATCTCATAATACCCGTGTCCGTAGTAGACGATCTTCCCGAGGAAGATGATCAGAAACGCCAGCAGGGCCAGTCCCACCAGCACGAAGAGACCGACGAAAAGCTCGAGTTTCTGCGTTTTCATGGATGACTCCCGGCGATAGTGGGTTCCTGGACGAGGGGCTCGGCGTGTCCCTCGATGAACTGTCGGACGACGGGGTCGTGCGTCAGACGGATCTCCCCGGGCGTCCCGTCGATAATCACCTGTCCCCCGTGCAGCATTACGATGCGGTCGGCCACCTTGTAGGCGCTCGTCATGTCGTGGGTGACGACGATGGAGGTCGTCTTGAGGGTGTTGCGCGTGCGGATGATCAGCTCGTTGATGACGTCCGCCATGATCGGGTCGAGTCCGGTGGTGGGTTCGTCGTAGAGGAGCGCCTCCGGGTTGAGCGCGGCGGCCCGTGCGAGTGCGACGCGTTTCTTCATCCCGCCGGAGAGCTCGGCGGGCTTTGTTTCCTCGATGCCCGCAAGACCCACGAGGGAGAGTTTCTCGGCCACCCGCGAGCGGATGGCTTCTTCGTCGAGGTCCGTGTGCTCGCGCAGCGGGAAAGCGACGTTCTCGCCCACCGTCAGCGAGTCGAAGAGCGCACTCCCCTGGAACACCATGCCGATGCGCGTCCGGAGCTTCGCCAGCTCCCGCGGCGCGACTTCGTCGAGGTCCTGCCCGTCGAAGAAAACATGCCCCTCGTCCGGACGAAGGAGTCCGATGACCAGCCTGAGCATCACGGTTTTCCCGCAGCCCGAGCCCCCGATGACGCAGAGCGTCTCCCCGCTCTTCACGTCGAGGCTCAGTCCGCGCAGCACGTGATTTCCGCGGAAGGACTTGTGCACGTCCCGCAGCGAAATGAGCGCGTCATGGTTCGTGGACATCCGCATCCTCCGCCGCCGTCATCGGATGGGGCTGGTGCTGATAAAGTAATTGTAGATGTGCCTGAGGAGCACCGCCAGAAAGAAATTGCTCACCAGGATGCTGATGAAGGTCGTGACGAACGCCCGGGTGGTCGCGCGTCCCACGCCTTCCGCCCCGGGCCCGCACGTGAACCCCTTGTAGCAGCAGATCAGGCCGATGAGTCCGCCGAAGAAGAAGCTCTTGATGATCCCCGTCCAGATGTCCCAGGTCTTGAGGACGTTTCGCGTGTTCTCCCAGTAGAAAAAGGAATTGATGCCCAGGGCCTGCGTGCTCACCAGCCAACCCCCCAGAACCCCGATGCTGTCGCTGAAGATGGTGAGGATGGGGGTGAGGAAGAGCGTCGCGAGAAAGCGCGGTAGCACGAGGTAGCGGATGGGGTCGGCCCCCATCGCCGCCAGGGCGTCGATCTGCTCGGTGACCCGCATCGTCCCCAGCTCCGCCGTCATCGCCCCGCCCACGCGGCCCGCCAGGATCACCGCCGCCAGCACCGGGCCCAGCTCCCGAACCATGCTGATGTTCAGGATCACGCCCGCCGCGTTCTGCGCCCCCAACTGTCGCAGCTGACTGTACATCTGCACCGCCAGCACCATCCCCACGAACGTCCCCGTCACCAGCACCACCGGGACGCTTCGCACGCCGATCTCATACAGGATGGGCGAGGTGACGCGTCGCGGCGGCAGTCCCGTGAACGCCCAGCGGAGGATGCCCAGGCCGAACTGCGTCAGGCGGCCCAGTCCACGGAGGGCGTTGACGGCGCTCTCGCCGACATCGACGAACACGTTTCTCATGCGAGGCTCCAGACCTGCCGCAGACTCTTGCTTCTCGAACCGAAATGACGGATTCTGGAAACAAGGTATCACAATCGCGTCGTGTTGTCCAACCGAATCCCCGCCTTGGCGGGTCTCGAAAGGCGGGCAAAAAACACCGGGCGGCCCGATCTTCTCGGGTCGCCCAGTAGACTGTTTCGATGGCTGCCGAAGGCTTCTGCGGGGTGCGGGCCTATTCGGCCGCGCCGGACGAGACGGCCCCGGCCGCCTCCTTGCGCGGGCCCGCGCTGAAGTAGAGCCTCCCCTCCCGGAACTCCACGAGCACCTTTTCGGCCCCCTTGTACTGTCCCCGGAGGATGTCCTCGCTGAGCGGGTCTTCGATGAGACGCTCGATGGTCCGCTTGAGGGGCCGCGCCCCGAACTCGGGACTGTACCCCTTCTCCATGATGAATTCCTTCGCCGCGTCGCTCAACTCGAGGGCAAGTCCCCGGGCCGACAGGCGCTCCTTCACCCGCGCCAGCTCGAAATCCACGATGGTCTTCAGGTCCTCGCGGGTGAGCGAGCGGAAGACGATGATGTCGTCGAGGCGATTCAGGAACTCGGGACGGAAGTGCTTCTCCACCTCCTGCAAGAGCCGCTCCTTCATCTTCGCATAGGTCAGCTCGCCGTCCGAGCTCCGGAACCCGAGACTCGCCTGGTTCTTGATGAGATCCGCCCCGATGTTCGACGTCATGATGAGGATGGTGTTGCGGAAGTCGACGTGCCGCCCGAAGCTGTCCGTCAGCCTCCCCTCCTCCATGATCTGGAGCAGCATGTTGAACACGTCGTGGTGCGCCTTCTCGATCTCGTCCAGCAGGACGACGCTGTAGGGGCGGCGTCGGATCTTTTCGGTGAGCTGTCCGCCCTCTTCGTACCCGACGTATCCCGGGGGCGCCCCGATGAGCCGCGAGACGTTGTGCTTCTCCATGTATTCTGACATGTCAATCTGAATGAGGGCATCCTCCTCGCCGAACATGAACCGGGCGAGGCCCCTCGCCAGCAGCGTCTTCCCCACGCCGCTCGGCCCGATGAAGATGAACGACCCCATCGGGCGCTTCGGGTCCTTCAGCCCACTGCGCGAGCGGCGGACCGCCTTGGCGATCGCGTGGAGCGCCTCGTCCTGGCTGACCACCGTCTTGTGCAGCTCCTCCTCCATGTGCAGCAGCTTGTCGGCCTCTTCGCTCTCCAGACGCGTCAGCGGGATGCCCGTCATGCCGCTCACCACCTCGGCCACCACTTCCTCGTCCACCATCCCGTCGATCTCCTCCGACTTGGTGGACCATTCCTCGTGGATGGCGTCGAGGTTGCTGCGGAGCTTGTCGGCCTCGTCGCGCAGCGACGCCGCGCGTTCGAAGTCCTGGTTCGCCACCGCCTCTTCCTTGTCCTCGTTCAGCTGCTCGATCTTCTTTTCGAGGTCCTTCAGGTCCGGGGGCTTGGTCATGGCGCGCAGTCGCACCCGCGCCCCGGCCTCGTCGATCACGTCGATGGCCTTGTCCGGGAGACACCGTCCCGCGATGTAGCGGCAGGACAGCTCGACCGCCGCGTCGATCGCCCCGTCGGTGATGTGCACGCGGTGGTGGGCTTCATACCGGTCGCGAAGCCCCTTGAGGATCTTCACCGTCTCTTCGCGCGACGGCGGGTTCACCATGATCGTCTGGAACCGGCGCTCGAGCGCCCCGTCCTTCTCGATATACTTGCGGTACTCGTCCATCGTGGTGGCCCCGATGCACTGGATCTCGCCGCGCGAGAGCGCCGGCTTCAGCACGTTCGACGCGTCGATCGCGCCCTCCGCGCCCCCGGCCCCCACGATCGTGTGCAGTTCGTCGATGAAGAGTATGACGTTCTTCACCCGGCGCACTTCGTTCATCACCGCCTTGATCCGCTCCTCGAACTGCCCACGGTACTTCGTCCCCGCGACCATCATCGCGAGGTCCAGGATGACGATGCGCCGCTCCCGCAGAAGCTCCGGGACGTTCTTCTCGACGATCGCCTGGGCCAGTCCCTCGACGATCGCCGTCTTCCCCACGCCGGCTTCCCCGATGAGCACCGGGTTGTTCTTCGTCCGCCGGCACAGCACCTGGATGACGCGTTCGATCTCCCGCACGCGTCCGATGACCGGGTCGAGCTCGTTGGCGATCGCCTGCTTGGTTAGGTCGCGGCCGAACGAGTCGAGCGCCGGGGTCTTGGATTTCCCCTTGTCCTCCTCGCCCGTGAAGGCGGGGGGCACGGCGTTCTCGGTGTCGGTGGTTGCCCCGAGCAGGTTCAGCACCTCCTCGCGCACCTCTTCCAGCTTGAGACCGAGGTTCATGAGCACCCGCGCCGCCACCCCGTCCTGCTCCTTGAGAAGTCCCAGCAGCAGGTGCTCCGTCCCGACGTAGTTGTGTCCGAGACTCCGCGCCTCTTCGAACGCCAACTCGACCACCTTTTTCGCGCGCGGGGTGTACGGAAGCTTCCCCACTGTCGCCGTGTTCGGACCGCTCTGCACGATCTTCTCCACCTCGATGCGGATCTTCTTGAGGTCGATGTCGAGGTTCCTCAGGACGTTCGCGGCGACGCCGCTGCCTTCCTTTACCAGTCCCAGAAGGATGTGCTCGGTGCCGATGTATTCGTGGTTAAAGCGCTGGGCTTCCTGGTTGGCCAAGCCCATGACCTTCCGCGCCCTGTCGGTGAATCGCTCAAACATCTCTTCCTCCTCTTTGGCGGAGAATATCCCCTCTCCGCAGTTTTTTGCCGATTTATCGCCGATTTTCGGGAAGAAAAGCCTCCAAGGACATTTGAAGCCTTACGGAGAACCTTCCGCAAGGCTTCCCACACCCTTCAGCCCCGGGATACTCTATCCCGCACCCTTCTATCCCTTCCCTATCGTCAAGAATACCACTCCGACTCTTCCATTTCAAGGGAAAAACCTACCCCCATGGAACGTCCATAAGTGCTTGATACGCCTTAGGATGGCTCCGTTTCGCCCCCCTTGGAGAGGGTCCGTATGCCGGTCGTGCCCAATTCCGTCTGGAGCGTCCAGCGCCAGGGGTCGCTTCCGTCCAGGTTCAGGGCGCTTTGGAAGCATCTCCTTGCCTCTACAGGGTTTCCGGAGCACTTGAGAACCTTGCCCAGATGCACCCAGGCCTCGATATCGCGCTCGTCCATGCGAAGAATCTCGCGCAGGAGGCGCTCTGCCTCGGCAAACTCGTCCTTGAGCCATGCCACCTGGGCGCGCCTCAGAAGGGAGTCCTTTTTCTCTTGTAACCCCTTTTGCCGCAATGCGTTAAGCGCAGGAATGATATCCGCCAAACCGTAAACCCAGGCGAGGATCATGATCCCGAGCGAGACCAGCGGAAGCGCTGAGGTCAAACTGGCGTGCCACAGACAGACGGACAGCAGGAAAACGTCAGCAGACACAGAGAAAACCACGGCCAGAACGGCGCCTTTGAGATAGCGGCGTAGCAAGAGATGCCCCATTCCGGGCATGATCAGTGATGCAATAACCACAAGCGGCGCAGGCATTTCTGGTGTCCTCCGCGGGGATTACAGCTAGTATATTGTAGGAAAACCGCAGGTAATAAGCAAGCATCCGGTGGGCAAACAGGGGCGAAAACGCTTGGAATGTGCGTATCCCCGGCTAAAATCCTGCTGGGAGAAAGAGGGAAAGTTCATGGGGAAACGCGTGGAACGTGCGAAGCTGCTGCGGGTAATTGACGCGAACCTGAACCGGTCGAGTGAAGCCGCGCGGGTGGTCGAGGAGTATGCGCGGTTCGTCATCGATCACTCGGGACTAGCGAACTCCGTCAAGTCGCTGCGTCATCGGCTGCGCGAATCCGCCGACGTCTTGGGGGTCACGCTCACGGAACTTCTTTCCGCCCGCGACACCGAGCTTGACGTCGGCGCCCGGCTCGTCGGCGCCCACGAGCGCGAGCGGAGCGACCTCGCCGCGGTACTCCGCGCCAACTTTCTGCGCCTGGAACAGTCCCTCCGCGTGCTCGAAGAATATTCGAAATTGCTCGGCGCGCCGGACGCCGGGTTCGAGTCGCTCCGATACGACGTCTACACCGTCGAGAAGCAGTTCGATTCCCCGCCCGAGCGCCCGGCGACGCTTGCCGACAAACCGCTCATGGTGCTGGTCGGCTCGTCTGCCACCGCGCGCGGGACGCCTGCCGAGGTTGTGCGGCTTACCCGCGCCGTCCTCAAGGGAGGATGCCGGCTCATCGAGCTTCGCGAGAAAGACATGCCGGACGGCGAGTTTCTTGCGCTCGCGCGGGAGCTTCGGGAGTTGACGCGCCGCGCCCGCGCAATCCTCATCGTGAACGACCGGGTCGATATCGCGCGGGCATCCGGGGCCGACGGCGTCCACCTCGGACTCGACGACCTTCCCGCCTCGGACGCCCGGAAGATCCTCGGCCCCTCGAAGCTCATCGGCCTGACCGCGCACTCAGGCACGGAACTGCGCGATGCCGAAAGCCGAGGCGCCGACTATATCGGCGTCGGGACGATGTTCCGCTCGCCGACCAAGCCGAAGCTCAAGGTCACGGGTCCCGCGCGGCTCATCCCGGCGACGCTTGCGTGTTCGGTCCCGTGTTACGCCATCGGGGGCATCACGCGCGAGAACTTAGACGCGCTCCGGCGACTGGCGTCGCCGCGCGGGGCACAGGTCCCCGTGACGGACGCGCGGGGCACAGGTCCCCGTGACGGACGCGCGGGGCACAGGTCCCCGCGCTACAAAGGGCTGCGCGTCGCGGTGGGGTCGGCGATTGCGTCGGCGCGGAACGTGGCCCGCGAAACACGCTGGTTTCAAGACCGCCTGTGACCGAGGCGCGGGGGCGCATTTCGCATTTGACAAAGAGACCCGTGGCGGTACATTGGGCGGGGACAGACTACGGACGAGGAGAAACCATGACGGGCAGCACGCATGCACGGGACGCGATTCGTCGGATCGTCGGGAGGATTGTCGAGGGATACCGGCCCGAGCGGGTGATCCTCTTCGGCTCGTATGCCGGGGGCGTGCCGGCCGAGGACAGCGACGTGGACTTGCTCATTATCAAGGAGACGGACCGTCCGGCGTCGGAGCGCTGGTCGGAGGTCAAGAAACTCCTCCGCGGCGTCGCCCCGACGGTGCCCGTGTCGCCTCTGGTCTATACCCCCGCGGAACTGCGTGAGCGGAGGGACCTCCGCGACTTCTTCATTGAGGACGTACTGGCGGAAGGAGAAGTCCTCTATGGATGAGGCATTTCGGCGGCAGGCGGCGGAATGGTTCGAGCGTGGGCGGCGCGACATCGAGACCGCCAGATTGATCTTCGAGCACCACGGCCACCCCGAAGCGGCCGCCTACAACGTCCACCAGGCCATCGAGAAGCACCTCAAAGGATGGCTTGTCCTGCACGGGGACAAGCCGCCTCGAATCCATGAACTCGATACACTTTTGAACCTCGCCTCCCGACACGCCGCCGATCTCGGCGCCTTCCTGGAACTTTGCGAACGCGCGTCGCGGTGGGCTCCGCCATCGCGTCATCGCGCAACGTGGCCCGCGAAACGAGGTGGTTCGGTGGCCGTGTAAACAATCCTATTTCTCCTTGACTCTAAATGCTCATTCAAGTACGATATCCACTTCTTGTCATTTATGTCGTCAAAGGGTTTTGGAGGATGGATCATGAATGAAGCGAAGAGTTCTGATCAATTGAAAGCTATTGTCACCGAGGCGGAGTCGGCTGTTTCCACAATGAAGGACCCCCAACTAAAGGCCACCGCCATGGCTGAGATTATGAGGCACCTTCTGGCGGGAAAAGGGCACGAAGAGCATAAACGCGTTCGGGGAAAGGCGAAAGAACTCGCCGGAGGTGTTGTCAGAAAAGCATCTACAGAAGGACCGTTGTCCTGGATTCAGGAACTCAAAGAAGAGGGTTTCTTCAAGGATCCCAAAACCTCGCAACAGATGCTTACCAAACTGGCCGAGAATGGGCACCATCTCAAACTCGCAGACATTACTTGGGCCCTTCGCGAATTGCCAAGGCGGAGGGGCCTACGGCGCACCAAGAGAATGCCTTCTGACGGCAAGCGTCTAGTTTGGCATTATTCGAACTGGTAGGGGTGAAGTTTGAAAGCCGTCCCAAAGAAAACACTCTCGTCGGAGTTCGTCGAGGTAGTTGAGGCCATCGATGCAATCGCCAAGGCGGCCAAACGGGGGCGGAAATCCCTCGCAGGGGACAACTTCTACGGAAACAAGTTTGACCAACTTCGCGGCCGACTGCACCAACTCCGCGCACAATTGTCTGCTATCTTGGCGAAACCCGGGCGCGAAACTTTGACTGATGCAGCGAGAATGGTCGAAGTGCAGGTCGCGGTTTTCACCGACCCTTCAGCAGAATGGGGTTCCAGAGTAAAAGCCAAGAAGGATTTGCTCTATGTAATCCGGTCTCAGATAGAACCCGGCCTTGGACAAGCGGCAGTAGATTACGGGGTAGTTTACGATGCTGTGATTCCGCCCGAAGTTGTCCGGAAGACCCGCGGCTACATTGAGCAAATCGCGGTTCAAGTGAACGGCAACTATCATCACGGTTGGTACGATGGCTGTGCTGTGATGCTCCGGCGTCTAATCGAGACCCTTATCATAGAATGCTTCGAGCATAACCACCTTCAGCATAAGATTAAGAATGCGAATGGTGACTATGTTGGCCTTGCTGACCTCATCGGCTGTCTATTGGCAGAAGGAACTTGGCACTTAGGTCGCAACACCAAGAATTGTCTCCCACACCTGAAAGGCCTCGGCGATCAATCAGCACACAGTAGGCGGTTTATCGCGAGTAAGTCCGACATTGATAAGGTTCAGTACGATGCGCGCGTCGCTGTCGAGGAACTTGTTCATTTGGCAGGTCTAAGACCCTAGTCGCGAGAGGAGGTTTGGGACTGGTGGCCTTTGCAAATCTAAAGATGGCGTTAGAAAGTCACGGAGGTGTGAACAGCAATGGGGAATATAACTGGTAGAACCTTTATCGTTGATTGTCCACGGTGCAAAGCAAAAGTGGCGGCCCATGAAGACGGACGTAGCGAAAAAAGGGGAATGAACGAAGACTCGGGGGAACCTTTCGGGGTTCGGCTTCATGTGGGCCGGTGTCCCATTTGTAATTTGCTTTTAGCTGGCGAATCATATCAGATTGCATTCGCAGAAGTCGATTCCGACGAGGATGTTTGGTCTAACGCCGACCGGATATTCCCTAATCCACCCAAGACGTTTACCAGCGACCGGATTCCGCGTGTGGTAAAGGACTCTCTCACCGAGGCGGATAGAACACTTCAAGCCAATGCAAACGTTGCCGCTTGTGTCATGTTGGGACGTGCTTTGGAGGCTGTGTGCCGTGATGTTCTGGCCCCGCAATCGGCGCGACCGTCCGCTCCTTCTTCTGTTCCGGTCAAACGCAGGGATAAGATCATGCTGGGGGCCGGGATAAAACAGATGAAGGATAAAGGTATAATAGATCAGCGTCTCTTTGACTGGAGTCAACAACTCCAAGCATTTCGGAACTTGGCGGCACATCCAGAGGATGTACCTATCCCTCACCAGGACGCGGAGGATTTGCAGAGTTTCGTCCACGCCATCGTGGAGTACATCTATGACCTCACTGATCGGTACAATGAATTCAAAGCTCGCATCGAAAAGAAAGCCAAGAAGAAATAAGGTGCCCAAGGCGAACCCAGATAAGATGGGTTATCTGGGTAGGAATCACTCGATTTTTCACTGTAGAAAGAACCAGAAGAACCCGCCACCCACCGCTTCATCAATACCAACCGAATGAATCCTGCAAGCGCGTATGAGCGGGGGTACCTGTTTCTCCTTCAAGGTCGTTTAGAGGCGTTTGCGCTGGACGAAATGCTCCCCGGTCGCTACCATAGCGGCGCTGTTGCGCCGCAGAAAAGGTGAGCAGGAGGCAGGTGAATCCCGATAGGGACATCGGGACTCGGAAGACCTCGCAGGTGGAGGGAGAGGGAAAAACGGCAGTAAGCATCCCTCATCCGCCGTCGCCAAGGCTATGGCGGACCTGCGGCCCTGACCCTCTCTCCCGATGAAGACATCGGGACTCGGAAGACCTCGCCGGAGGGGGGAGAGGGAAAAGGAAGAGCGCCCCACGAAGGGAGGCGCACTACAAAGCAATGGTGACAGGTCCCGATGTATCGGGATCCCACCGAAGCAGCTGAGTTCTTCAGCAACCGGCATTCACGAAACCGCAGGGCGTGCGAGGAGCGCGAGTGAGCGACGACAATCGAAAGCCCCGCGAAGTCCGCCCCGACGATTCCCACCACTCGTTCATGGGGGCGACGTGGGTCATCTCGGCGTGCACGATGTTCTCGCGCGTGCTGGGGCTTGTGCGCGACGTGCTGTGGGCTCGGTACGTCGGCTCCGGGCTCATCTCCAGCGCCTTCGTCACCGCGTGGACCGTCCCCAACGCATTCCGCGCGATCTTCGGGGAGGGGGCGGCCAACTCCGCGATGGTCCCCACATTCACCGAGAGCCTGACGAAGGGCGACCCCGAAGACACCCGCCGCCTATACTCCGTCACCTTCACGGTGATGCTCCTCGTCCTCGGTGCGGTGACGATACTCATCGAGCTGGTGCTCGCCGCGCTTGGCCACGCCGCGGATTTCGAGCAGAAGACTCAGCTGCTCATCCGCTACATGGCCGTGCTGATGCCCTACATGCTGCTCATCTGCCTGGCGGGATTTTTCATGGCGGTCTTGAACGCGCGGCGGCGGTTCTTCGCCCCGGCGTTCATGCCGGCACTGCTCAACATCGTGTGGATTGCCGGCGTCCTTGTCTTCGCGCGCGGGGCGAAGGGACCCGAAGGACTCGAACAGGCCGTGCTCTACATCGCCCTCTCGACGCTCCTCGCGGGACTGATGCAGGTGCTCTTTCAGGTGCCGTTCGCCCGGCGGGCGGGGATGCGTCTGGGGTGGTCGCTCGACGTTGCGCACCCGGGGTTCCGGCAGATCCTGCGCCTTTTGGCGCCGGTAGTTATCGGCTCGGCCGCGATCGAGGTGAACGTCCTCGTCAACCGGACGCTCGCGTTCTACGCGGTGAGCTACGCCGGGGCGCCGACGTGTCTTTTCTTCGCCGACCGGATCGTGCAGATTCCGATGGCGATGATCGGCCTGGCCATTTCGACCGCGGTGCTCACGCCCCTCAGCGAGCACGCCGCGGTCCATGACATGGAACGTTTCCGCCGGACGCTGGCCTCGGCGCTGCGACTGACGCTCTTCCTGACGGTACCGGCGGCGGCGGGACTGATGGCGCTTGCCCCGTCGATCATCGACGTCTTTTTCCAGCACGGGCGGTTCGCCGCGGACGTGCAGGCCGCGCCCCGCACCGCGTGGGTGGTGTTCTTCTATTGTCTTGGGCTCTGGGCGCAGACCGGGGTGTTTGTGCTGTTGCGCGGGTTCTACGCGCTCAAGGACACGCGCACGCCGCCTCGCGTCGCCGTGCTCAATGTGCTCTTCAACATCGCGCTCAACCTCACGTTCGTGTGGTTCCTGGAGGAACGCGGACTCGCGCTCGGCACCGCGATCAGCGCCATGGCACAGTTCACCGCGCTCTTCCTGATCCTTCGGCGGCGGCTGGGACGCCTGGACGGCCGCAATATCCTCGCCACGACGCTTAAGACGGGAGTGATCAGCCTGGTGATGGGCGCGGCCGCTGCGGCGGCATGTCACTGGTGGTGGCCGTCGGCCGGGGGTTGGGAGCGACCGCTGATGCTGGCGGGGATGCTTGTGCTGTCGGCGGGGATTTTCGCGGTCGGGGCGCGACTGCTGCGGATGCCGGAACTCAAGCAGGTGCTGCACGTGCGAAGACCAACGACAGAAAGGCCGAAGGCCGAGGGAGAAGAAGTCGCAAGAACACTTTAACCGCAAAGGGCGCAAAGGACGCAAAGGGAAACAGCAGAGACTTGGGTTCAACAACGGCAAGAAACGAAAAGGGCGCAAAGGTCCTCACCTTGGCCCTCTCTCCCGACGGCGAATTCGGGACTCGGAAGACCTCGCCGGGGGGAGAGGGAGTGAACGACACCTGTGCCGGCAGGGCCGGCTTGCTTTTTCGCTTGCCGTTTTGCACGAGCGGCGCATAATGCTTAGCGGTCAGCGCGGGGCACAGGTCCCCGCGCTACATGGGCGCGATGCAGCGGATCCCGATTTGTCGGGGCGTTTCCACGGATGGAGAGCCATGGGCGAGATCGACCGCAAAGAACGAATGAGCCGCGTGAAGAGCGTGGTGGTGAAGATCGGCTCGGCGGTCCTGAGCAATCCCGACGGATCGGGACTGGACGGGGCGCGGGTGGGCGCCGTCTGCGCACAGGTCCACGAGTTGCGCCGGCGCGGACTGACCGTGGTGGTCGTCTCGTCGGGCGCCATCGCCGCCGGGATGGCCGAGTTGGGAATGAAAAAACGTCCCGCCACCCTTCCGGAGCTTCAGGCCGCGGCCGCCGTCGGACAGAGCCACCTCATGGTCGCCTACGACCAGCACTTCCGCCGGCACGGATACCGCGCGGGACAGGTGCTGCTGACGCGCGAGGTGATGAACGACCGCGCGCGGTACCTCAACGTCCGCAACGCCATCCACGCGCTGCTGGCGCTGGGCGCCGTCCCCGTCATCAACGAGAACGACGCCGTCAGCGTGGATGAGATCACCTTCGGCGACAACGACTTCCTCGCGGCAATGGTGACGAACCTGCTGCGGGCCGACCTGCTCGTGCTCCTGTCGACGGTCGAGGGACTGGAGGGACCGACGGGCGAAGTGGTGGACGTGGTGGCGGCCGAGGACGACACGGCGAAGGGGTTCGTCCGCGAGGAACGGACGCGGCTGGGGAAGGGCGGCATGGGTTCGAAGCTGGACGCCGCCGACATCGCCCGCTCGAGCGGCGAGATGGTGGTCATCGCCTCGGGACTGCGCCCGAACGTCCTCGTCGAGATCGTCGAGGGGGTGAGCGTGGGGACGCTGCTCCTTGCGAGCGAGAAGAAGCTGTCGAGCCGGGCGAGGTGGATCGTGTTCGGCGCGCGGCCCAGGGGAACCCTCGTCATCGACGACGGCGCCCGCCGCGCACTCGTCGAGCGCGGGAAAAGCCTCCTCCCTTCCGGCGTCGTCGCCGTCGAAGGCCCGTTCGACCACGGGGACGTCGTCAACGTGGTGGACGGCGAGGGACGCACCGTCGCGCGCGGACTCGTCAACTACACCTCCGCCGAAGCGGCGACCATCGCCGGACACAAGTCGGGCGAGATCGCACGACTTCTCGGCAGCCTCCCCTACGCCGAGATCGTCCACCGGGACAACCTGGTCGTCCTGTAACGGGTTGCATGAGGAATCTTCAGGTGTCATTCTGAGTCCCGATCCTGTCGGGACGAAGAATCTTGCGCGTGAGGCGGGAAGAAGTTTTCTCGCTCTTGGGAGCCAGATTCTTCGTCGTCCCGATGAACCGGGACTCCTCAGAACGACATTCGGACAATTTTCTTAGCAGTCTGGCGTTCCCCGGACATTCTTTTCTCGCGAGTTTCCCATGTTCCTGCCCATCGGCGACGACAACCTGAACGAACGCACCCCGTGGGTCCACTATGCCATCATCGCGGCAAACGTCGCGGTCTTCCTCTACACCATGACCCTCGACGGGTGGGCCGAGAAAAGGTTTTTCACCCGGCGGGGTCTCGTCCCGGCGCACTTCACCGTCCTCACCATGTTCACGTCGATGTATATCCACGGCGGGTTCGCTCACGTCTTCGGCAACATGCTCTTCCTGTGGATCGTGGGCGACAACGTCGAGGACCGGCTGGGACACCTGGGGTATCTGGCGTTCTATCACATGGCTGGGGTGGCGGCGTGCCTGGCGCAGGTGGCGTGGATGCCCCACGCGTCGCTTCCGCTCGTGGGGGCGTCGGGGGCGATCAGCGGGGTGATGGGGGCCTACGCGGTGTTCTTCCCGCGGACGAAGATCAAAATCTGGTACTTTTTCTGGTTCACCTTCGGCGTGACCTATATCTCCGCGATATGGGCGGTGGGGCTATGGTTCCTCGAGCAGGTGCTGTTGGGCGCGATGGCCGGGCCGACGGGGGTGGCGTATGAGGCGCACATCGGCGGGACGGTGTTCGGCGTGGGGGCGGCGCTCGTCATTCGCGCGTGGTCGCTCAAGGAATCGCGGCGCGGAAGGTTTCCACCCGGATGGTTTTTCCGAAGCGGACGGTGATGGTGCCCGAGTCGCCCGTGGTGAGGGTCCGGGACCCCTGGGCCTGGTAGGCCTCGAGGCGTCCCGGCTTGATGAACCTTGGGGCGGCGCTGAAGAGGACCAGCGGCCAGCGACAGGTCGACGCGAGTTTCTCCATCCCGGAGACGCCCCCGTGGTGGGCGGCGAGCACGACGTCGGCGGAGAGGTCCTTGTGCTGCGCGAGGTAGCGGAACCCCGCGCCCTCCGCGTCGGCGAAGAGGAGGAACTTCCCGTTCGGCGTCACTCCGCGGACGACGGCCGAGCGGGCGTTCTCGTTCCACCGGGCGAGGAGTGCGCGGTCCCCGGGCGGGTGGATGACCTCCAGGCGCACGCTCCCGAGTTGCACGACGTCGCCGTCGCGGACGTACTCGAAAGGCTCGCCCCTGTCGATGAGGAATCGCTCCACCCGCGCCCCGGTCAGAGTGTATTGGAACGCGTCCCCGAGCAACACCTTCGCGACCTTGAAGTTGTCGAGGAGTCCCGGAAGCCCGTCCGTGTGGTCGCTGTCGGCGTGGCTGAGGAGGACGAAGTCGAGCGTCGGGGTGCGCGAGCGGATGAGATATGGGATGACGGCCCAGCGCGAGATGTCGAGAGACCCGGAGGTCCCCACGTCGATGAGCGCCGCGTGTCCCTCGGGCGTGCGGACAAGCGTCGCGCTTCCCTGTCCCACGTCCAGGACGACGAGTTCGGGGGCGTCCGGCCGCGCGGGCACAAATTGCCAGCCCACGAACCCGAGGAGCAGGACGAGGACCGCCGGCCATCGTCGGCGCATTCCCAGCGCCGGGGCGACCGCCGCGATCACGAGCACCAGATAATACGCCCCCAGCGCCCACACCGGTGGCGGGACCACGTTCACCCACGCCCCTGGAAGCTCCGAACCCGTCTGGGAGAACGCCATCAGCAGTTTCACCAGTCCCCCCGACACCCACGCGACCGCGAACCCTCCCACCGCCGTCTCGATGAGCAGCACGAAGAACGCCGTGAGCAGGACCGCGCTGAAGACCGGGATCATCAGCAGGTTGAGTCCGAGCGTGATGGGGTTGAGCACCTGGAAATGGTATGCGACGAGGGGCTGCGACGCGAGCCACGCCCCCGCGCTCACCGCGAAGGCGGCGACGAAGAACCGGTTAAAGGCCGCCCGGAGTCCGTGATGCGCACCCGGAAGGAGGTCGAGTCCGCGGAACCCCATCCGCGGAGCGAGGAACGCGTAGAGTCCCGGCGAAAGTCCTATCAGTCCCAGCACCGCGACGAAGGACATCTGGAAGCTCGCCAGGAAAACCTGGTTGGGGTTGGCGACGAGGAGGATGAGCGCCGCGGCGGCCAGTGCGCTCAGCATCTCGTGTCGCCGGCTGACGAGCACCCCCAGCGCGATGACGACCATCACCACCACCGCGCGGACCACCGACGGGTGGAATTCCGCGATCCCCGCGTAGAGGAGCGACGCCGCGATGATTACGACCGCGATCACACGCTCCCGCACCAGGAAGAACCTGAGCACCAGCCACAGTCCGCCCATCAGCGCGACGACGTGGAGTCCGCTCACGGTGAGGAGGTGGGAAAGTCCGGTGAGACGGAAAGTCATGTCGGTTTCGGGGTCGACCGCGCCGCGTTCGCCCAGGAGCACCGCGCGCAGGAACCCGGCCTCGCTCACGTCCGGATGACACGCGTCGATGGTGCGGGCAAGACGCGCGCCCGTGGCGTGGGCCAGTTCCACCGGGAGCGACCCGCGGTGCTGCTCCAGGCGCTCCACCGCGTCGCGCGTCTTGAGAGCGGTCACGAGACGGATCCCGTGACGCGAAAGGTAGGTCCGGTAATCGAACTCCCCGGGACTTGTCGGCCCGGCCGGACGCGTGAAGCGCGAGACGAACTCCACCCGGTCGCCGTAGGCGAAATCGGTCGCGTCGTCGTAGACGTTCACCTGCACCGTGCCGGACGCCGGAAGCCACCCGGCGCGCGTCAGGGCGGAATCGACGTCCAGGTCGAACCGGGTGCGGAGCGAATCGAGCCGCCGGAAGGTGTCGTCGGCGGGACTCTCGGTCTTGAGCGGGCGAGTCGAGACGACCCCGCGCACCCGCAGCGTCGCCCCCCCCGCCGGCACCAGCCGCGACACGTCGTCGGACGCGGCCACGTCTCGGTCATACGCCTCTCTCAGGAACCCGCACGCGAGAGCGAGGAAAAGCACCGACACGGTGAGCGCGGTCTTCCGCGGCGTCAAAAAATAGAGGATGGGCACGAATGCGGCCAGAACGCACGCCGCGACGATGACCGGGAGGTTCGGGACGGGAAGGGTTTCGTGCGCGACGATCCCGGCGATGAACGCACAGGCGGGAAGGACGAGCGGGCGGAAGTCGATCTCCCGGGCGAGTGAGAGTCGCGGTGGATTCTCAGGCGTCTCGACGACCTGCGTCATCCCGCGCTCCCCCGGCACAAGCGGCGCGTGTTATTGCTTCACGGGCACCGTGGTCACGGTAACCTTGTAGGTCTTGGCGCTCGAGAGGTCCACCAGACCCAGGAGAATCGTCACGGTGAACTGCTCGTCCTTGTCGATGCCGTGCCGGACCTTGTCGCGCGACTCCCACGACGTGGGCGTCTCCGACCCGCACGCCACCACGTTGCCGTCCTTGTCCAGAAGCACGATGGCGAACGTGACGAAGAACTCTTCCTTGGTCAGGTTCCGCAGGTCCACGGTCGCCGTCGCGTCGGCGACCTTGTCCCCGTCGCGCTTCATCGCCTTTACCTTGAGGAAGTCCGCCCGGACGTCTTCCGTGCCCTTGACATCCAGGAACTCGCCCAGCTTGAGGTCGCCCTCGCTGTGATGCACCCGCGTCTCGGCCGCGAACGCCGCCGACCCCGCAAGGAGCGCCGTCAGAACGCCGATCAGGATTCTCATGCTATGCTCCCTTTCGTGTCGTACGCCCGCCCGTCAGTCGCCGTTTCGGGGGACGGCCTTTCCGCCGGAGACCTTCACGTCGGCGCGCTCGTAGACGGCCTTGTCCTTTAGTTTTTCGGCAGGATGACTGAGGCCAAAAGTGTGGGTACGTCCCCCTCCACCGGTGCCGGCCGTGCTTCCCTCGTACTTCCAATCCCCTTTCTCAACGAAAAGCACCTCCACGCGCCAGATAATGACCGGACGTTTG
>Ga0182017_10000816_pt1 | contig 24592 bp, 13 predicted proteins | sample 712E3DmetaG_FD_120492 | JGI IMG/M metagenome (GOLD analysis project Ga0182017, IMG submission 120492) | Permafrost microbial communities from Stordalen Mire, Sweden - 712E3D metaG | ecosystem: Environmental > Terrestrial > Soil > Wetlands > Permafrost | place: Sweden: Stordalen | collected... | reverse complement strand
TGGCGCGAGAGCACGGGTCGTGGGCCAACGTTCATGAGAAGGAACGAGCCCGTGCCAAAGGTACACTTGGCGTCGCCGGGCCGCAGACACTGTTGGCCGAAAAGCGCGGCCTGCTGATCGCCCGCTGCCGCGGCCAGTGCAATGCCGTCAGGGATCTCGGCCAAACCGCGCGTGACCGCCAGCCGCCCTGAGGACGGACCCACCCTGGGCAGGAGCTCGGCTGGCACGCCAAACATGCGACACATCTCCGGACTCCACTGCAGTCGCTCCAAGTCGAAGAGCGAGGTGCGCGAGGCGTTGGACACATCCGTCAGATGGACCTGTCCGCCCGAGAGACGCCAGAGCAGGAAGCTGTCGACGGTGCCGAAGGCAATCTTGCCTGCCTCGGCCTTTCGCCGCAGATCGGGGATATTGTCCAGCAGCCAGGCAATCTTGCTGGCGGAAAAATAGGGGTCGAGCACCAGGCCGGTCCGCTCGCGCACCAGCGCTTCTTGACCCTGGGCGCGCAAGCGATCACACATCTCGGCGGTGCGTCGGTCCTGCCAGACGATCGCCGGCGCCACCGGCCTGCCCGTCGCACGCTCCCACAGCACGGTGGTTTCGCGTTGATTGGTGATACCAATGGCCGCAATCTCGCCCGGCCCCGACTGGGCACGTGCCTGCGCAAATGCGGTCAGCACCGACTGCCAGATCGCCTCGGGGTCATGCTCCACCTGCCCGGGCTGGGGAAAGCTTTGCGGGATCTCGCAATAGCCACGGCCGAGGAGGGTGAGGTGCTGGTCGAGCACCAGCACGGTGGTTCCGGTGGTGCCCTGATCGATGCCAACGATGACGGGACGGGTGCTCATGAATCGCCTTTTCGAAAAGGGGTGAGTGCTACTCTAGCCGAAGACTCGTAGTTACGGGTTGTCGGGAAACTCGGGGCCGCGGGATGGGCCGGGGCGCGGCTAGCGGGCCGCGGGTCGCGAGGGCGTGGGCGAGAGCGCGTTCGTGTGCGTTTCGCGGGTAGACGGATCGCGTGCCCCGGGCCGCACACGCACACGCCGGTCGCCCACGCAAGCCGCGCCACGCTGGTCGCTCACGCCCACGCACTCGCCCACGCGATCCGCGGGCCGGTTCCGGCCGCCGGACCCCGGCCACCGGTTCCGGCCACCGGCCCCGCCACCAAGACGCGGCCGACGCGGCCGGAACCTAGCGTAAATACTCGGGTTCGTGATATGATGACGTTTCGCCCATCGCCTCATGTCATGCAACGTCCACACTCCTGAGGTCCCATGCGGCGCGTGCTAGTGGTGGATGACGAAGAGAATCTTCGTCACATGCTTCAGACGCTGCTCAAGCGGGAAGGCTATGAGCCGGTGGGCGTGGCCTCGGTCGACAGTGCTCTGCGCGAGTTGGGGAATCTGCCCTACGACATCATCATCACCGACCTGCGCATGCCAGGCCGTAGCGGCATGGAACTAGTGGATGAGGTGCGCCGACGCAACCTGGATGCCACTGTCGTCGTGATGACCGCCTTTGGAAGCAAGGACGTCGCCCTCGAAGCCATGAAGCGGGGTGCGTACGACTACCTGTCCAAGCCCTTTGAAGCGGACGAGCTGATCCTGCTGTTGCGCAAGGCCGAGGAACGCGAGCGGCTCGTTCGCGAGAACCGGAGTCTGGCCCGACAGGTTCGTTCGGGCGGCGAGGAACCGGAGGGGAGTCTTGGCGATTTCGTGGCGTGCAGCCCGCAGATGCTTGAGCTGTTCCGCACGGTGCGCAAGATCTCAGAATTCAAGACCACCGTTCTCGTCGACGGTGAATCGGGCACCGGCAAGGAGTTGGTGGCCCGCGCCATCCATAGCAGCTCGCCGCGTGCTCGTGCTGCCTTCATCGCGGTCAACTGCGGCGCCATCCCGATGAACCTGCTCGAATCCGAGCTGTTCGGTCATCGCAAAGGCGCATTCACCGACGCTAACCGAGATCGCAAGGGCCTGTTCGAAGAGGCCTCGGGCGGAACCCTCTTCCTCGACGAGATTGGAGAGCTGCCGCTCAACCTGCAGGTCAAGCTGCTGCGTGTGCTGCAAGAGGGCGAGATCCGCCGCCTGGGCGACAGCCAGGACACCAAGGTTGATGTCCGCGTGGTAGCCGCCACTGCGCGCGACCTGGCCGAGGAGGTCAGGCGGGGGGCGTTCCGCGAGGATCTGTACTACCGGCTTAACGTCTTCGCCTTGCATCTGCCGCCGCTGCGCGACCGGCGCGAGGACATCCCGCTGCTGTTGGAGCACTTCCTGGCCCGCATGAATGCCCGCATGGGCCTGCACATCTCGGGGTTCACGGCCGAGGCTTTGGGCATTCTGACAGCGTACGACTGGCCGGGAAACGTCCGTGAGTTGGAGAACACCGTGGAGCGCGCCATCGCGCTGGCCGAGGGCTCCGAGATCAACGTCGATTCTCTGCCGGAGCGGCTACGCATTGTTGGCTCCCCGACGCCTGCGGTCGAAGCAGCGCCAGAGGACGGCGATCTTTCGATCAAGCGAGCTTCGCGGCGTTCCGAGGAGGCGCTCATCCGCCGCGCCCTGGAGCGCACCAAGGGCAATCGGACCAAAGCCGCCGAGCTGTTGGAGATCAGCCACCGGGCTCTCCTCTACAAGATCAGGGAGTATGGAATCGCCAGCGCGCGGGAGACGCGAGACTCCGACGCTTACGCAAATAGGGGTGAGCAAACCCCCAATCCGGCCACACCGATACCGGCCGGCTCAACTTGGAAGGCGAAGTGAACGATAGGAATAGGATGGAGGGTGGTTTTTTGACCTTTTTCGCAGATGCCCCACCATGTAGGTGAAGAGAGGGAAATGAAGGCCGTCACTCGGAGACGACATCGATGCCCAAGAACTGCATAGGACTGGACATAGGTTCGAGCTCCGTGAAGGTCGTCCAGCTCAAGGAAACCTCCAGGGGCCTTCAACTGGTCAACTTCGGGTTCGAGCCGCTACCGGCGCAGACTATTGTCGATGGCGCGATCATGAACCAGACCGCCGTGGTCGAAGCTATCAAGACGCTGCGCGACAACCTCGGGATCAAAGGCAAAGAGGTGGCCACAGCCATCTCAGGACACTCCGTCATCATCAAGAAGATCAAGGTCCCGCCGATGACACCCGAGGAATTGGAGGAGCAGATTCCTTGGGAAGCCGAGCACCACATCCCCTTCTCCAAGGACGACGTGGAGATCGATCACCAACTAGTGGGCAGCGAGGGTGGCGCCGGAGGCCAGATGGAGCTTCTGCTGGTGGCGGCCAAGAAGGAAGTCGTCTCCGACTACAGCATGGTCATTCGCGAGGCCAAGCTCCAGCCCATGATCATGGATGTGGCCGCCTTCACCATCCAGAATGCCTACGAGGCCAACTACACGGTTGTTCCCGAGGAGGCGGTGGCCATTATCAACGTCGGGGCCACCCTGTGCAACATCAACATCGTGGCCGGCGGAACCAGCGCATTCACGCGCGACGTGACGGTGGGCGGCAACGCATTTACCGAGGAGATTCAGAAGCGCCTCAACGTCAGCCAAGAGGAGGCCGAGGCGTGGAAGATTGGCTCTGCGGGCGAGGGCGCCAGTGAGGTGGTCCCACAAGAGGTGGAAGCGGTCATCGCCTCGGTTGCCGACAGCGTGGCCGGCAAGTTCCAGCGCTCGCTCGACTTCTACCTGGCGGCCAGCAGCGACGCGCACATCACGAAGATCTACCTGTGCGGTGGCTCCGCCAAGGTGCCAGCTTTGCAGCGCGCGCTGGAGGAGAAGTCGCGGACCGCGGTCGAAGTAATGGATCCTTTCCGCAAGATCGCGGTGGACGAACACAAGTTCGACATGGCCTTCATTCAGCAACACGCGGCCGAGGCTGCGGTGGCGGTGGGCCTGGCTTTGCGTCGCCCGGGGGACAAGCAGTGATCCGCATCAACCTGCTGCCCATCCGGAAGGTCAAGCGGGCCGAGGCCAGCCAGCGGCAATTCGTGTACCTGGGCGCGGCCATCCTGGCCACCGTGGCCGGGGTCATCTTTTTGCACTTGCAGGCGGCTGCCCAGCTTGACGAGATCAAGCGCAGGAACACCATCATCACGGCGGACGTGGCCCGCCTGAAGCAGGAAATCGGTGACTACGACAAGGTCCGCGCTCAGCGCGAAGAGCTGCTGCGGCAGCGAAAGACCATTCAGGCGCTAGATGCGGGGCGGAACGGGCCGGTCTATCTGCTGCGCGAAATGTCCGAGATCCTGAGCCCAGGCAAGGGGCCAACTTTCGACCGGGTCACCTACGAAGAGACGCTGCGGCGCGACCCCAACGCCGGGTTCAACGCAAGTTGGGATACCCGCCGGGTGTGGATGGAGGCCTATTCTGAGGAACAGAAGCACGTGCGGATCCGAGGCGCGGCCAAGTCCAACGAAGACGTGGCGGAATTCCTCAAACGACTCAACTCATCGGTGTTTTTCAGCGACGTGAACCTGGACTCGACCAATCAGGTATCGGGGCGCACGGTCAAGTTCGTCAACTTCAGCCTCTCAGCCAACGTGATCTACTGACATGAACGAGATCCTGCGGAAACTGCTGCGACTCAAGACCTCGGTGAAGGTCGGCGTCACCGCGGGTGTCATCGTGCTGATAGCGGTCGTCTACTACATGTTGTTCTACATGGATCTGCAGGATCAGATTAAGGCGGGCGAGGTCCAGCAGCGCAACCTGGTTGCGGAAAAGGAAACCTACGAAAAGCGCAAGAAGGAATATCTGGTCTACCGGAACGAGCTGACACAATTGCAGCAGGAGCAACGCGATCTGCTCAAAGCCTTGCCCAAGCGGGCAGAGATTCCCACCTTCCTTTCCAGCATCCAGGAACAGGCGGAGCTTGCGGGCTTGGAGGTTCTCAACCTGTCCATCGAATCGGAATCACCCGCCGAGCTGTATGTGCGCATCCCGGTCCGCATCGAGATCCGCGGCAGCTATCACACCATCACCAAGTTTTTCAAGAATGTCGCCGATCTCCCCCGTATCGTGAACGTGGAGAACCTGGCTTTGAGCATGGAGAAGTCCGGCGACGAATCGGGTTCACCCCGGCTGCACGCCAGGTTCTACGCGGTGACCTTCCGCTACAATGATCAGGGTCAAACCGGAGGGGGAACATGAGGTGGATCAGGCTCCTCATTGTAGGTCTCGCTCTCGCGCCTTGGGCGGACTATTCAGTTGCACGTGCGGCCCCTCCCCAACCGCCGGCCGAGCCTGGTTCGGCTGGCAAGCCAGGTGCCGCCGTGCCGGCGAGTTCCGCGGCTGCAACGGCGGAGGCCCTGCAGCAGCGACTGACCATCTTGCGCAGAAAAGTCCTACGCGACGAAGACTTCAACGAAACTGATGACGCAAACCGAGACCCGTTTCGGTCCTTCACCGGAATCTTTACCGATCGACGTCCTCAGGCGAGTTTCCAGCAGGCGGTTCCTTCCATCTTCGGGAAGTTCTCCCTCGAGGAGCTGACCCTGATTGCCGTGATCACCGGCGACGCGAACCCGCGCGCCATGTTCCGGGATCCAAGTGGCCTCGGACAAGTGATCAAGCGAGGCGACTACCTTTCCAAGTCGGCCGCACGTGTTACGAAGATACTGTCCGACCGCGTGGTGTTGGAGTTGGCGGAAGTCGCGTCGGGCGGCGAAACCCATGCTTTGGAGAAAGCCATTCTGGTCGATCCAGAGGGGGCGGAGAAATGACAGGTCACACAGCTAATTCCAAAAGACCCGCGATCGTGCTCGGCGTCGCCATGGGCGCTTGGCTTTCTACCCCCGCACTTGCCGAGACGGCGCAGGTACGCGCCATCCGCGTCTCCGAGACAGGGGGTGACACGGCAGTGGTGATATCGTCCTCGGCACGGCCCACATTTACCACCTGGAAGCTGGAACAGCCGGCGCGGGTGGTGGTTGACCTGAGCGCAGCTCGTCTGGGCGACGTCGAGGTTCCCATGGATGCCGGCACCTACGCCGTCGGACTGGTCAGCGCAAACGTCAGTGAAGAGGAAGGGAGCGGTCCTCGGACGCGCATTGTCTTGACCTTGCGGCAGGCCTCCGACTATCGCGTCGAGGCGCGCGGCAACGACATCGTGGTCCGGGTCATTCCCCACCTGCACCCAGTTGCGAGCAAGGCCGCAGCACCCGATCCCCACGACGCCCAAGTCAAGGCCGAGGCGCAAGCCAAGGCGGAACGAGCCGAGGCACAAGCCAAAGCCGAACGAGCCAAAGCCGACAGGGCCGAAGCGCAGGCGAAGGTCGACAGGGCTGAGGCACAGGCCAAGGCGGAACGAGCCGAGGCACAAGCCAAAGCCGAACGAGCCAAAGCCGACAGGGCCGAAGCGCAGGCGAAGGCCGAAAGGGCTGAGGCACAGGCCAAGGCGGAACGAGCCGAGGCGCAGGCCAAAGCCGACAGGGCCGAAGCACAAGCCAAAGCCGACAGGGCCGAAGCGCAAGCCAAGGCCGACAGGGCCGAAGCACAAGCCAAGGCCGACAAGGCCGAGGCACAAGCCAAAACCGACAGGGCCGCGGCACAGGCCAAGGCCGAGAAGGCTGAGGCACGAGCCAAGACCGAAGCGCAAGCCAAGGCCGAGGCACAGCTCAAGGCTGAAGCTCAGGCGCGGGTGGCCGCGCAAGCCAATGCTGAGAACGCCAAGCTGAAGCTGCAATTGCAGCAGGCCCGGCGCGACGCCCAGAATGCGCAGGCGATGGCCAGCGCCGCTAGCGCCGAGGCTGAGCGGCAAAAGGCGGCTGTGGCTCGCGCAGACGAACACACCCGCAGGGCCGAACGCGAAGCCGACCAAGCCATCAAGCGCGCCAAACTGGCCGAGCGGGATACGCTCACGGCCCAGCAGCGCGAAACGGAACGCGATCGGGCGCTGCAGAAGGCCACTCGCGAGGTCGAGATGCGAACCGCGGCTCTTGAGGCAAAGGCCAAGCACCAGGAGGAACAGAGACAACGGCTGCTGGAGGCCGAACACCTGGTTGCGGAACGAGAGGCGAAGCTGCGTGTGGCGGCCACGGAGCTGGCCCAGCGCGAGCAGGCTAGCCGAGCCGCCCAGGCCAAACGTCAGCGGCTCGAACATACTGGCGCTTCGTCACCTGACAAAGCGCTTGCAGCAGCGGCAGTGGCCAAGGCCGAAGAGGAGCGCAAAAACGCGGCAGACGCCGCTGAGCGCTCACGCAAAGAGCTCACCCTGGCAGTGGCCACGCGCCACGCGGAAGAAGCCCGCCGCCAGGAAGAGATGCGCGGCCGTCGCGACGAAGAAGAAAAGCTGAAGCAGGCGGAGTCCGCCCGCGCGGAAGAGGAGTCCCGCCTGGCCCAGGCGCGCGCCGACCGGGCTCGGGTCGAGAGCGAGCGGGCCAAGTTGGAGAAGGAGCGCGCCCAACTGGAGACGGCTCGCGACGCGCTGGCGGCAGAGCTCAAGCGACTGGCGCAGGTATCCAAGCCGGCGGCAGCGCCAAGCCCAGTTGCACTCCCCAAACCAGCCAAGCCGCTTGCCAAGGAAGAGAAAGGGACCGTGGTGAGTGCGCCGCCTGTTCCCGATTCGGCCAAGCCGGTCACCCGTCCTCGCTCGGTCACTCTGCGGGTTCCCATCCGTGTTCGCCGCATCGACTTCGTCGACGAACCCACCCGCTCGTCGGTCATCATCGATCTGGAAGAGCCGGCAGGATTTGCCGTCGAGCGCCAGGCTGATCGACGGGTTAGCCTGCGTCTCGACCATGCTGATCTCCCCGACGATTTGGCACGCAGTTTGGATGCCACGGAGTACTTGGGCCCAGTCCGGCTCATCAGTTCCTACCGGGATCCGCATGCCCGTGGCACGGTTCGAGTTGATGTGGACCTGGCGGAGGATGTCCCCAACCGCGTTCGGCAGGATGGGAGTCGGCTCTACTGGGAGTTCAACAAGCCGATGCCATCCAGTGGTCAGAAGCTACCCGCCCTGGGTGGTCCATTGCCGCCGTCGGTCTTGTTCGTACCCGCTCGTCGGGTGGCGGGCTTCAGCGTCACCCTCCCCGTCGCCGGCAACGAGGGCGCGCGCGCAGCGCGCGGGGTGGGCAGGGTGGCGGGCCGTCCCGAAGTCCCCGCAGGGGGAGCCGGCGGGCTCCCCACGCGAATGGATCTGGCCCAGGCCCAAAGCTCAGCACGCAAGGCGGGCGAGGACAACCCAGATTCACCGGCGGTCCGGCGCGCGAGCTTGACGGCAAAGAAGCGCTACACCGGTCGGCGCATCGACCTAGATTTCAAAGGGGCGGACATCCACAACATCTTGCGTCTGCTGGCCGACGTGGGGCAGATGAACATCGTTACTTCCGACGAGGTGAAAGGCGAGGTCACCATCAAGATGCGCGACGTGCCTTGGGACCAGGCCTTGGACGTCGTGCTGCGGGCCAAGGGGTTGGGATCAGTTCGCGAGGGCAACCTGGTTCGCGTGGCGCCTCTCTCGGTGCTGGAGAAGGAACTGGAACAAGAGATCGCTCGCCAGAAGCAGATAACCGAAGTCTTGCCCACGGAAACCCGACTCATCGGCGTCTCCTACGCGCACGCCTCCTCTTTGCAGGACAAGGCTCGTGATCTGCTTTCGTCGCGAGGCAAGATATCGGTCGACGATCGCACCAACAACCTGATCGTGTCCGATGTGGCGCGCAACCTGCAACTCATCGAGGACTTGGTCCGCAACTTGGATACCCAGACCTCGCAAGTGGTCATCGAGGCCCGCATCGTAGAGATGAATTCGGAATATTCCCGCCAGATCGGCATCCAGTGGGGTGGAAACACCTTCATGGATGTGGCGCACGGCAATCCCACCGGGCTGGTTTTTCCCTACAACATTGGCATTGGTGGCGGGGCAGACGACAGCAGTTCACCATTGTCCGGTTTGGTCCCGGGAGTTCGAACCGGTACGCCCGGGGGGGCAAGCCCGAATTTCTTGGTCAACATGCCTGCGTCGGCCGGCCTCAACACCGGAAGTGCCATCGGCCTCACCCTGGGGTCAGTGGCAGGGGCCTTCAACTTGAATCTACGCCTTTCGGCCATGGAGTCCACCGGCACGATCCGAATCGTGTCCTCGCCGCGGATCACCACGATGGACAACATCGATGCCACCATCGAACAGGGTGTGTCGATCCCAGTGTCGGTGGTGAGCGCGATGGGCGCCCAGACCCAGTTCGTGGATGCCAAGCTGCACCTGGGGGTCAAGCCGCATGTCACCAACGAGGGCACCGTTCTGCTCACCGTCAATGTGACCAATAATCAGCCGGACTTCGCCAACGTCGGAGCCAACGGCAACCCCAGCATCCAGAAGAAGGAAGCCAGGACGACCATGCTGGTGCGCGATGGTGACACCGCGGTCATCGGCGGAATCTATACGCGCAACTCAGGTCTCAGCCATGCCAAGGTTCCTTTCTTCTCTGACATCCCGATCCTGGGCTGGTTCTTCCGCAACCGCAAAGAGAACGACAGCCGTACTGAAATGCTGATCTTCCTCACGCCACGCATTGTGAACCGGGCTCGCGCGCTTGGGCAGTAGCAGCGCAAAGAAACCAAGATTTCATTGGAACGACATGGAGAGAGCCATGACAGCAAGCAACGGCAGAACCATTGGTAAGGTGGTCGCCCTAGTCATTCCCGTGGGCGTGTTCCTCTCCCTTGCCGCATGCACGGTTGACGACGGTCCGACGGGACTGCTGATCCAACAGGATCAGTGGCTCGAGGAGGGAACCGGTGCCGCGACGTGCTCGGTTCCGGCGACAGCCACGAGTGAGCGGAGGCTCGAAGGAGTCCTGGACGTTGCGCTTCCGTGGACCACCCACTACTTGTTTTACCCCCTGGTGGTGAATCAGTTGGATTCTTTCTCCGGGCTGGAGGGCACCTCCTCGGCAGGGAGCGTTGAAGAGAAGAACAACATCCGTATGGGATCGTTTCACGTCAAGTTGGACGTGACTTTCATTGCGGGCACCAGCTTCACGTGGGATTCTGGGTGCTCGGGCGAGTTCGACGTTCCGGCAGACACGTGGCTACTTGCACCCGGCAGTGTCATCTCGGAGATCGTGGAAATCATCAGGCCCTGCAACACCGCCCCGCTCTTCCGGTACCTCCAAGGCCAGTACGTCCCGGGCCTGGCGTACCCTGAGGTCAAGGTCGCAACCAGCATTCGCGCCAAAGGCCGCCTGGGCAGCTCGGAGATCGAGAGTCCGCCCTTCGATTTCCCAGTGCAGGTTTGCTACGGCTGCCTACAAGCTGGGTATTCCGACTCGACGGCAGCGCAGTTTAGCTTCCCGGCAGTGCCCAAGTGCTCGGATCTCACGACCAACCCGTACGTGGGTGATCCGTGCAATCCGGCCCAGGACCAGCTTGTGCTTTGTTGTGCGACTCGCTGGGACGACCAGGGCAACGCCTTGGCGGTAGAATGTCCCGCAGTCCCGGCCGGCACGGCGCATTGACCGAGCCATCCCGCCGGCCGCTATTGACACGCCCGGCTCGCGGTGGCTAGAACCCAGCCGCAAGTCATGTTCCGCGACACCCTTCAGAAGATGGTGGACCGCCTCGACGGGGGTGTGGCGGGGATATTGATGGGATTTGACGGCATCGCGGTCGATCACTACAGCCGGGAAGCGCAGGACGAGATCGACATCCAGACCGTGGGCATGGAACTGGCCCACGCGATCACCCAGATGCGCAAGGCGGTCGAGCGGCTCGATTTGGGCCAGACGGCCGAAATCACGGTACGGACCGACAGGTTGGTCGTTCTCGTGTACGTGCTGAGCAGTGAGTACTTCGTCGCCTGTGCAGTGCGCCCCAACACGAGTTTCGGCAAAGCGCGCTATGTGATGCGCCTGGCGGCTCCCCAAATCCGGGCTGAGTTGTGAGCGCCGAGCGGACATCCTTGCCGGTCGTCGTGGTTCTGCACGGCCCGAACCTGAATCTGCTTGGTTCACGCGAGCCCGACATCTACGGCCACACCACGCTGCAAGAAATCGACGAAGATCTGCTGCTGCGGGGTCGTGAGCTGGGGCTGCTGGTGCAGACTTTCCAGTCGAACCAAGAAGGTGCCCTCATCGATCGGGTGCAGCAGGCGCGCGGGCAGGCCGAGGGTCTCATCATCAACGCCGGCGGGCTCACCCACACCAGTGTCTCGTTGCGGGATGCCATCGCGGCTGTCGCTCTGCCCACCGTGGAGGTCCACCTGTCGAACCTTGCCGCCCGCGAGGAGTTCCGCCACCGTTCCCTACTGGCCCCGGTTTGTCTTGGCCAGATCGCCGGGCTGGGACCTGTGGGCTACCGTCTTGCGCTCGAGGCACTCGCGCATCTTTTCCACCCCGGCCCGCTTGCGCGACCGGCGCTTTCCCATGATGCTAAACCATCGCCCGCAAAGCCCAGCGCTGCGGTCGCTTCGCTGAAGAAAGGAGCCCCCACCCGATGAGCAAAGCCAAGGCCCCAGTCCGGAAGGACGAGAAGAAATCCTCGTCTTGCTGTTGCGAGGAGCCGCTGTGCGCTCTCGGGCCCGAGGAACTCGCCACCGTGCGAGAACTAGCCGAGATCGCAACCGAATTTGATCTGGCGGAACTGGAGGTGGACCCCTGCGGTGGAATACGCATTGTCCGCCGCCAAGCGGGCGGCGGTGCGGGCACGGCCGCAGCACCTGCCGCGCCCCCGTTGCCCCCGCCCGTGCCCAGCCCGGCGGTCGAAAAGACGGAAAAGCCTATCGAGAGCGGCGTGCTCCTCACCTCGCCGTTCGTGGGCACTTTCTACCGTGCCCCGGCGCCCGAGGCGCCACCGTTCGTGGAAGTTGGCCAAAACGTGCGCAAGGGCCAGGTCGTGTGCATCGTTGAAGCCATGAAGCTGATGAACGAGATCGAATCCGAGTTCGACGGCAAGATCCTGGAGATCTTGGTGAAGAACGCGGAGCGCGTCGAGTATGGGCAGTCCCTGTTCCGCATCGAAAAGGCCTAGAACGATCTCACCACGGAAGCCACAGATCTCAAGTCCGGCTCTGTGTTCTCTGTGCCTCCTGTGGTGAATCCGAAAGCACGACCACCGTGTTCAAGAAAGTACTGATAGCCAACCGTGGCGAAATCGCCCTGCGCGTGATTCGCGCCTGCCGCGACATGGGAATCCGATCGGTCGCGGTCCATTCCACCGCTGACGCGGACGCGCTCCACGTCCGCTTCGCGGATGAGAAGGTGTGCATCGGCCCGCCTCCCGCGCGCCAGAGCTACAACAACGTTCCCGCTTTGATCAGTGCGGCCGAGGTGACCGGCGCCGACGCCATCCACCCAGGCTACGGGTTCCTGGCCGAAAATGCCGAGTTCGCCGAAGTCGTACAGAAGTGCGGCTTTCATTGGATTGGGCCCCAGCCCGAGCTGATGCGCCTCATGGGCGACAAGGTGTCCGCGCGCAAGGCGATGGAGGCGGCAGGCGTTCCGGTGGTTCCGGGCACGCCCATCATCGAAACCGAGCGGCAGGCAGAAGAGGCGGTGGAGCGCATCGGGTTGCCCGTCATCATCAAAGCGACGGGTGGCGGTGGCGGTCGGGGCATGAAGATCGTCGAAGACAAGTCGCGGCTTATGACCCAGTTGGCCTCCGCCCGGGCCGAGGCCCAGGCCGGTTTCAACAACCCCGCCGTCTACCTGGAGCGCTACATCGGGCGGCCCCGCCATATCGAGGTGCAGGTCCTGGGCGACGGCTCCACGGCAATTGCCATGGGCGAGCGCGAGTGTTCCATCCAACGCCGACACCAGAAGCTGATCGAGGAAGCACCCTCGGTGGCTCTCGATGATGCCCGACGGGTCGACCTGCTGCGCACCGCACGCAAGGCCACCGCGGCCATCGGCTACCGCACGGTTGGCACCCTGGAGTTTCTGCTCGACGAGGGCAGGCACTCCTACTTCATCGAGATGAACACGCGCATCCAGGTAGAGCATACAGTCACTGAGGCAGTCTTTGGCGTGGACTTGGTGAGGGAGCAGATGAGGCTTGCCGCGGGGGATCCGCTGCGCCTCCACCCGGACATGCGGCCGCGCGGTCACGCAATCGAGGTTCGCATCAACGCAGAGGATCCTGTCACCTTCGCTCCCTCGCCCGGGCTCATCACGGCGCTCAACCTCCCCGGTGGACCAGGCGTGCGCGTCGATACGCACATCTACGCCCACTATCGCGTTCCTCCTTACTACGACTCGCTGCTGGCGAAGTTGATCGTGCATGGGGAGAACCGTCATGTGGCCCTGGCGAGGCTGCGCCGGGCTTTGGGCGAGGTGGTGGTGGAGGGCATCAAGACCAACGTCGAGCTTCACAGGCGTGTCATCGACCATCCGGACTTCATCGCCGGTCACTTCGATACCCACTTCCTCGAACGTCTTTGAGACCGCCACCGCCACCGTCACTGCCACTGTCACCCTCACCTCACTGCCACCGTCACCGTCTCCGCACCTGCCACCTACACCGCACCTGGCTAAGGCGAGTTCGCCGATTGACTCGCCGCTCAAGTGGTATGCCAGGTTTCACATTGCTCGCTAATTTCAGTCCACGCCTTTACAGGTTTACCGTATGCGGTAACACTTTAGGGCTGGACCGTGCCAGGTGGTAACCAAGAAAGACAAGCACCTCGCAGTAGCGCAGAAGTACCTAGAGCGGGGAAGCCTTGAAAAGGCCCTGACGGAGTTCCAGAACGCCGTCAAGGAAGATGCGAAGGACACCCGCACTTGGCTGCGCATGGCAGAGGTGCATGTTCGCCTGGGACAGAATGACAAGGCCACCGAGGTCTATCAGAAGACGGTGGACCTCTATGTCGAGCAGGGATTTTTCCAGCGCGCGGTAGCCGTCTACAAGAACATCATCAAGCTTTCTCCCGAGGTGGTGGAAGCCCGCAGCAAGCTGGCGGATGTCTACCGCCAACTCGGGCTGTTCTCGGACGCCATCCAGCAACTGGAGCAAGCCGTCTTGCTACACCAGAAGGCTGGCCGGCTTTCCGAGGCACTGACTGCGATGAAGCAGATCCTCGATCTCAATCCGGACCAGCCAGCCGCGCGCATCCGTTATGCCGAACTGGCTGTGCAAGTGGGAGAGACCGACGCGGCGGTGGCCGAGTTCCGCGAGGCGGCCAATCTGCTCAAGGCGCAAGGGCGAACCGATGAGTTCACCCGTGTGGCAGAGCGAATCCTATACTACCAACCTGACGATTTCGTTCTCGCCAAGGAGATCGCCTCTAGCTATCTGGAGCGCAACAACGCCCGCGCCGCTCTGGCCCGGCTCAAACCCTGTTTCGACGCCAACCAGAACGATCCGGAGATCCTCGACCTTCTGGCCCGTTGTTTCGAGCAACTGGGTCAGCCGCACAAGAGTCTGCCGGCGCTTAAGGAACTCTGCCGCATCTACGCGAACACCGGGCGCATGGCGGAGCGCAATCAGACCATCCAGCGGGCGCTTGCCCTGGACCCGAATGATCCCGACATCTGCGCGATGCTGGGGCGTGCACCACCCGAAAACGTTCGCACGCCAGCCGCAGTCATCCCTTTGCGCAGGGCCACGCCCAGTCCGTCCGCAGACGTCACCCCGGCTCCTGCGACGTCTGGGCGAGCCACAGCTATCACCTTCAGCGAGATGGAGGTTCCGGTCGCACTGCAGAACAAGTACAAGATGCCGTCTCCTGATGAGGTCACCAGTGCGGCGGATCGAGTGGCCATCGCCTCGGGCCTGGTGGAGAAACCCGAAGACGAGGCCGAGATCAAGCGCATCCTGGCCGAAGCAGATGTGTTCGTAAGGTACGGGCTAGTGGAGCGTGCCGCCGAGCATCTGCGGCGGGTGTTCGAGCGGGTACCCACGCATATCGGGGCGCACGAGCGCCTGGCCGCGGTGCTGGTCCAGCTCGGCCGCAAGGCCGAGGCGGCTGCGGAACTGGAGGTCCTCGCCCAGCAGCTCTTCCCGTCGAGCCATGGCGAGGCAGCCATCTATGCGCGCCGAGCGCTGGAAATGAACCCGAGCTCCCGGCGGGCACAGGAGGTGCTGGCCGCAATGGATCGTGCGCCAGCAGGGGCTGCTCAGTCTACGCCAGTGGCAGCTAGCTCAGATGCCCCTTCCCGGCATCGGGCAACGCCCGAGCCCGAGGCGATTGGCAGCGGCGAGATCGAGCTCCTGGGCGACGGCGGGGCCGCGGAGGACGGGCCGGCGGACAGGACCGGCGCAGTGGCAGCACTGGCCGAGGCGTTCGGCAGCGGTGAGGTCGACCGGGAGGGACAGTCCGGGGGCTTTGACCAGGGTAACACGCCCGCCACGCCGGCCTCCCGACAACGGCCAGCCGAGGAGGTCACGAAGCAAGCGCCGCAGCCGAGCAACCCCGACAAGGAGTGGGTGGCTTCCGATGCGGTGTTGGGCGACTTGGAGCAAGTAGACTTCTTCATCGAACAGGAACTGGCCGAAGAGGCGCAGGCGTTGCTCGATGACCTGGAGAACCGCCATCCTGGGCACGCCCTGGTAGCGGACCGGCGCGAAAAACTGACCATCCTCAAGAGGGGCGAGCTTCCCAAGAAGGAACCGACGCCGGCGCCGACTGCTCCGGTGGCCGTGGAGCCGACCCCCATACCGCAGGCGGCCAAGGGAACCGCTGGTGCGCAGGACCTCGACACCCAGGCAGACCTGGGGCTTATGAACAAGACCATGGAGCGCCATGATCTCGCGATCCAGCACTTCAGGGCGCTGCTGGGCGACCCCAAGCGCGAAGTCTTTGCCCTCACCATGATCGGCGAAAGCCACGAAGCCATGGGCAACCACGCAGAGGCCATTCGTTGCTTCCAGGACGCGCTCAAGAGTCCGCGCGCCACCGAGGCTGAGGCTACGCAGCTCTACTTCCTACTCGGCAATGTTTTCTACAACACGGGCGATCGCGACGAGGCTCTCTACTACCTTGAACGAGTCTCCAAGCGAGATCCGGCCTTTCGTGATGTACAGCGCCGACTGACTGCGCTAAAGTCGCGCGGCAGCCCTCACTAGTACGGCCTCTCGTCGGTTGGCAGCTGGTTCAACGGCCGAGCTGACGGCGGCGGCGAGGGAGCGCGCGAAGCGCGCGGGGTGGGTAGGGTGGGTGGCGCGTCCCGAAGTCCCCGAAGGGGGAGCCGGCGGCCGGTGGCCGGTGGCCGGAGCCGGTTCCGACGGCCGAAACCAGATCCGGTTGCCGGTTCCGGTCCCGTCCGGCACTGAACCAGTCACGAACTTCCAAGAAATCGGTACTAGCAATCCTGTGTTGATGAATGTGTGTGCACGCCCCTTGGTTTCCTACACGGGTGATGCTAGCGTCGGTTCTCTGCTAGTAGCGTCATCTTTTCCAGTGGTAGCTTGACCGACGCCGTCGCCTGATCCTCCGGAGGGCCAGAAATGCCCAGCGAGCGCGAGTACGAACAGGTCTTGCAAAAAGAGCCAGCCAACGGCGATGCCTTCGTGGCTCTGCGCAAGGCATATCGCGAGTCGGGTCGTTTCGACAGACTGGTCACGTTGTACGAAACCCGTGCCCAGGCCATCGACGACCAAGCCAAAGCGGCTGAGCTCTTCTACTTGGCGGCTGAGGTGCGCTTGGACCATCTCAGCGACACCGCGGGAGCCGAGGCGGATCTGGCGCATGCTGTCAGCCGCGATGCCAGCCATCGCAAGGCAGCCAAGCGTCTGAAAGACGTGTACCGCGAACAGGGCCGCACCGACGAGTACCTGACCACCCTGGAGATGGAGGCGGTGGCGGTGGTGCGCGCCAAGGATTCGGCGCGCATTGAGGAGTTGAAAGCTGAGGCCGAGCAGGCCGCAGGTCAGGAGATTCAACGAATTGCGCGGGCGGTCGCTACCCCCGCCCTGCGTGGCAGCATTTCGGCCGAGAACCTAAAGACCGTCGAGCAGGCACGAAAGATCTTTGCCGCCATCGGGGAGTATCAGACCGCGTGCCGCCTGTATGAACTGGAGCTGGCTGCCACCACCGATCCAAAACGGCGTGCCAATCTCATGTTTCGTCTGGGACGCATGCTGGCCGAGAAGGTCGGCGACCTACAGCAAGCGGCCCAGAGGCTGAGCGATGTGGTGCGGCTCTACCCGCGCGACGACAAGGCATTGGACGCCTTGGCCTCAGTCTTTGCCAACCCCCAGTGGACAGGCGCGGATGGCCCGGAGCGGGCCGCGGGTTTGTACAGCCAGATCGCGCGGCGCCGGCACGAGGCGGGTGACATCGACAACGCGGTGGCAGCTCTGCGCAAGGCGCTCGGCGCAGTGCCTGGCTATGCCGACGCGTCGGCACTCATGGAGCGCGTGCTGACCAACGCGGGCCGCTTGGCTGACCTGGACCGCTTCTTGCGCGAGCGTGTGGCGACGGCGCGCACCGACCAGGAGAAGATCGAGGTGCTGTTCAAGCGGGCGCAGCTAGCCCGCACCTCGCTCAACGACATGACCGAGGCGACGCGCATCTACCAGGAAATCGTGGCTCTCGAGCCACCGGGTGGGACCGCGTCGCAAGAGCTGGCCACGCTCTATCTGGGTCGCCAGGATTACGGCAAGCTGGCCGAGCTGCGCGAGCGGCAGCTCGAGAAGGCGACGGACCCCGAGTTTCGTCTCAACCTGCAGCGCGAGCTAGCGTCGCTCTATCGCGACCGTCTGGGTGACCGCGAGCAGGCCGCGGTGTACTTGCACGCCATCCTGCAGGCCAGGCCCAGCGACCCTGAAGCGCTCCACGCCTATGCCGAGCATTTTCGCCAGCGCGGTGCCTGGCGCGAGTTGGCCGACGTGCTGGAATTCGCGCTCAACCACGAGCGCTCGACCGGTGCCACGGTTTCTGATCTCTTGCCTCGCTGGGAAGAGGTGGCGGTCATCGCCGAGACCAAGCTGGGCGACGTTGATCGCGCGCTGGCGGTGTGGCGGCAGATGGCTGAACTGGACCCCAGCTACCAGCGAGCGCGCGAGGCTTGCAAGCGGATCTTGCAGAAAGCCGGTCGCTGGGAGGAGATGGCGAAGGTGCTGGTCGAGGAAGCGGCCGCCAGCGATCCCGGTGCCCGCGCGGAGATCTTGCGCCGCTTGGCCCGGCTGTACCTTGACAAGCTCGACGCGCCCGATCGCGCAGCGACAGCCTACCGCGAAATCCTCGCGCTCGATCCCAAGGACGTGGTCGCGTTCCGCGCGGTCGTGGATGCCTACGAGCGGTCTGAACAGTGGGCCGAGCTCGCCACCCTCCTGCGCAGCCAGGTCGACCTGGCCAGCGTGGACGCAGAAAGAATCAATTTGCTGCGGCGGCTGCTCGGCCTCTACGCGGAGCGGTTGGCTGATCTGCCGTCCGCCTCGTGGGCCGCGGCGCAGATTCTCAGGCTCTTGCCCGGAGACCGGGACGCACTCCAGCGCCTGGAAGGCATCTTCGAGCGGATGGATGACAAGCCCAAGCTGGTCAAGTTGCTCGAGTACCACCTCCGCTACGCCGCGGCTGGGGAGGAGAAGCTGGGCCTGGTCCGGCGCATTGCTGATGTCTTGCAGAACCAGCTCGACGACTTCGTCCGAGCCGTCCCGTACTGGGAGAATGTGCTGAAGCACGTTCCCGGGGACCAGCAGGCCCTGCAGGCGCTGCTTGCCGGCTACGAAAAGGGGGGGCGGCTCGAGGAACTGGGGCGCACGCTGGACATGCAGATCACCGCGCTGGCCACCGACCCGTCGGCCCAGGCGGAGTTGCTGCGGCGGCTGGCTCGCCTTGCCAGCGAAGGACTCAAGCAGGTTCCGCGCGCCAAACAAGCGTGGCAGGACCTGCTCAAGATCCTGCCCACTGATCGCGAGGGCTTGGAGGCGCTCTCAGCCATCGCGTTGGATGATTCTGACTGGAGCGCATTGGCTGACCTGTTGGCGCGGCGTATTGCCCTCCTTACCAATCCCGCCGAGGCGGTTCCCCTCGCGCTCCAGCGCGCCAACCTGCTGGTCGAGAAGCTGGACGATTCAGCCGAGGCGATCCGGGCGCTGGAACACATCATCAGCGATCTCGATCCCACCAGCGTGGAGGCACACCAGGCCTTGCGCCGGGTGGCCGAGGCGCGCAACGACTGGCCGCGCGTGGCGAGCGTGGCGGAACGGCAGCTCAGCTTCGCCACCGATCCCAGAGAACGAGTCGCGCGGGCGCTGGAAATCGGATGCCTGTACCGCGACCGCCTGCAGGATGCCAAGAAGGCCATCGGCGCCTTTGAACGCGTGGTCGAGATCGAGCCCGAGCAGTCGGATGCCCTGGCTGCCCTAGCGCCGCTCTACGCCGAGACCAAGGATGGCGAGGCGTTCATTGCCACCGCGGAAAAGGTCCTGCGCCAGACCGAGGACGCCACGGTACGGCGCCGGCTGCTCTTCGAGATGGCTGGGGCGGCTGAGACCATGCTCAGTGAGCCGCGCCGGGCTTTCGAGCTTTTCCGGCGCGCCTACGTGGATAGGCCGGACGAGGAGGCCCTGGCTCGCTTGGAAGCGACCGCGGAGGCCCACGGGCTATGGGAGGACCTCATCAAGGTCTACGCGGGCGAGGGTGCTCGCTCGGCTGATCCGCTCGCGCAGGTGCAGGTGGCCATGAAGGTGGCGGGTTTGTGCGAGAGCCGGCTGCAGCAACCGGCGCGCGCTTTCACCGTGCTGCGCGAGGCGCTGGCCCACGATCCGGCGGCAGAGATCCTGCTTCCCGAACTGGAACGGCTGGCGCGGACAACCAAGGACTGGCAAGGGCTGCTCGACGTCTACGCGCAAGTGGCACGCGGCCGTCCTGCGCCCGAGGAGCGCTTCTCCCTTTTCTGCCTGCGCGCAGGCGTGCGCGAGACCGAGATGGGCGATCCCTCGGGTGCGCTTGACGAGTTCTTGCGCGCGTTCGCCATCGCTCCGGCCAACGAGTCCGCTCGGCCAGAAATCTTGCGTCTGGCCGAGAAGACCGGGCGCTGGGAGGATGCACTGGCGGTCGAGGGGCAAGCCTTCGCGCGGGCCGCCACGACGGCGGAGAAGGTGAGCGTGGTACGGCGGGCAGCGGTCTTGGTGGAAGACAAGGTCAAGGATCGGGTGCGCGCCTTTCGCGCCTACCTGAATGCGTTCCGGCTGGCGCCCGAGGACGAGGAGATTGCGGCCAACCTGTGGCGGCTGGCCTTCATGATCGGCCACTACGAGGAAGCGGCATCGCTGTCGGCACCGGCCCCCACGCCGGCAGAACCTCAGGAAACCACCTCCGAGACTGAGGTCGCTGAGGTTGACTTGGTAACGCCCACGCCCGTGGTGGTAGTTGGGGCGGCTGCCCCCATGCTGGAATTCGACGAGGTGACGGGCGAGATCGATATTGGCGAGCTGGATATCGTTGACCAGGCGGAGCTGCCTGAGCCGCCCGCGGCGGCTGGCGCGCCGGCCGCGGCCGGGTTCGAGACGCCCTGGCAGGAATGGGTGCAGGCCTATGAGTTGTTGCCCGCCGATCCGATGACCCGACATCACTACTTGAAAAAGCAAGCTGAGATTTGGGAGCGGGGCGCCCACAACAATGACTTGGCGTTGGCGACGCTGGAGCGGGCTTTTGTCCTGCAAACCTCGGACGAGTCGGTGCGCAGCGAGATGGAGCGCTTGGCACGCGAGGGGGATGGCTGGGATCACGTCTGCGAGATCTACCTGCGCGCGGCCGAGCGGGGGGCTCGCCCCGAGGCGATTGCGCTGCACCTGCGAGTGGGGCAGATCCGCGAAGAGCTGGGACAGGTCGCCTTGGCCGAAGAGCGCTACCGCACCGTCATCGTGCTGGAGACCGACAACCCCATTGCGCTCGATCGGCTTGAGCAGATACACCGAACTCGAGAGGCCTGGGCGGAGCTGGCCCAGGTGCTGGAACGTCGTATCACGGTGCCAGGTGGACGCCTGGAAGGCGCCGAGGCGCGTAGCCGCGCCTTCGAACTGGCCGAGCTCTACGAGAAACGACTGGAACGGCCCTACGAAGCGGTGGACACACTCGAACGCTACGTGGCGAGCACCGAGGAAGAGGAGCGCGGATTGGCGGCGGGCGACCCACGCAGCCCGGCGCTGGCTATGGAGGCGCGCGCCGGATACGCGTCGCTGGCGCGCCTCTATGGTCGGGTGGGCATGGCGCAAAAGGCGGCGGCAGCTCTGCAGCGTGAGTTGGAATTGACCGGCGAGGGAGAAGACGCGCGCGAGGCGCGCCGACGCTTGGCCGAGATCTACGAACATGAGCTGTCGCTGCCCGCGCGGGCGGTTGACATGTATGAAGACATCCTGCGACGAGCGCCCCGCGATGCCGAGGCGCTGGCCGCGCTGGACCGTTTGCAGCAGGCCTTGGGTCGCTTCGAAGCGCTGGTCGAGGTGCTGCGCCGACGCGCGGAGATCTCGGAGGGTACGGAGAAGAACGAGCTGGTGTGGAGGCGCGCGCGCATCCTGGAAGAAAAGTTGGGCAATCCCGAGGCTGCGGCGGCTTGCCTGCGCAGCCTGGGCGCCGACGCGCTTTCCGACGAGCGGACCGCGTCCGCGCTCCTGCGCAACCTGCGCAGTGCTGGCCTGGCGCATGAGGCCCTGCGCATCCTCGAGCAGCGCATCGAGGTGCTGAGCAAGGCCGGCAACGATCCCAAGTTGATTGCCGCCCTGAACCTCGAGATGGCTCAGCTCAAGTCCGACGACCTCTCTGACCCCAAGGGAGCCCAGCAGGCCATCGAGGCGGCGCTGGCGCTGCAGCCAGAGGATCCGGCGGTGCTCGCCGCGCTGGCGCGCTTCCACCTCAAGCGCAACGATTTCCAGGCCTACGCGGCTGCGCTCTTGCGCCGAGCCGATGCCCTGGCGGGCCAGCCCGAACAGGCCGCGGCCCTGCTGGAAGCGGGTGCCGTGTTCCGCGATCAGATCGGCCAGGCGGCCGAGGCACGGGCCTGCTTCGAAAAGGCGGTCAAGCTCCATCCTTCGAATCCCGACGTGCTAGCGGCGCTGGCAGCCATGATGGCTGGCGAGGGCCGCATCGACGAGGCCAAGGAACTGTACGAGCGCCAGCTCAGCCTGTGCGACTCGCCTTCAGCCAAAGCCGCGGTGCTGACCAACCTGGCCCGCGCGTTGTGTGAGAAACCGGACGGTCTCACCGAGGCCGAACGTCGGCTCGACGAGGCCCTGGACCTCGACCCCAATCATCTGCCCGCCGTGGTCACCATGGCGGACATCCTGTACCGCGAAGAGCAGTGGGATCGGGCCGAGCGCAGGTTGAACGAGGCGCTCCGGCGCATGCGCGGCCAGCCCGAGCAGACGGCCAAGCTCTATCACCGGCTGGGTGAGGTCTACGAAAAGCTGGGGCGCCTTGACGAAGGCTACCGGCAACTGGTGGAGGCGGATAAGGCTCTGCCCGGACAGCTCATGCTGCGCATCGCGCTGGGCGAGAACCGCTTTCAGGCGCGACGCTGGCGGGACGCGGCCACCCATTTCGAGGGGATCGCGGATCACGCAGCAGCGCCCAACTACCCTGAGGAAGTGGCGCTGGCCCTGGCCCACGGCGCGATGGCTGAGTTGCGACAGAAACGACCCGAACGCGCGGCGGCCCTGCACGCGGCGGCGTTGCGCCTGTCTCCCAGCCATCCGCAGACCCTGCGCGCGCTGGCTGATCTGGCGATTGAACGCGGAGACAAGCTGGAAGCGGCGCGATCGCTACGCCAAGTGGCCGAGTCCTGTGGCGATCCGGTGGAGCAGTGCAGGCTGTACGAGCAGATCGGCGATCTACACCTGTCCCTGGGCAACATCGGGGCAGCCCGCGAAGCTTACGAAGAGGCGGTGGCCCGGATTGAGGCCGACAGCCCCGAGCAGGTGCCCCTGCTGGAGAAGACGATGGCCACCCAGCGGACCGAGGGCGCCTTGCGTGCTGCCATCGAAACCGCGCGCCGGGTAGCGGACATCGTGGTCGAGCCCAAGGAGCGGGCTGCGCGCCGACGCGAGATCGCCGGGTTCGAGATGGAACAAGGCAACTTCGACCGGGCGGCGGACTTGCTTGAGCAGGTGATCGCAGACGATCCCACGGACGAGACCGCCCTGTGGAGCCTGTGTGAGTCGTATGAGCGAGCCGGCCGCGGGGCTGACGTGGGCGAAACCCTGCGACGAGTTCTGCCCCAAATGGCCGAGCCCGCGGCGGACGCGGAGCTGGCGCACCGGCGCGCGGAACTATGGGCGAGGCTGGGTGCTCTGCTCGCACCAACCGATCCGGCAGCCGCGGTGGGGGCCTTGCAGGCGGCGATCACGGCCGATCCCAATCGCGTGGAGGCACGCTTGGCTCTGGCCGAAATCTATGGTGCGCGTCCCGAGCACCGCGAGATGGCCATCGAGAACCACAAGGCTATCCTGGTCTTCGATCCGATCCGACAGGAATCCTTGCACGCCCTGGCGGCGGAACACATTCGTCTGGGGCACATCGATCGGGCGCGCTGTCTGCTAGAGGTCTTGGACCTGCTGCGCTTGGCGACCGACGAGGATAAGGATTTCTTGGCGCAGAACCCGGCGCCTGAACGCAAGCCCGACGATCCCTATGCTGGCACCCTGGAGGACGGAGGGCGCGGCCAGTATCTGGATCCGCTGCGCGACTTGCATTTCATGGCCGAGGTGCTGGCGGCAGTGTGGGAAGGGGCGTCCGGACTTTCGCAGGCCAACCTGGATAGCTTCGGCGTGACGGCCAAGGACAAGGTGTCGACGGTGGCGGACTTGGCCATAGCCCAGATCTGGGCGCAAGCCGGCAAAGCCCTGGGCAACCGGCGCACCAGCCTCTACCTACGGCCGGACGCGGATTTCGATGGCGTCAGTCTGGTGGGCGTGGCGCCGCCGGCAATCGTGGTCGGGTCGCGCCTGGCCGGGGAAGCCGTAGTCGGCGAGCTGCGTTTCCGCATCGGCCGCGCCCTCGAGCTCAGCCGCCCTGAGTACCTGTTGGCCGCGACGTTGCCGGCACCGGAGTTCGACACCCTGTTCATGGGTGTGCTCAAGGCATTCCACCCGAAGCATGCACGTTTCCGTGCCGGTAGCGAGGACGCCGCGGCGGAGCAGGCAGCCAAGTTGAAGAAGGCGCTGCCCTACAAGATCGCGAAGCGAGTGGGTGAGCTCTTTCAAGAGCACGCCGAGGTCGCCCTCGATCCGACGCGTTGGCGGGAAGGGGCGCGCGAAGCAGGCAATCGCGCCGGGTTGCTCATGTGCGGCGTCGCTAACATGGCGGTGCGCATGGTTGGGCGCGAGTCGATTCCCGGAGCCGCAGACGTGCCAGATCCAGAGACCCTATACGACCATGCCGGACGGCCCGGCCCCTTGCGCGAACTGCTTCGCTTCGCCGTGAGCGATGCGTATCTGGATGCGCGCGACCTGCTCGGCCTGGGGCGTCCGGCGAAGTAGCCGCGTGGGCATTGCACGCGTGGGCATTGCATTGACACTGACCTTGAGCCCTACTATAAGCGGCCACTCTGGCCTCCCCGCGAGGATGGCGGAACTTGGTAGACGCACTAGCTTGAGGTGCTAGCGGTTAACAGCCATGGGGGTTCAAGTCCCCCTCCTCGCACAACAGAACCCCTTGGAAACAAGGGAGTTTTTGTTGCCCGTCTGCGTCTTCCCTAGGCTGCCTTGGGAACGTGTCCA
>Ga0182017_10000815_pt1 | contig 24595 bp, 16 predicted proteins | sample 712E3DmetaG_FD_120492 | JGI IMG/M metagenome (GOLD analysis project Ga0182017, IMG submission 120492) | Permafrost microbial communities from Stordalen Mire, Sweden - 712E3D metaG | ecosystem: Environmental > Terrestrial > Soil > Wetlands > Permafrost | place: Sweden: Stordalen | collected... | reverse complement strand
GGCGCTTGCTACTTGATTGGCGTGGCGTCTTTGTTGTGGGCGAAATACTCTTCCGTCAGCCGCTTCATAAGTACGGGCCGGCGGTCGTACAGGCGCTTGAGCTTGCGCTGTCCACAGCGTGCCAGGGCGTAGTGGGTCAACATGGGAAGCGCGATGGTGGAGTCGGTGTAGCAGACCACGGCGTCGGGAAGCTGGTTGGGATCGATCTTGCCCCAGCTGACCGCTTCCGACGGGGTGGCGCCAGACAGTCCGCCGGTGTCGGGTCGCGCGTCGGTGAACTGCAGGAAGTAGTCGTGCCCCATCTCCTTGATGCGCAACACTTCCTGAATTTGAGGCTCGGTCTGCAGAGTGAAGTTCTTGGGCGAGCCGCCTCCGACCAGAAGCACCCCCGTCTTCTGTTTGCGCAGCTTCGCATCGAGCACGATGGCGGTGGTCTCATTCACATCGATGCTGGGGTTCACGCGCAGCTTGTTGCCGCGCAGCTCGACGCCCGCGACGTTCATGCCAATGGTGGAATCGCCAGGCGATGGGCAGAAGCAGGGAACGCCTGCGCGATATGCGGCGGCCAGCACGGACGCATCCTTGACCCCGCTTTGGCGCTCGAATTCAGCGCAATACTTGCCGATGAGGTGGTGCAGCTCGGCCGTGCCCATCTCCTTCTGGAATTCCTTCTGGATAAGGATCTGGCGTAGGATATCGTCGGTACGCATGAGCACGTCGTCGTAGTCCAGCAGGATGTCGTAGATGCGGACCACGCCGAAGCGCCGCAGCTCGGGATCGCGTACAAAGGGCGACCCCCGCCAGAGCGGCAGGTTCATCGCGTGGTGCATGTCGTGGTACAGGTTGGCGCCGGTGGCCACGATCCAGTCCACGAAGCCCGCCTTGATGAGAGGAATGATGGCGGCGCTGCCCAGACCCGCCGGGGTCAGCGCTCCCGCCAGGCTCATGCCTACGGTGACCCGGTCGTTGGCCAGCATCTTTTCGGCAAACAGGCGGCAACCCTCGCTCAAGCGGCCGGCGTTGTAGGCCAGAAAGGTGGCGTCAATGAGATCGGGCAGGCTTTCCTTGCCCGAGATGGGTTTGGGCAGGATGCGCTTGCCCCGGAGGTACATCTGCTTGCCCTTGGCGAACTTGTGCGGGTACTGGCTGACGAATTTCTTGGGCAGAACGATCTTGCTCATTGCCGATGCTTCCTTTCCCAGATCATTCTCCTGTGCGCAGGAGTGGGCGCACTTTGGACAAAAACCAGAGCCTTTGCAAGACCGGTGGTCAGTCCGCGAACACGATGCTGCGCACGCCGGAGTGCAAGGTTACTTCCTTCTCGTGCACCTGGCTCAGGGCAGGCACAAAGAGCCCGATCCTGTGCACGCCGGGGTCCACGCGCAGCTTGGTGAACGGACAGAGGACGCCGGTCTCCTTGCCGTCAACCACGATGGGCAGCTTGCCTTGCGTGCTGCACTCGGCGCGGAAACGGGCATCGCCGGTCAGCGGCGGCGCAACCGCCAGCAGTTCCTTGGATACCTGCGTGCCCTCGCTGGCCGTCACATCAACGATGGCCGAGGCGTGGCCAGCAAGAACCAGCACCACGTGCGCGGGGCCGGACTGGAGCCTGACCTGCAAAGGTGTTTGGCCGCGTTCTTTGCCATTGATCCACACGTTGGCGCCGACTGGCTGGCTGGTAACGGAAACGCTGACCAGTTGGCCAGCGCCGCCCGGGACTCCCCGGCCCAAAGTTGCTGGCGCCGCGCCTCCGGCGCCGATGATCTTCTTGTCTGGCGTCGTGGGCGCCGACGGCTTCTCGGCACCAGGCTTCTTCGCCACGGAAGGCGCGCCCTGAGCGGCCGGAATCGCGCGACGGGTGCCAGACTCTGGCGTCTTGGCTGCCGCTTCGTTGCCTGATGGCGGCGAGGCCTGGGGCTCGACGTCGTGTGGGACCACACGCTTGATTGGCGGCACAACCTGTGGCCCTGACAGGGCAGCCGGCCGCCCGTTCCCTGGGATCGCTCTCCACGGCTTGCCCCGCGACCCGACGAGGAAACCGGCCAGTCCACCCGCCACCACGCTGGCGCCCAGCACCGAGACCGCGATCGTCCAGACCAATCGCCGTTTCCCTGGTCTGGCTGTCGGTTCGTCAGGCGACCTTGCCCAGATGGGGACTGATGCTTGCAGCTGGGCAGGGCGCCTCGGCGCGAGGCCGCGCGCCAAGTCACCCGACGGTGGTTTAGGGGCTGGCGGCAAGGACCGAGGCACCTGCGGCGCAGCAGCCTCGGGCAGAGCGGCGATTTCGGAGTCGGGCGGGGGCTGACCGCTCTCATCCAGCGGCTGGCCGCCATCGTCCAAGTAGGCTTCGGCCTCAGGTGCGGATTGGGTGTCATCTTCCACGAAGGCCACGGCTTCGGCTACCGACGTCGACGGGTCGTCCACAAGAGGGACAGGCTCGGGCAACGGCTGGCCATCAACCCCACCCGTTCCATGTCCCAACCGGTCGTATGCCCCGGACGTGCCATCGGGGGGCCAGGGGGATGTCGGGCGGGCGCCGTCTGGGGAATCGACCAGCTCATCCTCGAGCAAGGCGTCGCCTCGAGGCTGCTCAACCTCGCTTTGGGCCTCAAGGTCAGCTGCCAGCGTCCCATCCAGGCTGACCCGCGAGCGCACACCAGGTCCAACTTCAAGCGGATAGGCCTTCGTCGGCGCAGGCCAGACTAGGGGCGTTTCATCAGTTTCATCAAGGGCAAAAGGCCGCGGACTCCGCAGGCGGCTGTCCAGGCCGCCCGGTGGCCCGAGCGACGGGGAGGGGACCAGCGGGTCGGACTCCGACGCCCTAGCCTGAACCTCGTCGAACGGCCCCTCGCCGGTTGATTGGCTGCCGAACGAGGAGCCAATTCCAGCCTGATCGCCGAGTGCGGCAAGGGCGCGTGTGCCCCAGGTCGCGGGCGGCGCATCGAATGCCGACACGCTCGGGAGTAGCAATTCGCCCGGATCCTGCATCACCGAGGGCTCCTCTTCGCGTCTGGACGAAACTTGCGGAGGCGTGGAGAAAGGACTCGCTGGTACCGGGCTTGACGGCGTCACCAGGGCAGGAGGCCCGGACGGCGTTTCAAGCGCCCATTCCCCGGCAGCCGCGCCGCTGTCTTGCGGGGGAGCGGCCACCCATGCCGGAGGCGTATTCAGGGCCGTTCCCGTCGGTCCGACGCCACGCATGGTCGACCCTCCCTCTTGGCTGGCCGAGCTCAGGGGGGGCGCAGGGAGAAGAACGCTGGCGGGCGAGGCTGCAGGAGCACTCGGAAGGGGCCGTGGCCCATGGCGCGTCCCTGCGATGCGGGCAGAAGTCGCAGGCGCAGACGACCGGCTTTTGGCCACAAGGTCATCAATCAAGGCCGGCTCGCCCACGGCGGTCAGTTCGCGCGAGGAAAGAAACTCGTCTGGAGGCGCAGGCGGCGAAACCGATCGGACCGCGGGCTGGCCGGCCGGTTTTGGTCTGGCCGACTCGCTGGTTTGAAAGGGCAGCGGTCCCTCTAGCCCATAGGCATCGTCGTGTTCCACCTCGGAGGGCGGTGGCGGGGCATCGTCGCCGCCTTCGGGCATGCCGGCCAAAGACACGATGGCCTCGGGCTCAACCTCCGGCGCATCCGTCGAGGAGCGCTGGATGAGCGAACGAAGATCGGCGACCAGCGCGGCCTCGGTGGCATCCGCGTAGACGCCTGCCAGGGACGAAACCACGTCAGCCGCCTCCGGTCGCGCGGCGGGACTCACCGATACCAAACGGCCGATGAGGAGTCCCAAGTCTTCGGGCAATAGGGAAAGTGCAACTTGCAGCTCAGAGGCGCGCCGGCCTTGGGGCGGCAGCTCGCCACTCGACAGCTCGCACAGCAAGACGCCGAGGCCGTACATGTCCCCGGCCCTGGTGCAGTCAGCGGCTGGCGCGGCTAGCTCGGGTGCGATGTAGGGCAGAAGGCGTCGAGGGCGCGGTTCGAAGGGGCGACGGACCGAAGCACGCAGGCCGAAGTCGAGCAGCCGAACGGCCCCGCGCGAAGTGATAAACACGTTGCCGGGACAGAGAGCGCCATGGATGACGGGCGGCTCTTGCGCGTGGGCAGCCTGCAGCCCGCACGCAATTTCGGCGCCGATATAGGCCACCAGGCGATACCAGTGTCGGGCCACCTCGCCCTTGCCTGTGGCCAGCACGCCCGACTCCCGAGCACACTGCAGGAACTGGCCCAGGTCCGCGCCATCCATGAACGGCGTGACAGCAAAGACCACCCCGTCGGCCGAGTCTGCCTCCACCACTCTGGCGATGTGGGAATCGGCAAGCGCCGCGCTACGCCTGGCGGCCTGCAAGAACGGCTCGCTGACCGCGTTTGGGATCTCCGATCGTTTGAGCCGGAGCACCTTCACAGCAAAGCTGCGATCGAGCCCGGTCACGCCCTTGACGCGCGCACGGTAGGTTTCGAAGCCGCCACTTCCGCCGACTTGCTCGGTGCACTCGTAGCGGCCCAGCTTCTTCAGTCCAGGCGAATCGCTCGCTGCTGGAGGTCTGATGTTCGGCGGCATCGATACTAGTATCGGTCGAAGGACGCGCGGGCTGGACTGGTGTTTCGCGTCGCTGCTCGGGCCCAGGAACGAGCCGATTCGGACCGCGTAATTGTCGTATGACCGTCGCCCATCGGGTCGCAATCGCGTGCCCGCCGCGGGGCAGCGTTGACGGTTTGCGCCTAAGTGTCTAAGATCATGGCATTTGAGTACCTTTCGGCCCCGCGACGCCGCAGGCGAAGAGGCAAGCGCTGCCCAGGCTGAAGGTGCGCCTTGGACCCTACGCTTCATCTCCGGCAAGTATCAAGGGGGGGAGTTTCCCCTGCGCCCGAACCGCGAGATCGTGATCGGCCGCTCGTCCGACCTGGACATGGTTCTGGTCGAGGACATGGTTTCGCGCAAGCACGCGAAGATCGCTACCGACGGGCGGCTGGTGTCGATTCAGGACCTGGGCTCAACCAACGGCACCTTCGTGAACGGCGAGAAGATTCGCAGCATGCAGCTCAAAGACGGCGATCGTATCCTGGTCGGAACGTCCATCATCAAATTGGTGGCCACAAGCGGTGAGGCGCGGGCGCAAGCGGCTTCGTTGTCCGAGATCGAAGCGCGTTCTAAGATGCAGGTTGCCGCCAGCAGGCGGGCGGCGCCCAAGTCGATGTCGGGCAACATCGAAGAAATCCCGCTGCCCGACCTCCTCCAGTTGCTTTCCACCAGCCGCAAGTCGGGTGTGCTCGTGGTGCGCTCCGAGTGGGGCACAGGCCGCCTCCACTTGCGCAAGGGCCAGACCTACTTCGCCAACATTGACGAGAGTTTTGACGTCAGCCCGCGCAAGGCTATGTTCCGAATGCTGACGTGGAACCAGGGCTTGTTCGAGTTGGAACCGCCTGACGAGCGCAGGGTGATGGAGGAACTGCAGGATTCCACCGAGGCGTTGCTCATGGAGGGCATGCGCCAGCTTGACGAGTTCAAAGAGCTGTCGCCAAAGCTGCCACCCCTGGAGGCTGTGGTTTCAGTGCCCACGCCGCTCGGGCCGCGCTTGCGCGATCTGGCGCCCGACCATCTCGACGTCATTCAAATTGCTCTGGGCGGAGCCACGGTGCGGGCCATCTTGGACCAGAGCCACCAGACCGATCTCGACACGGCTCTGGCCATGCTGTCGCTGCTTGAGCGCGGGTACCTGGTCGTCGGATAGCCACCCAACGCAGTTAGATAAGGTATGCAGGTCCGAGTCAGGCTTTGACTGCCGCCGCACGACTTTCTGCGGTAACACGATGAGGAATGACCCATGCCTGCCATTCCCCGCCCAAGGTTTCGCTTGGCCTGCTCAACCGTCCGAATCAGCTGAGCCGCACAGCTAACGATACGCCACTCTCCCTATTGGCTGAGCTTTGTACCACCTTCATGGTTCTGAATGACCCCTAGGCAACAGGACCCGCGCGCCAGACTCCTGCCCCTCATAGTCCGACTTGCGCCAAGCCCACGCGGAGTCTGGCTGTGAACTGGGAGGGTTCCCCTATTTCTTGACATCGCTTGCCCCACTGGGCCATCCGAATCGCCCGTACCAAACGTCAACGAAACTCCAACGGCATTTTCCAGCTACGAGCCCGCCACTTCCGGGGGAACCCATGAACATCGTTCCCAGAACACATACTGTTGTTTTCGTGCTATTCGTCGGCATGCCCATGGCTACTGGGTGCGGCGGCAGCAAGGCGCCAGCCGTCCGCGGCGACGCAAGCCTTCAAGCTGGCGGCGCCGGCGCGGCCGGCACCATGACCGCTGCAGGTGGACAAACCGCCTCGGGCGGAAGCGCCGGTGGCTCGCCTGCCGGCGGCGCCGCAGGCGCCTCCGCAAGCCCTGGCGGGGTCGCCACGGGAGGCGTTGCTGCTACGGGAGGCATCGCCACTACGGGAGGCGGAGGCGGTCGCGATGCGGGACTGCCGGACGGGAATACACGAACCGGTGGAGCCGTCGGGACGGGTGGTACCGTCGGAACAGGTGGCGCCGTTGGAGCGGGGGGCACTCTTGGAACAGGCGGTACGCCTGGAACAGGGGGTGCCACGGCCACTGGCGGGAGAACTGCCACTGCCGGCACGACTGCTGCTGGTGGCACCACGGTGCGTGGCGGCTCGACCGCTGCCGGCGGTACCACCACCGCCACGGGCGGCAGCCTGGCCGATGGCGGGGCCGCAGCGACAGGCTGGGTAACCATACACAACGACTTCTTCTGGTATGACCAAAGCGGCGCCCAGATCGAGACACGTGCGGGCTGCCTTCGCAAATTCGGCGACACCTACTATTGGTATGGCCTCTTTGCCTGGCAGGACCCGAAGGCTTGGAACGATCAGACTTGCTACGCGTCCACAGATCTCGTCCATTGGACCAACAAAGGCATTGCGCTTCACGTGGATGCCGGTGCCAACAGGATGGACGTGCTTTACAACGACACGACCAAGCAATACGTGATGTTTCTGAAGTACGGCGGAGACGCAGCCTCTCTGGGATTCGCCACGGCTTCGGCTCCCGAAGGACCATTCACCTTGCTAAGCGAGACTCTCGTAGATGGCGCCAACATTGGGGACATGTCGGTGTACGAGGATGACGACGGGAAAGCGTACCTGGCTTACGTTTGGGATCAAACCGGTCCCAATCGACAACACGGCATCTACCGAATGTCGGCGGACTATTTGAGCCTCGATACTCGAATGTACCTATGGAGCGTGGCCAGTCGCGAAGCTCCTCACATTTTCAAACGCAACGGCACTTACTACTATGGCGTTTCCGAAACCAACGGGGTTAATCCATCTGCCACCCGGTACTACACGGCAACCAACTTGACCGGGCCTTGGTCTGCTGCAACGATGCTAGTCACGCCCGGCTCGAGCACGACATACGAAACGCAGTGTGATTTCGTCTTCCCGTTTACGGGACCGCAAGGGACCGTCTACATGTTGGACGCCGATCGTTGGATACCAACGGGAGGGTTTCAGGGCGGCTACCTGTGGCTGCCTTATGATTTCAACACCGCTGGCATGCCAACCGCGAATTATTACCAGGATTGGGACTTGAACATGTCCGCCGGCGCTTGGAGGGCCTTCGATCGTTCATCGCGCGACCTGGCCCTGGGCAAGACTGCTACGGCCTCCTCGGAGAGTGGCACCAACGTCGCGGCGGGCGTAGCCAAGGCCACGACCTATCAGAACTACACGGCCACACGCTGGGAAAGCGCGGCCAGCGACCCGCAATGGATCATGGTGGACTTGGGCGCCGCAATGGAGGTCGACCGGGTTATTCTCAAGTGGTACACAGACTACGGCAAGGCATTCAAGATCCAGGTTTCGACCGATTCCACCACATGGACCGACGTATACAGCACAACCATCGGAGGGTCGTATTCCGTGACCGACGTCGCCTTCAGCAAGACCACGGCCCGGTATGTGCGCATGTATGGCACACAGAGGGGCACCCCAAACGGGTACTCGCTGTTTGCTTTCATGGTCCTGAATGACCCTTGAACAACGCAGACGACATTGAACGGAGCCGTGCACACCACTGGTTCCGCCGGTGGTTGATTTTCTCCCATGGCCGCGCGCCCTCCACTTCAATTCGTCGAGCAACGCCTTGGCCTCGGCCATCGGGGTCTTCTTGCAGCGCCTAGCGAGAGGGCTTCCTCCATGTTCGCCACGATGGCCTCTTCATCCCGACCCGCTGCGGTGGTCACCCGATCTCGCTGGCCAGGAAGACTGCCGCGATGGCCCTGGTGAACAATTTGCTGGGCATCCCCTCCGACATCATCGTACCCGTACGCACCGTCCGGTGGACCGATAGTCACCCGAGCCCAAGCTAAGCCCTCGACATCGCACGATTGATTCGGCGCATGCGGGGCGCTGGCTCAGGGGAGATGAAGATCGGCCTGGCGCGAGATCGGAATCGCAGAGCTCATTTTTGTTGTGCTAAGGAAAGAAATCTAGATTACACTTCTTATCTGGGGTACGCCGTGACTGCACGTCCTGCGCCAGCCAATCGCGCGAGTTGGCCTCATGGCAGGGTTCAGGAACAAGTCAGTTTCTCTTCGGGCGCCTTGATTACCCCGGGCAACTTCAAGGAGGTAACCATGACCAGGCTGCGGATGATGATGAACCGGACTAGCTGGGTGTGGCTTTGGATAGCGGCCGCCTCAACGGGCGCCGCCCTCGTGGCCTGCGGAGGCCCGACGCCGATTCCTGGCAGCAGCAGCCTTACCAATGCGGGCCGGCGCAGCGGCAGCGGCGCCGGAATCAATCTGACGCCCAACGGCTCTGGCACCAACCCCGGCTCCAGCGGCGCCGTCACGGACGTCAGCGAGGTCGACGGCGGCAACTGCGGAATCACGACCAACAGTCTGACCCAGCAACCGGCTGACCTCTTGCTGGTTCTGGACCGGTCGGCATCAATGAGCTACGACATCGCTTCCAACACCCCCTGCACCGGCGGGTTCACCGGGGCTTGCACGGCGCGATGGCCGACCATGACGACGTCGGTCAATCAGGTTCTCGCTGCCTCGCCAGCCGGGGTCCAGTGGGGCTTGAAGTTCTTCACGTCACCAGGAGGCCAGACCTGCACCGTGAACGCAGGAGCAGATGTTGCGGTGGGGCCAAACACCGCGGCTCAGATCCAGGCCGCGATTTCCGGCACCAGCCCAGGCAACCAGACCCCAACCACCGCCGCCATCAACGCTGCCGTTGCCTATCTCAATACGGTGAATGACAGCCGGTCGCACTTCATGCTACTTGCCACCGATGGCCAGCCCAATTGCGACCCTGGGACATCGGCCAGTGTCACCGACACTTCGGTGGCCAACACCGTCGCAGCCATCACCGCCGCTGCCGGTGCCGGGATCAAGACGTATGTCATCGGCATCGGACCGTCGACGGGTAATCTGGACAACTTTGCCGTGGCCGGCGGCACCGGGAAGTACTTTCCCGCCCTGTCGCCCCAGGACTTGACCAACGCCCTCTCCAGCATCGTGGGATCAGTGGCCAGCTGCACCTTCAGCCTGGGCAAGACCCCTCCGGATCCCGGCAATATCGTCATCGAGTTTGACGGAGACAAGAGCCTCAGGGCACCGCGCGACACCACGCATACCAACGGCTGGGACTATACTTCGTCGGCTGACAACGTCATCCAGATCTTCGGCTCCTGGTGCGAGAAAGTGACCAACGGAACCTACAAGTCCGCCAAGGTCCTAATGGGCTGCCCGGGGAACTCTGTCCCCATCCCGTAGCCCCGAGACCGAACGGCCTGCCTCCGGTTGAGCAAACACTGGATGGGCAAGAATCCGTGGTCGAGCTGACCCGGGTTCTTCCCGAGAGCCTCGCCGGCTCGGCCACGGCGGATCCGTCGCTGTCTTCGGATCCGCGCTATCCGTTGCTCCAGACGCGAGCCGCCGCCCGGCAAAGATTCGGGCCTTGCTTGGTCGCAGCGACGATTCGTTGTGGAGCCTTGAGTGAAGTGCGCCCGTGACGGCGCCCTGGCCATCCCTACCCGCAGGTGCCCGCGGCACCTCCGCGTCCGCCGCCTGTACAGGTCAGCCCAGCGTCGCAAGTGGCACCGGAGCAACACGGTTGTGCGCGGCCGCCGCAGGCCTCGCAGACGTCGCCACCGTCCGCTGGACGGCAGACCAGCTTGCCCGCGGTGCAGAAGGCGGCGCCACCACCGCGCCCACCACCCGCACAGCATCGCTCACCGGCCCCGCCGCAGGATCCGGCGTCACCGACGCAGGCCCCGGCCTGGCAAACCCCGTTGTTGTTCGGGCACGCGGAGCCAGCTCCCGTGCAGGTTCCGGCGGCGCAGCAACCGCCGCTGGTGCAGGAGTTGCCTGGGCAGCAGGCATTGGTTGGGGCCCCACAAGCTTCGCAGGTGGCCACTCCACCGCCGCTCACATTGCAGACCGCGTTGGCGGCTGTGCAGGTGCGGTTCGGGAGCGTGCCACAGCAAGGTTGACCAATGCCACCGCAAGCGGTGCAAGTAGCCCCAGCGCCGATTCCGCTGCAGGCCGTGCCGGCGGCTGTGCAGGTCGGGGCTCCGCCCGTTCCGCAGCAACGCTGGCCGGACGCACCACAGGCGACGCAGCTTGAGGATCCTCCATCGCTGGCAGCACAAACGACATTCCCGGCCGTACAGGTTCCCCCCCCGACTCCGCCTGCGCCACAGCACGGATCACCGGCAGCACCACAGGTTCCCGCATCCGACGCGCAAGCGCCCTGCTCACAGATCCCGCCGCCGAGTGCAGCAGAGCAAGCACTGCCAGACGCGATACAGCGATTGCCGCCCGCCACATTCTCACAGCAACCTCCCCCGCTGCAAAGCGAACCCTCGCAGCAAGCCTCGCCAGCGGCACCGCAAGTGGTTGATGCGTCCCCCTCAACGGCATCCCCCTCGGGAGCATCCCCGGTTCGCGCGTCAGCAGGTGCGTCCGCTGGTGCATCCGCCGGTGAATCTGCAGCCGCATCCCTGACAACGGTTCCGCCCGCGCCGCCGGTGGCGGTCGTTGTTCCGGCCACTCCGCCGGCGGCGGTCGTTGTTCCGGCCGCTCCGCCGGCGGCGGTCGTTGTTCCGGCCGCTCCGCCAGTCGTGGTCGTTGTTCCACCCCTCCCGCCGGTGGCAATGGTTGTTCCAGCCCCGCCGCCGGTGGCGGTGGTTGTTCCGCCCGCTCCGCCGGTGGCGGTGGTTGTTCCGCCCGCTCCGCCAGTGGCAGCGGAGGTTCCTCCCGCTCCACCTGTCGCGGTAGCCGTTCCCCCGGTTCCACCAATGGCACCGTCATTCTTTACAGTGGCGTCCGGTGCAGCGTCTTTCGTGGTTGGACTAGAGCTGCTTGAACATCCTAGGCCCCCCAGCGCCACCATCGCGGTGCCGGCGAACCACAACCGGCGAGCGGACAGGGTTAGACTCCTCTTTTCCATGAGCCGACCTCCAATCATGTTCAACGAATGATCAAACCAGCCAATTAGTGGCGGCACGCGAAGGACTCCGTCACGCGATGGACGCGTCCCTGGGGCGATCCCTGACAACTCCAGCAAATCCGCCAACATGGCGCGCGACGAACCCTGGCGGGCGCGGTCCGTACCGACTTCGGCATGGGCCGCGATCTGTCCAGAGGCGGACCACCAGGAATTGTGCGGGCCCCGACGTTCGCGGATCGATCGCTAACTTTCCCGCCGCTCTCCTTCAAGCCGGTTGCCGTTGGCTGAGCTCAGGTCGAAGCGGGTGACGCACGTGTCGTGGAACCTGACCATCCCGTGCCATTGGGAGATGAAGCGATCCTAGGCCACGGCCACGAAAACGACCAGGACCACGTGTACGACCACCACCGATCGCTCCGATTGGGTGCGCGGCTTGATCGTGGAAAGGCCTGTTCTTCGAAAGGCCTGTTCTTCCGGGGCGGTTCTCGCCTTCACTGCGCTTGTCGCGGGATTGCGGCCTCCACCACACCTATTGCGCTGGGCACGATGTGCTGGCAATCTCTGTCTCCTCTCGCATGCTCGGAAAGAGGTTAATCCTTGTGCAGTTGGCCGGGACCTTCGCGGCTCTGGCGTCCTGTGCCCACGCGCCCCCTCTCCCTCCTCCTCCCTCTCTCCCATCTCTCCCTCTCCTGCCGCCCCCTTCGCCCGGCCCTCCCTGTTCAGGGCCGGAGCCCATCTACGTGAGTATCCACGCCTCGGACCGACTGAACCCGGACGAAAACGGGGAATCGCTTGCCACCACCGTGAGGTTCTACCAACTCAAGGATGTCGGCAAGCTGGGGGCGACCAGCCTGGAACAAATCCTAGATGATGATCGCGCCGCGCTCGGCGAGGATCTGGTCTCGGTCAAGGAGATCACGCTCTACCCGGGGGAAGCGGCCAATCCGTCGCTGAGCCGGCGCGAGGGAGTCCTCTTCCTCGGTGTGGTGGGGTTGTTCCGCCATTCCTCGGGTTCGGCTTGGCGCGTCGTCACCAAGCTGGCACCGCCCAATCCCGGATACTGCCACGCGCCCGGCGGCGGCGAGCCCGCGGAGAACGCGAAGACGTGGCTGCGTTTTGGGCTGGTGGACAGCCGCGTTGAGTTCAAGTAAAGGCAGGCAAGCGATGACGGTCCCTCATAGGGTTGTCTGGTCCGAAGGCATGCTGGTTTCCCCCCAGCATTTGCAGCAGGCGGACCTGTACCACGAGCGGCTGCTTGACCTGCGGCTGGCTGCGGTGGTGCCCCAAACTTGGGGCATCCAGTCCGTGGAGTTGGACGCGGGCGCGTTGGGGGCAGACCAGTTGCGGGTGAGCCGCTTCGTCGGCGTTCTGGCTGATGGCCTCTACGTCGCCCTTGAGGCTGGCGATCCCGAGGCTCCTGCGGTAAGGCCGATCGGGGCGCACTTTCCCCCGGCCCAGTCGCACCTCGAGGTTTTCCTGGCCGTGTCCAAGGAGCGGGACGGGGTCCCCAGCGTTGCGGCCGAAGTCATCGACGGCAGCGAGCCCGCGATCGGGGTTCGGCGCACGCGCTTTCGTGCGGTGACCGAGCCGGTGGGCGACATGACCGGGGAGTCGGCTGACCTGCCCATCGCTTTCGCCCGGCGCAATGTTTCTGTGCTGTTCGGCGACGAGGCCCGGGATGATTTCGACTCTATCAAAATTGCTGAGATCGTCCGCAACGCCAGCGGCGCCCTCATCCCAAGCGAAGCCTTCATCCCCTCGGTGCTGTCCATCGCGGCCTCATCGTTTTTGGTGAGCGGCGTGCGCCGCTTGCTCGCGCTCATGACGGCCAAGCAGCGCCAGCTTTCTGATGAGCGCCGTCAGCGCGATGCCGTGACGGTGGAATTCGGGGCCAGCGACGTCACCCGCTATCTGCAGCTCTCCGCCTTGAATGCGGCCATTCCGATTCTGGTGCATGCCGGCAGAGAAGGCGAGCTGACCCCACGCGAGCTCTACCTCTTCCTCATCCAGATTGCCGGCCAGCTCTCGACCCTGGTGTCCGATGCCGATCCATCGTCATTCCCAGCCTTCAATTTCACCGATCTGCGCTCCACCTTCGAGGAGTTGTTCGCGCTCCTCACCAGTCTCCTGCGCGCCAGCGTGCGCCAGACCTGTGTGGTCGTGCCCCTGGAGGTGCGCGAGGGGTTGCACATCGGCAACCTGAGCGATGAGCGCATCGTGAACTGTTCCCAGTTTGTCTTGGCGGCCCAGGCGCGCGGGATTTCCGAGGAGCAACTGGCGCGCGACCTGCCGGGCCGGACCAAGATCGCCTCTTTCAACCAATTGCCGTTCCTTCTCCGATCCGCCACGCGCGGGCTCGGCCTGCAAGTCACCCACCGCCCGCCCCCTGAGGTGCCCGTGCGGCCCAACCTGGCCTACTTCCTCATTGATGTCGCCGGCGGGGCCGACCACTGGCGCCACGTCCTCGAGGAGCGCGTCCTCGCCATCTACGTGCCGCCGCCCTATGATCCGGCGCAGCTCAAGCTCGAGATCTTCGGGATACCTGCCAAGGCCTAAGGGACGCGATGGACCTCGTTTTTGACTTGGCCGGCGAGTGCTTAAGCGCCATCGGCCGCCTGCGTGCGCTCGATGGGCCGGTGGCCTCGCCCGAGACCGTTCAGAGCCAAATGCGCGCCTTCGTGGACGCCTTCAAGGAGCGCGCGCGCCGTGCCGGCATTCCCGAGAAGGACATCCAGGACACGGCTTACGCCCTGGTCGCGCTCATGGACGAGGTCGCGCTGCGTGGGCCGGAGCCGCTGCGCGGTTACTGGATCAACCACACGCTGCAAATGCATTTCTTTCATGAGAATGTGGCGGGCGAGGGTTTCTTCGTCCGGCTCGACGCCCTGTTGTCAGACGGGAGCCGGCTGGCCGTGCTGCGTGTCTACCACCTCTGCCTTTTGTTCGGGTTTCAAGGCAAGTACGGTTTTCCCGGTGGGGACGTCCAGCTCATGCGCGTGGCTGAGGCCGTGCGTAGTCAGGTGGAACGGAACCAGGAGGTGCCCGCCGAGCTCTCGCCGTCGGGCGAGGCGCCCGACGAGCCACTGGTTCGGAGCGCCAGCCGCAACGTCCTGCTGTGGGTGTCCCTTGGGATCTTTGCCCTAGCCCTCGCGGTCTTCGTGGGCCTGCGGGTTTCATTTGATCACCAGGTCGGCGACCTCGCTGGCCGCGTCGATGAGATAGCGCCGTAGGGGTCATTCCGTGCTCAAATATATCGTCGGGCTTGTTTTCATCGCGCTGACTTGGGCGGCGGCTCTCGTGTTTCGGGGGGTCACGCCTTTGCTCTGGGTGGCCATCACTGTGACCGGCGTGGTGGCACTGGGCTTGGTCACCATCGATGTGGTTCGGATGCTGACCGCGCGACGCGCGTCCGCGGCGCTGGAAAGGGGCCTCCATGACCAGGCGGGAGCCGCCAGCGCCCGACCCGACCAGCAGGCCGAGATCGCCGCTATGCAGGCCGAATTCCAGAAGGCCCTGCAGAGCCTCAAGTCCTCGCGCCTGGCGCATAGGGGCGGCGACGCTCTCGGTGCCTTGCCCTGGTATGTGATCATCGGGCCGCCAGGGTCCGGCAAGACGACAGCCCTGCGAAGCTCGGGCCTGCCCTTCCCTCACGCCAAGGGCGGACGGGTGAGGGGCGTGGGCGGGACACGCAACTGCGACTGGTGGCTGACCAACGACGCAGTCATCCTGGATACTGCCGGCCGTTGGGCAACGCAGGACGATGATCGAGAGGAATGGCTTGCGTTTCTCGACCTGCTTCGCCAGACGCGACCCAAGAAGCCGGTCAACGGCATTTTGGTCGCCGTGAGCGTGACGGATCTGCAGGGCGAACCAGAAGAGACCGCGACCTTGGCCAAGTCCCTTCGCGAACGCATCGACGAGGTGGTCGGGCGTCTGGAACTAGTGCTGCCGGTGTACCTCCTGGTCACCAAGTGCGACCTGATCGCTGGATTTGTGGAGATGTTCGGCGATCTGCGCGACAAAGAGCGCGGCCAGATCTGGGGCTTCACCCAGCCGCTCTTGGCCACCGCCGACGAGCGGATCGAGTTGTTCGGGGAACACCTGGACGAGTTGTGCGAGGTCATCGAGCAGAAGGCCGCGGCGCGCTTGCCCGATGAACGGCGGGTGGAGGCTCGCTTCTCGATCTTCGAGTTCCCGCAGCAGCTCGCGACGCTGAAGCAGAGTCTCACCGATCTGGTGACCGACGTCTTTGTCGAGAACGTCTACCAGGACGCCCCCATCATGCGCGGGGTCTACTTCACGAGTGGCACGCAGGAGGGCCGTCCCATCGATCGGATCATGAAGTCGATGGCCGAGGCCTTCGGCGTCTCGGCCCGGGCGGCCGCGGTGGCGGTGAGCAAGCCCAAGAGCTACTTCCTGCGCGAGCTTTTCACCGATGTTGTCTTTGCCGACAAAGACGTGGCCATCCGGAGTAGCCGGGTCATGGTCCGACAGCGAATCACACGCCTGGCCCTTACGGCCTGCGCCCTGATTGCGGCGGCCGGATTTCTCTTCCTGCCGGTTCAGTCGTACGCCACCAGCCGGGATTTCATCTCCGAGGCACGCCGATTCGTCGACCGGCTGGCGACAGGACGGCAAGGCCGGGAAGTGGCCCCCGTCCCCTCGGCAGAGACGCTGGAATCCGTCGAGGGCACGAGCAAGATCCTGGAAAAAGACGACGAAGGTTCGGTTCTCTTTCCGCGTTCTGCAGTCAACCAGTGCCTGCGCACGACCATCGAGCGCTTGCTCGTGCGTCCGATTCTGCGCGCGGATGTGGCCAAGGGCGCGGCGCTTCCGCCCGCGGAGCTGATGGACGCCCTGATTCTGCATCTGCTGCTTACCGAGACCAAGCAGCCGGACGAACCGACGCCCCGCACCGCGCGCTGGGACGAGGCGGTCAAACGCGCAGGGCAGAAAGCGGCTGCTCGTTGGGAGAGTTTGACCGGGGGGCCAGTGGCCGCCTCGCGGGCTCCCCGCGTGGTGGACAGCCTGGTGCGCTACTATGCAACGGGAATCCAGGATCCGGCCGATCTTATCGACCGGGAGCGGAAGTTCGTCAGCGTAGCCCGTGCCTCGCTTATCGGGGCGGGTGACGATCCGTTGGCCGAGATGATCAACGATCCGTCCATGCCACGTGATCTCAAGTTGGTCGACGTGCTCGGTGGCGCGGTTGTGCTCTTTCAGGTCGACGAAGGACAGAAGCGGCCGGGAACCGTGGTGCGCGGCGCCTTCACACCGGCCGGCTATCGCATCGTGAAGCAACGACTGGAGCAATTGCAGAAGGCCCAGGATGTCGAGGAGGATGCGTGGATCCTGGGCAAGGAACGCAAGGTCAAGGATGCGAAGGCCATTGCGCGAATTCGGTCCGACTACTTCGTCCAGTATACGGCGGTCTGGAAGGCTCTCCTCTTGAGCCTGGCGGTGCGGGAGCCGACAAGTCTGGAGCAGACCCGCGCGCTTCTGAAGAGGCTGGCCAACGAAAAGCCATTTGAAACCATCTGGCGCAATCTGGGTGAGAATCTGAATCTCAAGAGCGAATCGCTGGCGGACAAGGCCTTGGGCCTGGTCAAGGGCACGGCGGAAAAGCCCGGCGCGAACGACAAGCTTGTGGGTGCGGCCGACGATTTCCTGGAACATCAGGATCCAGGAGCGAAGCAAGTGGCGGCCGAGTTTGAGGGCTTGCTGCGCTTTGGGACCGTGAAGCCCACCGGGTTCGATCAATACAACCAGGCCTTGGTCGAGATCGGGGCCGCCATGGGCGAGCAGGGAACGCCCGAGCCCAAGCAATTCCAGTCTGCGCTTAGGACCCAGCGAGCCAAGCTGACCAGCTTGATCATGAGCTACAACGACCGCGGCTGGGAGCAGGGCCTGCTGGAACGCATTTTGATGCCGCCATTGCGGGGATCCGAAGCGGCCATCGTGGGAGCGAGCGCGGACCTCGCCAATCGCAAGTGGTGCGAAACCGTGGTGGTGGCTTTCGACGAGCTCTTGGCGGGGAAGTTTCCTTTTGCCGCCGGCAGGGCGATCGGCGAAGCACGATTGGCCGATGTGGAGAAGTTCTTCCAGCCGGCCACAGGCATTCTCTGGCAGTACTTCACCGAGGCGCTGCAAGCCGACATCGAACGAACCGGCTCCATTTTCCGCGCCAAAGAGGGCGCGTCGGTAAGGTACAAGGACGATTTTCTAAAGTTCTGGTCGCGCGCGCAGGACTTGTCGAGCCGGTTGTTTGCGAAAGGACCGGGAAAGCTCAGTGTGCCTGTCGAGGTCCGCATTCGCCCCTCCGCCCAGTATTCGAAGATCGTCCTCGACACCGGGAGCAAGAAGGTTGTGGGTTTCAATGCTGTTGAGCGCTGGGATGAGATTCTGTGGCCATGTCGGCGTGCGTTGGTGCGTCTGTATGTCAAGTCGGACGAGGTCGAATCCCTCGGCCCGCGCGAGGACGGCGACTGGGCTCTCTTTCACCTCTTGGGCCAAGGCGGAAACCCCACCCGGAACGGAGACGTGCTCTCGCTCTCGTTCGCGCCCGCGCTCGGCCAGGGGAGGGTGCAGATCGATTTCAAACCCGATACGCTGCGCGACCTATTTGCACGCTTCGCGCTTCCACGTAGCATCACCCACGGGGCTGCCGGGTGTCGCAGGTAACTGCTGCTGTGCCCGCCGCGGTGGGAATCTACGGGAAGATTCCCGCGGAACGTGACTTTGTCCGGGTCAACGCGGGAGCTTTTCTGCGGGCCGGCCTGGACAGTTGGTTTCAAGAAGGGATTGAGCACCTGCAAAGGGAGCGCACCCGGCTGCCGGCCGAGCCGGCGTGCTTCGTGCTCTCCCTAGCCGCGGGCGCTCAGCCGTTCGTGGGGGTTCTTGCTCCCGGCGAAGACGCCCTTGGTCGCGCCTTCCCGGTGGTCATTTTTTCGCCACTGGATTCTCAGGGGGTGCGTGAGGGCTTTCCGCGTCTTCCCTCGCGGCTCGCATCCTTCTGTCAGGCGAGTGCCCGATTGGCCACAGCCGCGCACGCGCTTGCCACGGCTCAATTGGCGGCCGAGATCGACGGTTTGGCGTTCGGTCTACGGCCGGATGTACAGGCGCTGGAGCCGGACGCGCTGCTGGTCAGGTCGAACTCCTCTGAGCTTCGGGCTGCGGTGGGAGAGCTACCCGAGGCGGCCGCCTACGCCCTCAGCACGCTGGTCGCGGCGTGTTCTCAGGCAAGAGCACAGCCGTCGCCCGCTCGCGTCCTGGTTCTTGACTGCCCGGCCACAAGCGACGAGCTGCGGACCTTCTGGCTTGAGCTCGTACGCCGGCATCTGGGCACCGGCGCACCGATGCCGTCGTTTCTATGGACGCAAGAGAGTGGCCGGGTGCTAATTGCGCTCGGCCCGGCCCCCAGTCTGATGCTCGCGTACTTGGCGGATCCCGACCACAAGGGCTCGCGCCGCTGGCCGCTTCGCACGCTCAACCAATCGGCGCGCGTGAACGCGGCAGAGAAACTCTCGCCAGCCCAAAAACAGGTGTTGTCGGCAGGGGACGCGTCGCTGGCCGATGTCTTGTTGGCATTTTCCGAGGCTTGATCCGCGTTACCGCGGCTCGTTTGGCCTTGGGCACGTCAAGCACAGCATCCCTAGTACTCTTCGGGCTCGGCCCTGACCTTCCCACGCCAAACCCGGTAGATGAACACCGTGTAGCCGAGCACGAAGGGCATCGCGCCGAGAACGATGATCAGCATGGTCATCAGGGTCCGCGCTGACGAGGCGGCGGTGAAAGCAGTCAGGCTGCGTCTTACGTCGTTGGTGCAGAGAACGAAGATGGGACAGGCCGCGATGGCCAGAATGGCAACGACGCAGGCGATGGTGATGGACGAGCAGAGAAACGCCAGGCGCAGTCGTCCGCGACGCAGGAGAATAGGCAGGCTGACCACGCACACGAGCATGGGCGGTACCGGAATCCAAGGGGCGAAGGACTGGCGCGCACGCAGAAAGAGCCAGGGTGCGTCTGAAGGCGACCACAGCGTGGCATCCAGGTACAAGGCCACGAACGCGGCCCAGGCGAATAGGGCCGCGGTGATCGCACGCTTGCCCAGATCGCCCTGGGTCTTCATGGCCAGCCAGCAGGCGCCCTGCATGGCGAACATGGCCAGCATGGTCGCTCCGATGAAGAGCGAAAAGGGATTGAGCAGGTCCCAGAAGGTCCCCGCGTATTCGCCACGCGCATCCAGCGGCAGCCCGCGCATGAGGTTGCCCACGGCCACGCCCAAGAGCAGCGCCACCAGGGTGCTGCCGGCGGCGAAGCTGCGGTCGAAGAAACGGCGCCAGGCCGGCCTCGCCCCCTGGTTACGCGCCGCGATGGAAACCGCGCGGACGATCAGCCCCAACAGCACCAGCATCATGGCCAGGTAGAAGCCGGAGAACACCGTGGCGTACACCGGCGGGAAGGCGGCAAACAAGGCGCCGCCCGCGGTCAACAGCCACACCTCGTTGCCATCCCACACGGGAGCAACACTGGCCAAGGAGAGGCGGCGTTCCTCCTCGGAGCGCGGAACCAGGAGGTGCAAGAAACCGACCCCCAGGTCAAAGCCGTCGAGAACCGCGTAGCCCGCCACCAGCACCGCCACCAGCACGAACCAGATCAGGTCGAGGATCACGACGGCACCTCCTCCGCTCCCTCCCCAGGGCCTTGCACGACCTTCTTGCGCACCAGATAGAAGGTCAGGCCCAAAAGCCCAACGTAGATGATCACGAACATCAGCAACGAGACAGCCACATGCGCGGCCGGCACCGCAGGGGAAAAGGCATCCTCGGTGCGCAGCAGGCGATACACGCTCCACGGCTGCCGGCCGACTTCAGCCGTGACCCAGCCGACCTCGTTGACGACGAAGGGAATCGGCAGGCAATAGCAAAGGACCTTCAAATACCGGCGCGATGTGAACAAGCGGCCGCGCCACCAGAGAAAAGCCCCAAGCGCCAAAACCACGGCCAGCCCTAGGCCGAGCCACAACATAGCGTGAAACGACATCGCAGTGGCGGTCACGGGCGGCCGATCCTCGGGGGGAAAGGCATCCAGGCCGATAACCCGGGCGTTGAAGTCGAAGTAGGTCATGAAGGAAAGCAGCTTGGGCAAGAGCACCTCGGGCAGAGGCTGACCCACAACGGCCAAAGGTGCGCCGGTCTGGGTCCGGTGCAGAACCTCGATGGCCGCGAATTTCTCCGGCTGGGTATGGGCAACCTGGCGGGTGTGGGCATCGCCCACTACGACCTCGGCCGCCACCGAGACCAAGCCAAAAAGCAAAGCCAAACGCAGCGAACGCCGGGCGAACTCCTGGTGTCGCCCGCGCAAGAGATAGTACGCGCCAATCGCGCCGACGAACACCGCGGCCGTAACCCACGAGCCCAGGACGGCGTGCAAGAAGCGCAGGGGCGTGGATGGACTAAGCACCGCGGCCCAGAAATCGGTGAGCTCCGCGCGGCCGTGCACAATGTGGAAGCCAGCGGGAGTCTGTTGCCAGGAATTGGCTGCCACGATCCAGAAGGCCGACAGGGTGGCACCCAGGGCGACCATGAGCGTGGCAAACCAGTGCGTCCGTCGCGATACGCGCTTTGCGCCGAACAGCAGGATGCTGAGGAACGAGGACTCTAGAAAAAACGCGATGAGCGCCTCGGCAGCCAGCGGCGCGCCAAAGATGTCCCCCACAAAGCGGGAATAGCTGGCCCAGTTGGTGCCAAATTCGAACTCCATGACCACGCCCGTGGCCACGCCGCCGGCGAAGACCACGCCGAAGATGTGCGTCCAGAAGCGCAGCATACGATCGAAAACCTCGTCGGGTCGGCGCAGGCGCAGGCTGGCCACGATGACCAGCACCACACCGAGGCCCATGGTGAGAACCGGATACAGGTAGTGCACCATCACGGTCAGGGCGAACTGCGCGCGCGCCAGGGTGAGAACGCTCATCGGCTGACTCCCGCGTTACGGTGAACGCCGACGCTTGATCTCATTGATCAGGCCATTGGTCGACGAATCGTGCGAGGACACCGCGCCCGGCGCACGCAGCTCGGGCAGGATGGCGTTGGCCAGCTTCTTGCCCAGCTCGACGCCCCACTGGTCATAGGAGTTCACATTCCAGATAACCCCTTGGACGAAGATCTTGTGTTCGTAGAGCGCGATTAGCTTGCCCAGCGTGCGCGGGTCAAGCGTCTGGTAGAGGATTGAGTTGGTCGGCCGGTTGCCGGGAAACACCTTATGCGGCAAGAGCGCGGCCAGGGCCTCGCCTTTGATTCCGGCGGCCTCCAGCTCGGCGCGCGCCTCGGCCTCGCTGCGGCCCTGCATTAGCGCTTCGGTCTGTGCCAAGAAGTTCGCCAGCAGCAGGGTATGGTGCTCGCCGATCGGGTTGTGGGTTTCCACCGAGGCGAGAAAATCGCAGGGAACCAGCTTGGTCCCCTGATGCAGCAGTTGATAGAAGGCGTGCTGGCCATTGGTGCCGGGCTCGCCCCAGATCACCGGGCCAGTCTGGTAGTTCACCACCTGGCCGTCACGGGTGACCCGCTTGCCGTTGGACTCCATGTCGCCTTGCTGGAAGTAGGCCGGGAAGCGCGACAGGTATTGGTCGTAGGGCAAGATGGCGTGCGTCTCGGCGCCGAAGAAGTTGTTGTACCAGACGCCGAGCAAAGCCAGCGCGACCGGCAGATTCTTCTCCAGCGGTGCGGTGCGGAAGTGCTCATCCATCTCGTGCGCGCCTTCCAGCAGGGCGCGGAAGTTGTCAAAGCCCACGCCCAGGGCGATAGACAATCCGATGGACGACCAGAGCGAGTAGCGACCGCCGACCCAGTCCCAGAACACAAACATGTTTTCAGGGGCGATGCCGAACTTGGTGACCTCTTCGGCATTGGTCGACAGTGCCACGAAGTGCTTGGCGATGGCGCGATCGTCCTTGGCGTGTTGCAGAAACCAGGCGCGCGCACTGTGCGCGTTGGCCATGGTTTCCTGCGTGGTGAAGGTCTTGGACGCCACCAGAAAGAGCGTGGTTTCGGGGTGCACCCGCTTGAGCGCTTCGGCCACGTGCGAGCCATCCACGTTGGACACGAAGTGGAGATCGAGATCGTCGCGCCGATAGGGCCGCAGCGCTTCGCACACCATGACCGGGCCGAGATCCGAGCCGCCGATGCCGATGTTGACCACCGCGCGGATGGGCTTGCCCGAGTAGCCGGTCCAGGCGCCGCTGCGCACGGATTCGCTGAAGACACGCATGTGATCCAAGGCCGCCCGCACCTCGGGCATCACGTCCTGTCCGGCTACGAAGATGGGCCGCGACGACAGATTGCGCAGGGCTACGTGCAAAACCGCCCGGCCCTCGGTGAGGTTGATGGGCTCGCCAGCGAACATCTTGTCGCGCATGGCCTGCACGCCCGCGCCGCGCGCCAGGTCGTAAAGGAGCGCCATGGTCTCGACGGTGATTCGGCTCTTCGAGTAGTCGAGCAGCAGATCCCCGAGGCGCAGCGAAAAGCGCTCGAAACGCCCAGGATCCTCGGCGAACAGTTCGCGCATGGTCTTCTTCGCCAGTTCGCGCTGGTGTTGCTCCAACTTCTTCCAAGCTTGCGTGTCGACAATGCTCATGGATGGATCTCCCAGACCGGTTCGGCTGTGCCGCTATCATATTCGATCGTGACGGCAAGCCAACCCGGCAACCCTAGCTGCCGAAAACCGGGCATGCCCACCTTCGCGAGGCCCACCCGGGCCGTACCTACACGTCGCGTCCGTGGTGTCGGGGAGCTCTACACCTGCGACGCCAATGACCAGCCGCTGACAGAGTAGGCTTCAGTTGCAGGTCCGCCCGAACGGTCCGCATCTCGTGCAACATGCTGAAAGCACATCGATTCTCTCCGGCGCGGGGTCCACGCTCGTCTCGTCTGCCCCAGCCTCAAGATGGGCTCATACGGCAACATATGAGGCAATCCGGCCGTGTGCTTGCTAGGATGCGCCTCTCAGGGGTTTCGAGAACAAGGTGTCGGTCGGGCTTGGCCCGTCCTGAAAGGCAAGGATGCGGATCGATCTACTACTTGGGCTCATGGTCGAAGCGTTGGCACTTGTGTTTGCGGCCAAGTTCGCGCGCGACCTACTGCTGAAGAGGCGAGGCTATTTCGTCAATGAGCTGGTGGTGGGGCAGCGATCGCTCGGTGCGGCCACCAGCCAGGCCGGGTATCTGGTCGGTATCCTGCTTGGCTTCCTAGGGGCGATCTCGTTTGTGGGCCGAGCGACTGGCTTTCTCGCCATGGTCGGGCACGTCGCCCTTTTCGGTCTGCTGGCGATCGTGCTGCAGCTGCTGGCCGACCGGATCAGCGGCCGGCTCATCTTTCGTGGCCTCGCTGCCCCGAAGGGCGCGGTCGAGGACGCCAACCTAAGTCATGCCGTGGGCAAGGCTGCGGTGTCGATTGCCACTGGCCTCGTCCTGCGTGGTTCCATGTCGGACCCGGCGGCTGGCGTTCTGGCATGCGTGGCTTGGTTCGCCATGGGCCAGGCCCTCATGGTCGCGGCAGTCCTATTGTACTGTCGCCTGACCCCCTACGACGACCTTGCAGAGATCAAGCGAAACAACCTTGCGGCTAGCTTTCCGATTGTCGGGATCCTGTTGGCTTTAGGCCTGGTCATCGAGGCTGCGGTGGCAACCAAGGGCGATGGAACAATGATCCAGACCGCCCTGCACGTTGGGAAATTCCTCGGCGTAAGCCTCGTGCTGGTCTACCTGTTTCGTGTCGTTGCGAGCTACGTCCTACTGCCCAAGGTGAAACTGGCCAACGCCATCGTCGACCAGCGAAGCGTCGCCGCCGGGCTGCAAGAGGGCGTATCTTTCCTGTTAGTGTCGTTGATCGTGACCTTCTTTCTAAGCTAGCTCCTTTGGGCCGCGCTCGGACCCGACCGTTGGTCCCGCGTGCAAGGACTGTCCGGAGCGGCGGCTGGTCGCGTTCAGTTGCGGCTCGCGATCGTTTTGGTGAGGTGGGCGCCCAGCGCCTTGCCGGCTTTCGCCGGCAGGTTTCCGGGCGCCCCCTTCCCGAACCGGGCGTGCACCTTTCGTTATGCACCCGGCTCTCCATGATGGACGGCGAAGAGAG
>Ga0182017_10000814_pt1 | contig 24618 bp, 24 predicted proteins | sample 712E3DmetaG_FD_120492 | JGI IMG/M metagenome (GOLD analysis project Ga0182017, IMG submission 120492) | Permafrost microbial communities from Stordalen Mire, Sweden - 712E3D metaG | ecosystem: Environmental > Terrestrial > Soil > Wetlands > Permafrost | place: Sweden: Stordalen | collected... | reverse complement strand
TTGCACATCCATCCGAGGCCTCCTTGCCACGCCAGGCGAAGCATGCGCGACCGGAGACCTTGGCGCAATACCTAACTTGCGCCGAACTGCGCGCAAAAACTAAGCGGAATGCGTATTACTCGGTCTCCGCTCGTGACGCCGCGTTTCCCGAATCGTGATGGGCGTATCTGCTCCCAGCACATCAATCCAGAAGGCGTTTTGTATGCCGTTCTGCCCAATGAGCCTGACCATGCCATCGTATTGCTCAACCAGCGACGCTCTGTGAACACCGAGTTTCCGCAAAAGCCCTTGCACCCAGTCGTTGCCATTGATGATCGGCACGCGATGGCGTGGGTCCAAGCATGCCAAAGCTGGAGTGAGTACGTAGGCCGCTTGCGTGCTGCCGTGCCCTCCGTGCATCTTAGGGAGCTTCGCGACTTCTTCGTAGAGCCTTCTTCCTTGTATGTCGCTATCCAAGTCATAAGCGGCAGCAAATAGTCTCGCGACCACATCTGAGTTCGACGCGACCCATCCGTATTGGGGCACTCTGAACGGCCCATACCGATTAACGAACCCGATGCGACGTTGTTGTAGCGCCGCTCTACTAACTGCCGCAGATGCCCCGGTGTACAATTGGACAAGGCTGGGCTTGTGCAGGGCATCCCACATCACGGGACTTAGGTCTCGGGTCCCACCACCTTTATTGATCCACGTCAGACGGCAGAGTGCATCCAGGCGTGCGGCCAACGTGTCGTGATCCAGGCGTCTGTTGCGAATGCAGTCCTTGTAAGCCCTGCGGATGGTGTCCGCCGTATTCTGCTCACGCAGAATCCACTCTTGGCGCCACTTGCTCAGGACCACGTTTCGCTCCTCCCTTGCAGAGGCATTCCACTTCGAAAAGAGCGCACGCCGCTCCAGGCTGCAGCTTAGACGGTATCGGATCGCATGACCACCCGCAAGCACGCCTGAGCGGACAACGATCTGCAAGCCTGCGGAGTTTGTCAACGGGATCGCCCCGGCCACCTGGACGCTCCGCCGCATCGGTCGATTGCAGGGACGAGCTGCTGGACACAGAACTCGCGGGCAAAACCCTGGTCTCCCTACGTTTCGTGTCGATGCACGGCCCCAATCCTCATCTCTTGCAGATCGAAAACGAAAATCTTTTTGGTTTTGTGCCCAACCACCCGCTCATCGCCTGAGCCACAACCGCAGCTTCTCTGCATCGGCACCACGACCGACGCGATCAGGCGACGGGCGACCAGGAGCGGATGACCTTTCATTCCTGTGGACACAGAACTCGACCACGACACACGGGTGAAACCACTCAAAACCCGCATGCCCGTCGGTGCACGGTGGCGATTCTCTTGCGAAACCGTTTTTCTTTTTCCGCAAATTCTGATGATCGCCGCCGTCCACGGCATGCGTTCGTCCGCTGCCAACATCCGCCGCTGATCACGTCGCAGCCCAGGCGTGCGGTTGCCGAAGCACCTGACATCAGTTCACGCGAACATCACAAAAACCCAGCGAAAAGCAGCACAAAGAACGCGAATTGGCTTGCGCCTGCCGTGAATCGATGCTACGTGTTCAGGTATGGAAGCAGCGATCAATGCGACGAGAAAAATGGGGGTCGAAGTCGAGTGCATTCTGCCGATCATCGGCGTCGGCGAAAACGTGGATGTCCAGCGGCTCTTGGCAGATGTGCTCACGCGACAAGGGCTGCCCGCTGTTTGTCGCGGGTACTCGCATCATCCGCTTCCGCCTGGAACAAGTCTCGCCGTCGAGCACGACTCGTCGCTGCGGGACGAGGAGCGGTTTAGCGGCGTTCGCTGGGCGAAGGTCGAGCTAAAAACCGCCCCACTCACCTGGACTGAGCTTGAGCGAGTCATGCCGCCTGCGTTGGAAATCGTGAACTACTTGGGGGCACGCGTCAACGTAAGCTGCGGGCTGCACGTCCACCACAACTTGCCCGAGGCCGTCGAGCAGCCGCAGGTTGTCCGCAACTTGCAGCACGCATGGTGGCGAGTTCACCCCGTCGTGTTCGGCTTGATGGCTCCGAGCCGCCGCAACAACCAATACTGTCGGCGTCCAACCGAAGCGGAGGCAACGCAGTTTGACGGGGTTCGAACTTACGAGCGGCTGTGCGAAAAGCTCCGCCGACTCGACCGCCACGTAGGGCTCAACTTTTTGAATCTGCTGAGCCCCGAGCGGCTGACGGTCGAGTTCCGCGTCCATCAGGGCACGACCGATTGGGCCAAGCTCAGAGCCTGGGTGCTGTTCACGCAGCGGCTCGTCGAACACGCCGTCGCCCGTAGCTGCCAGTTCTCGCCCAAACCGTTGGAGAACTCGCGGGCGGGTCTCAACGCGATGCTCATCAGCGTCGGCTTGAAACCGAACAACCGCGTCTACAGCAAGGTTGACAAAGACCTCCGTCAGGTCGGCAAGTACCTGCTCAAGCGCTGGCGGCACTTCAATCAGCCGCAGGACAAGAAGGTGAAGATCGCTGCGGCGTAGGTCGAGATCGAGGAGCGACAAGATGTCGGACGCTGATTACCCCGAGAGCGTGGCTGAGGTGCTGGACGACGCGATGAAGTTCCGCCCCGCCGCGCTGCAAGCGATGCGAGATTTCCGCGACGCGAAGCCGTGGGCTGGGACCATCGAAGAGCGGCAGGAGAAGTTTCGCGTCCTGAACCGAGCCTTGGCTGCTGCCTACCAGATCGCCGAGCCCGAACTCGCCTTCGAGAACCTGGACGGCGGTAGCAGCGGCAGGAGCCACTACGTCCGCTCCTCGCACCGAATTGTTTTGGTCGGCAAGCTGTCGGTCGTGAGCTACCTCCACGAGTTTGGCCACGCGCGGGGCTACGGCGAACGGATGGCTTGCAGGTGGTCCATCAATTTGTTCAAACGCATTTTCCCGCGACGGTTTTCGCGGCTGATCCAGGTCGGGCACATGCTGGTCCACCCGCGAACCATCGGTCGCCCCTCGCCGTCGAACCCGTCGAGCGAGGGACCAACGACGCCACCGACGACCGACAAGTAGCGAGGCGACACATGAAACAGTGCGAGGCGAACGGAACTGTTCGCGTTTTACTTCCGATCCAGCGGGCTGATCGGAAGCAACTTCGCCCTGTGTTCTGGGATGATCCTCGGCTCCTTGTTCCACCCGAAATCGCAAGCTCGGCACGTTCGGCAACTTACGCTCAATCAGGTGGAACGGCCTGGCTTAAGTGTTCGAGATCTCCCTGCAGCATGCGACACCCGAGGTCGGGGCCGGCCGGGACGAGAGGCCTTTCGTTCTGCCGCAAGATCGAAAGCGAGTCGGCTGAGGGATCGCCCAGGAGCAGATCACGATGAAGGAAGGGCCGATTCGGCTGTTCGTTTACGGCACGTTGATGCCCGGTGGCGGCATCTATCACCGCATCGAGCGCCACGCGCGGCTGGCTCGACCGGCGACGGTCGAAGGCGTGCTCATGGACCTGGGCGCCTTCCCCGCCCTGGTGCCGGGCGAAGGCGTCGTTCGTGGCGTGTTGCTCGACATCGAGCCTGAAGGGTTGCGTATCGCTGACCAGATCGAAGGACATCGACCCGACGAGCGATCCTGCTTCTATCAGCGACGGGAGACCGACATCTGCCTGGATGCGGGTGGCTCCGTGGACGGCTGGGCGTACGTGTTTGCCCGCCCCGAGTCCGTTGCTGACCGACCCAGGCTCCTCGTCGGCGAGCAGGACGGCGTTCCGGTGTATGCCTGGAGACCAGAATGAAGGTGGGCGAGAAGCTGACCTACGCGCAAGTCTGCGAGCGGATCCGATTGGCGGTCGCGTCGCTCCTCGATGACGCAGCCGATGCAGCCAGGCTGCACAACCTGCTGGCCCAAGGGCACGTCGAGGTGGACGGCACCGATCCAACGTGGGACACCTACGTTTGCCTCGCAGGCGACGGCTGCGACGATCCGCCCACGTCGCCGCGAACGGAGCAAGCTCCCGTGCCGCTCAAACGCAGGAGTGGAGCCTTGGCGCCGAAGCTGAGCGATCAGGAATTCGAGTTTTTCGAGTTGGTCGCCGCAGCAGCACGAAAGCACGACCTGCGTGCTCTGGCTCGCCTCGTCAACAAGGCCCCGACCCCGCGACTCCGTGGGCACGCCCTGGCGACGTACGCGATTCACCACGCCGCCCGGAACAAGAACCGCCGCGTGGCTTTGCGGCTGCTGCAAATGGCAGTGGCGGAGTGGGTCGATGAGTGGGACTTCTTGAAGGGCATCCGCATCATCCGCGACGTGGTCGAAAACGCCTTGTCCGACCCCGATTTCGAACGGAAGTTCTGCGGCGACGGCTGAACCGTCATCGTGCGGGAGCCCATTTCACTTGCAGCCGAGAGACGAATCGAGAGTAATTCCCTGCGCCTTGCTCATGATCGACATGCGAACGCCTGGATTCGCCTCCAACGTGGAAGGCCCTGGGATCGCGTAGGAGCCCCGCGTGCGAGCGAGCCCTCTCCAAACCACTACCCGCAACCAACAAATCGAACAGCGGGCATCTGTGTCGGTCTGACGGGCTTCCTGGAAGCCCACCACGAGGACGCCAGCAGCTCCGTGAGATCGACCAGCAGCTCCACGCAGTCGCAGGAGGAACTGACCAGGCGAATAGTGCTCTTCACCTGACATCAGTGGGGCATTGTTCCACGCAAGGGTGAGACAAGTACAGAGAAGTGCGCTCACCAAGAGAATTGCAAAAACTACAGAAAAGAACTTGCCTTTACTCACTTCCTGTGGCATTAACACAGTGTGCATTCGTTAGCGTCAGGGAGATAACCACCTTGCGACCGCGACTACTCGACGAATTGGTCGGCCACGCCGACGCGAAGACGAAGGCGAGGATCGCCATTCAAGCCGCGTTGAACCGTGACGAGCCATTGCCCCACTGCCTGCTCACGTCAGGGCAGGGCGGCGTCGGCAAGACTTCGTTCGCGGCGGTCTTGGCGAACGAGATGTACGCTCCGCTCGCTTCCACGTCGGGGGCGTGTTTGTCTACGCCGGTAGACCTTCGGAACGCTCTGATCCGCTTGAAGCCGAGAACGGTGCTGCTCTGCGATGAGTGTCATCGGTTGGGCAGGGCTGCGGCGGAAGAGTTGTTGATCGTCCTGGAGGAAGGCGTAATCAACGTGAACAGCAACGGCACGCCGATCCGTCTGCCGCTGCCGTCCTTCACGTTCGTAGCGGCGACGACCCGACCTGAGGCGCTGTCGGCTCCTCTGAGCCAGCGATTCGGACTGCGATTTCACCTGCTGCCGCTCGCGGCAACTGAGATTGAGCAGGTTGTTCGTCGAGCGTTTGATCACTGGCAGATGGGCGTGGAGCCCGAAGTCATCGCCGGCATTGCTCAACGGGCTCGTGGCATCCCGCGTGTTTCCATTCGCCTGAGCGAGCGAGTTCGCGACGCGGTCCAAAGCTCACGATCCACCACCGCGAGTCGTCAGCACCTTGACATGTCGATGCGTATCGAGGGGATCGACGAGATCGGCTTGAGCTGCGAAGAGAGGCAGTTGCTTCGCTGCTTGGCCGACGCGGAGCCACGCCCTGTCTCGGCTCGCAGTCTCGCTCTGGCTCTCGGCTGTGGCGTCGAGACGATCACGACCGTCATGGAGCCCACGCTCGTTCGGTTCGGGCTGATGAACATCGGTCCAGGCGGACGACGTTTGACGGTCAAGGGGGCAGAGCATCTTGCGAGCAGCCAAGGGGGCTCAGGTGGCTGAAATGACGGCGACTTTTCAACGCTCATTGGCCGAGCTTTTGGTGGGCTTTTCTCCAGCCCTGGAGCCCCTGGATCACCGTCGTCTGGCTCGCTTTTGCCGCGCATTTGCTGGTCGGTTGTGGCGGAGACGGCGGTCTTTGAGCGGCCCTTTGATGGCTATTGGGCAGTCTTTCTCCGCGCATTTGGTGAGTGATTTGGAGGTCTTTTGATGAGAATTCCGCCCGAACTCAACGGAGCCAGGCTCAACGTCAGCCGCACCGCCGAGTTGCTGCCGATGGATGTCGGGCACTTCAGGCGCTTGGTCAAACGCGGCGTGTTCCCGAGTCCGAAGCGGACGGGCAAGGGCAAGCCGTTTTACGACTACCCGCTGCTCGTCGAGATCGCGTCGGTTCTCAAGGCAGGCATCGGCAAGAACGGCGAGGAGGTCGCGTTTTACCGCCGAAAGCCGAGACACGAACATCGGCGGGCGGGCAGCAAGCACGAGTCGAAGCCAGCAGCCGACGAGTACATCGCGGCGATTGCCGACGGTTGCCGGCAGCTTGGGATCGGCGACGCCGACCTGGCACCGAACAGGATCGCAGCACTGCTTTCTGCGGAGTTCCAAGGCGAGCGACCACCGCTGGCGGAGGCTGTTGCCGCCATCGCCCGACGGATCCTGGACGGGCAAGCATGAGCGGCGTGCAGGAACTTACCGATTTTCCCGCTTTTCGGTCAGTTCGCCCTGCGCAAAGCCGTGTGGCGGGGTCATCAGAGCGGGTCGGCGAAGGCGGAACTTGCGGCTTTTGTGCCAGTTAGGAGCGACGATGCGTTCAGCGAAGCGGTTTTTCACCGACGGAGAGATGCGGGACTTGCTGACGAAGCTGCGGCAGCGGGCTCGGAACGGACGGCTGATCGACAAGGTCGATCACGCCCTGGTCATGTTCGCGTGGGCGACAGGGTGCCGAGCGAGCGAGATCGCCAGCATCAGCCTGAACCCACGTCAGCCCAACTGGATCGACCTACGGGCGGGCTTGATCACGATCACCGACGCGAAGTGGGACTCGAAGGGCACGATTCCCGTCGATGCGTCGAGCCTGCGGACGCTGCGGCACTACGTCCGCGAGGTCAGACCTCGCCTTCGCAACGCAGCCGTCCTGCATCAGTTGTTCCTGACGAAGACGGGCTCGCCCTACAACCCGAACAAACTGACGAAGAAGATGCGGCTCCTGCTGCAACGCTACGGCCTTGATGGAAAATCGGCTCACAGTTTCCGCCATTTTTTCTGCACCGATTTGTTGCGGCGGGGCGTGCAGCTTCACGAAGCAAAGGCGTTGATGCGGCATCGGGACGTTCGATCCACGATGGTCTACAGCCATGCCACGGTCGATGACCTGCGAGCAGCGGTCAATCGGCGACTTGGATAGACGCGATGGAACTCAGGTCACCGAGACGCGGGAGAACGATACCTGCCGTTCAGCCTTCGCCCGCCCTTGCCACGCTCGACGAGCTTCGCGGGCGACTTGCGGGCATCGTCAAGCAGAACGCTTCGCCCGCCTTGGAGCAGGTTCTCCAGGTTGCCGCCGCTCACGGCTGGGCGAAACTCCTTCGTTCGATGGGCGAGCCCGAGCAAGAGCGGCTCCTGACCCTGCTGACCCAAGCCCTGCGGCAGCAGCAAGAACTTGTCGCAGAAACCGCCGCTGCCTACGACCGCGTGCTCATCGGCGTGGCGCAGGCTGCTGACGAGGAGATCCAACGCCTCGGCGACGAGCTTGAACGGGCGGACAGGCAGTTGGATCGCTTGGCCGCATTTCGCTCGCGTCCGCGAACGAACTGGCTGGCCCTGGGGCTCGCGGGGCTGCTCGGCTACTGGCTCGGCAACCGCCGCTGATGCGGGCACAGGACGCTTCCGTCTCAGGCGGGGATCGCAAGTAATATCACGGCGTCGCACTGCACGACGACACCGGCGGGATCAACACGCATGCCCGCACCTGACATCAGTGGCGTCGCGTGGCGCAATGCCTTGTGGGCACAGCCATTGCGACGCCCCGTGGGTCGAGATTTCGGGGCCTCTTTTGGCTCGCGGGGGTGTACTCCCTCGCGGCTTGCCGCTGGCGTCGGTCGTCGCCCGTGGGCAGCCCCCTCGGGTTGTGGTTCTCGGCCTGATACGCCGGCAAGATCGACGGCAGCCGCAGAAGGCTTTCACTTGCGGCGGGCAACGGAAGCAATCTCGTCTCGCCGCATCGCACCCTGGTGCCGGCACGCGAACACACGTCACGACTGCCTAACATCAGTAATGACTCGGCCCCGCATGGTCAGCGGTACACTTGCCTGCCGTTGCTGATCCGTGCTGCGGCGGATGCATGACCGGCGGTGGCGTTGAAAAACGACCGGTGAAATGTCCGCCCGTATTGGGCACACCCAAGCGCTAGCGTGCTACATCGCTTCCGCAGGACAACGGGCATGCGCGTGGCATCGCTGACCGTCTCGGAGTTGTAAACGTAGCTCCGAGGCTTCCTGATGCGTCTGCCCCGCTCGCGATGTGTAAGCCCGGCGTCTTCACACGCAACGTTCGCAGCAACGCCGGCAGACAGCGGTAGGCAGTTGCGTGCTGGAACTTGGTGGCCAGCGTGACCCGATTTTCGGGTCAGGCAGCGTTGACATGAGTCCAGGGCCACATGTGCATTCACAGGCGGTCGTGATCGCGTAACGAGTGATTTTACACGGACTTATGGTTGGGTGGCTCAAGCCACGCGGCGCATTGGGCAAAAGCGGGCAGCAATCCCAAGAAAAGTCGTGCGCTCGTGTCAGAGAATCGAGAAATCCACGTATACTAGCGGGTTGGAAGGAATCCCGCCTCAACTCTGCGGACAAGGTGCGTGGGCGGTGAGGGACGCGCTCGCGATTCGGCTGCCCGAGAAAGAGGAGGAGTGGATCGTGTCACGCGCGATCCGGCGGCTCGGCACGACCCTGGGCCGGCGACGGAGCTAACGCGCAGCGCGTTCGGCTCGGAGCAATGTGGATATGAGGATGAGGAGAACGTGACATGCGAGCGGTTTTGCTTCTGTTAGCGGCGTTGATCAGCGGCGCTCAGGCGGGGACGGTGCTGGAGTGGAACTTCACCAATAACCTCAACGATTCTTCGGGGCAGGGCCTACACGGGACGTGGGCGGGCGGAGGTTCGCCCGTTTACGGGATAGGGCCTGACGGCTCACCGTGCATCTACTTCGATGGTAGTCACTGGGTGGCCCGTCCCGTCAATGACCCCGCGTTGCGACTCGGCGCTTTCACCATCGAAGCCTACATTCGCCCGCTGACACTGGAGGGCGAGGGAGGCTGGTACGACTTTCGTAAGAGCGCCGGTGGTGAATGCGTCGGCCTCAAGAACGGCGGGCGTGCCCAACTCACGATCCAGTTGGACGGTTACAGCGGCTATGGGATTATCACGCCGCCGGGAAGCATCGTGGATGACAGGTGGGTCCATGTCGCCGCGACCCGCGATTCCGCGTGGGTCTCGCGAATCTACCTGAATGGCGTATTGCAGCAGGAAAAATCGGGCACGAGCAACAACGTGAACGACCAATTGGCGCTGCGTGTCGGCCGGTGCATATTCGACGGTTTTCCGTACTACTTTCACGGCTACATTGACCACCTCCGGGTCACCGATCATGCCCTCGCGCCATCTGAGTTTCTGCCGCCCGTGATTGACTGCAACGGAAACGGCTTGATGGATAGCTACGATATTGCGCATGGGATCAGTCAGGACTGCAACAGCAACGGCATTCCGGACGAGTGCGAGGTAGGCGGGACGACCGACTGCAACGGCAACGGGATTCATGACCTGTGCGACATCTACAACGGGACAAGCCAGGACTGCAACAGCAACGGCATCCCCGACTCGTGCGACATTGCCAGCGGGATCAGCCAGGACTGCAACAGCAACGGTATTCCCGATGCCTGCGACATCACGTCGGGGTACTCGCAGGACTGCAACGGGAACGGCATCCCAGACGACTGCGAGACAGGACTTGCGCCAGCGATACTGGTACAGCCCAGCAGCCAGTTTGTTCTTGAGGGTCAGATTGCCGCTCTCGGCGTTACCGCCGCGGGCTTTGGGGTGCTGGAGTACCAATGGCACAAGGGCGGCATCCCGCTGGTCGATGATGGACGAATCTCCGGGGCCACGACATCGACGCTGAGGATCAACCCTGCGCAATTTGGCGATGCCGGTAGTTACGACGTGATCATCACGAACGGTTGCGGTTCCGCGACCAGCGATTTGGCGACGCTGACCGTACTACTCGATCCGTACCGCGTGACGAGCCTCGCCGATCCGTTGGACCCGAACAGCACGCTGGTCACGCTGTGGCAGGCGATCAACGCGGCCAATGCCGCTGGCGGAAATGTAACGATCACGTTCGCACCGGAACTCTCTGGCGGGACCATCCGGCTGGTGTACGCTCCACCGAACATCTCGGCGGGGCGCATCACGATCAACGGCGACATCAATGACGATTGTGTGCCGGACATCGAGCTGGACGGCTCCGCAGCCGGCAGCGCAAACGGCCTCGTGCTGGCATCGGCCGAAAACGTGGTGCGCGGCCTGGTGATCAACCGCTTTGGCGGGAGCGGAATCTACGTGCAAGGCGCGGCGAGCACGGGCAATCAGATCACCTGCTGCTACGTCGGGACCGACATGTCGGGCCTGCTACCGCAGCCAAACGGCGGGCACGGCGTTTACATTGAATACGGCAACGCGAACACCGTTGGTCCGTTCAACGTGATTGCCTTCAACGTCCACCACGGCGTGGTGATCAAGGAGTGCGTGCGCAACACGATCACACGGAACGCAATTACCGGCAACCTTGGTGACGGCATCGCCCTGATGCGCGGAGCCAATCAGGTCATTCAGGCGCCCTACGATATGAGCGTGCCTCCCTTTGGCGTGAGTGGCCGCGCCGACGTTCCGGATGGCAGCATCGTCGAGCTGTTTCTTGACCCGGAAGATGAGGGGGAGGCGTACCTCGGCCAGACCGTCGTCGCCGGCGGGCAGTTCGTTTATCACGGGAGCTTGGGCCGCGCTCAGAACGTAACCGCAACAGTTACCGACCCGAACGGCAACACCAGCGCGTTCGGCCATATATGCCAAGGTGAAACGGGTCTCATCGCGGACTTTGAGGATGTCCCGCTGGGCCAGCCGGCGCTGCTCACCTACAACTGGGATACGATTACGTACATGGCGCCCAGCCCACGGACGATCGCCGTGACCGATGAGCATGCATTCTCAGGTACAAAGTCCCTCAAGATGGAGTGGCAATTCGTGACCACGCAGCCGTTTGGGTGGCTGCGCCTGACTACGAACGACGACGGATTCATCCCTAATCCCGCCATCAACTACAGCAAGGCCCTGCGTCTGCGTCTGCTCTTGTTGAGCGGGTCCTTTTACCTCTGCATGGCCGCGCGCGACACGGGCACGCACGCCTGCGTCGGTGACGACGGGGGCGGTTGGAACAACATCGGCCCCAATTTCGGCGTCGAGTTCCTTGGCGCCACGACCCCAATGGTCCAGGGCGTCACTGCCCCGGGCGGCAGGCTGGTCACCGCCAGCCCGAACTGGCAGACGATCACGTTTCTGATCCCTGCTGAGCCAGTGCTGCCTTACTCAGGCTCCGGAAACGGAGTCCTGCATACGCCGAATGGCCGCGGCACGCTTGAGAGTCTGACCATATCGATCGACCCGAACGGGCCAAATCCGGCCGGCCCGTTCACGCTCTACATTGACGACATCGAGTTGATCGAACCGGGCACGTTGGACTGCAACAGCAACGGGATTCCGGACGCCCAGGACATCCAGGCCGGCACAAGTCTCGACTGCAACGGGAACGGCGTTCCAGACGAGTGCGAATGGGCTGACTGCAACCACAACGGCATTCCCGATAGTTGCGAGGACTGCAACAGCAACGGAATCGCCGACTCGTGCGACATCGCCGCCGGCACGTCGCACGACTGCAATCGCAATGGGGTCCCGGACGAATGCGACCTCGCCGCGGGGCTCTCCGTGGACTTGAATAGCAACGGGATCCCGGACGAGTGCGAGCAATCGTTGTATTTTGTGGATGATGATGCCCCAGCCGGCGGGAACGGCACAAGCTGGTCGGCCGCGTTCCGGTCCCTGGAAGACGCGCTGGCCGGTCCGGTCCTAAGCAGGGAGATTCGGCTGGCGCAAGGCACCTACAAGCCCTCGGCCCGCACTGATCCGAACGCTCCGCGTACGGCGACGTTTACGCTCCTCAACGGCGTCGCCATCTACGGCGGGTACGCCGGCCGGGGGGCACCCGATCCGGACCTGCGCGATCCCAACGCGTACGTCTCAACGCTTAGCGGCGACATTGGAGCCATCGGCGATCCGAACGACAACAGTTATCACGTCGTGACCGCACCATCGGGGGTCAGCGCGGCCGCGGTGCTCGACGGGGTGCGCATCACGGCCGGGAATGCAAACGGGTCGTCGTCCCCGCACTATTATGGTGGCGGCGTGTACTGCCAGGGCAGCCTGACGTTGACCAATTGTGCGTTTGGTGGGAACAAGGCGACCAATGGCGGCGGTGCGCTATTCAACTCCTCCAATCCAACGCTTCTGAACTGCACGCTCGGCGGGAACTTGGTTACTAGTTCAGGCGGGCGCGGCGGGGGGCTGTACAACTACTCCGGGAATCCGGCGCTGACGAGCTGCACGTTCAGCGGGAACTCGGCTTCTGGTGGCGGCGGGCTGTACAACAACTCCGGCAGTCCGACGCTGACGAACTGCACGTTCAGCGAGAACTTGGCGTCCTACGGCGGCGGGCTGTTAGCTTGGTCCGGCAGTCCGACGCTGACGAACTGCACGTTCAGCGGGAACTCGGCCTCGGGTAGCTACGGGTACGGCGGCGGACTGTACAACAGCATCGGCAGTCCGACGCTCGCGAACTGCATGTTCAGCGGGAACTCCGCGTACGGCGGCGGCGGGCTGTGCAATGGCTCCGGCAATCCAACGCTGACGAACTGCACGTTGAGCGGGAACACCGCCGTCTCCGGTGAGGGCGGCGGCCTGTACAACAACTCCGCGAACGGGACGATGACGAATTGCATTGTGTGGGGCAACACCGGCGGTGGGCTCTACGGGAACGCGTTTGCCGTCCGCTACAGCGACATCGAAGGCGGCTGGCCGGGCGATGGCAACATCGACGCCGACCCGCTCTTCGTTGACGCCGACGGACCGGACAACGACCCGAACACGTGGACGGACAACGACTACCACCTTTCGCCGCTGTCGCCCTGCATCGACGCGGGGAACAACCTCCTCGTGCCGCGGGACCTGCTCGATCTCGATGCGGACGGCTGTCATACGGACTTGCTGCCCCTCGATCTCGACGGCCACGCGCGGATCGTGGACAACCCGCTCACGCCTGACACCGGCGTCGCGACGCCCGGGTGGGTGACGGGCGTTGTGGACATGGGCGCGTATGAGTTTGGCGCACCGCCGCCCGGAGCCCCGAACGATCCCTGTCCCGGTGATACGAACTGCGACGGGCACGTTACCTTTGCGGACATCGATCGGTTCGTCGAGGCACTTGGCGGCGAGTCGGCCTGGAACCAGAACCATCCCGGCTGCCCGTGGCTCAACGCGGACTGCAACGGGGACGGCCACGTTACGTTCGCGGATATCGATCCGTTTGTCGCATTGCTGGGGCGTTGATGGTGACTTCGCCCACCTCCGCAACCCCCACCCAAGCCGCAGGCCCAGTTGAGGCCGCTGCCGCTGGCGGCGCCAGCCAAGCCGGTGTCGGCGGTGCCGGCCGTATCGCCGAGGGAGCCGTAGGCAGAACTTGCGTCGAGGACGCACGCCTGGGGCCAGCGTGCGAATACGCAGGCAGCCCTGCCACGCCCGCTGTCGAACGACGGAGACGCGTAGCGGAGGAGTTGCGAGTTCCAGAGCAGACGACATGCAACCATCGCCCTGGGCAGCCCTGACGACGCGATACGCGGGCTCCCAGGATTGCACAGATTCGCTGTGTGCCCCGCAACGGGGCAGGGGCTGCTCCGGCGGACAGCCAAATCAACCAAGAGAAACTATGCTTTGTTTCTAACGGTTGGTTTTGCGTGCAGTTCGCAAGACCGCAGCCAGCCTCCGGCGTAGGTCGTCCTGCGGGCCACGGGAGGAGGTGGGAATGTGGAGAGCGTCTTCCAGATCCCGGGAGCCGTGGGGATCCGGGACGCCTTTGGCCGCATGGCATGCACCTTTGCACCACCGCCTCGGCGTCAGGAGCCATGCCGCCGCTCCCACTCCTGGAGGAGCTGCTCACAATCGCGGTCAATACACGCATACCGCACCATCTTCCTGATCCGCGTCTTCAACGGCATGTCGCGGAGCTGCGGATAGCGAGCCAGCAACTCCGAGCGGGTGTAGCCGAAGAAAGTCGGCTCGGCATGAATGTCTATCTGGCTCTGAGGGGTCTCCTGCCGCTTGTCCCCGTCATCGGGGTGTGTGTCACGCCGTTGGTCGTTCTCGGGGATGTTGGTCATGATGATATCTCCATGTGGGCGCACTGCGGGTGCGTCGAAATACTGCAAAAATCGTGGAACTCGCTGTCCAAGGTCGTCCAACGTGGTTCTGGCGGGTCATTGAAGCAGCACGTTGCCCCAATCAGGTCTCCGTGAGCCGCAGAAGAGTTGTGTGAACCGTATACCAGTTTCTTCTTTTTTTCTTCTCCACCCTCTGCTCGCTGAAGCACGTCCGCTATGAACTTCTCCGTCTCCTCCATCTGCTGGACGAAGCTTTGGGTTATGGCCCACTGACGGCATTTGCGCTCCTCAACCTGTGCTTGCGTGACGACGAATAGAATGCCCTTCAGCTTCCTGACCAGCGTGAACCACTCGAACTTCGTGCAGATGGCCTTGGGGCTGTCGTAGATGGCTTTTACGGCAACGCGATAGTTCCACTTGTCAGCCAAATCCAGGAACTTCGACAGGATGGACTTCTCGTGATAGGTCAGATTGCGGGGCTTCAGATGCCGCAGAACTCTGGCACGATCCAACCCAAGGCAGTAAGCGACGCGCTTGCGGTCTTCAATGTCGCGATCAGTAATGCGGGCTTGTGAAACGCATCTTTCTTGCCGGAAGCCCTTGAAATACCAGTTCAACCACCGCGTCACGGTGGAGCGCAGGCGGGTTGGACTGCCGCAGGTCTTGCTGCTCGCAGGGCGTATCGCCCGCAGCTCCGCCATGCCTTCTTGGACGGCGATCTCGAAGCTGGCTCGGTCTCCCCGATATTTGCGGGCCAGAAGGGAGCAGATCCGTGCGTGAGTTGCGGCTTTGAAGGTGTTGTGCTCGCCCAATAACGCGGCTCGTGTGGGTAAAGCCGCCGGCACGTGGATGCCGGCTCGCTGGGTCTGACGCCTCAGAACACGTCCAGGCAACCCAGGGCTCTCGCTGACTGTGCGTCCCGGCTGGGTTTCGCTGACTGCGGGTTCCGATGGTGCGGCTGTGGTTCCCCGCTGCTGCGCTTCATACCAAGCCACGCACTCGTCGAACAGGTTGGTTGCGTTGGCGGGTCGAGCTGTCGCCCAGGCGGTCGCAAAATGCCCGAGGGCTTCGCGCTGCTGTTTTTTCACGGGGTTGATGATGGTAATCGTATCCGGGTCCGCAACTTCGACGAACTCCTGGCCCCCGAGACGGATGTTGCGGTGGCGGGTGTCCCAGCAGCACTCGATCTCCAGCCAGTTCCTCGCCTTGAACGCTTCGACGAACCGCCGCAGATCAGCGACCCGGGTGTGGCGGTCGAGCTTGATCCAGGCGTAAAGCCCCTGGATGTGTTGGCCGTCGAACGGATCAAGGTCACCGGGGCTGGTCGTCCAGACGATATCGAACCCCTGGTCGTCGGCGATGTCTTGCAGGATGCGGACCTGCTGGTGGAAGTAATGATCGACCTCCGCCTTCTCATCCGGCGTGGCTCCCTCCTCGTAGTGGCGGTCGAGATCGAACTGCATCCAGTTGACGAGTGCTTCGTCTTGATAGGTCGTGAAGAGCCACAACGCCTTGTGCTTGCCGCCGCGCTTGTGGAAAAGGTGATGCCGCACCCAGGAGTAGTTGTTCTTGTCGAGGCGGCGCAGCGCGTAGCGGCGTGGTTCGCGGGCGGGCGAAAGGACATTGGGGGCGATGCGGTAACCCCGTGCGATATCTTCGTTGGTCGCCGTCGGCCAGATCTCGGCGTCCCCGTCAGCGGTTCGCGCACGCGGCATCGCCCGGGGCTCAGTTGCCATCCGCGTAGGATGGGCTGGCCGCAGGAAGTCCTGAATGTAGTTTGCAATCGGACGCATCGGCTCCACCATAAAGGCACGCCCGCGTCGCGGGGACGCGGGCGGGGGAAGCGGAGCTGCGAGTCTCCGAAAGTCGTCGTGTCCGCAGCCTGCCTCCCCTCAGTGGTTCTACAACGCTGGTGGGAAAAATCCTGCGAAAAATATCGAGACGTGCGTAACTGCTGGCCTGTTCGCCTCTTGCAGCACCGCGTGAAGTCGAATTGGTCCTCTGCGACGATCCTGGACACAGAACTCGCCCTGCCCCTCGGGCGGGCATGAAGACGACGCCCACGAGCTATCGAGCGGGAGTGCAAAGTGCAGGGAGTTTAGCGGACACGGTGGGCCGGATGTGGAAAACGCGCTCCGCCGGCGGACCAGGCGCACGTCACGCCCGTGTTGGCGGCGGCACATCGACGCCGCAGCGTCGCTCCTCGCTGTGACGTGGGCTACCCCGCATCCCGAAGGCCGTCGCACAGACGCCTTCCCGCCTGGCGCCGCACATACGCCTCGGCCTGCGGCTTCCAGTTGTAATAATCGCGGCGGCTGCCAGAGTAGTGCTTCAGACGCTCGGTGTCCGTGGTGTAGCGGACGAGCAGGTCCGCGATCTCCAGCACCTTCGGGGGCATGTTGGACTCGTCCAAGGCATACCGTCGCCAGTCCATGCCGGCCGCCTTCAGTTCCTCCAACATGCGGTAGGTGCGGAGCGTCAATTCGGGCAGGTGTTCGTGAAACTGCTCCAGGAACGCCACAATCTCCGCGTCGTGTGCGAAGGTCTTGGTTTTCGCCAGGACTTCGTGGGCTGGGGGGGCGAACTGAACGACCATCGCCCGCGTTTTCAAGGCCGCGATGTTCGCGCTCAGAGCTGTGAAGGAGTTGCAGAGTATCAGGACGTGGCTGTTGGTGGTGAAGCTCCCAGCGCCACCGTCAATTTCCTCGGCCCGGCGGTCCTTGCTGGCCCACATGATGGTCTTGGTGTCCCGCGTCTCGCACACCTGCTTCAGCAGACCCACGTGCTTCGGGTCGCCCAGCAGCCCGTCGATCTCGTCGAAGATGACCTTCTTGTCGCGGCCCCGATACAGGCGCTCGTAGAGCCCAAGCGGCGTTACCCACCCCCCGATCCTGACAACGTCATGGTTTGCCGTGGCTCGCTTGACTTCCTCGCTCTTTCCCAGGCCGCCGGCGGAGCAGATGACCAGCGTGTTGATGTGGTCATCCACGAATGCCCGGACGAATGTGTGGACTTCTGCATACGTCTCGACTCTAAACATGTTTTTGACCTTGTTGCACTTTTGCACTTTCACTGCAGCGTGAACGCGCTCCCAGCGCGTTCACGAACCTACGATCAGCTTCCCGTTTTGGGCCGGTAGCGTTACCCGGTCTCGGGGCGGTCCTGGTCGCGACTCCACAAGGCCCGAGCGTCGGCGATCCGGCGCCCAGCCAGAGCGACGTAGTCAGGGTTTACCTCGTAGCCGACATACGGCTGACCCAGGATCGTCGCCGCCACCGCTGTCGTGCCGCTCCCCGCGTAAGGGTCAAGGACGACTTCGCTCGCCTGCGGTGCCGACATCATGATGCAACGCAGCGGCACCGCTAACGCGAACGGAGCCGGATGGTTGATCTTGGCCGTTTCAAAGTGCGGGCACACCTGCCAGACGAGTCCCCAACGGCGGCAGGACTTGTTGAAGCGCGGCCGGCAGCCTGGCTTGCACAACCAATAGATGTATTCGGTCGTCGGCGGCAACCGCACCGTGTCTACGTTGTGGCTCGACCCCCGATCAATCGTGATCGTCTGGTAGAGCACCAAGCCCTTCACCCGGCCCAGCCATTCGTGGGGCGAGATCGTCCGACCGGCGACCATCCGATCTTTGTGGTTATAGAAAACGCTGCCGTCCGGTGCGAGCACGCGACCGAGGGCGTCGAGAATCGCGACCTGACCATCCTGATACTCTGGTTCCGGCAGACGGTCCGGGCACGTGTCGCCGTAGCCGGCCAAGTTGAACTTCTTGGACCGCTGCGGACGATACGACAGGTTGAACGGCGGACTCGTCACGACGGTGTGGGTGGACTCGTCGGGCAATTCCGCCAACTGCCCGCAGGCTTGGGGATGAATGACGTTTGTTTGCACTTCGGATACCTCCAGTTTTCAGATACAGACGGTTACATCGGAGCCACAAGCGCGGCACCGGCCGCGCAGTTTTGCATGGAGCATCAGAGCGAACCGCTCCTTGGTGCAGCAGTCGCGCTCGGTGAACGGCACACCGCCGACCACCAACCCGTCGCTGGGAATGTCGGTCCAGTTGCCGGCGGAGCGGGGATCGGAAATGATCGGCACGGGCTGCGGGTCGAAATTCGTGATCAGCAATTCGTTGGTCACATTGGCGCGATTGCCGCCGGCGTAGGGGACCGCCAGGGTGCCGACGCGCCAGCCAAACTCCGGGCGATAGAGATCGCGGATGAAACCGTCGGGATCATCGTCGTAGCTGACCGCGATGCGAACCCGACGATCACCGCCGTTGCGCTGGCTGATGTCCGTCAGTTCGTAGGCAAGGAGGACGTGATCTACCGCCGTAAACGTGTGGCGGTAGTGCCGGCCGGCCTGGGCAAGAACATAGGGCGGATCCGCATAGATCAGGCACCTCACTTTGCTCTGGTCCCGGACATACCGGCGGAGCAACTCGCCGTAGTGCAAGTTCTCGATGACGACGCTGCGCAACGCGGCAGCCCACGGCTGCAAGTCCCTGTCCGGCCGGAAGCGGAGGGGCGTCATCGTCGAGGCCGGAAAGGACGAGTTAGGTTTGCCGTTCACGGCGCACGAGAAGATGTAGATCATCCGGGCTGCCCGTTGCACGTCCGTAAGTTCCCACCACGCGCGGGAGAACCGCTCGCGTTGGATCTGGTCATAAGTCATGCGGGCTGGGGCGAGCCGCTTCAGTTCAGCCGCGAGCCGCTTGGGGTTGGTCTTCAGGACGATAAAGATACCAGCTACATCGGGGTCGAAGTCGTTGATGATCGTGTAATGGGCCGGCGTCTTTCCAAAAGTCACGCTCCCGCCGCCGACCATCAGATCGATGAAGGTTTCGCCGGGCATCGGAGCGAGAATCGGGGCCAGCGTGTCCGCGACGGCGGACTTGGCTCCCATGTAGGTGAACGGTGATTTCATGCTGCTACTCCTTCCACGGGCCGGCGAGTGCAGGCCAATCCGGCCTTGCCCAGGTGCCGGGTGATGTTCGCAAGCTGCTCAGGCGCGGCTTCTTCCAGGAAGAAGTTGATCGCATCCAAAACGTGCTCGACCTCGCCGGCCGCCATTGCGACCCGCTGGTTGGCGATCTCCGCGTAGGCGGGCACGAGTTCCGCCCCGACGTAGGAGCACCCACGCCGAACGGCGGCGACCCCGGCGCTGCCGCTGCCGGCGAAAAGGTCCACGACCAGGCCGTTGACCGTTGCCAGGCCGATCAGTTGTTCGTAAAGCTCTACGGGCTTTTGGTGGGGATGAAGGGGACGACCCTCCGACATTGCGCGGGTCGGCGGAGACCAGCGGGGACTGACGGACCCGACGTGCCCGCAGCAGGATTTCGGCGTGTGCTCCCGCCGGCAGATCAGGACCACCTTCTCATGAGCCACGGCCAGCGGCGTGCCGGAGTCCTGCCACGCACCGTAGGCTTTCTGCCAGATGAACTCGCCCGCGTCTTTGAAGCCCAGGCGCTCGATGGCAGCGTGTATTCGAGGGTCAAGGAGTGCGGACGCCCGGTAGTGCAGGAGGATCAGCCCCTCGGGGGCCAGCTTCACACGGGCCACTGCCAGGCATTCGACCAGGTGAGCTACCCAGTCGGCCGGCTGACTTACCCGGGCCAGACCGGCGCAGATCTTCCACGTTGGCGAGGGGCTCCACTGGGGGTCCAGGATCAGGCACTCGACCGAGCCGTCAGCCTGCTCGGCGAGCAGATCCCGCCCGTCCATCACGCGCACCTTGGCCTCAGTCGGCACCACGTCGATGCGGCGCCGCTCGCGGGTCGTCTCGGCGTGCAGGGACGCCGCGAGCGTGCGGATCTGGCGCACGGAGCACTTCTGCTCGTTCACCCGGCGGGCAAGTTCCAATCGCTCCGCGTCGGACGTGCAGCGGGCCTTGGCGATCTGTGCGAGGTGGGACGTGCCGAGGTTCGGAAAGGTCGCGCCGGAACGCAGGTGAAACCGGTGCTCGCGGTAGGCTTCGACGTAATCGCGGATCTGCCGGTCGGTGCGCTCGACGCCCGTGTGCCGCTTCAACTCGCGGGCGAAGACGGACGCATTCAGAAACCTGCTGTAACGGGCGTCCCCAATCCACTTCGCGGCGATTTCACCGGCCTGAAGACCGCTGTCCTTCTCCACCTCCATCGCCCGCTTGATACCCATCAAATCAGCGATGAAGTCCGCCTGATCGATCACCCTTTCGGGCTTGGCGCCAGGGGACCGTGGCCGGTCTTTACCCGCCGGCGGATTGGGCGCGGCATCCGCAGGCTGACGATCCCCGGCGTGACCGCGTCGCCTTGAACGAGTGTTCCCATCGCTGGGAGATCCGGGAAGTGCGCCGGCCTGCCGAGGCGGGGACGCCGCTCCAAGAGGCAAGGCCGGCCGGGAGAATGAAGAGTCAGGTGTTAGGCTTGACGAAAACGGCGGTTTCCTAGACGAGCGCATAATGTCGCTCCCTTATCAGGAGCAACCCCATACGCGTCTAGGCTGTGGCAAACGAGCCACAAAAGTTTGCGTGGCAATCGGGGTCGCAGTGGTCTCTGCGGGCTGGGGCCGTAGCCCCAAGTTTGTATGCCGACAATATTTTGTCTTATCGCCCGCAGTTTGTCAACCAGATTCTTGCGTTTTTTTGCTTCGCGTGCGGACCTATGCGTGCGCTCATGGACTGTAGGTTCCGCCTAGCAAGACCCGAATGCTTGACATCGGGGGCAGCAAGACCCGAATGCTTGACATGCGTGGGGGGGCCAAGGCTGAAATGCTTGACATTGGTGGGGGCCAGCACGGCCCAATGCTCGACACCGGGGGGCAGCAAGACCCGAATGCTTGACATGCGTGGAAGGGCCAAGGCTGAAATGCTTGACATTGGTGGAGGGCCAGCAAGGCCCAAATGCTTGACATCGGCAGCGCCGCCACGGTTCCCGACCCGAGTGGTATAGCGGGTGCGAAGATCGACAACTCTGTATGTATGTGGACTTCACACATGACGGGCTTGCCGGGAGCGGTGATATATGACATAATGTATCTGTGATCTCGGTCCCATCGGCCCCCGCCCGGCGTTCCGTTCGGGGCAAACCGGCATAACTTTCGCGTAGCTGCGCACGCAGACCCGCGACCTAGACGCAGGGACCACTCTTACGGAGTGGTGCTATGCGCCCATCGCGGCCTGTCGCCGACCACGTGCCCGCAAAGGCGGGTCGGTCGCCAACACGTAAACTCATCGTTCAAATTGTCCCTGCCAACGCGGTTGATCCCGCCGAAGCCGTTGCCGACTTTGTCGCCGCTATCGGCGACCTGCTGCTCGCCGAGTGGCTGGCTCATCACGCCCCTGTTCTTAACGGACGCAACTTGACAGTCGGCGGCGCCGGCGCGAACACACGCCGGCCAAACGCTGCAGACGAGGAGCGGCCGGCGTGAAACGGATCTACGGCTACCTACGGGCTTCGACCGACCGGCAGGATGCCAGCGTCCCGGCGCAGCGCCAGGCCATCGTCGAGTTCGCGCAGCACGAAAACCTGGAGGTGGCGGACTGGTTCACCGACGACGGCGTAAGCGGTAAGACTTTCGACCGCCCCGGCTATCGCCGCATGCGGGCACTGATCCTTGGCGGCAACCCCGACGGCGTGGAGCACATCGTCGTTTGGTCGCTCTCACGGTTCAGCCGCGTGGCCCCGGACGATTTCATCGCGGAGAAGCGTGAACTGGCCCGAGCCGGCGTTAGGATCATCAGCGCCACGGAGCCGATCCGGGGCGAGGGGACGATGGCCGACGGTCTCCTGGGCTACATCTCCGCGTACCAAAACCGAGAGTTCCTGGTCAGGCTCTCGACCGACGTGAGGCGTGGTATGAAGGCACTCGTGCAGAACGGCTTCTGGCCGTCGGTCGGTCCCCTTGGATACGCCCGGCAGGTCGTGGACAACAACCGGCAGCCCGTCATCGTGAACGGTCAGCCCCTCGTTCTGAAACGCGGTCAGTTGAAGGGTGACCAGAATCACGTCGTCCTGATCCCCGGTGACCCGGGCGAGCAGGACGCCGTCCGCTTCATGTTCCAGAAACGAGCCTACGAGCGATGGGGTCTGCGACGGATCGCAGCGGCGCTCAACGCCGCCGGTCACCACACGATCAATGGCCAGCCCTGGAAGACGACGACGGTGCGGTCGTGTTTGACGAACGTCACCTACATCGGCCACACGCGCTACGGCGTCCGTCGCAAGCTGGCTGGCGTCCGCAATCAGATCGAGGGCACGAAGCTCCAGCGGAACCCCGTGAGCGAGATCGTCGTCGTCGAGAATACCCACGAAGCCCTGATTCCCGCCGAGCTGTTTGAGCGGGTCCAGCAGACCTTCCGCAAATCTGGCGGGCGATCAAAACGGGTCGGGTGTGGCCAGCGGCGGTTGATGCTGTTCTCGTCCGCGATCACGTGCAAGCACTGTGGGGCTCACTATCAATGCCGGCCCCGCAACAAGTGCGGGCGGACGTACTACTACTACGAGTGCTGTGGCCGGGGCCAGGGACGGACTGACGCCCGCTGCGACTCGTGGTGCATCAACGTCGAGAAGCTGAAGAAATTCATCTTCGGCGAGATCCAGCGGCGGGTCTCAACCGACGAATTTCGCACGGCGCTCCGGGCCTACTTGGTGGGTCGCCTGGGGCAGTTGCTCCGCAGCGAGGTGCTCGACACCCGCAGGATTGACCGCGACATCGCCCTGGCCCAGCAGAAGAAGCGGCGGCTGATCGACGGCATCGCCGAGGGCGTGCTCGACCGGCACGATCAGTTGGTGGTGCAGAAGCTCGCCGAGATCGACGACGAGTTGCTCGTCCTGACCACCCAGCGGGAAGAGATCGTCCGCGTGGTCGGCAGCGACCTGGACGCCGACGCCATCGCGGCCACGCTACTGGAGCGGGTCAACGACTTGGCTGGCTTCCTGGAGAGCCAGGACGTGGAGACCCAGCGAAAGGCCCTGTTCGCCTTCTGCCGGCGGATCATGGCGGACGCTCAGCGGCGGGAAATCGTCGTCGAGACGGACCTGCTGGGGCTGGCGCAAAATGAAACCCCGCCAGGACTTCCGGCGGGGTTGTGCATATCCAATCTCCCCGAGTAGGACTCGAACCTACAACAACCCGGTTAACAGCCGGGTGCTCTACCGATTGAGCTATCGGGGACCACGTGGACCTCATCGGTCGGTCCACACTCAGACTTATAGCCTATCATCAGGCTCGGACAAGTCAACGGAACATACTGCGGGCCAGCGATGACGAACCCGGCGGCGTGGTGAGAGGCCGTGGGCGGTCACGGAGATTCCACGGTCCAGGGCGCGCAGGGGGCCAGGGGCTGAGACGGGTGACGCCGCGGGGCGGGGGCGAACGGGCGGGTGCTAGCGGGCGGGTTTTCTCTCCGGGTCCGCCGGCAGCGGCTTGGGAAAGTACCGCTGGGTCATCGAACGCACGCTGAGCTGGTTGCGCCAGTTTCGGCGCTTGCGCGTCCGCTACGAGTGACGCGAGAACGGCGGCTGTCACACGAGGCGCGGCGGCGGCTGGTTTCTGCGCCACCAGTCGCCCAAGAGGCCGCGCTCCGTGGCCTGTTGAGAATAGGCGATCTCTTCGGGCGGTGAGAGCTGCTTGATCGCCACGTAGATGCGGGGTCTGCGCCTGCCGCTTGAACGCGACGCAGTTGAAGTCCTTCTCAGTCTTGGTCGTCTTCATCGATCCGCACCTCCAGGGGCGAGACGATCGTCAGCAGGCCGAAACCCATGTGCAGGTTCACGTGATTGTACGCGCGCATCTTGTCGACCCGCACGATGTGCTTGAAGTTCCAGGAGACGATGGCGTCGGCGCGGGCCACTGTAGCGCTGGCGACATGCGTGGCGTCGTCGGTGAATCGAGGCGCGACGCTGCCCGCGGCCAGCGACACGTCCTGCGCTTGCTTCGCTGACCATCGGAGCGGACAATGCGCAATATCGACAGCCCGCGGAAAAGGGGCGTGCCGGATGGCGACGTTTCCAAGGACTGAATCGCAGATCGCGGCCCTGGCGCAGGAAGTCACGAACGGCCTAACGGCCAACGGCGCCGCTCATCCTGCCCCGGCGGCGGCTTGGCGCGTCCAACGCCGCGAACGCCCGTCCGGTCCGTGGAACGACGTGGCGACGGACGTCGACTCGGAACTCCCCCTGACCGATTAGACGCGGGCCAAGGAACTCGAGTACCGGGTCATCGCCATCAACAAGGCTGGGCCGGGCCTGCCGAGTAATACGCATTCCGCTTAGTTTTTGCGCGCAGTTCGGCGCAAGTTAGGTATTGCGCCAAGGTCTCCGGTCGCGCATGCTTCGCCTGGCGTGGCAAGGAGGCCTCGGATGGATGTGCAA
>Ga0182017_10000813_pt1 | contig 24625 bp, 11 predicted proteins | sample 712E3DmetaG_FD_120492 | JGI IMG/M metagenome (GOLD analysis project Ga0182017, IMG submission 120492) | Permafrost microbial communities from Stordalen Mire, Sweden - 712E3D metaG | ecosystem: Environmental > Terrestrial > Soil > Wetlands > Permafrost | place: Sweden: Stordalen | collected... | reverse complement strand
TAAAGATACTAACCGACTATGTTAAAAATATCGACAAGTCGCGGGCCACGACAAATGCGTGCGTGGCGGGATCGGGCAACCCTTCCAGCTTGGCCGGGCTCACAAATTACGAAGACATTGTCGGATTAAATTACATGGAGTCCCAATACAACGGCGTCCATGCCAGTAACGCCAATGTCCTGATACTCGGCACCGAACAGGCCCCATATTTGGCGGGCAATACGCCAACATGGTTTTCCGTAAAGAACAATCCGTACGTTATCGGCCATCATTTATGGATGGGCGTTGATTTTCTCGGCGAGGGCATCGGCAAGGGCGGACCGCCATCAGGGTATCTTGACTATTGCATTTTCAGAAAAGTCTGGTTTTATTATCAGAAGAGCCAGTGGAGCGATACGCCCGTGGTGCATATCGGAATCGGCGACGCCGTGTCTCCCGCGCCTTCGACATGGATAACGCCTTTTTTATCGGAAAGTTGGAACCAGACAGGTTCGGTCAACGTCGTTACCTATACCAATTGCGACAGCGTTATTCTCTACGTCAACACCACGAAAATCGGAACGAAAAAACTGAACGATTTCGCCAATTGGATCATGCAATGGCCCAATACCCAGTGGCAGACAGGCGTCATTAAGGCGGTCGGCATGAAGGGCGGCAAACAGGCTGCCGTCGACAGCATCAAGACCGCGGGCGCTCCCGCGAAAATCATGCTCAAGGCCGACCGTACCTCCCTCTATAACGATGGGGACGATCTCTGCAATCTTGAGGCCTATATCGTTGATGCTGACAATATTCCGGTTTTTAACGCCGTTAATACCATTCAGCTTGCTTTAAGCGGACCGGGACGGAGTCTGGGAATAGGAAACGGCGATTTTACCAGCAATGAATCGTACAAAGCAAACACCCGCAAGGCCTATGAAGGAAGAGTGTACATGCCGATACAATCCACCATGGATCCCGGAACGATTACTGTGACGGTGAGTTCGACGGGTTTGACGACGGCCACGCTTACGTTAACTACGTCCGGGCAGGTTGGAAACATCGTAGCGCCCGCGCCTTTGATCAGCGTAGCGCGAAATCAAGTGAGTCTCCTGGCTTGCGCGCGCAATAGCGGCACTAGCGCCATGAGGGTCAGCTACCGGGTTGATATTCCAGGAGCGATAAACCTGTCAATCGTTTCCCCTTCCGGCCGAATCGTGCAATCCTTAACAACAGGTTATCATAAGGCGGGAACTTATTCGAAGGAGTGGAGTCCGACAGCCCAAAACGGCGTATACTTTATTGTTTTAAAAGCGGATAATTGCAAAACGGTTAAAAAAGCGTTTGTGGTGCAGTGACGGAGGGGAATTAACCTCACCTGACCTCACCTCTCCACTCCTGTCCCGCAAGCGGGACTTCCCCTCCTCCCCTCTCCCCGCGGGAGAGGGGAGGAGGGGTGGGCGGCTGATAAGCCGACCGGGGAGATGGGGTGAGGTCAGGTGAGACCAACATAAGGTTAACATTTTTTAACCTTTACGCAATTACGTCTATCAATAGGGCGAATGATTATTCGTCCTCACCAATTAAAAGCGGAGGTTCGGTATGCATGCATTTCAATTACGTTCTTTATTAATCCTTTTTCTTATAGCAGGCTTTGCACAAGCCAGCCTTACTGAGCGGCTTGAAGCGAAATATCTTAAAAGCCGCGTCAAAATGCGGATCGACGAAGGTTGGAAAGTTCAGTCCGGAAATGTTTCCGGCGCCCAGGCAACGGCATTCAACGACGCTACTTGGAACACGACGAATGTTCCCCATGATTTCAGCATCACCCTGGTGGGCCCAACCAACAATGATCCCGGCGCCATGGGATGGTATCGGAAGCATTTTACGGTTCCGGCGGGGTGGGCGGGAAAAAAGGTAATCGCGCAATTCGACGGAGTTTATCATGATTCAAAAGTTTATTTGAACGGGACCCAGGTTGGAAGCCAACGATATGGCTATGTCAGTTTCCTCTGCGATCTTACCCCGTATCTCAATGCAACGGGCGATAATGTTCTTGCGGTATTTGTCGACAATCTGACAAGCCGCCGTTCACGCTGGTATTCGGGAACCGGCATATTCAGACATGTATGGCTCATTGCTACCGATATGGTCTACGTAAGGGATTGGGGAACGGCGGTGACGACTCCGTCAATTGCGCCGGCTCAGATCAAGGTCCAAACCGATGTGGTCAATGATTTGACGACCTCTCAAACCCGAAATGTGGAAACATCCATTTACGATGAAGCCGGAAGCGTGGTGCAAACAATCTCAACCTCCATTACCTTGGGCGCAAAAACCATGGACACCTGCGTACAGACGTTGTCGTTATCTTCATGTAAACTATGGTCTCCATCGACGCCCGTGCGCTATTACGCTTACACGCGACTACTCAACGGGACGACAGCCGCGGACGACTACGTGACCCCATTCGGCATTCGTGAATTGAAGTATTCGGCAACCGGCGGGTTTACCTTAAATGGCGTTTCCACGAAATTGAAGGGTGTTTGCATACATCACAACTTCGTTCCGGCGGGCGCCGCGGTTCCCGACGGGATGTGGGAGCGAGTCGTAAAGGAATTGAAAGCGTCGGGATGTACTTCCATTCGCACCGCGCATGATCCGTTCGGTCCGGAATTTTATGATTATTGCGACCAGTATGGCATGATGGTCCTGGATGAATTTTGCGATAAGTGGTCCGAGAACGCTGCGGGTTCATTTTACGCTGATTTTAACCAGGTCTGGCCCAAGGACCTTGCCTCTTTCATCGAGCGGGACAGGAACCATCCCAGTATCGTGATGTGGAGCGTCGGCAATGAGGTTGTTTCAGCGGGGACCATACCCGTATACATTCCCAACACTCTTAAGCTGCTGGTTCCCTATGTAAAGAATATCGATAAAACGCGTCCCGTCACGCATGCCTGCGTCGCTGGATGGAGCGATGCCGCGGGTTTGGCGGCGCTTGCAAGCGTCGAGGACATCATCGGCATTAATTACCAGGACGGCATGTATGGTTCCATTCATTCAAATAACCCCAGTGCGGTGATTTGCGGGACCGAACAGGACCCCTATACTAACGGCACTTCGCCGACCTGGTTCGCGGTGCGAAACACCGCGTACGTCGTAGGGCATCATATATGGACGGGACTGGATTATCTTGGTGAGAAACCGCCTCTGGGATCCGCCTACGGCTACCTCTACAATTGTGGTTTTCGTAAATCCTATTTTTACTATCAGTTAAGTCAATGGAGCGATTCTCCCATGGTGCATATAACCATAGGAACCAGCGCGGGAAGCGGACGCAATATGCCGCCTCAGGCTGAAAACTGGAACCAAACGGGGTCGGTGAGCGTGGTGACTTATACCAATTGCGAAAGCGTCGATCTCTATGTCAATACGACGAAAGTCGGGACGAAAAACCTGAGCAGTTTCCCCAATAATATGATTATCCAATGGGACAATGTTCCTTGGCAGTCGGGCGTCATAAAGGCCATAGCAATGAAGGGCGGCAAGCAGGTTGCCGTCGACAGCATCAAAACCGTAGGCGCGGCAACGAAAATTATTCTCAAGCCCAGTAAGACGGCTCTTTATGCGGACGGAGAAGATGTTTCCTGCATTGAAGTGGATGTGGCGGATGCGGACAATAACTACGTGTATAGCGCCGCAAACCAGATTTCCTTTACCATGTCCGGCGCGGGAAGAAGCCTTGGTATCGCAAGCGGAGACTGGGGCAGCAGCGAATCCTTCAAGGCTGCCAGCCGCAAGGCATTCAACGGCAAAGTGCTCATCGTCATACAATCGACCACGACTTCCGGAACAATTGACGTGGCCGTGACCGGGACCGGATTGACGGGAGCAAATCTGACCCTCACGACCTCGGGGCAAGTCGCCGTAGGAAAACCGGATGCCCCCTTGATGCACGGTAGCGGGGACAAAGCGGGTTTGCTTACCTGCGCTCGAAATCCCGGAAACAATACCGTAAAAATCGGCTATCGTGTCGATGCCCCCGGCATGGTGGATCTTGCGGTCATTTCTTCGTCGGGCAGAATGGTACGGCGTTTGGCTAATACATTTCAGAAGACCGGAATGTATTCCACGGAATGGAACGCCGGGAACAAAAGCGGCGTTTATTTCTTCGTTCTGAAAACAAATGACAATACTACGGTCAGAAAAAACTTCATAGTGCAATGATTGAGAAATTGACCTCACCTCTCCACCCCATCACGCGAGCGTGATTTCCCCTTCTCCCCTCTCCCCGTGGGAGAGGGGAGAAGGGGTGGTCAGGCCGACAGGCGGGCCGGGGAGGTGGGGTGAGGTTTAAAGGACAAAAGGCCATCATGGAAAATACAAAATTCCATTTTAATAAAATGATCTTCTTCATGGTCATGTCGCTATTGCCGGGAATCTTCGCCACGGCGCAAGGCGGCCCGGCTGCAGCCGGTGATGCGGCGACTCTATCGGGTTGGGTGACGATACATAACGACTTTTTCTGGTATGACCAAACCGGGACGACGATTCTGACACGCGCAGGCTGTCTTCGAAAATTCGGCAACCTTTTCTATTGGTATGGCCTTCTTCACTGGCAGGACAAAAACGGTTGGAACGATCAAACCTGCTATACTTCCGCGGATTTGGTCCATTGGACCTATAAGGGCATCGTGTTTCACTCGACCGTGGGCGCCAATAGAATGGACGTTTTATACAACGAAGCGACAAAGAAGTACGTTATGTTCTTGAAGTATGGCGGCAACGCCGCTAATCTGGGAATAGCCACTGCCTCGGCGCCCGACGCGCAATTCACTTTTTTAAACCAGGTTCGCGTGGACAGCGCCGACATTGGGGACATGTCGATGTATCAGGACGATGATGGGAAAGCTTATTTGGCGTACGTTTGGGACCAAACCGGCCCCAACCGACAACACGGCATCTACCTCCTGTCGGCGGATTACTTGACACTGGATAAGCGGATGTATCTATGGAACATCCCCAGCCGTGAGGCCCCGCATATCTTCAAACGCAACGGTCTTTACTACTACGGAACCTCAGAAACAAACGGGGTCAAGCCGTCACCCACGCGGTACTATACCGCCGCCAATTTGGCGGGTCCCTGGTCCGCCGCAACAACGCTCATTACTCCCGGTTCGAGCACGACGTACGAAACACAGTGCGATTTCGTTTTCCCGTTTTCAGGCACGCAAGGGACGTGCTACATGCTCGAGGCGGACCGTTGGCTGCCAATAGGGCCCAAACAGGGCGGCTACCTGTGGTTGCCTTTGGAATTCAATGGCACGGTCCCAACCTTGAATTATTATCAGGATTGGGACCTTAACGTGAGCACGGGGGCTTGGAGGGCATTTGATTACTCAAGGAACCTTGCATCCGGAAAAGCGGCATCGGCTTCGTCGGTGAGCGGCGCAAACGTAGCCGCCAATGCATTTGATTCCAAGACGTATTTGAACTACACCGACACCCGGTGGGAGAGCGCTGCAAGCGATCCGCAGTGGCTTATGGTTGACTTGGGCGCCGCAATGGCAGTCAACAGGGTCATTTTAAAATGCGACTCGAATTATGCCAAGGCGTTCCAGATTCAGGTGTCGACTAATTCCTCGATCTGGACGGATGTTTACAGCACGGCCATAGGTGCGGCGTATTCCGTTACGGACGTTAGTTTTACAAAAACAACCGCGCGGTATGTTCGAATGTATGGTACGCAACGAGGGACGACAAACGGCTATTCATTGTTCGATTTCATGGTCCTTAATGATTCCGGGGCGACGTCGATACCGGAATTAAAAACAATTTCGCCTGTTTCCGACGCCCCCTCCATGAAGTTTCACAACGGTAATCTTCATTATTTTATTCCTTTTAGCGCAATGGTTAACATCGACATATTTGATTCTCGTGGAAGGCTCGTCGCCAACCTTGTGAAGGGATTTCGGAATTCAGGCGGTCATGATGCGGCGTTGTCCGGCAAATTCATGAGAGGCGTCTATGCCTATAGATTGACGGCGGGAAATGGAACAACCGTTGTGCTGCGGGTTAGTCCATAATCCCGTGAGTGTCAATGAAAAGCCCTGGAACTTTTAAATCGAGGGGGGATGATATGCGAAATTTCAAAATGAGACGTGGTGGCGCTATTTTCATGATGGTGTTTTTTATCGCGGTCATTGCCGGCGCTAGCGTGACTGAACGCCTGGAGGGAAGATTTTTAAAGAGCCGCATCAAAGTGCGTATCGATGAAGGTTGGAAAGTGCAGTCGGGCGCGGTTACCGGGGCGGAGGCGACGGCGTATAACGACGCCTCGTGGACGCTCACGAACGTTCCGCATGATTTTGCCATCACGCTGGTTAAGCCGACCGGCACTAGCGGGAATGATCCGGCGGCTAAGGGCTGGTATCGGAAGCATTTCACGCTTCCGGCGGGGTTTGCGGGAAAAAAGGTCATTGTTCAGTTTGACGGCATTTATCACGACTCAAAAATTTATTTAAACGGGACGCAGGTGGGAGGACAGCAATACGGTTATGTAAGTTTTACCTGCGATCTGACGCCGTATCTTAATGTCACGGGAGACAATGTGCTTGCCGTTATGGTGGACGATCAAACGGTGCGCAATTCCCGTTGGTATTCCGGGTGCGGTATTTTGCGGCACGTATGGCTTATTGCCACGGATAAAGTATATGTAAGAAACTGGGGAACCGCGGTGACCACGCCTGTTGCCGCTTCCGCACAGTCGCAAATAAGGGTGCAGACCGATATTGTCAACGATTTGGCCATGGCGCAAAGCCGTACGGTTGAAACGACGATGTATAACGAAGCGGGCGTTGCGCTGCAAACGGTTTCCACCGACATTACCATTAATCCTAAAAGCGCGGACAGCACGAAAAACATCGACACGTGCATACAGAACTTTACGCTTTCTTTATGCAAAATGTGGTCGACTTCAACGCCGGTCCGCTACTATGCTTACACCCGGTTGTTAAACGCGACAACCCCGACCGACGATTACGTGACTTCCTTCGGCATTCGGGATTTGAAGTTTACACCGGGAACTGGTATGTACATAAACGGCGTTTCCACGAAGATGAAAGGCGTTTGCGTGCATGAGGCTTTTGTGCCCGCGGGAGGCGCGATACCCGATGGAATGTATGAACGCGTAATCAGGGAATTGAAACAATCCGGATGTAATTCCATCCGGACCTCGCATAATCCCATGAGCCCTGAATTCTACGATCTCTGCGACCAGATCGGCATGTTGGTTATGGATGAATTCTGCGATAAATGGTATCAGCAGGCGGGCGGGGCGGCGGGAATTTTATATGAGAATTGGGATCAGACGTGGCAGCGCGACGTCAAGCTGTTCATAGAGCGCGACAGGAACCATCCAAGCGTGGTGAACTGGAGCATGGGAAACGAGGTCCAATACGGCGGAAGCATTCCCGCCTATATTACCAATGTCATGACGCTCATGGTTCCTTGGGTGCATACGTTTGATAAATCAACAAGGCCGGTTTATCACGCCTGCAACATTCAAGATGCCGCGGGTTACGTTAATCTTGCCAAGATCCAGGATAACTTCGCGGGCATAAATTACGGCGAACAAATTTACTCGTCAATTCATTCCAAGGACGCCAACGTTCTGATCATGGGCACGGAAAACGATCCCTATGCGGCGCCGGGCAACAACTTGCCCACGTATTTTTCCGTGCGGGACAATGCCTATGTGGTAGGCCATCATATATGGACGGGTTTGGACTATCTCGGCGAGTCCGGCGGCTTGGGGTCGGCGGGCGGATTTCTTGACAATTGCGTTTTCCGCAAGTCGTATTTCTATTATCAGCAATGCCAGTGGAGCGATTCTCCCATGGTGCATGTCACTATCGGTAACGGGACCGGCAACGGGCGGGCAATGCCTAATCTTTCGGAGAACTGGAACCAGACCGGCCCGGTGAGCGTGGTTACCTATACCAATTGCGACAGCGTTAGTCTGTATGTCAATACAACCAAAGTAGGGACCCAAAAATCGAGCGATTTCGCCAAGAATATGATCATGCAATGGACTAATGTTCCGTGGTCATCCGGGGTCATCAAGGCAATCGGCATGAAGGGCGGCGTCCAGGTTGCCGTCGACAGCATAAAAACCGCGGGCGCGGCCGCCAAAGTCCTTCTAAAGCCGAGTAAAACGACGCTCTATGCCGACGGGGAAGACGTTTCCTGCATTGAAGTCGACATTGCCGACGCAAACAATAATTTTATCATCACAGCCGCCGATCAAGTGCAGTTCACCATGACGGGCGCCGGAAGAAGTTTGGGAATAGCAAGCGGTGATTGGTCAAGCAGCGAATCCTTTAAAGCGACCGCCAGGAAAGTCTACAAGGGAAAAGCCCTGATCGTGATCCAGTCGACCATGGATACCGGAACAATAAACATAACGGTAAGTTCGGGATCATTGACTTCGGCCGGCCTTACTATAAAAACCATGCCGCAACAGATAGTCACGGCCGTAAGTGGCGCTCCGGCGAAGGACGCGCTTGCGGGCCGTCAGGGTCTTTTTACCTGCGCTCGAATTCCGGGTGGAAAAAATATCCGGATTCGATACGACGTGGATTATCCGGGAATGGTAAATCTTTCGGTCATTTCATCGTCAGGCCGGACGGTTACGTGTTTAACTAATAAATGCCTTCGGGCGGGAACCTATTCGGCAGACTGGAATGCGGTGAACAAGGGCGGTGTTTATTTCTTCGTTCTGAAAATCGGAAGCGACCTGATGATTCGAAAAGCGATTATCGTGAGGTAGTAGGGGCGAATCGTTAGTCCCTACAAAAGTCCCTGCAAACCGACCTTTGACCTCACCGGATTTCACCCCCCACCTTCACACCGCTCCACCCCTCTCTTTCAGAGGGGTGGAAGGGACTTCATACGATCCCCAAAAATTGACAAAAATAAATAACTATTGACTATTCAGCCTGGTTTTCGTATATTATAAGGGGGGGATTATCACGTGGCCGTGAGGCTATGGTATAGCCATATGCTCTGTGGGGCTACCTGCCCGGCAGCGCAGACAGGCGCCATGAGTGACTTGATGATTGCTTTAGCGCCGTTACCGGACGTACTTTAAAATAGCTGAAATCCGTCGCTATTTTTATGGGACGTCGGCTATTTTAAATAATTGCTCCGACTTTCCGCTGGATGAACTATGGTTAGCGTCTATTCTTATACCGATTACCGAAAATTCATTTCGGACTATTTTACCGACCAGAAGCAAAGCGATAAGGGCTTTTCTTATGCGCAATTCGCTGAAAAAGCGGGATTCAAATCAAGGTCCTTTCTTATAAAAGTGATCAATGGAGAAAAAGCGTTATCAGCGGCAAGCATCGGGCGTGTTGCCAAGGCCACGGACCTTCAAAAAAAAGAACGCGACTATTTCAAGGCATTGGTCCTTTTTAACAATGAAAAAAAATTCGATAAAAAAAACCGGTATTTTGAGATCCTTCAATCCATCCATCAAAGCCATAAAGCGGTTTTGTTACGCAACGATCAGTACGAATACTTCAATAAATGGTATCTTGCGGTGCTTCGTGAAGTTGCGGCCTATTGCGATTTTAAGGATGATTTCCGCGCCTTAGGCGCTTTATTGGACCCCCCGATTTCCGCGAAAGCCGCCAAACAAGGTGTAGACCTTTTAGTGCGTCTTAATTTATTAAAAAAAATCAATGGCTCGTATGTTCAAACGGATACGGCAATTTCCACCGGCGACGAGGTGCAGAATATCGCGGTTGCGAACTTCCAGCGCGAAACCAGCGCTCTTTCACGGCGCGCGATAGCTCGAATGGGAAGACGGCAGGAGATTTCAACACTTACCTTCGGCGTCAATGAAATGGGGTTTAAAGAAATTCAATCGGAAATAAGGGCATTTCGGAAAAAGCTGATAAATATCATAGCGTCTCACGCGCCTCTTGATCGTGTATACCAGCTTAACTTGCAACTATTTCCCATGACAAAATTGTCTAAAAAAGAGGAAAGCGTTTTATGAATTGCCGATTATACTTCGCAATGACGATACTTTTAGGGCTTTTGTCATGCACGCGCTCCCCCGAAACCGCCGGTGTTACCGAGACCGGCACCGTGGTCAAGGGTATGCTGTTTACAAAATCAGGAACTCCGGTTTCAACGAGTACCGTGAAATTGGTCCCAACGGATTACGATCCCCTCAAGGACGCGCAGCGGCTTCATACGTATCGGGACACAACGAACGACGCCGGCGCGTATACCTTTCATAATATTCCCATAGGCGCCTATACCGTTCAGGCGGTTAATATTCAGGATGGCGCCAGGGTAATGACCGGTATTATTAACGTTGCCGAGGACAGCGCGATCGTGCCCGCGGATACGCTGCGGACCCCCGGAACGATCAAATTCTCCGTTTCCGGCATTTTTGATACGGTAAACGGGTATGTGTATATTCCGGGCACCTTCAATTTTGTCCGCCTGCGCGGATCGGGCGGCCTGGTGGTTTTGGATTCGATCCCGGCGGGGACCATATCCTCGGTTGTATTCAATTCATCGATCGCAGGGGCGCAGCCGAAGGCGGTCCGCTATAATATTTCAGTGCCCTCGGGCGGCACGGCGGCGCTTTCGAATACCGCATGGCAATATTCGAAAATAATCGGCCTCAACACGACGTCGTCCGGGGCGGGAGTTTCAGGCGCCGTGTATGGATTCCCCGTTCTTCTTCGTTTGACAAACTATAATTTTAATTTCGGTGAGGCCAGGAACAACGGCGACGATCTCCGGTTCGCCAAACCGGATAATACTCCGCTTGCATGTGAAGTCGAACGATGGGACCAGGTTGCCGGGCTTGCCGAGGTTTGGGTGAAGGTCGATACGATTTTCGGTGATAACGACGCGCAGTCCATTGTTATGTATTGGGGAAATGCGAACGCGTCCGGCGCGTCGAACAGCGCCGCGGTATTCGATGAGGCGAACGGGTTTCAGGGCGTTTGGCACCTGGACGCGGCCACCAACGCAATAGAAAAAGACGCGACCATACACCATTATGACGCGACGCCGTTTGGAAAAACATTGCCTTCCGATAGCATCGGCATCATCGGAAGCGCGAAAAAATTCGACGGATTTTCAAACTATTTCGGCATGAAAGGAACCGCGAACAGCGGAATGAATTTTCCCGAAAAAAGTCAGTATACGCTCTCGGCTTGGGTCAACGTCCAAACCCTTGATTCGACTTTTCAGGCGCTTGTTTACAAAGGGACCTATCAATACGGATTGCAGATTCGCCCTGAAGGCGTATGGGAATTTAATGAATATAAAGACAGTACCTGGTGGGAGGCCGTTCAATTTCCTGCCGTTACTCATGCCTGGAAGTACGTCGTAGGGGTAAGGTCGGGCGGTCAGGAGTTTCTGTATGTCGACGGGATTCTTGTCGGCGATTCCGTGATTTACACGCCTCGTCAAGTAGGAATCGTCGGGCGCAGCACGGCTTCCGATGTGCAGCTCGGCCATAGTATTGATGGCGACGAAGGAGGGCGGTATTTTAAGGGGATGTTGGATGAAGTGTGTATATCGGGCATTTCACGTTCCGCGGATTGGATATTGCTCTGCTATATGAACCAAAGAATGGATGACAAGCTGGTTGTTTTTAGATGATTTCATGGCTGATTATTCTGAATTCAGGATACTTATGGACAACTTTTTTTATTGAAAGTGTTCCCTGTAACCAAAAAAAAATACAAAAAAATATTTTCCTTCCTTGAATTGGGCTATCCGAAAATAGTGCGATTGAAGAATATAACTATCTTTAAAACAATATGTTATGAGAATATGTTAATCGTGATCGCTTTTATTTGTTTGAGTAAAATGATCCCCAAATATTGACAAAAATTATTAAAAAAATATTGATTATTGCCGTGTATTTTCTTATATTACTATGAGTATCCGGAAATAATATCCGGAAAAATTTCAGAAGAAAGCGAGGGATTAATCCAGGTGCCGAATAAAAATTATTGAATTGGCTCAAAAATCAGGGATTCAGAGATATTGATCCAATAAGGTTGATTATTAGCGGATTTTTTCGAACTCTTTAAAAAGGTGGATTTTTTATGAAAAGTATTGGAATGACAAGCATATTTTTTGTTTTTGTATCATTATTCGTATTCTCGTGTGGTGATAAAAGCAATCCTACTGCTCCTGCCGGTCCGGTAGTTAATAAAAACGCCGTAACTTTGCTTGATGGCTTTTGGAAAGGCCTTGATACGGGGGCAACTACCGATTATCTCATGTATACCTTTACCGGGAACCAAATCGTCATGCAAAGCGATTCCGTAACCCAAGATAGCGGAGTATTTACTCTTGATTTTTCCGCGAAACCCGATCCTAACGACACGACCGTGCATACTATCAACATCCAAATTATTAAAGATGTAAAAAATCCTCAAAATAACGGAAAAACCATACAATCTATTTTCTCATATACGACCCCTGGTTCATTTACCTATTTCACGTATGTTTTAAACAATCCCGGAGCAAATCGTCCGACGACCATGGCGGACCAACCGGGCTTAGTGAGGCTTCGTTTGCAAAATTTTACCCAGTAAATTGCAGTAAAACCTGAAGATCGGGTTTTCAGGGGCGCGTTACCTTAAGCAACATAAAGGGAAACTACGGTAACCGTATATTTTTATATAATATTGAGAACCTTTGATAAAACTGGAAATGGAGAATTAGTCGGCATGAAATTAAGAGCAGCTCTTATTCTGATTTCAATAGGGCTATGTACTGTTACGTCGGCTCAATGCGCTGATAGTACTTCTAAAAAAACTCCCGTATTCTCGGGATATGCTTCCGTAGAGGCCGGACAAATAGTGCAAGGGTTCGATACTGATGGACCTAAATCCCATGCTTGGATTGAGCAGGGATTTATCGGTCTAATGGCGGACGAAGCAATAAGTGAGAGGCTTCATGTGTTGATTGCGGGGGAAGGTTCAACGGGACTTTCTTATCGCGTATATAAAGGATTCGTTGAATATTTTCGAAATACGGAAGCCCCACGGCAGACATATACTATTAAAAGGGGCGAGGGATTGTTGACTCTCGGCAATCCTGAAAACGCTTTCTGGCAGATTGAAGCCGGATTTTTTCCCTATAAATACAATCCGGATGTAAGAAATCTTGGAGAATATTTGTTCAGGTCTTTTCCATATCCGCAGTTTATCATCAACACGTTCGACCGGACCTATACCGATTTGCTCGGACTAAGGGTAGGAAATACTTTGTGGGGAAAATTCCATTGGGATTTTTTATTTTCTAGTGAAATACACGATTATCCGCTCGGAGATTTTTCGATTTCACTTGTTGCGGATTATAAACCGTTTAAAGCCCTGGACGTTGGCGCAGGTATTGACCTTGACCGGATTCTACCGGTTAATAATGATATGACTAATCCTAAAAATGACCCAAGTGTTAAATATATAGAACCTGACGGCAGTACCGGGTACTTTTCATACGCGGGGACCAAGGTCATGGCAAGGGCTTCATTTGATCCGAAAATCTTTTTTCCTTTTGATTTTTTCGGTAGTGAGGATTTAAGGATCTATACGGAAGCCGCGATCCTCGGATTGAAGAATTATGATGTTGGAAAAGGAGACAGCGCCAAGGCGTACTACACCGATATATTGAAAAGAATACCGATTCTTGTAGGATTAAATGTTCCTTGTTTTAAGCTGTTGGATGTGATTGCGGTCGAATTGGAATATTTTGATAATAATTATCCCAACAGCTTTGTTGCTCCGTTTGAGGCGGGCAATCCGGTGCCTACGCAGGAACCATATGGAATCCAACATGACAAACTCAAATGGTCGCTTTATGCAAAGAAATCCATTGGAGGCGGCTTTTTCGTTGTCGGCCAAATAGCCCGAGATCATATGATACCGCAAACCAACGCGCTTGCGGCGTCACTTCAAGATAGGACGGATGTTTTATTGCAGCACGGCGATTGGTGGTGGACGTTAAAAACACAATTTGACTTTTAACAATATTTTCAATTTGAGGAAACCATGACATTAAAAAAAATATTAAACCGCATGACCGTTCTCGCATTCGCGGCTTTTTGCGGGTTATGCATGCACGCTGAAAACGCGCGGGCTCTATCATATTCGATTGCGGTGGATGCCGGCCAAAAAACAGGTCCATGGAACCGATTTTATGAACAACTCATATCCACTGACCATTTGGTAACGATGCTTCATTCTTCGTATGGCAGGAATATGCAAAATGCTTTGAAACGCGGCGTCGACGAATGCGGATTTAAGTATTTTCGCGGCCATGGCATTCTTAACAGCGACATTGCGCTTTATTCCGAACCCAACGGAGTTCCAACGTATAACTGGACAAAATTTGACTCCGTTTACGATGCCGCTGTTAATGTCATTCACATCAGGCCTATCGTGGAATTCAGTTTTATGCCGACGGTCTTGGCTTCGGGAACAGGAACATGTTTATGGTATAATGGAGCTCCCGGAAACGTTACAATACCAAAGGATTTTACCAAATGGCGCGATCTTTGTAAAACCATCGTTCAGCACTGTGAAGAACGATATGGCGTGGATGAAGTACGGCAATGGTTTTTTGAAGTTTTCAATGAACCTGATTTAGGGACTTTCTTCTCGGGCGGCCAGCAAGGATATTTTAAACTGTATGATTATGCGTCCGATGGAGTCAAGCTTGCGGATTCCTTGTGCACGGTCGGCGGTCCGGCCACTTCCGCGGGCAATCCGTCCTGGATAGACGCGTTTCTCAAGCATATTCGTCTTGATGTCAATGCATCATCCGGCCAAACGGGCGCGAAATGCGATTTTCTTTCCTATCATCGATATGCCGACGATCCTAGCAGTCCCGGAAGTCCCAGCGGAGTTTTAAACGCGGCTGCGCAGAACGAATACAATAAAAAGGTAGTTGACTATTGCACTTCGAATCAATTTAAGGGTCTTATCATTAACGATGAATGGGGAGCATGTGCGACTCCAACAAGGGAAAGGGATAATGAAAGTTCCGCGAGTTTCGTGGTAAAAACCATCCATTTACTTGGAAGCAATACCACTGCATATCCCCCGCCCTTTATGTACGGTTACTGGTGCATTTCGGACATTTACGAGGAAGCCAACGCATGGCTTTATGGTATTAGAAATGCATATGACGAAGGAAATTACGGGTTGACCCTTCGTGGCGATGCGACTATTCCCGACTCATGGGACGTTGCAAAACCGGTGTTTAACGCTTTTAAAATTCTTCACAAGATGGGCGACCAGCAACTTTCCTGCACCGGCGGATCCGCCGCCGGCGCCAATGGTTTTGCGACTATTAAAAATGACACTAGCGCGATTCAAGTAGCTATTTATGATCATGACGATTATGACAATGTAACTCTAAGCGTGAGTAATCTTCCTTTTCCCGGGCCAACGATAAAAGTTGAACACTTTATTGTCGACAGCGCTCATAGCAATTCATATCGGGTGTGGGTAGGAATGGGAAAACCCAAGGTTCCCAACGCGACGCAATGGGCGCAGCTTAAGGCCGCTTCGGATTTAGCGCACCTCGATTCGGTTCAAACCATACAGCTTGCGGCAGACAAGTCGTTTTCCAAGATATTCGCCACGCGCAAATACAGCGTTTCATTGATTATTATCAGCGACCCGGCAAAAAACGCGATAATCGAGCGCGATATTCCTCGGACAATGTCCGCAAGAGGCATACGCGCTTTCATGAGAAGTAATTTTCTTACGGTAACAATCCCGACTTCAGGTCTCTACAACGTCAGCTTATTGGGACTTAATGGCGCGGTGCTTTATAAGGCTAAGATCAAGGGTAATGCGACTTCGGTAATAAATATGCCTAATGTAAAGCAGGGGACATATATGCTTAGTTGCGGCAACGGAAAAAACGTGTCGACGACGAAGCTCGTTGTGTGTAAATAAGTTCTATTTAAACGGGAAATTTTATTTAAAAGGAGTAGACAATGCTTCCATTTAAAAAGAACCGAAGCTTCGCGATTATTTGCATGAGCTTCTGTTTTTTTGCAATCTGCATCGGCTCCGTTTTTGGACAGAGTATTTCCATAAATGGCGCCGGAACGGGAAGAACGTTTGACGGAGTCGGCGGAGTAAGCGGGGGTGGAGCCACGTCCGTATTGCTGATGTCGTATCCTGAACCGTATCGCAGTCAGATTCTGGATTATTTATTTAAGCCGAATTTCGGAGCATCGATTCAAACTGCTTTTTGTGAAATCGGTGGAGATTGCAATTCAACACAGGGCAGCGAGTTGAGTCATATGCATACCAGTAGCGATGAAAATTATCAGCGGGGCTATGAGTGGTGGCTCATGAAGGAAGCGTATGCAAGAAATCCGAACATTACTTTTGACGGCGTTGCCTGGGGATGTCCTTCCTGGGTTGGAGGCGGAAATTTTTGGTCAACTGATATGCAAAATTACTATATCAAATGGATAAAAGGGCTAAAAAGCAGTTATGGAATCGACCTTGACGCAATCGGATGCAGAAACGAGTCGGGCAGCAATACAAGCTGGTTGATACAATTTAAAAATGCTCTCACTGCGGCGGGCCTTACGAAAGTCAGGGTTCATGGAATGGATGATTGGAACGGCGTTACGGCAAAATGGGGGACCGCGGACCAATTGTCCTCCAATGCTCAATTAAAAGCCGCCATTGACGTTTTGAGCGCTCATACGACGGTTAATACAACATGGTCGGAAACTAAAGTTGATGCAACAGCCAATGCTGTTAATTCCGGCAAACCCTTATGGGATACCGAAGAACATTACATGACCGGCGGGAGCGCTATGAACAATGGATACAAACAAGCGACGGCCGAGGTTCAGGCCTTTAACCAGAATTACATCAGAAGCAAGGTTACTAAGACTCTTTTCTGGTATTTAGCGTGTTGCACGTATCCCATGGAGCCATGGGGTGATTACGGATGCATAAACGCCTATCAGCCATGGGGCGGCTACTATCAGATTAAGGAAGGCGTTTGGGGATACGCGCATTATAATCAGTTTGTTAAGATCGGCTGGCAATTTATCGACGGCGCTTGCGGAAACATAAACGGCAACGCGAGTAATGGAAGCTATGTTACGCTAAAATCCCCAAGTAATACGGATTTCAGCGTTATTATCGAAACAAAGTATGCATCGTCAAGCCAAACGCTGACCTTTGCCGTTTCCGGAGGACTTCCGACCAGTAAACCGCTATGCGTATGGCGCAGTACCGGCTCTAACGATATATTCGTGAAACAGGCCGACATCCCGGCGGGCGCCACTTTTTCCATTTCGGTTAACGCCAATTCAATTTATTCCATTTCCACTACAACGGGCCAGCAGAAAGGGTCCTTTACAAACGTTCCTGTTTCTTCAAAATTTCCTTTTCCTTATTATGAAAACTACGAACATTATAAAACTACCGCTTCCGACCAAAAATTGTGGGGTTATGTGCCGTATTATCAGGCCGATATCGTCGGCGGGTTTGAAATTTTCAACCGGCCCGACGGAACCGGCAAATGCCTGCGGCAAGTATTAAATACCAAGGCCCAGAGTTGGGCGAATGAATGGGCGCCCTATTCTATTATCGGGGACCAGACATGGACGGATTATGAAGTCAGCGCCGACATTTCTTTTGATGGTACTAGCGGATGGGCGGGGATCATGGCCAGGGTTAATTACGCCGGAGACGGCTATTATGCTTTTCCAAAAGGATATTATTTCCGATTGGCGCCGAGTGGCGCCTGGGCGCTTATGGCGGCAACGTCAACGACCTCATCAGTTGCGGGGGCCTCATTAGCGTCGGGCACGGCGACATTATCGGGCCAATGGCATAATGTTAAATTGCAATGTTCAGGCGGAACGCTTACCGGGTATATTGAGAACAACAAAGTTTGCACGCAATCGAATTCCAGCTTTAGCAGCGGGTGCGTCGGTTTTTGCACCGGCGATCCCAGCGGATCACGAAACACCGCCCTCTTCGACAATTTGATTGTTGACAAAGTGGGCGGAACGTCGGGACTTGCGCCGACGACCTTTCAGCAAGACGCTTATCCTCCATATTCGTTTATTCCGGTGGGCATTGCAGCTCAACCGATGGGGAAGCGCATGGTTCAGGCCCTAACTTCTTATAAAGTTGTCGGCGATCAATTCTTAGTTCCAAAGGAATTGGCCGGGAAGAAAATTTCAGCCGCGGTTTTCGATTTAAAAGGAAAACTATTACATAGGGCGACGATCGAAGGTTCTTATATAAATTTACGACATAATTACGGCAAATCAGATGAAGTTTTTATCGTGAAACTGAAGGTGTTGAAATAAATCGATTAAAATATCTTTAACAAAGAGGGGATTAATATGAGTAAATCGCAAAAGAAACGAACGGGAGCGTTGCTATGCGGCCTCCTTTGTTTTTTTGTTATTGGGATCAGCCGGGTTTTTGGACAAAGCATCAGTATTAATGGCGCCGGTACGGGCAGGGCATTTGATGGAGTAGGTTCGGTGAGCGGGGGCGGGGCGACGTCGGTTTTTTTAAAGGATTATCCTGAACCGCAACGTACGCAACTTCTTGATTATCTATTCAAGCCTAAATTCGGCGCTTCAATGAATACCCTCTTCTTTGAAATAGGTGGTGATTGCAATGCAACACAGGGAAGCGAACCAAGTCATATGCATACCGCGAACGACCAAAATTATCAAAGAGGCTATGAATGGTGGTTGATAAAAGAGGCGAAAGCAAGAAATGCCAATCTTACGCTTGATGGTGTTGCGTGGGGGTGCCCGGGCTGGGTGGGAGGCGGAAATTTCTGGTCAACCGATATGCAGAATTATTATGTCTCATGGATCAAAGGACTTAAGAGTACCTACGGCTTTAATTTGGATGCCATAGGTTGCAGAAATGAATCGGGGACGAATTACACCTTCCCTGTACAATTTAAGGCATTGATGAAATCAAATGGCCTTACCACAAAGCTTCATGGATTTGATAACTGGGGAAGCACAAAGTGGGATTTTGTGCCGCAATTCAACAGTAACGCGGCACTGAAAGATGCGATTGACGTAATGAGCGCTCATACCACCTGTGACGGCAGCGCTTCGGTATCGGATGCAATGAAAGCTCTCAATAAACCCATATGGGACACGGAAGAGCATGCTTATAAGTCCGGATATCTTTGTGAACAATTAATTGTCAATGATGCCAATAAAAATTACATAAACAGTAAAATCACCAAAACGGTTTTCTGGTATTTAATAGAAGCGTATTATGAGATTGAAAATTTCCATGATCAAACCATGGCCATGTCCAATGAACCCTGGAGCGGCCATTACCAGATTAACCCGGGCCTGTGGGGATATGCTCATTATAATCAATTCGTCGATTTGGGCTGGCAATATATCGATGGAGCATGCGGAAATCTCTCCGGGGGAGGTACTTACGTAACATTAAAATCTCCCGCTAACACTGATTTCAGCGTTATCGTCGAAACCTATGGCTCAACCTCTACGCAAACTCTTAACTTTACAATTACCGGCGGACTGCCGACAAACAAAACATTATGCGTATGGCGAAGTAAAACCAATGATTATTTTTCTAAACAAGCGGACATCACTCCTACGAATGGAACATTTTCCATCAGCGTTGACGGAGCATCCATTTATTCGATTTCCACGACAACCGGTCAGCAGAAAGGAACGTTTGCAACCGCTATTCCGGCTTCAAAACCCTTTCCTCCGGTCTATTATGAAAATTATGATCACTATACCCACCCGGAACAATTCGGTTATCTGCCCTATTATCATGCCGACATAAACGGCGTATTCGAGATCGCAAATCGGCCGGACGGAACGTCGGGAAAATGTTTGCACCAGGTTTTAACCGCAAAAGCGAATAGCTGGGCTAATGAATGGGCGCCGTTTACCATTTTCGGAAATACATCCTGGGCGGATTATGAGGTAAGCGCCGACGTTTATTTTGATCCGAAGTCCAGCGGTTACGCCGCCGTCATGGGACGCGTTAACTATGTCGGAGACGGTTATCACGCCTATCCCAAAGGATATTACTTGAAATTATCTTCAAACGGCGCTTGGGCATTGATGATGGCGTCATCCACCTCTTCTTCCACGGCGGGTTCATCACTGGCTTCAGGTACGGCGACCCTTACCGGTTCTTGGCACAATGTCAAACTTCAATTTTCAGGATCGACGATAACGGGATATATTGAAAACAAATCGGTATGTACCAGTCCCAATGCCAGTTTTGCCAAAGGAATGGCCGCCTTGGCTACCGGCGATCCATCGGGTTCACGAACGAGCGCATATTTCGACAATCTTATCATTAATACCGTTAATGGACCCGCCCCTACGCCTACGGATTTCGCCCATCAAGACTCTTTTCCGCCATATAGCGGAATTGTGGGAGTCAATAAAATTTCCCAACCGCTTGCGCCCCATTTAACGCTCGCATCGACTTTCTATAAGGTCATTGGCGGTCAATTTGTCGTTCCCAAGGAATTTGCCGGGAAAACTATTGCCGCCAATGTTTATGATTTAAAAGGCAAGCTTGTGCAAAGAGCAACCACGAAAAACGATGCGATAAATCTACGGAGCGATTTTGGTAAGTCAAATGAAGTTTTCATCGTGAAATTGAAGGCATTGGATTGATCGGTCTATGTCTAAAGCATAAAGCATCATGACTATACCGCCGGTTCTTCGATCAAGGGAAAAACCGGCGGCGCTTCATGCTTTCTCCATGTCATGAACGTGCGCGTTGATCGCCCGGACGAAATGCGCGCCCTTGATTTCGTTGTTTTAAGTCAATAAAGCCCGCTTTAAAAAACAACCGTCATTATTTACAAAAAGCTATACCGATAGTTGATTGAATACATAAATTAAATGGAATTATTTCCTTTTGTTACGTTGGCAAAATAGTTATATTCTTAAATAGAAAAAAGACTGGAAAGGAGGTGAAAAAAAATTGACGCGGGAGTTTTTTATTAAAAGCGGAGGATGGGAGGATTACGCAAAATCGAATCCCATCCCCCTGGTAACGAGCTATGCTTGCAAGCACGCTCGTCACTATTGTAATTATACCATTTTTAAAGCGTTATGTCAAAATTTTCATTGAATTCAATTTACATCATTAACCGAAAACTTTAAGGAGAAATTATGACTAAATCCTTGGTTACATTGTTCGCCATTGCCGCCATGGCATTGACGATAAGCAATTGTTCAAAGGAAAACCCGGTTTCGGCCGGTAACACAGGGGTCCAAACCGTGGCCTCGATTAATCCGTCGGGCGAGGTAGCGGTTCTTGGAGGCAGCACGACCGGCTATATCTGGACCATTGCCGTCGATGCCGGCGGATCCGTATACTATTCATATCAATATAGGGATGGAGGATGGTCGTCACCCTGGAAGTTATTGGGTCAAAAAGCAAGTTCCAGTAATATCGTTACCGTATTCCAGTCTTATACTAATGCTAATTGCCCCGGCGCGTGGATCATTTTTAGAGACCCACAGGGGAAATGGCAAGCCTGGAATTCCAAGAGCGGCGCTACTTTTTCTCAAAGTCAAAAAGGAGTGACGTGCCCGTTTACGGGAAAAATGGCCGGAGCTGCAACGGCGGATGGTTTTTACCTTTTTGGCGTGAACAGCCAAATTCTTTATCAATCAAAAAATTTCGGTTCGCTATGGAATACAGGTGTAACCGGAGCGGCTGATTGTATTGCGGTTGGCGTTTCAACCTATAATGACAACTTTAAGTGGGCTTTTGGAAAATTTACCAGCAATATACCGTATGTTATAGCGGTGAATACTAGTACGAGGAACCAACCCATTGTACAGATAAGGGTTACTCTTTCCGGCATTTCTATTCCGGGAGATTTGGCTGTTGGGGTAAATGGCGACGGACGAATGGAAGTTTTTGGAGTAGCGAATCAAACCCTTTATCATAGATACCAAATGGCAACAAACTCAAGCAGCTTTGCACTCTGGGCTTCATTGGGGAGCGCTGGAACGGCCGGTCTCGCGGTCGGCAGCAATGCGGATAATAGACTCGAAGTTTTCTATCCAAGCCTGCAAACTCAGTGGGTCCATCAATGGCAAATGACGACAGGCGGGTGGAGCGGCCCGGAAGTGCTCTGTCCCGCTTATCCGCAAACCAGCTTTAGTCAAATAGCCGTCGGAAGGACGAATTTATCCCCATACCGCGAATTATTTGTTACAGCTTTGATTTATAATCATGGCAACCTTGTCGGAGGTATTCAGCAAACAGCGGAAAATAGCGGTTGGGGTAATTGGTTTGGATTTAGCTTGAATTAAAAGTAATTTTAACTGAATAGTACATAGTGTCTTTGTGTCTTTTTTTAAACCGCGGGACGTAGCTTCCCGCGGTTTTGTTTTGATGTGTCGGCATAATATTGTTCTATATGTTTGACTGGTTATATCTACTTGCATTAAACCAACAGTTGAGATAGCACAAAACTGTTCTAAAAAAAAAAATCAAATTTTAATAAAAAAACACATCCATCCTCTTTTTTAATCAAAAAAAAATAAACTTGTTCTAAAAATATCAGCAATAATTTGATATTTTTAGTATATTTCCCAATATGAACCTAGTATCTATTGATTTCTTTTTGCATAACCTATCCGTGCGTTAAGTCATGCATGAGGCAATTGAGTGGGATTTAATCGTTTAATTTACCGGTTTGTTGAAGAGAAGAGATTGATTTTTAATTTTTTCAATCCAAGTTAGTATAGTCTAGTTTAAATTCCATGATAAATAATCAAACAAGTAAAGGCGAATGATTTGCCGGTGGATGCTTACTATTCGCCTCTACACAACAAAAGGGAGGAACGGTATGCGATCTTTGTATGTTAGTTCCTTTTCAATGTTTTTTTTGACGGTCTTCCTTATGACGGGCATCGCCTCTGGGAGCATGACTGAGCGCCTTGAAGGAAGATTTTTAAAAAACCGCATCAAGATCCGCATCGATGAGGGCTGGAAAGTGATATCCGGAAACGTCATGGGGGCGGAAGCTACGGCCTTTAACGATGCATCGTGGACTCCGACGAATGTTCCGCATGATCTAAGCATCACTCTGGAAAAAGGGGGCGGCGCGCCTGCCAACGATCCCGGCGCAACGGGATGGTATCGATACCATTTCACCCTTCCCGCGGGGTTTGCCGGGAAAAAGGTCATTGTGCAGTTCGACGGCGTTTATCACGATTCTAAGATATACTTGAACGGAACTCAGGTCGGCAGTCAGCGATACGGGTATGTCAGTTTTATATGTGACCTCACCCCATACCTTAATCCCACCGGCGACAATGTGCTCGCGGTGTTTGTCGATAATGTAACGAGCCACCTGTCGCGGTGGTATTCGGGGACCGGGATTTTTCGCCATGTCTGGCTTATCGCAACCGATAAGGTGTATGTGAGAAACTGGGGGACCGCCGTGACCACTGCCGCTCCCACTGCCGCATCTTCGCAAATCAGGGTGCAGACCGACGTGGTGAACGACTTGACGACCGCCCAGACGCGCACCGTGGAAACCATTATTTACAATGAAGCCGGCAGCCCTTTGCAGACCGTCTCCACGCCGATCACGGTGAGCGCGAGCAGTATCGACACCTGCGTTCAGACGCTGACTCTTACCTCATGTCAACTTTGGACCATGGCAACGCCGGTCCGCTACTACGCCTATACCCGTCTTTTGAACGGTACGACGCCGGCCGATGATTACATAACTCCGTTCGGCATACGTGAGGTGAAGTGGTCGGCGACAACAGGGATGACCCTCAATGGCGCAATGATTAAATTGAAGGGCGCATGTTTCCATCACAATCTGATACCAGCGGGGGCCGCTGTTCCCGATGAGATGTATGAGCGCGCCATCAGGGAATTAAGAGCATCGGGGTGTACTTCCATCCGCACGTCGCATAACCCCCTGGGTCCGGAATTCTATGATTACTGCGACCAGATCGGTATCATGGTCATGGACGAGTGGGTTGATAAATGGGCCCAACCCGCCGATAAGGGCGTCTATTATGCCGATTGGGCGAAGGATTGGAAAAAGGACCTTCGATTGTTCCTCGAGCGCGACAGGAACCATCCATGCATCGTGATTTGGAGCCTGGGCAATGAGGTTGCTTCCGCGGGTACCATACCGGCGTACATTTTCGATACCCTTGGGATGTTGGTCCCGTTTGCAAAAAATATCGACAAAACGCGTCCGTATACCCACGCCTGCGTCGCGGGATGGAGCGACCCCGCGGGTTTTGCGAAGTTGGCGAATTACGAGGATGTCGTAGGGGTTAATTATCAGGACTTCCTTTACCCCCAGATCCATTCGAGCAACGCGAATGCCGTATTGTGCGGGACCGAACAAAATCCGTACTCCGCGAGCAATGGCCTGCCTACCTGGTTTGAGGTAAGGAACACGGCCTACGTTATCGGCCATCATTTGTGGACCGGCGTTGATTATCTCGGCGAAGGCGGAGGGCTGGGGTCGACCACCGGATACCTCGACAACTGCATTTTCCGCAAAG
>Ga0182017_10000811_pt1 | contig 24652 bp, 30 predicted proteins | sample 712E3DmetaG_FD_120492 | JGI IMG/M metagenome (GOLD analysis project Ga0182017, IMG submission 120492) | Permafrost microbial communities from Stordalen Mire, Sweden - 712E3D metaG | ecosystem: Environmental > Terrestrial > Soil > Wetlands > Permafrost | place: Sweden: Stordalen | collected... | reverse complement strand
TCCTTCTATTTGATTCATTACTACAAGCCTGTTCTGTTCCTTCCGGTTCAATGTCACTTCTTCCTTCATACTGACATTTTCCCTGAACAGTTAACTACTGACAATATCCTAGAACATTAACAGCGAACATATGTTCATTGACAAACCCGATGATTAATGGTAGCATCGAACTGATTTAAACGAGAATCTACAATTAGAGCGAAGCGAAGTAATTTATATATTTTAGTCTTGCCAATAGGGAATAATATTTTTAAAGGCAAAACATTTTATGCGTTCTTATATTATAAGAAGGGTACTTTTAATTATTCCCACGTTTATCGTGGTGAGCATAATAATTTTCTTAATACTGCGTTTGATCCCGGGCAGTGTTATCGATACGATCGCGGCGCAATATATATATCTATCCAACCTGGACAAGACGGCCATAGAAAAAGCACTGGGGCTGAATGTACCGCTGTACATTCAATACTTCCGCTGGATGGGGCAGATATTCCTGCACGGCGATTTCGGAAAATCTTTTATAACGAACCTGCCGGTGACGACTGAGATCAAAGCCAGATGGCCGGTAACTTTTGAACTCGGCATTCTGGCTTTGATACTGGCACAATTAATCGCCTTACCGGTGGGTATTTATTCGGCGATGCGGCAGGACACAGTGGGGGATTATATCACACGCACTATCGCGGTCCTGCTTATCGCGGTACCTGATTTCTGGGTAGCAACGCTGGTAATTGTTTTTCCCTCTATCTGGTGGCATTACACGCCATCAATTATGCTTATCTCTTTTGGCAAGGACCCGCTGGGAAATTTGAAAATGTTCATTATTCCCGCAATAGTCCTGGGTATGCAGTTGTCCGGAATGACAATGAGAATGATGCGCACCATGATGCTGGAAGTTTTAAGGCAGGATTATATCCGGACCGCCTGGGCGAAGGGATTGACAGAGAGAACGGTGGTGATGAGGCACGCGTTGAAGAATGCGTTCATCCCGGTTATCACGATCATAGGATGGCAGATCCCGCTGCTGGTCGGAGGCGCGGTAATCATCGAAAACATCTTCCAACTGCCCGGTATGGGCCAGTTGATGGTAAGTTCTGTGCAACAAAGAGACTATCCGACGATAAGCGCAATAATGATAATTTTGACCTCGGCGGTATTAATCCTGAATTTGCTGATTGATATGGTATATTCGTTCCTTGACCCCAGAATTCATTATAAATAGAATAATAAATCGGGAATAAGCAGTAACATGGCGGACGAACAAATAACCAAAAAAGCTGAAAAAAAGCACCGTTCTTTTGCGGCGGATTTAATATTCAGAATGGTTACTGAAAAGCCGCTGGGGGCAATTGGTTTTGTTATCACTATCGTTTTTCTGGTAACTGCAATTTTTGCGAATGTTCTGGCTCCTTTTAATCCGCAGATGTATCACGGGTTGAGCGCCTTGCAAGGGCCTTCATTCAAATTCTGGCTGGGAACAGACAATACGGGAAGAGACCTGCTGAGCCGCATCATTTACGGGGCGCGTATTTCCGTTATTGTCGGCCTTGGCGCTTCACTAATGGCTTCGGCAGTTGAAATAACAATCGGTGTTTTGAGCGGATACATCGGCGGAACGTTCGACCTGATAGTACAAAGATGTGTCGACGCGATGATGTGTTTTCCAACCTTAATCCTGATGATGGTCATTGTGTCGCTGGTCAGTCCCGGGGTGATTCAATTCATTTTGGTACTGGGTATAAACTGGGGTATCACCGGTTCCAGATTAATCAGAAGCGCGACGATCAGCGCCAAAGAGAATATGTACGTCCAGGCGGCCGTTTCAATCGGGGCGCCAAGCCGAACCATTATTTTCGACCACATACTGCGCAACATTATGGCGCCGATTATCGTACAATTTACAGTGAGAATACCCGCGGTGATATTAACTGAGGCCAGTTTAAGTTTTCTAGGGTTAGGCATCCCTGCTCCGGCAATAAGTTGGGGCGGCATGCTCAGCGGCAGCGCGCGCACATACATGCTGGAGGACCCCTGGATTGGTATCTGGCCCGGTGTGGCGTTAAGCCTCGTGGTCTGGGGTGTAAGCATGTTCGGCGATGCGTTAAGAGACTTGTTGGACCCGAGGCTGCGTGGCGGGATCGGGCGTTATAATGCTAAAGTTAACCGGAAACCCAAGGTTGTCGAGCAAATTCCTGACATAGAAATCTAGCTGTCAGATAATTGAAAATCCCTTCTTCATCGATACGATTGAGCGAATCGAAATACAGGACCAATAAATCCTGTTTTGCATCAGAAGTAAGAATAATTTACCTCAAACCGATGCTAAAAAGGCTCGCATTTATTTCATTTTAAACCAGGTAAATGAGTTCCGAACAATTGAGAAACAAAGAAATCCATCAACTGAAATAAAAGGGGAAAAAAGACGATGACAATCCGTTTTATGGACCCGATGAACGCGAAAAAATATAAAGATATAATCAACGCCGACCCAGAGTTTAAAATTGCCGCCCGGTTTATGACTAAGGATATGTGTGTCGAGGCCGGAAAAAACAGATGCATTGTAAAGTTAAGGGACGGAGTGGTTACCGAAATCAAATTCGAAGACGCTTTCGCAGACCGCTGGGATTTTGCTGTCAGGGCATCGGTGGATGCCTGGGAAAAATTTCTCCAACCAATTCCACCGCGATTCTACGACGGGATATTCGGGGGTATGATTCGCGGCAACTTTGTTGTGGAAGGGGACACAACCAGCGCTTTCAGTCATTTTTGGGCGGTAACCCGTATGTTCGATATCTTCAGGGAATTACAGAACAAATAACAGCAGCTGCAAATAGGCCGAAAGGAGAATACAATGGCAAGTTTTGAACCGATTACCGGTAGATATATTCACCTGACAGTTCAGGGCATTGAGTACCGTATTTATTACGAAGAAAGCGGCCAGGGGATACCGATAATCTGCCAACATGCCGGCGGTTCCCAAACCCTGGAATGGCGTTTCATGCTGAACGACCCTGAGATCATTTCCAAATACAGGGTAGTCAGTGCAGATTTGCCATACCATGGTAAATCATTACCCCCGGAATCGGAACAATGGTGGAAGGAAGAATATAAACTGACAAAGAGTTTCTTTATTGATTTTCAACTTGAGTTAAGCCGCGCCCTCGGCCTGGAAAGGCCGATATATCTCGGCCAGAATTCAGCGGGGTTTTTAGCATTGGATTTGGCGCTGGAAAAACCGGATGATTTCCGGGCGGTGATCGGAGTTAATACGGCGATAAAAGCCGGGACAGCAACTCTGGAAAAATATTACCATCCATACATCGGGAATGATTATAAAAGGGCTACAGCGTTATATTTCTGCGCACCTTTCAGTCCGGAGAAATTGCGAAGGGCCGATTCCTGGTGCGCAATGCTGTGCGCACCACCGGTGACAAAAGGCGATTTGAATTATTATTTTAAAGAACATGACCTGACCTGGCAAACCGGTAAAATCGATACCAAACGCTGCGCCGTGTATCTACTTACCGGTGAATACGACCCGACAAGTTCTATTGAAGACACAATCGCCCTGGCGAAAGAAATCAAGGGCGCAAAATTTACGGCGATGAAGGGGCTTTCGCATTGCGGAATGCCGGAAAACCCGCCATTATTCAAGACTTATCTAATGCCGATACTGGATGAAATTTCAAAGCAGCCATTAAAACATAAAAGAGCGATTCGGCGATAATTGTAATTTGGAAAAGTCCCGACTTATTAATAGTAACTGACTACTACCAATATTTGAGCAGGACTGGTAATTCCATCCAACGCGGCAGTGACATTGGCAATTCCCGCCTCCACGCTGGTAGCTAATCCAGAATTATCGATGGCGGCAGCCGAGGTGTTGTCACTGGTCCAGGTAACCCGCGAGGTGATATCGGCGGTGGTGCCATCCGAATATGACCCGACAGCTTTAAACTGCAGGGTATGCCCTTTCGATAAACTGGGTGGGGGATTCGGCGTAACGGCGATCGAATTTAATACAGGAGCCCCGGTAAAGGTCGTGGTTGTTTTTGACGTAGAGCAAGCTGTCACACCGACGGTCAGTAATACTAAGAGTACGAGGCTGACGCAATAAGCAAAACAGCTAAATCCTTTTCTTTGCATTACTATATAATATAACAATACAATCTTCGAGTAAATATTTAACCAGATTCATGGTTAAAATATATTGATTTTTAAGGAACCGTTACTTGGCAGCATCTTTTCCGCTTGATGGTAATGAAAACACTCAGTAATACTCCCATGCAGAAGTCCGATTATTTTCGACATAATGTACCATGGGGATTAGTCATAGCCCAGACGTTGCTCCATCAGAGCGGTGCCTGGCGACGGACGGTATGATAACGCCCATTCCCTTTACGGATGAAATCTTCCAGGTGCGGTTGCAGTAAATTCCAATAATTTCACGCGACCCGTTAACAGTAAGAGAAGAAACAGGGCTAAAGGTCGTGCTCATCGTATTCCTGTTCTTCATCGTCGTCGGCTTCTTCGACCGAATCTTCGGCCGAATCCATATAAGACGGCAATTGTTCGATGAATTCCTCGACGACCTGTTTTCTCACCTCTCCGACGATATCATCGAGTTCAGCTTTGGGGTCATCCCGGGTAATTAATTCCTGTAATTCTTTTTCAGATTCGGCGATGGGCGTAAACGCAACATCCCCGGACTCTCCTTCCAGGCGTTCGAACCAGGCCATTTTGGTCCAAACGAAGATACGTCCTCCCTCCGGATTATCCGGTTTAGTGCCCATGATTTGGATTTTAGTTCCACGAGTCTCTTCACTTTCCGGTAGATTGTTTTTATCAGCCATAATACACCTCCGCAACGGATTTCGCCTTCTGTTAATTTACCACGCTGTCGTTATCAAGTTTTCTTCAGGTATTTGTTGACGAGTACAACCAGATCTTTTGGCTTGATCGGTTTACTGACGTATTCCACGACTTCGAAAGGAACCGGTTGATCCAGGGGAGATTCGACATAAGAAGTAAGAGCAACCACGGGGATTTTAGAAATTGAGGCATCTTTGTTAAATTGGTCAGCAAACAGATACCCATCCATCACCGGCATCACAATATCGAGGATAATAAGATCAGGTTTTTCTTTTCTGGCCTGAGATAACCCTTCCTCCCCGTTCCCGGCGATGACAACTTTGTATCCTTCCCGCTGCAATACTGCTTTTTCGACGGCAACCAGGTCGACATCATCATCGATAATAAGGATTTTAGACATAAAACATACCTCCTAAAAATATTATTTATTCTGATTTTTGGGTATAATGAAAACAAATTTACTACCGCGTCCGGTTTCCGGAACAGGGCTTTCTGCCCAGATTTTGCCACCATGAGCGGTGATGATGCGACGCGCAATCGAGAGACCCAGACCGGAGCCCTTGGATTCGACGTTACTCCCTCGATAGAATTCATCGAACAACCGGGGAATATCTTTCGGGGGAACTCCGATGCCCGTATCGATGACTTCAAATCGGACGTCATCGTCTGTTTCAGAGAGGACGAGTTTGATTTCCCCGTTTTCGGTATAGTTAATGGCATTGTTCGTAAGATTGGTAACTACCTGCTGCAGGCGGCGGCTGGAACCGAAAATAACCGGAGACTTCACGGGGAGTTCCACCAAGAATTTCAACCCTTTTTTCTCAGCCAGGATATCGAGACCGGCGAGAGAATTAGTGATGACGTCATTCAGAGAAAGTTCAGCCATTTCCGGTTTCAGTTGTCCCAATTCAATGCGGGGAATATCCAGCAAATCAGTGATCAACAGGAGGAGGCTGTCGATACGCCGTGAGCCGCGCTGGAGCCAGCTTTTCTGTTCTTCGACGACTTCTCCGGCGTAGCCGTCGAGGACATAAGAGATACAGCTTTGGACGGCAACCAAAGGCGCTTGAAGATCATGGGTAACTACATTGAGCAACCGAATAAAACTGGTTTTTTCATCTTTGAGACGGGTTACTTCAGCAGAGATCCGCTGCAATTCAAGCTCGTCTTCTTTTAACAGCTGATCCCGCAACAAGTCCATTTTCAAGTGCTGAAGCCGTAACTCGCCGGCAACGGCAGTAGTGATATAGGTGCTGGTATAGGTTAATACAGCAAGAGTAACGATGACACTCCAGACAAAGTTGGCCTGATGATATAGGGTAACGGGAACAAAACCGACCAGGTTCACATGTCCAATAATGCCGCTAATTTCGAGGAACGCCAACAGGGCCGCCATAGCAACAGCAATCGTAGTTAATTCATAAGCCCGGCGTTTTGTAAGCAGGATGCTGGCCGCCGTTGTATGAATGACGTAAACAAAAACGAAGGGATTGGTAATACCACCTGTAAAGTGGAGAAGAACAGTCAAAACGGCCAGGTCTAGGAGAACCTGGATGTAGCCGCTGGCTTGAGCCCGTTTAATGACGAGTTCGGTATCGTCCTGGGCCAACCGCCTGTTCCACATAAACATCCACAGATTGTATGCCAAAAGGAAAAGACAGATGACAAACACCGGATAGATACTGAAGCTGATGTTAAAAAGGTATTTGGCTGCCATAGCCACAGCAACTATTCCCAACACCACAAGCCACCGCATCTTAACGAAAACGTTAAGACGGGCTTTTAGAGCTTTCAGTTCAGGAATATACCCTGCTACAGGCTCTTTATTTGACATGTCTACATCCCCAGGAAATATTTACGAGGCGGTCTTTTTCGCGAGTTGGTAAATCACCAAACCAACGATAATGAATGCTATTCCCACGGCAACCATAAAAGCGCCGTCAGCCATAATTGACTCCGCCAAACCAAAAGCAAGCACTGCAGTGTAGATGTTTGTCTGAAGATTCATTGCCTGGGCATATTTCAATTCCGTGACATTAGTGGGGTCAAAAGGTTGACCTGCCAATAGCGCATTGTATGTAGGGGCGATGCTCTGGCGATGTTTGGTCAGTGTCAAAGCCGCAGTTTGGGCTTCAGAAAGGCTGTCTACGACTTTCCCATTGGCGATATCGGCAGCCGAAAGTCCCAAAGTAACTTGTTCTGCTTTCAAATAAGTGCTGATCTGATTATTTTTGGCCCATCCTACGCCGACGAATGCCCCGCCGATTCCCAATCCGACGATTCCAAGAAGCAAGACGATTATTGCAGCCATTTTGATGTTTTTCATTTTTTGCTCCTGTTATTGTATTAATCTAGTCAGTATTTTACGATGAAATAAAACTTGAGGATATGATATTAATCACGTTAATATTACATAATTAATAAGAGTCCCTCCGGATGTATTGATTGTAACTGCGTTAAAAGACGGTACATTTAGCGGGGAAATATTCTTCGGTGAATGAGTTTGAAATAATATCTTCTATTGTATTGGTTTTCAAATCTCAGCGCCGAGGCTGCGAGGTCGTCAGATAAGGAGATAGACCGGGTTCAAACGACGAACGGTGTGGGGAAAATCCACGGCCCGCTACCTTCCGAGTTTAATAGCTACAAAAATAAGCGCCCCACCAAGAATGACAGCAGCAGCAACAATTCCAATTATGGCTCTGTTGACCAGACGTTCGAGATGTTCCATGTGGCGTTCCACACCGGTTACATCAGCGCTAAAATGCAATTCCCCCCGTTCGATGGTTTTGACGATCCTAGCGAGCCTGTTGGGTAATCCCGCACCAAAAATGGCCAATTCCGCAACAGCCGGCGGCAAACGACGAAGAATAGAAGAAGGTTTATATTTCTTCTGGAGCATTTTTTCAACGCTGGGTGTCAATAAGGCAAAGAAGTCGAAATCCGGGTCCAATTCCTGTCCGAGTCCCTGCGCCATAGTCATGGTTTTCAACAGCAGAAAAGTATTACCGGGGAGTTGAATATGGTTGCGGCGCACGACGGCAAATAACTCTCCAAGGTTGGATGTCAGGTTGAGGTCTTCCGTTAATAGCGGATAATGCACCATAATGTGTTTGAGGTCTTTGCGAAGGGCTTCTTTTGAGCCTGCAGGAGCGACGGCACCGAGGTCTACGAGCGAATCCATGAGAATATCAACATCCCTATCCAATACGCCCTTAACGACACTGACGACATAACTTCTAACCTCGTCATCGACTAAACCGATCATCCCATAATCAACCAGGCCTAACCGTCCATCAGCCTCGACAAACAAATTACCCGGATGAGGGTCGGCGTGAAACACAGTATCCTCAAAGACCATCCTGACCCAAATATTAGCAGCTCGTTTTGCCAGTTCTTTATGATCAATTTTTGCCTTGTCCAGGCCCGTAAAGTCTAAAATGTTGATTCCCCGAATACGCTCAAGAGTAATTACTCTTGAGGTCGTGTAATCCCAGAATATTTTCGGGATATGCATTTTAGGGTCATCCTGGAAAAAGCGGGCGAAGTGCTCTCCGCTGTGACCTTCCCGGATATAATCGAGTTCGCCGCTCATGGTATCGGATATTTCTTCAACCAGACCGGCAAGGTCATACTGCTGCATTTCCCCCGCGTGACGTGCGGCCACTGCCCCCAACTGCCGCAAGATTTCAAGATCTTCTGTGACCTGTTCTTTAACACCGGGTTTTTGCACCTTAATGACAACTTCAGTACCATCGGCCAGAGTGGCTCCGTGCACCTGGCCGATAGAGGCGACTCCAAGCGGTTTTGGATCAAAAGTGGCGAACAGTTCCGATACGGGCCGACCCAATTCATTTTTAATCACTGCTTCAACCGTTTCCAGCGGGAGCGGTGTCAGCGAATCCTGGAGTTTAGTTAACTCCTGAATAAATTCCGACGGTAAAACATCAGTACGGGTGGACAAAAAATCTGCCTCATTTTGATAAAGGTAGTCCCCGCTTCTTCAAGGGCCATCCGTGTACGCTGGGAGACGGAATATATTTCCTTGCGCCACGGGATTGCCGGGAGGCGTCCAACTGAAAGGCAGATAATGATCAAGACCAAGGATGCGAATAAATCCGCCCAGTCGGTATTTAACCAGAATCAATGCAATCTGGCGATACCTGCCGTAGTGATGGTTGCCTTTATGCGCCCTGGTTGACGTGCGGTTGATGTCCATATTCTTCCCTGAGTCTTATTTCATCCCTCAGTTTCGGTCATGCAAAGTTTAATTTACTATTTTCAAAAGAAAATCAATCAGTGTTTGCTTTGAAATGCTTTTCAAGTGTATCGCCCAGGGTTTTCGCAGCCTTGCCAACATCCCTGACCCTAGCCCGGACTTCTTCGTCTTTGACCTTTTTTTGAGAAGTTTGCACGACAGCGTCTACAACACTCTCGGCAAATTCGGTGGCCTTTAATTTTACTTCAGGTGTTTTAAGTATTTCGCTAACCGTGGCGCCGAAAGCTTTGAGTATTTCACCAATTTTTTCAGCGGTTTCTTTGGTTTCCTGTTTTGTTTTGGTCGACATTTTTGTTCCTCCCGATTTTTTATTTTTGTAAATTCAAACCCAATTCTTATAGTGCTATTCTATTAGCACGGCAATCTAAAAGTCATAACATTAAAATGAGTTTGATGACATTTTTATAACATATAGGTAAATACTAAGGAGGAACGTAGGGACATAAGTACGAAGAACCAAATTTAAGAATAAATCCAGTCAATCCACAGATGGTAATGAAAAGAAATGATGCCCAAACCGGTACAGTTAACAAGGGCAAGACACAAAGCCCCCGGGCTATTGTTGTTGATGTTTGTGTTTGCCAGCCGGTGGATTTGCGGCTGAAACGCCTTCCGCCTCAGTCCCGAAAAATAGGTTAAAATTAGAACAGCCCTTTCCGCCAATAGTATACACTGCACTACGAAAACCATTGATACGCGGCGGTAAGAACGAATATGTCTCATCGCCTTCAATTTCCACTTTATAACCATTCAACGAAGTGGGCGAACCATGTATATGGTTTACAGCGATAATTCAAAACTTATCCTACAATTAAAATACATACCTATGCCGAAGACATTAATTCTTGAGTTTACCGGCCCATTTTTGCCGGAACTTTAAAACTTTGGGAGCGATAATAGCCTGGCAATAACCTTGCTCCGGATGATTTTCAAAGTAATCACGGTGATATTCTTCGGCACTATAGAATTTTGTGTAAGGCTTAAGTTCAGTGACAATCGGAGAGCTCCAGATATGTGCATTGTTGATTTCCCCGATTACTTTCTCGGCGATGCTTTTTTGCGCTTCATCGTGGTAAAAAACTGCGGAACGATATTGAGAACCTGTGTCATGACCCTGCCTGTTCATCGTGGTGGGATCATGAACCGTGAAGAAGATTTCCAATATTTCACGATAAGAAATCACGTCAGGGAAAAAAGTGATATCGAGTGCTTCAGCGTGACCTGTTTTATCGCTGCAAACATCGTCATAAGTAGGATTTTCCTTTTTACCACCGGTATACCCAGAGAGCACACGCTGCACGCCCTTAACTTCCTTAAAAACCGCTTCCAGACACCAGAAGCACCCTCCGGCCAGTGTGGCAACTTCTTCCCTGCTCATTGTAAACCTTCCTTTGTTTCCGAAAACGACAGACAAAATTTAAACATAATGACGTTAATTCATTCTCGATTTTTCCATGACGTAGGCTGAGCCCAATTATTACTTTTCCACGGTAAAGATTCCGGTGTAACCAGTGGTAAAACTTGCTGATACAATTCCAGTTTTTCAGCGTCACTCAACGGCTGAAAGTTTTCAGCAATTGCCAGGTTATTTTGTAACTGTTCCATGCTTTCCATACCAATGATCGCAGTATCAATCGGTAAACCGAAGGCATAGCGTAATGCTTTGTCATAAATGTGAGCCAACCGTCCTAACCCCAGAATCTTCATCCCGATAACCGCCGTACCTTTAGATTTGGCAACAGGCAGTAATTCATCGGCAAAACTAAGGATAAAACGGTCAAGCACAGACATGGCGCAGAGGACACTATCGAAAGGAAAGCGGTTAAGCGCTTCGATTTGCACGTCCGGATTGCTGTGCCCGCTGATGCTGATATAACGGATATAGCCTTTTTTGTGAGCTTGCAACGCAGCTTCAAGGGCTCCGCCCGGACCGGTTATTGCATCCAATTCATGCATCGACCAGACATCATGCATCCGCCATTCGTCGACATGGTCGGTCTGAAGCCGTTTAAGGCTTTCTTCGAGTTGTTTCCGGGCACCGTTTTTATCACGCGCGCGTGCTTTAGTGGCAATCCACATTTCTTTTCTGCGATAACGGGCCACTTTGCCAATGCGTTCTTCGGATTGACCGGCGGAGTAAAGCCATGCAGTATCATAGTAACGGATGCCGTGGTCGATAGCGTAATTTAGCAGTTTAACTGCTTCAGCTTCCGAGCAGCCGTGGCCGTCGACAATCCTCTGTCCGCCAAAACTCAAAATGGAAAACTTTTCGCCTGTTTTTCCGAATGTCCTCTGTTCCATCGGCTATTACTCCGTTTTCATTTGTTAAGCGCTCAATTTTTGTACAAAGACACGCCCGTAATCCTGGCAGGCTTTAATGCCGTCACGTGTATCAAGAATATCTTCTTTCAGAGCTAAAGCGCCCAAATCAAAAGGTTTCATTTTAATCTCATTTTGTAGAATGCCTAAAATCAGCGCGGGGGCGTGTTCGTTATGCTGATACGAGGCATCATGCAAGTAAGGTCCGAACGCACCGCCTAGTTTTGCTTCTACGGGAATCTTTTTCAACAGCGCGAGAAAAGCCTTTACCTGAGCGGGCATATCCAGTGAAAATGTGGGGGAGCCAATGATATACCCATCGTATCCCGCGATGTCGTGCGGATTCTTTATTTCATTCATTTTTTTTACGATAGCCTGGATTCCATTAAAACGTATGCCTTCAGCGATAAAATCCGCCATTTCTGCCGTCTTGCCGGAAGTGCTGAAATATGCTACCAAAACTTTCTGCATCGATACTTTCTTTCCTTATTATCCGTTAAAACGATCAAAAGATGCTTACGTTTCACATAACGGCCGGGTTGATTTAAATAGTCGGCACACCGTATACTTCAGACGCGCCGGTGACGACCAAATTATTTTCTACATCCGAAACGCCGGGGGCCGACCAGGCAGCGGAGCCGGCTTCCTGTTTTTCAATCCAGGAATGAACCGTACCATTAAGGGTGACTTTGCTGCCATCCGATTCAACAATTATATTTTTAGCGTCAAGCACAGAATGACGCTGAAAAGCGCTTTTTATTTTTGATTTTATATCCACCGGGCTCGCCGACGGTTTGATGCTAATCTCGTTCGTCACTCCCTTAACGCCGATCAGGCAGCACACGGCATCGTGAGCAGCGGCCCGCTGATATTCCCAATCCACCTCGCCGGAAAGAACAACCATACTTTCCTGTACTTCCACTTTGATACGGTCGTGAGGCACATTCATGTTCCATTCCAGTGCATTTACAGCAGCTTCAGCGATATCGGCGTCATTACGCTCGTAAGATTGAGGTAACCGGACCTTAAGTTCCTGAGCCACGGCTTTTACGCCCATAACCCTAATAGCGACCTTTTCGGCGGTTATTTTTTCAACGAAACTGTTGACATAACCATCTAACGTAACTATCCCGTCCCTCACGGATACGCCTATGGCCGCCGATTTAATGCTCGGTTCCCATTTGAGTTCGGAGATTACATTACTTTGTATCAACGCATCTGTTTTCATCTTTGTCCTCCCTTACTCCCGTTATTATGGGATTATTAATGTGAAATAGTCATAACATTTTCAGCGAAGTCCGTTACAAAAATGTGACATTTCACCGGAGTGTTCATACTGGTCAAGAAATGCTATTCAGGATGATGATGAAATATCCATAATGACATAAATTCACAAAATTGTAATATTAATTCGGCTAATTTTATAACTAATACACATTTCCGGAATATTATTAAAAATAGCAAAACCATAAGGAGAAGGATAATGAGTTTCGTTGAAATCGCGAAAACCGATGAAATACCGGCCGGGCAGATGAAAGGGATTAAAAAAGACGACAAAAATATCCTGGTTATAAATGTAAAAGGTAAATATTATGCCATCAATGCTAGATGCACGCACGCCGGTGGTGATTTATCAAAAGGGAAATTAGACGGCAGCATCGTGACCTGCCCGAGGCACGGGTCAAAATTCGACGTTACCACGGGGAAAGCAGTTGGCAGTCCGGCAAAACAAGACGAACCCGGATATCAGGTTAAAATACAGGGAAACAGTGTTTTAGTTGACCTACCATAAAGTTAGAATATCCGTAATACCTGTTTAAAGATGCATCCGTTCAACCCGGGTAATAATCAAATATTATGAGGGATATTATTATGTATGAATTGATAATCATCGGGGGCGGGCCGGCAGGAATGGCAGCCGCGGTATACGCTGCAAGAAAATTAATAAATACACTTCTCGTGACGGGCGATATCGGGGGACAGGTAAATTGGACAAACGGAGTGGAAAACTACCTGGGTTACCAGTTCATCGAAGGCGATGAGTTAACAGCAAAGTTCCAGCAGCAAGTGAATCAATTTCCAATTAAACAAAAAATCGGGGTGAAAGTAATTCAGGTAAAACGAATAGACGGCGGATTTGAAGTTGTTCCCGAATCGGGAGAAAGTAATTTAGGGAAAGCAGTAATTCTGGCGAGCGGGAAACGCCCCCGTAAGTTGAATGTCGAAGGGGAGGAGGGATTGATCGGGCGGGGGGTAACATATTGCTCAATCTGCGACGGTCCCGATTTCACCGGACAGAAAGTGGCGGTTATCGGCGGCGGAAATTCTGCCATCGAGGCAGCGCTCGACATGGCAAAAGCAGCCGACCACGTGGATATGGTCTCGGTGACGCCGCTAACCGGCGACCCGATTATGATTCAAAAGTTATCGGAGGCTAAAAATCTAACAATTTATACCGAACAAACTACACAAAAGATCCTGGGGAAAAATGCTGTGGAAGGTATTATGATAAAAAACAGTAAAACAGGGGCAATAAAACAACTGGATGTATCCGGTGTGTTTGTTGAGATAGGACTTATACCAAATTCCGATATGGCTAAGGAACTTGTAAAGTTAAACCCGCAAGGGGAAGTGCCGGTGAACAGCTCTTGCGAGACGGAAGTGCCGGGATTTTTCGCCGCAGGTGATGTGACGAACGCCCCGGAAAAGCAAATTATCGTTGCCGCCGGCGAGGGCGCTAAAGCGGCGCTAACGGCGCATCGTTACTTGAGACGGCTGCCAAATTAGAATATACTGTTTCGGTACATGGAGCGCAGGGTTAGAACAGGAGTAAATTATAATGGCATACGAAAATCAGAATCCGGCAGCACCGGATTTCACAGCGACGGACAGCGAAGGGCGAACGATTAAACTATCCGATTATAAAGGAAAGAAAAATATCGCACTCGTTTTTAATCGGGGTTTTTTTTGACCCCACTGCCGCAGGCATATGGCGCAGTTGCGCCAGGATTATCAGAAATTTGTGGAACGCATTACGGAAATTATCACGGTCGGACCGGAAGACGCTAATTCATTTACAAAGTGGTGGCACGAACATGAAATGCCGTTTATCGGCATACCGGACCCAACGCATGAAATTGCCAAGTTGTACAACCAGCAATTCAAATTCTTAAGAGGCGGGCGCTTGCCGGCAATGGTGGTAATAGACAAAGTGGGCCGGATCCGGTTGATGCATTATGCCGATTTGCCAAGCGATATCCCGACGGATGAAGAGGTTTTAGCGCTGCTGGATAAATTGAACGGCGAAACAGGCGGAATTGATAATAAATCACCCGTTGTTGAGCCCAATAGTAAATGACCGCAATTTAATCCAACACACGGGATTAATTGTTGTTTATTGATATTCCGCGAGCGGATTAGTTCAGAGTGAAGTAGAAGGTTGCTCCTTCTCCGACTTTACTTTCGGCCCAAACTTTGCCGCCATGCCGGCGGACGATACGCTGCACCGTGGCTAACCCGATACCCGTTCCCGTAAATTCGGAGGCACGGTGGAGACGCTGAAAAGGCTGGAAAAGTTTTTGGGAATAAGTCATATCGAACCCAACGCCGTTATCCCGCACGAAATATGCCGCTTTGCCATCATGGGAGAGAGTACCCATTTCGATAAACGGTTCAGCGGTTTTGCCGGTATACTTCCAGGCGTTCCCCAGCAGATTCTGGACAACCAGGTGCAGTAAATTCCGATCGCCGTAAGCAATAATATCCGGCGCAATAATTACTTTGACTTGACGCGTCGGTTCGGATTTAGCTAATTCGTCCAACACGTTTTGAGCGAGGTCGGTAAGATTGACTTTTTCATAATAAGTATCTGAGCGGGTTACGCGGGAAAGTTTGAGGAGGTCATCGATAAGCTGCCCCATAAGTTCGCCGGAATCATGTATTTTGCGGAGGTACGATTTTCCCTCTTCATCCAATTTTTCATGATAATCTTCAAGTAAAACAGAGCTAAAGCCGGTAATACTGCGTAAAGGCGCCCGCAAATCATGGGAAACAGAATATGAGAATGCTTCCAGTTCTTTATTGGAGGCTTCAAGTTCTGTGGCGTGGCGCTTCAGCTCCTCGTTCAACAGACTGACTTCATCCTCTGCTTTTTTGCGTTCGGTAATATCCTGGCCCTGAGCGATAGTGGCAACCATCCTGGTGCCGTCGACATCAAATAACGTGGCGGAATTCCACAATACAATGTGTTTTTCGCCGTCCTTACTTTGAATATAGATTTCGACGGTTTCCCAACGTTCACCGGATGTTGTCCGGTTGATATAGCGCAGAGATTCGGCTTTTGTGTCATCAGGGAATAAAATATTCAAGGGCTTTCCCAAAACTTCGGAAGATTTGAAGCCGGTCAGCCTTTCGAAAGCATGATTGAACCGGGTAATATTTAAATGCGGGTCCCAGACGATGATGGGCGCGTTGGCATAATCAAACAGGTTATTGAGATAATCAGTGGTTTCCCGCAATGATTCTTCGGCTTTGGTGCGTTTCGATTTTTCCCGCAGCGCATTGATACCGAACGAAATATCCCCGGCCAATTCTTCCAGCAACCTGATTTCATCAGGATTGAAATAGTTTGGCTCTGATGAATATAATGTAAAAACACCAAAAACGGCGCCTGCCGCGTTGAAAATGGGCAGCGCAACGCTGGAACGATACCCTAATTTCACGGCTGCTTCGCGCCAGGGCGCGGCGGCCGGGGCGGTGGTAAAATCCTGGAAGTAATGCGTTTTGCCGGTGCGGGCGGCTAAACCTAAAGGACCCCGGCCGCGGGGAGAGTCCCCCCAGGTAATATTCAAATTGAAAACATATTCTTCATTTCCGCACCAGGCGACGGGACGGACCGATTTATTTGCGTCCTGTTCAACCAGCCCGACCCAGGCTAAACGATACCCCGCAGCAGTGCACATGGTATGACAGATATCAGAAAAAAGAGTGTTTTCATTAGCGGCATGGACAATAATCTGGTCACATTCAGTGATGGCGCGCAGTTCACGGTTAAGCAGAATAACCTCGTTTTCGGCCTTTTTACGTTCGGTGATGTCGAGCATCATAAAAATGGCATGGTCCCGGCCGTGAAGGCTAAACCGTTCGTTTGAGGAAATTACGTTGATAATTTTACCGGTCTTTGTACGCCAAGTCATTTCAACGTTTTTAAAACTGCCTTTTTCAAGCAAGGTTTGCCAAACTTTTTCGCGGTCATGCGGATCGGTGAAAAGATTGACTTCAGCGGAAGTGCGCCCGATAACGTCTTCACGGTCATATTCCGTGAGGCGCAGAAAACTATCATTTGCGTCAACAAAACGTCCATCAGGGAGAGTGGTTATGACAAGGCCGAGCGGGCTGGAATAAAAAGCCCTGGAGAAACGTTCTTCGCTCTCTTTCAACTGGTATTCGGTAATTTTACGGTCGGTGATATCAATGGTCGTCCAGATGATTTGTTTCCGGCCGTTGACTTCAATTTTTTCGGCTGAGGTTAAGGCTTTAATTTTAATGCCGTTTTTAGCCCGGGCGGAGACTTCAAGATTTACTATTTTCCCTGCCTGCTCCAATTGCCGGACAATTTCGGCACGGACGGCCGGGTCTTGATAAAGATTCAATCCGGCCGCAGACTTCCCGATGAGTTCAAAACGCTGATAACCGAATAATTGCAGGAAACTTTGATTTACATCAACAAAGGTGCCGTCATCAATACTGGAAATGGATAAAGCAACCGGACTGGAGTGGAAAGCCTGGCGGAAACGTTTTTCACTTTCCACCAACGCTTCTTTGGTATTATCGCAGCTTGAGTTTTCGACAATTCCCCATTTCCCTTCGTGTTTGACTATGGCAAATCCATGGTTGTTAATTACATCAATGATTTCCGCGGCGGTATACTTCGCCAACGGATAGGCGCAAATGGCGATTATTTTGTGTTTGCCGATGATATTGTTGACCGCCTCTTCATAACCGGCAAAATCATGCCGATGTTTTTTCTCCAGCCAGAAAGTATTGTCTGCCAAACGCAGTCCCTGATAGCCTTTTTTAAGAGACCAATTGAGTTTCCTGACCAAACTATTAAGCACGCGTTTGCTATCGAACTGACCATCTTTCAGATACCATTCGGCGCAGGTGATTATTTCGATCTGCCCTTTTTTTTCATATTCGGCAAAGGCGGGCAGCGCTTTTGTCATAGTTTTACGGGCATTTTCCCGTGTGAGGTCATCCGGTGTAACCCACATACAAAATTCATTATTTTCGAGACCGGCCTGAAAATGGGGAACAAGGATATCGACTAAATCTTTTTTAGTCCTGTAAAATTGACAAAAATGAGAACCCCAGGGCATGTCGCCGATAATAGTTAAACCGCTTTTCCGGATTGGCTCCTGCATACAGTTTCTTAATACCTTACCTAATTTATTTATCACTGTATCGGGGATTTCTATTTTGCCCGAGTATATTGAACAATTACATACAATATATTACCAGGAAATATTAACGTCAAGTGCCATTAAAATTGTCTTTAATAGCTATAGGAACAAATTGTTTAGAATGTATAGAATTATTCCCTTTTTTATTACAAAAATATAACATTTCAGGTGTTTCAGCAGATTCTATTGAATTATTTTTACAACCCGGTAAAATGACATGATTCTGTAATATTTGGCGTTTAAATTTTATGCCTTTGCCAGCAGATATAGCATAAAATGACAGCATAATAGTGATGATGTTGGAGAAGCAGATGACAATATCGATGAAAAGCAAAAAAGCGAATAAAATAATTGATAGTAATATCCGATATCAGCAGATCACGCCCGTAAAACATAAATTTACAATATTATTAGTGGACGATGAGGAGCGTATCCTTAATTTTCTCAAGACTAAACTAAAAACACTGGGTTATGAAGTGGTGTTGGCAAGCAACGGGATGGAAGCGCTGGAGCAACTGCGGGAACAGCAACCGGATATGGTGGTGCTGGATGTGATAATGCCGAAAATGGACGGATTCCAAACGATAAAGGAGTTACGTTCGTTTTCCGCAGTGCCGGTAATCATGCTCAGCGCCCGGGGAGATGATTCCGATAGAATTAAGGGTTTGGGATTGGGCGCAGACGATTATCTGCCAAAACCATTTAACCCGGATGAGTTGGTTGCCAGAATCGGAGCGATAAGGCGCAGATTAAGCGAGGTGGAACGAAAAAATCCACCTAACGAAATTGTGACACATGAGCTTAAAATCTATTTTGATGAGCGCCGTATCGTAGTCCGCGGTAAAGAAGTGCGGATGACCAGAATCGAGTGGTTATTATTGGGGGAACTAGCCGGAAACGCAGGACATCTGATGACTTACTATAACCTGATGGCGCGGGTATGGGGACCGGAATACCTTAACGATATACAAATATTAAGGACATGGATCAGCCGTTTGCGACAAAAAATCGAAGCGGATCCCGGCAACCCGGTGATAATCACGATGGTACCGAAAATCGGCTATATTTTTAACAAATAACTTGCTTTCCAGGAAGTTCGATTTTATCGAACCAGAAAGTAGGCCGGGGGGTTTTTAAGTAATTTGTTTTCCCGGTGATAAGGTGCTTTAAAACAATATTTTCCCAAACAAGTAAATCGGGGAGAATAATATGCAAATTAATATTCCAACAAATAGGCAAAAAGCGGTGCTTTGGGACCTGGACGGAACAATCGTCGATTCCGCTCCTTATCATAAGCTGGCCTGGCGCGATACTTTTAACCGGCATGGAATGGATTTTACGGAAGAGAAATACCGATTTACTTTAGGCAGGCGCAATAAAGAAATTATTCGCAGGTACATCGGAACTAATTTATCCGAGCAAGAAGTGAATGCCATCGCTGAACAAAAAGAGGAGTCATTCAGAGCTTATATCAAAGACTGTATCCAACCATTTCCACAGGTGGTAGAAATAATTAACGCGATGGCGGCAGCAGAATTTAAACTGGCGATAGTTTCATCGGCCACAATCGAGAATATCCGGTTAATCACGGGAGCGCTTTACATAAATACGTTATTCGATGTGTTTATCACCGGAAGGGATGTCACCGAAGGAAAACCCTGTCCGCAGGGGTTCCTAACGGCGGCCGATAGACTGGGAGTCCAACCTCGGAACTGCGTTGTGATTGAGGATGCGGCAGCCGGCGTCAGTGCGGCGAAAAGTGGGGGAATGTATTGCATAGCGGTTACCAACACATGTTCCAGAAAAGATTTGGCTGCCGCTGATGTTATCGTCGATAGGCTCGACGAAGTAAGTTTTGAATTAACTTATTCGGGTAAAGACCATATAATCAGTAGTTAATATTATCTAATTCGGCTATCATACCGGGGAACTTCGGGTTGCTTTCTGCAGCGTATCCATCAATTTGTCAAACGAGGCATTAAATTTTGCGACGCCTTCATTTTCGAGCTGCAGCGTAAGATCCTCCAAGCAGATTCCCAAGTCCGGTAATTTATCAAGCATCCACCGCGCTTTGACGACATCATGTCCGATACGGTCTGCCGGATCGCCGTGATGGCGGTAGGCATCGAGTGTTTCCACCGGAAGAGTGTTAATGGTGTCCCGTCCGATGAGCGCTTCGATATATTCACGTCGCTGTACTGCGGATTTTTAGTGCCGGTGCTGGCCCACAGCAACCGTTGGCTACGGGCGCCTTTGACCGCTAATTTTTGAAAGCGACTGTTGGCGAAATATTCCTGATAATTTTGATAGGCAATTTGGGCACATGCAACGGCAATTTGACCGTGCATTGTTTTAGCCAATTCAGCTTTGTCATTACCCATCGTCATGCAATTTTCGAGAATCGGGTCGACCAGTGTGTCTATCCGGCTTATAAAGAAGCTGGCCACGGAAGCGATATTATTGATAGGTTTGTTTTGGTTCAGCCGTGCTTCAAGACCCTCAAGATACGCTTCAACTACTGCCTGATAGCGGGGAATTCCAAAAAGCAATGTGGCGTTAACATTAATTCCTTCACTGATTAGTTGACGGATTACAGTCAATCCTTCAGCCGCAGCCGGTATTTTGATTAAAACATTGGGACGGTTCAGCAATGCCCACAGCCTTCGAGCTTCCCGCAGCGTTGCCCCGGGGTCATATTCCAGGTGGGGGTTAACTTCGAGACTGACATAGCCATCCACGCTCCAGTAATGTCATAAACCGGATGGAATTCGTTAGCGGCGGCCTGAACATCCTGAATGCTGAGGACATCATAGATTTCGGACACACTTTTACCATCTTGTACCAGGGTTTGGATAGCTGCATCATAATCGTGGCAGCCGGAAATCGCTTTCTCGAAGATAGAAGGATTTGAAGTGATGCCTTTGATTTTATCTTCCCTGATCATCCGTTTAAGTTGACCGCCGATAACCAGGTCGCGCTGAATGTAATCGAGCCAAACCGATTGGCCGAATGTTTCCAGTTTGGATAAAGGATTCTCTTTCATATTTCACAGTCCTTTTTGTTGTTTATTGTCCGGCTGGACCGTTAACATCAGCATTATTGTTATAGCCGTTGCTTTCCCAATAACCGCGGAAATCGGCGTTGGAAGACAGTTCGATCCGGGTGACCCATTTGGCCCATTTATAGCCATATTTACCTTCGGCAACGACCTGGAAAGGCCATCCTCTGTCCGCGGTAAGAGTGATATTGTTGTCTTTCAACGCAATGATAATATTATTCGAATCAATGTAGCTTAAATCAAGCGAAGTGTACCCTGCGGGGACATCCGAAGTGTGAAAGATAGCAATAGTTGCCGACGGTTGAACACCGGCAGCGGCGAAAATAGCACTGAGAGAGGGGCCGGTCCATTCGGCGGGGAAGCTCCAACCTTCGACGCATTGCAGTGTTTGGAGTTGAGCTATCTGGGGATAAGCCTGTAAATCGGCATAATTGAGCGTCAGCGGGTGATCAACAAGGCCGTCGATGGTTAAAGTATAATTTGCCTGATCAATATGCTGCGTGCCGGCGAGAGCATTGTTATTCTGCTCACTGATGGGTTTTAATTTTGCGCCCTGAAATGTAGTGGCTTCAATTTCTCCGGTGTTAATTGTGGTCGAAGAAGAAGGGGATTTGCAGCCCGCAACCAACAGAAGAAACAAAAGTATGAAACAGAATAAGAGATAAAATTTCTTAAGGCCCGCTGGGATATAATTCATAACCCGAACCCTCCACTACGTTATTAATCCAGAATTATCTGAACACAATCTTTCGACGACACATGAAAGAAACTAAAAGGATAATAACAGTAAGAACGTTAAAAAAATATAAAATTGGCGGTGAAAAGATTACAAATATATAAAGAAAAGCAGAAAGCAGAACCAAGCCCACACAGGCAGACAGCCGATATTTTCAGACGGACAGGTAATTACTAAACGCCACTAATTTTTGTTAATTTTGAATTCCGGGGGTAAGATCCCCTGGCGCTGGGCGATTTGAACCAGGTCAATACGTGTCTTTAAACCAAGTTTACGCATGATGTTAGCGCGGTGAATATCTACAGTGCGGGGGCTGATAAATAATTTTTTACCGATTTCGGCGCTGGTCATACCCTGTACGACCATCTGCATAACTTCTCTTTCCCGGATACTAAGCGTGTCAAACGGTTCCGGTGATGAATAAGTTACTTTTTGAATATAATTACCGATGGCTCGCTCGGAAAGAGTTGAACTCAGGTAATGTTTTCCGACAATCGCGTCCTGAATCGCCTGCAATAAATCAGTAGAGGAAGACCCTTTAAGTACGTAGGCGATAGCTCCGGCACGTAATGCCTCGATAACATAACTGTCATCACCATACATCGAAAGGACACAAACTTTAATTTGCGGAAATTGTTTGGCGACCCTTCTGGTGACTTCGAGCCTTTAACGACAGTATTTTCCATAATAAGGACATTGTCTTCGATAATCACTTTCCCTTCGATAATTGCCCATTCTGAAATTTTGACAGTTGGTGAAATATATATTTCCGCTCGATCCAGGAAATAACGCACAAAATCCATAATATTCCACGGGTATTTGATCGCATTCCACACCCCGGTATAAGGAACAACCATTATTTCCCTGTTATCTTTACACATGGCATCTACGGCTTTTTCATATATATCATCCCGATCGGAAGATACGTGATGAATATAGTCCATCAGGACATTCGGCCGGGTGTGTAAGTGCACCAACAGGTTTACCATGTTAGATGACTCGTACCCTTTTCCCGGCTTTTCGATAATATGAGATAAAAATCCTTTTTCATCAATTACCAAATAGCCCCCGGGAAAATATTCGTTAACGACATGGCCTAAAACAAAACTTTCCGCAGCCGAGCCGCAACGCGTATCAATCAAAGTCGTCAAGGCCTTCAACTCAAATAAGTCATTGGGATTGATGATTAGCAATTCACCTTTAAAAAGGTGAGAGGCGCTTTCCAGTGCGTCGGCGATTCCTTTGGGTGCTTCTTGTGTCACTATTGCGGTTTTAATATCAGGAATGTGTTTGACGATCTCGTTTACTTTTTCCTGATTTTGCGGATTGCAGACAAGAATAATATCGTTTAAGCCGGCTTTTAATAGCAAGTCAAATTGATATTCAAGTAACGTCTTTCCCAAAAATTTGAACAAAAATTTATCTTCGTCGAAGGGCGCCATCCTTTTACCTGTACCACCGCATAGTAGAAGCGTTTTCATTCTGTTCCTCCAATAGATAAATCGAAACACCCGAATGCATGCCTGAAATCAGAAAATGAAAATGTAATTTGAATGCCTGATTTCAGGATACCCAATTCAACAGCATAGTTTTTAATTTGTTTATACTGGCTGGCCAGGTTTAATTTGCGTAATATATTCGCACGATGAATTTCAACTGTACGCCGACTAATCGCCAGAGTCACGCCGATTTGAGCACTGGTTAATCCTTTAACTACCATGTTAAATACTTCAGACTCTCTCTTTTTCAGCAGTTCATAGAGTGCATTGGCGGTATTAGGAGCCTTTTTAATGTAATTTTCGATAGCATGTTCAAAAAGAGGATAACTCAGATGTACTTTTCCCGCCATTACTTCCCGAATCGCCGCGGCCAATTCGGTTGAGGCACTTTCACTTGAAACGTAAGCTTTTGCCCCTGAGCGCAGCATAGCATTGGTATAGGATATATTTTTATCTTCATAAACCACTACGGTTTTGATGCCCTGACGAATGTGGTTTTCGGCGCGTAACATATCGAGTTCTTCAACCGCAGATAAATCAAAGACCAAAATATCTAACGACCTGACAGTGACATAATTGTATATTTCGATATTGGTACCGGCTTCACCGATAATTTCAAAATCAGGTTCAATCTTAAGAAGCATGTGCAGCTTTTGCCGGTTTGATTGTTGCTTCGCAAATATTACTATCTTTATCTTTTCCATATTATTAACCTGTTTTATCAATTATTTCATGACAAGTAAAATAAACCCTACTCGACTGTGACACTTTTAGCCAGGTTGCGCGGAAAATCAATCGGGCAGCCCCGAACGTTGGCAGCATAATATGAAAGCAATTGCAGCGCAACGGTATTTACCACCGGGGAGAGCAGGAAATGCGTGTGGGGTACCCTGATGACCTCATCAGCTAAACCATCAATGCGGGTATCATTCTCATCAGCTACGGCGATGACATAAGCATTCCGCGCTTTGACTTCTTTTATGCTGGTGACCATTGAATCATAATTTGCGTCCTGACACATCAGGGCAATGATCGGGACACCGGGATATAACAGGGCAAAAGGCCCGTGTTTCATTTCTCCGGCTGCATATCCTTCAGCATGGATGTAGGAAATTTCTTTAAGTTTGAGCGCCCCTTCCAACGCCACAGGGTAATTTACGCCTCTCCCGATAAAAAAGGCATTAATTTCAGGTGAAAACTTTTCATCAACAATGTTTTGCGTAAAATTAATATCCAACCCGCTTTGTTTTTGCAGGCGATTAAACATCCAGATCAAAGCATGCATAAGCCCCAGGTCATCCAGCATACTAGGAGCTTGGGTCACCACTCAATAATATAGTTATTTACATATAGTTGTTTGATTTTCCTATCTGCATGGCTATTTGCTATACTTGGGGCAAGCATTGCATAGATAGGAGTCACAAATGA
>Ga0182017_10000810_pt1 | contig 24658 bp, 20 predicted proteins | sample 712E3DmetaG_FD_120492 | JGI IMG/M metagenome (GOLD analysis project Ga0182017, IMG submission 120492) | Permafrost microbial communities from Stordalen Mire, Sweden - 712E3D metaG | ecosystem: Environmental > Terrestrial > Soil > Wetlands > Permafrost | place: Sweden: Stordalen | collected... | reverse complement strand
TTAAGGGAGCATCGGGGTTTGTTGCAATGATGCCAGTCTTTCAGCCTGTCAACGCAGGAGAAGTTTTTCAGTTTGTGGATAATACTGCGGCAGGCAGTGGGTACATAACCAACTGCGATTTGATTTATTAAAATGCCCCGTCTCACTTCCATCCTTTGCGCGCTGCTGCTGGCTATCCCGGCGATGGCTGACTGGATTGAGTTCACGTCGCCGAGTACCAACTTCGCGGTGAGTTATTGCACCAATCTGGCTGCCCCAAACTGGACGCCGTGGTTGTTTGGGAATGGTGAGATTACCGTGGCCAGTACAACGATTGATGCGCTGAATCCGCGCCGGGTGATTTATCCATGTCAGTCCTGGTCGGTGGATGTCGTCTGGGAAACCGCTCCCAATGGCTACCGCTTTTACTTGGGTGGAGTATCCGGGGTTTACACCAATAGCACGAACACTGGAACAAATGGACACTTTGTCGTCAGTGGTTTGGTCGAGAATACCACCTATTATCTCGCTACGACAACGTATAACGCCACGGGTATTGGCAGTCCATTTTCAGCGGAGCTGGTCTTACTGCCGCCTTCCTGTCCGATATACTCAACGCCCGTAGTGTTCTTTCAGGCGGGTACGAACAGACTGGCAATTAACAAAGTGAAGGGGTGAATGGCAATGAGCACACTTGAAATAGGACTTTTCCTTTTAATCTTCGGCGCTGTGGGTGCCTGCATTGCCGCCGGAACGACCGTCGCTTTCCTAATATCAAACCGGGTGACCGCCCTTGAGGTGGCGCTAAAATTCTGGACGCAAGAAATGGAGATGTTCGGCAAGAAGGCAATGGCGATGCTGCACAGCCCGCACACCCCAGAGCTGGACAGGCTGATTGAGAAAGACCAGGCTAACAACTTGGACGAAGCTGATTGGAAAAGACTGCTTGAGATGGCCACAGAAGAAGAAAAGAATCTTTCCAACCCCAAGTTTGAGCGGGCGTTGGCGGCCTTTGTTTCAATAGAATGCCGCAAGAGGCTGAAGCTGGCCCAGCTACCGTTCCGAAAACACATCTGATATTTGACTATCCTGAAAACAGAGCTAACTTAAAACTATGACTCATTCCAAAACAACCATCGGCGGCCTGCTCTCATCTGTTGGTAAGGCGCTGGCGGGCACGGGAATACTGGCCCAGCTCACCCAACTGCTGCCCGCCTCAAACGTAATTCCAGCCTCCATCCTTCTGGCCATTTGGTGGATAACATTGGCTGGCGTTGTTCTTGGGGTGGTGGGAACAGCCATGACCTCTTGGTTTGCAGCAGACGCCTCGATTGTGAACAATGTGGCTGCCGCAGTTGACCAGATTAACCAGAAGGGTGCCAGTCCGCTTGCGGCACCCTCCGCAACCAACCCCCCAACCCCGACCGCAGCAATACCCAAACCATGAAAACACTCCTGAAATCATTCGCAATCGCCACCTGCATCATGCTGGTGGGTTTCTGTGCATCAACCGCCATTGTCGGCTGCTCATCCTCATCGCAGCGCACGGCCTACAACACCATCTTTTCGGTGGAACAAACGGCCACCCTTGCCGTGGACGACTACTTCACACTGGTCATCAAGGGGACTGTTACAACGAACGGAGTCCCGATTGTGGCCAAGGGATTTAATGACCTTCAGGCCGCTGGCAGGCTGGCTGCGGCTGCCTCGGAGTACGGGACGAATGCGCTTGCCCCATCAAGTTTAATCGTCGAGGCCACCGCCCTCGGAAGCCTGATTCAAAACATCGAAGCCACAACCAAGAAATAATATGCCAGTATCACTTATCATCGCCCTGTTGACGACTTTCGGGCCGTCGGCGGTGCAACTAATCACGGCGCTAATCGCAAAGTGGGAAACCAACGGTTCTGTCACCTCGGCTGAATGGGCCGCCCTGAGCGCGTCCCTAACGCAGACCGCAAAAGACCGCATGAGGCTTCAGCTCATTGCCGCAGGCATTGACCCCGCAAGTCCGCAGGGCATTGCGATGTTGGCTCTTGTCTGATATGTCAATTTCATCTGGCTGGCAGTGGTTCAGGTCACGCTGCCTTCCAGCAACCAAAAACGACTTGATTGAAATGAGCAAACTTATGGCTACAAAAGCAGACCTCGACACAGTAATCGCAGCATTGCCCGCTGCCATTGAAACCGCAGTTGAAACCGCCCTAGCTCCCATCATAGCCGCAATTCAGGCCAGCGCTGGCGGGGCCGACCTCCAGCCGGAGATTGACCAGTTGAATGCCCTCGGCGGAACGGTCGCCACAAAGGTCGCAGCCGACCTTACGCCGCCTCCCGCCGCGAAGTAACGCGCCACAATTATTATGACCGAAAATATCCATATCATTCTTCCGGTGCTGGCCTTAGTCCTTGCGGTTGCGGGGATGGTGAAACCGGCTTGGCCGCTTTTGGCGGTGGCCGTGCTGTTGCTGGCTGTGAACGCGCTGGTGAAGTAACTTTGGGGTTAGTGGAACTGGCCGGGGTGGGATTATGATTTTGCCCGCTCCGGCCCTTCAGTCTTCGAGGCAGCCTTCCTTCCACGCGACCGCCGACTTCTCCCTGAGGATTTTCTTCCAAGCACTGTCCTTCTCGACGTGCTTTGCGGAAAGGGCGTTGTCCACGACGAACCCCAGCCGGGCGGCCCCCTCAAGCCCGATGCACAGCGCGTCAAACATGTCGGGAGAGCGCCCGATTTTCAGCTTCATCTCCTGCTTGGTTTCAACCTCAATCAGGTTGTTCCCGACCATCTTCCATTCGCGCGCGCAGCCCTCGGTCATCACCGCGTCCCTCATTCCCCTGAACTGACCGGCTTCAATGGCCAGCCGCACCCGGAACCAAAGCTCAGTTATCAGCTTGCGGTAATACTTGTTGGCCGGAATCTGAATCTGGGCTGACACCAGCCGGTCGGTGGGTGTGCCGCCGCAATCAATCGGGTTGGTCTGGGGAGACCAGAGCCGGGCAAAGCTGCTGACCAGCGCCGTCCTCATGCCGGAGTCGAAGAAGAAGTTCTGGGGCGGGATGTTCCGGGTGACGCACTGGGACTGGACGTAGTTCACAATCTGGTCGGTCACTTCCACGTCAATCTGGACGTTGATGGGGACGAGGGTGATTTCGTTCAGGGCCACGATTTGGCGGTGCCGGTTGCTGGCGGTCTTCTGGTTGACGATGTTGTAAAGCAGGTCTGAGGGGTCAATCGGCTCGGCCTCCTGCCCGAACTTCAGCACACCAAAGATGCAGCGGTCGCCGCCCACTCCGCCATAGGCCGCATCCAGAAAGGCCGCGCTGGTCTGGTTGGAGTTCAGCCAGTTGGGTTCGTCCATCGCGTGGTTCTTGAGGCAGAGCTGGCGGGTGATGACCCGTCGGCTCCCTTGTCCGCGCGGCATCATGCCCATGTTCATCATGGTGAACTGGAGCGAGTCCCTGCCGTATTGGGCGATGTCCCGGTCAATCGCCTCCTGGGTGATGAGGGGGATGCCCAGATGTCCGTCCAGATTGGGGGAGTCCGTGCCGACGAACTGGATGCAGATGCCGTCGGGCCTGCGGGTCTCCCACGTCTTGGTCTTGGGAATCTGGTCAATGCCGCCATCCCAGCCACCCAGCTTGAATGCAGGCTCACAGAAGCAGCCCAGCGCGTCCGTGGTCTCCTTGGGGTTCCCCAGCCCCACCACCTTCAAATCCGGGTTCTTGTCGAGGTTGGAAATGGCCATCATAAACGATGCCGGTAGCATTTGCAGCTCGTCGGCAATCATCCTCATGCGCTTGTTCTTGATGCCGATGAAGTCCTCCAGTCCTTGAAAGTTTCCTCCGCGTTTGAAGGGGACGCCGATGATGCCGTTTCGGAAGTCGCGTCCGTCCGTGACCTCCATCCGGGAGTCGTTCACAATGCGGAGTCGGCCCTCGATTAGGTGCCCCGGAAGGTTTGGCCATCGGCTCTTTGCCAGCCGGTGGTACTTCTTGATTTCCCCGAAGATGCGGTCTTGAAGTCGCTCGGTCGTGGTGGAGCAAATCAGGACGGTGGTGCAGGCCGGAAAGCAATACCAGTCAGCCAGAACGTCGGTGGCGGCCCCGTTAGTCTTGCCGCTGCTGGATGGGCCAAGGATGCCGATGGTGCGGTGGGTCAGGTACTCCTTCAGTTGCAGCTCGTTCCATTCGTGCCAAATCTTGGCCTCGCCGTAGAGCAGGGTCTCAAGCTGTTTGAAGTGCCAGAACATGCCGTTGCCAATGGCCTGACCCTGCTTTCCAGTCCACTGGCCGCCGCGCTTAATCATCTCGATTTCAACGTCCACGTCGGATGCGCCCTGGCTGAACTGAAGACCGTATCGTATTTTTCCTGCCACAGCCCAACCCTACCACATCTGATTTAAGTTGAAAACCTGATTGTTTGGGCTACCGTTGTCGCATGAGCCAGCTTTACGACGAATGCTGCCCGCCGGGGGTGCAGTCGCAGCCAGCGAACCCCATCATGTATTACGATGTCACGCTGGGAGACCCGGCCTCGCAGGGAATCGTACCTCCCTACCCCTCAATGAGGGCGGTGATATTCGAGGATAACGGCGCTGGCGCGGGCTATGTCTGGAACCCATCATCCCAATCCTGGAAATGAAAAGAATAATCATCCTCATCGTTCTGTTTGTGGTCATGCTGCTCCCGGCAAGGGCGGCCTATGTAAGCTTCCAAGACCTTTACAACTTCTGGCAGACCCACCAGTTTTCGGGGCCGCAAGGCCCGCCCGGAACCAACGGATTGCCCGGCATCAATGGCACCAATGGAGCGCCCGGAGCGCCAGGGTCGCCAGGGGCAGCCGGGGCTACTGGGGCTACTGGGGCGACCGGAGCTGCCGGGCCTAGTGGAACAAACCTGGTTACGACCTCAACGTACTCAGACAGCACATTGACCCTGAACAATGGCCGGTGGATAAACCAAATCTCCAGCAGTGGAACTTTGACAAACATCATTGCGCCATCGCCTTTCACTTGGTCAACTCTTATAGTTTCAAACGCCGGGCCAGCCACAAACAACTTTTCAATAACGGCGGCGGCAAGATTTTACGGCCCAATCAGCACCAACAGCTTATCCATTCTGCCAGGCAAGATGGCCTACATCAGTGTGGATTGCCTGACCGGGTCGTGGACAAACATCTGCACCGCGCAGCAGCAATGAGCAGACTTTTCCACTTCGTCCTGTTTTGCTTTCTGGCTATCCCGGCTACGCCTGGCTCTGGGCAGCCATTTACTTTTGGCGACATTGCGTTTCTTGCCCAGCAGTCGGGGGGCGCGGCCTCAGTCGTCACCAATCCATCGCCCTACCTTCTCGACCTGAATGCCGACTTAGGAGTTTTCTCCGATTCAGGAATCACTCCAGCCACCAATAATGGCTCTTTGATAGGCCAATGGAACGACCAAAGCGGGAATGGATATAATTTCACACAAGCGGTTCGACCCGCCTTGGAGACAAATATTCTCAACGGGCACTCTATTGTGAGATACGCTTCTAGCCCCTATGGGGGAGGACTAAGCGGCGGCACTGGGGACAGTTTAGTCAATACCAACCTTGTTCACTCCTGCCCGCTGGTTGTTTATATGGTGGTGGCTGTGGCGTCAGGGGATTGGTCATTGGGGCAGATATTTTATTACAGCCCCAACTCCACTAGTGCTCCAGGTCTATTTGGGGAGCACAACCCCGCAAACCTTTTTACTGGTGCGACGGGCGACTACAATATCACGACCGCCCTTTTCCCGACGAACAGGTTCAATCTGATAACTGTCTCCTGGTTTTCAGCGTCCAATAATATAAGATTGAACGGAGCCGACATCGGGAGCAGTGCTAACGGAACTGATGTGGGGTTCAACGGCCTTGGCATCGAGCCTTCTTTTCTGTCTTATTGTGACATCGCCCGATTCATCATCAGCACGAACGCGTCCCTGTTGTCCGTCACCAACACCGAGCACATGCTTTCAACCAACTACAACATCACCCTTTAATTATGAACTCTTGTCCTCCTGTCAACATCCCCGGAGCGCCCGGCCAGAGTGCGTTCACCCTGACCACTGCCAGCATCACCATACCCGCCGCGAACAATACGGTCGTGGCCAGCGTCCAAAGCTCCATCTGGGCCGCCAATGGAGTAATCGTCGTGGTTTCCGATGGAACCAATTTAGGAACCTTCATGGTTGTCGGCAACAGCGCCAACATCACCCAACTCACCTTGCGGTGGCTCAATGCGCTGGGGGATTCGGCCACGGGGACACTGATTGCCAACGGCGCAATCGTGACGCCGGTTGGCTCGCCCGGGGCGGCTGGGCAGAACTCCTACACCACCCTCCGCGCTGGAGTGGCCGCTCCCGGGGTTGGCGGGATTGGCAACACCTACTCCATTCAGGTGGTTAACTCGCTCTGGATGGCCGTCGGTCAGACCATCGTAATCGCAGGGCCGCTCACCTACACCGTGGCGGCTGCCCCAACCAACCAGCTTTTGTGCAGCCTGACTTACATCGGCTCATCGAACGACATACTGGTCGGAACTGCGCTCACCGGGTCAGTCGTTTCGCCGGGCGGCCCACCCGTTTCCACCGGCGGACTGGCCACCAGCGGAGCCAACTCAAACATCACCGGACTCTCCGGGTTAACCACCCCGCTGAGCATCGCCCAAGGCGGCACTGGAACCTCGACGCCCTATCCGGCGCTCACTCCGACTCCGACAGTTTCCCTCAAGCCAGTGCAGTCAGGGACAGCCCAGCTTGTTAATGGAATTGCCACCGTCAACACCGCCACCATCTACAAAGACGCCAGCAACGTGACCACCAGTGTCGTGGTGGTTAGCCTCCTTGTTCCGGGCGGGACGAGAACCGCCTTCGCCGGATACCAAGTGGCCACCATCGTTCAGGGCAGTCCCGGCTCATTCACCATCACGGCCATCAACGCCGCCGGAGCCACGCTTGCGGCCTGCACCGACACTGTTGCGTGGCAAATAATTGGATAATATGCCCGCTGAGGTATTTGACAGGCTCGGTAATTTCTCCAAGGGCATGGACAGCGGGGTTGACCCGCTGCTTCTGCCCAATACCCAGCTTGCGTTCGCCTCCAATGCAACGGTGCGCGGGGACTTCCTGAGACCACGGCCCGCCTATGCGAACATCAACCTCAGCTACGCCTCCGATTCTGTCCGCAATGATTTGCAGGCCGGTCTTTTTCAGGGCGCTCGTTACTACAAGCCTGATTCCGGGGCCGAATCCATAGGCGTGCAGGTGGGCGGGTTGCAGTTTCTTTTCACGCCGGATGCGGCAGGGGGCTGCGCCGTAACTGAAATCTCCATTCCCGGAGACCCCAGCTCCGCCACTCAACCCCAGGCATGGATTAGGCAGGCGGAGAACTTCCTGATATTTAACAACGGCCTTGACCTGCCGGTGTTTTACGACGGGTCAACCAGTCGCCGCTCAAACGGGGCGGGCCAGCAGCTTGCCGAGGTTGGCCCCGCATTCACTGCACCAACCATCGGAACCACTGTCGATATAACAGTTGCGGCTCCGGGCTACTCTGGCCCACTGAACCAGACCATCCTCATCGGCTCGGCGCATTATGTGGTGACAGCGGTAGGCGGAAACACGGCAACGTCCCAAGTGACGCTTCAATGCCTGTTTGAAACCGGCGCGTCCCATTCAGTTGGAGACAGTTTGCTCATCATGCCGGGGGTGGTGGGCGGGGTTACTTTGGGTGCCAGATTTAATGTTGATTCGTCGGGGCACAAGGCATACCCAGTTACCTCCACCTCAACCGGAGCACTTCCGCCCGGATTTCCTACAGGGCCGTATCCCTGGACTCCTCTATTGTTTTCTTATACCATTGGGGGTGTGGCTGCCTTTACCGGAAGGTCGTATGGAAATTACGACACCTATACTGGTAAAACACTGCCCGGGAACGATTCATTTTTCTTCTTTGTGTATCCATTCGGACAGTCGGTGATGCCATCGACTGGACTTATCTGCACCATTGCCAGCCTTGCCGGGGTGGTCAGCAACGTGGGAACTCTGGCTGCTGGATTCGCCGCCCAACCTGTTGGAAATGAAATAAGCGTAGGCATCACCAAGCCTTACGTTGGAAGCGTCGGCGACATTGTCTGGATTGGGAGTGGACAATACCGGGTGGTTTCGTTCGGAACCGCGCAGCCTGTCTCCAGCCTGACCATCACCGTCGAGAATCTTGACGACACTCCCCACTCGGTTGCGACGAACACCCCCTTACTAACCCTGCCTGAGCTTCCCGCCGGGCGCGCGCTTACCTACGGTCTGGGTCAGGTCTGGGAATCCATGACGGACGGCATCAGCTTTCTGGCCTCGGACATCGTGGACAGCGACAGCGGCTCTCCCCAGTATAACTACCGGGATTCGGTCTTGAGAGTCACTCAGAACTCGTTTCTGAATGGCGGCGGCCTGTTCCGGGTTCCGGGGACGGTGGGCGACATAAGGGCGATGGAGTTTGTGGCGCAACTGGACGTTTCGCTTGGTCAGGGGCCGCTCCAAATATTCACCCCGACCTGCGTGTTTGGGTGTGCGATTCCGCCCGGAACGCAATGGGCCTCCGTCAGCGCCCCGTTGCTGACCCAGGCACTTCTGGGGGCCGGCGGCTGCTCCCACGAAGCCGTTGCGCTTACCAACGGAGACATCATTTTCCGCTCCGCCGACGGACAAATCCGCTCGCTGCTGATGGCCCGGCTGGACTACAACCGATGGAGCAATACCCCCATCAGCCGGGAGATGAATCGAGTGCTGGCGCTGGAAGACCAGTCCCTGCTTGATTACGCCATCATCAAGGTGTTTGATAACCGGGCGCTCATAGGAACCGGGCTGACCGCCTCCACTCGCGGCGTGTATTGCTCCTCGCTGGTGGCGTTGAACTTCGACCCGGTATGCTCCCTGCGCGGCGAGGAGGACTCTGTGTATGACGGCCAGTGGACTGGCCTGAATGTCCTGAAGCTGGTCAGTGGATTCTTTGGCGGGGTGGAGCGCTGCTTCGCCGTCTGCCTGAGCGCCGACCTGACCCAGATTGAGCTGCATGAAATCCTGCCATCGGACGGCCCGACCTCGGCTCACTTTGACAACGGCAACCAGCCCATCCAGGTTTCATTTGAAACTTCCGTGCTGGACTTTGACGACCGCAAGGCGGAAAAAAGAAACTATCACCGGCTGAAGTACGGGGAGATTTTCGTTGATGAGATTGTGGGGGATGTTCAGTTCCAGGCATTTTACAAGCCCGACCAGTGGACGGACTGGGTTCCGTGGCATTCATGGACTCGAAAATATATTCCCCCGGGCGACCCCGGATTCAGTCCTCGCATCGGACTGCCGGAGCCGGATGGAGCGGTCTTCGACAGGGTCAACGACCGGCCATTGCGCGAAGGGTTCTGGTTCCAGTTCAAGTTGGTGATGACCGGACAGGCCAGGTTTCTTGGCGCTCGTTTCTCAGCCGACATCATCCCGATGCCCAAGTTTGCGGTGCCGATGTTTGATAAAACAAGTTGAAACAAACCCAGACAGGACTATTATCGCCTTATGCTAACGACGTTCGGAGACATTAAGCGGAGCCGGGTGCTCCAGATTGCCTCCGCCAACCCGGACGGCCCGGAATTCGCGTCACTGGTCAACGCCGCCACCCGCCAGTTGATGACCAGGGGAAGCTGGTGGGGGACTGTTCAGGGGATTCGGGGCTGCGTCTATGACGGCTGCGTGGTATGGCCCCGCACCGTGTCCGCCGTGCTCGCCCTGAACGCCAACAATCATCCCACCATTCCCGCCAACCGCTGGTATGAATACATGCAGTGGGACGGGCAGTGCAGCGACTGGGCCGGCGCTTACTCCCGCCGCCACCGGGGGCATGCGGGCCGCCACGAAAGCGTCAACGACGGAACCCTGCCGGTGTTCAATCCAATTCCCGATGGCCAGTGCCGGCTGATTCGATTCTACATAGACAACCCCAACGACGCTGGCAAGACCATCAGAATTTACGGCAAGGACGGCAACGGCCAGATGCTGACCGGAATCCGCCCCGACAACACGGTTCAGGATGGAATCGTGCTCACGCTTCAGCTTCCCTACGTCGAGACCAATTTTCTGATTCGGAGGATTGACCGGGTGGTAAAAGACCCCACCCTGAGCCGGGTTCGCGGATACCAGGTGGACACCGATGGGATTCTCTACGACATGTGCGTCTATGAGGCCGGCGAGACATCGCCAGATTATTTCCGCACCCGAGTTCACGCCCGGACTGGGCGCGGCTGTTGTCCGACCATGATAAATGCTCTGGTTAAGCTGGCGTTTGTCCCGGTCAGGTTTGACGACGACCTGGTGCTCATCGAGAATATGGACGCCCTCCGGGACATGGTAATGAGCATTAAGGAGAAGGAGGCGGGCCACATCACCGAGTCCAGGGCCGCAGAACAATCCGCCTTTCGGGAGCTAAACTACGAGCTGCGGAATCGGGTTCCCGACGAGCAGGTCATTGTCAGCTTCCGGCCATTTGGAAATGATTCCCTGGCCGGGCAAGGAACAGGAATGATATGAAAACGCCCGCGAAGCACAGGCTGGTGTGTCAGCGGTATTATGAAACCCACAGGGATTTCTACAAGCAATACGCCCATGAGCACAGGGCGAACAGGAAGAAGTATTGTCGCACGCCACCCACGCCGGAAAAGCAGAAGGAATACAGTTTCCAGTACCGATTTCATCACGATGCCGAACTTAGGAAGAAGAAGGCCGAATACTACCAGCGAAACAAGGAGCGCCTGAAGGAAAAGAGCCGCTTGAGACACCAGCAAAAGCGGGACTCGATTCTCCCAAAGATGAGGGAATATGGAAGGACTCACAAATCACAGTCGAGGGAGTATTCTCGAAGGCGCTACCATCAAGATATTGAAAAGTCGAGAGCTAAGGGCCGGGAGTATGCTAGGGCGTATTACCACAGGAACTCAGAAAAGATAAAGGCGGCGGCAAGGGTGAGTGGCGCTCTGCGCCGTCGCTGCAAAATCCTGACCAGCAAACTAGAATTGGCCAAGATTAAGAACATGATTTTGGAGGCCAAGCAGTCCCTTTCAACAAAGTGCGCCTACTGCGGACTTCCGCTCCACGGAAAAGAATTTCACGCCGACCACATCCAGCCGCTCTCTCGAATGGGGAGACATGAATTAAGCAATATGGCTATTGCCTGCCCAAGGTGTAATATATCCAAGGGTGACAAGCCGCTTGATGAGTGGCTGGCAACCAGAAACTAATTATATGTCGTTTTTTTCAAGCGTGTTTGGTTCCAAGCCGGACTATTCAAAGGTCAAAGACCCGTACCAGCAGGTGCAGGAGATTGACCCCTCGCTGCCCAATCTGACCGGCAAGGTGTCCAGCAACATCAGCAGCTATCTGTCCGGCCAGTTGCCAACCGATGTGCTGGATGAGATACGAAACTCCGGTGCCGCGTGGGGCGTCAAGAGCGGGATGCCGGGCAGCGGTGCGGCCAACAATGTCACGCTGGAAAGTCTGGGACTCAACTCGCTCGATTTAATGGAAAAGGGACAGGGGGACTACATGAACTTCCTGACCGGAGTGGGCAGCACGACGATGCCGGTGCAGGAGCAGATGACGGCTGCCAATGCCGCCGCAGCGCCCAACCCAGCCGCAGCGGGCTTGTTTGACTTGGGGGTGGGAACCATCGGGAGCATTCTGGGGATGGTGGGTGGCGGCGGTGCGGCGGGGGGCATGGGCGGCAGTGGTGGGATGGCCTACGCCCCAACTGCCGGAACTGATTTTGGAGACCCTTATGGATATGGAACCGGAGGGCCGCTTGAGGGCGGCGCTTGGGACATGAGCATGTGATTTTATGGCTGATTTACCTTCATGGCTTGAGACCAGACCAACGGATGCCCGCGATTCGTTGATGTCGGGCTTGCAGATTGGACTTGAGTTCAAGCAGAACCGTCAGCGCAATGAGCTGGCCAAGGCCGAGCTGGGCCAGCAGGCTCAGGAAATTCAGCAGAGGGGACAGCGGCTTCAGATTGAAGACCAGGTTTTGCAGCAGGGGATGAAGTTGAAGATTCAGGACGCCCAGCGCAAGTTTCAGGCCCAGCAGGGGTATCAGTCCTTCGTCAGTGGTGGCGGCGACCCGGTGGAGGGCATGATGAAGTTCGGCCCGCAGATGGGCAAGTCGCTGACTGGGCTGGGGGGGATTGCCAATGCCCGCCGTCAGGCCGCTGACATTCCCAAGGAGATTGCCGTCACGCCAGAAGGCACTCGAATCTGGCAGTCTCAGGGCCATCTCTATGGCTTCGACAAGCCAACAGCAGCCTCGTTACCGGGTCACATGACCGACGAACAGAAGGAGGCTCAAAAGAGGGCTGACGCCGAGCGCGAGTTCAAGCTCAAGAATCTTCAGGCTGATAAGGCAAGGATTGACAAGGCTGAGGCCGCGCTGCCAACCGAGATGCTGCCTGACGAACTGAGAAGCGCAAAGGCAAAGACCCTCAGGATTCAAAGGGAGCGCAACGACGCTGCATTCAAGGCTCTGAAATACAACCCGGCTGGTGAAAACCCGGTTGATGAAACTAATAAAAATGCCGACGCAGTCGCCCCGGAAGATGCGGGGCCTCCGGCGGCAGGAGCTGGAGGTGATGTTGTAGCCACCTACGACCCCAAGACTGGCACTTTCAAGAAGTCAACTAAATGACGCAATGCCTACCAAGATTCAAGTTGAAGGCGTGGGTCTCGTTGAATTCCCTGACGGGATGGCAGACGAGCAGATTAAGGCCGCGCTCGACAAGGAATATGGCCAGCCCCAAGCAGCCCCGTTTCGAGGAGCATTGTCCTCGCTTGAGCAGGGCGCAGGGCTGATTCCCAAGGCGGCGGCAGCCGTTCAGGAATACCTCACACCGAAGGTTCAGCGCACCAATGTCCCCCTCTGGAATGGTGAGCAGGGAGACCGAAGCGGCCCGATGTCCATACAGTCTGGAGGTCAGACCCACACCGCCTCCCCACCGGCGGCCATTCCGAACGCTTTCGAGGTTGTCCCCAGAACTCCGCTTGAGGTGGTTGCCGCCACCAAGACCAACCCACTTTACAAGATTGGTCAAACTGCCGCCGAGTCAGTGCCAATGACTCCGTTGCAGGAAAAGAGCAACTGGACAAAGGCCGGCGAGATGGCTGGCTCCGGCGCGAAGATGGCTCTGGGGCCGCTGGCCATCCCCGCCTATGCCGCTGAGCCGCTGGGCGAAATCCCCGATGAATACACCAACATCAAGCAGTCCAATCCACAAATGCCCGACGATGAGGCCGCCGACCAAGCCCTGAGCCGCTCAGTGGATAAGGGGCTGCTTACGGCCTTGGTGTTCTATGCCATCCCCGCAGCGATGCGAAAGCCGCTTGGAAAATATCTGGCCGCCAAGATGGGAACCACTGGGTTCAAGGCATGGGTGGGTGGACGAATCGGGGCCGCAACCGAGGGCGGCGTTCTTGGCGCGGCATTGGATTTGAGCCAGAAGTCCGTTGAAGGACAGAAACCAGACTCCCAGACCGCAAAGTCAGCAGCCGGGCTTGCAATGGCCAACGTGCTGTTCCCTTGGCGGGAAGGATTCAAGAAAGGAGCACAAAATGCCAGCGGTAAGCCAGGCGCAGCGGGCGCTGCTCAACCAGAAGTTCGGCCACAAGTGGGTGAAAAAACACCACTTCGACAACCGGGGGAAACTGCCGGAGCACAAACGCCAGCAGCACCAGTGGAAGGAAAAGCGGAAGTTCCTCTGAGGGCCAAGAACTACGACGTTCAGTTCGACGACGGGATGAACCGCTGGGTGGTGGTCAATCCGGCTGGTGGAATTGAGAGCGACCATCCCACTCAGAGCATCGCCGTCAATGAGGCCAACAAGCTGCATGACCGGGATGAGGCCGCCGCAAAGCCGAAGGACATTCTGCTCACAAGAGAGGAAGCTGAACCCGGTGGACACGACAAGATTCAGGCCATTGCAGACAAATACCACCTGAGCTGGGATGACGCCGTTAAGCTGGTCTCAAAGGAGCGGGACAGGTATGGGATGGTCAAAAACCTCGCCCCCGAATCCGCTGCCGAGCCAGCCAAGTCCGATTTGGAGGATGAATACCAGTCCATCATCAACGAAGCAGCCGCCAAGATGGATGTCCCAGTTAGGTCGGTGGACGAAACAGACCCCAACCAGCCATTTTCTTCCAAAAAGGCGATAGGAATTGCGACAATAGACCGTAAAACCGGAACCATTTTGGTCAACCAAAAGAGAATGGCGAGGTTCCTTGGTGCCATGAGTCCAGACAGGCGGGCGCAGGCCATTCGTTCCATCTTGGGACATGAGCGCATCCACCTGGCCGCCACCGACGAAGACGCGATTACCTATCTCAAATCCCTGAGTGGACTTGAGGTGCGGATTGGTAAATCAATTTACAGCATGGGGAGCACCCTCAATGAGATGTCAGACACGCTTTGGGGCCATGAGCTGCTTCGTCAGCGCATCGAGAAGTTATCCGGTTGGCGCACGGAGGAAGTTATCAACGCCGTCGGCAAGCAACGATGGAAGCTGGAATCCCTAAACGCCTTGGAGTCTGTTGTCAGGAACATTAGAACCCGGCTTGGCACCAACATCAGCCCGGAAATCCGGGCCATTCTCGACCGGGTTCAAAGCAACATCACACTCGGAAAGGCTGTGGCATCCGGTGTCAGTCCAATGGCCCAGCCGGGCGAAGACGAAACCGGGGAGCAGAAGTTGAACAAACGCCAGAAAAAGAACCGCAAGGCCGACGCTCTGGTAAATATGAATACCAGAGAATCCATTTCGGCCCGTGCCAAGATTGATGAGCATGAGGCCCTTTTTGGTAAAATGATAGGAGACTCAGGAAAGGCCGCCGACACTTACGGAACCAAGATTGGCACTCGGCAGGATTTTCTGACCCGGTTTTACAAAGATGCCGGGAATCGAGCTTTTAACGAAATCGGCGAAGACAAGGACACTGAAGAATGGTTCGTCAATAAATTCTCCAAAGACCACGGCGTTGGCGAGGGGGAAGCAAGGGAGTGGTTGAGCAAATACCGTGAACTCAGGGATAATTACCACAGGGCGGTATTAAGGGAATGGGTCAAGAGTTTGGATGAGACGCTGGAATTCCAGAAAAAGAAGCTTCAGGACGAACCAGATGATGCTCACCTCCAGAATTTCATTCGAGAAAATCAGGAGATGAGGGACAGGTTCAGCAGGGAGCTTGATTCCGGCTCTGACCAGCAATCATTTCCCGCCCGGCCCGAACGCTCAAAGAAGGAAGACCCCAACCAGGGGGTGTTTGACACCATCAGAAGCGCGGCCAAATTCAGCCAGATGCGCCTTGCTGCCGCCGGAGACCAGGAGGTAATGGCCGGGGCCGAGAAACAGAAGTTCAAGGATGCGATGGGCAGCCTTGCTCCGAAGGAACCCGGCCCCACTCCTCGCGCGCCCAACCCCAAGGCCGAGAAGATGGCTGATGACGTTGGTGGTCTCAAATATATCGGAGAGTGGAACGTCAAGGGAAAGCCCTATTGGATGTTCAACATCACACAGGAGGGCCGTGAGACCACGATGGTCGTTCCTGATACGGCCACGGTTGATGATTTAGCCAAGAAGAAGGCTGACAAAATCAAGGAGTATGATGAGGCGGCTGGCCAAGAACAATTTCCGATGTCCGCAGAGCGTGGCCGCCCTTCAAATCGCAAGGAGTCCGTCAATCAGGACAAGATGGATTTTGCCGGAGCCTCAGTCAACACGGTCGAGGAAGCCCAGAAGCCGGTTCCTGAAGGCGAGCGCCTATCCGCTGAGAAGGCTGGCGCATTGCCGCCGCTGTCCGCTGCTGATTTGGAGAACCGGGCTGACAAGTGGATGAAGGAGCAGGTCGCGGCCACAATGGACAAGGCGGTGAAAGCTCCCACGGCTGGCGGTTCAGTCGCGCTGCCTACGTTCAAGGAATTTGTGGAGTCCATGAAGAAGCAGCAGGGAGGCGTCCAGCCCGGCCAGCTCAAGGAGATGTGGCAGGGAGCGGTTGACCGGACTCTGAGCGCCGCTTCTGACGACCAGCTTCGAGCCATGATTCAGGCGGGCTTTGGTCGGGAATCCAAGCTGGCCAGGTTTTCAAGGGCGGCCCTGTCCTACACCAAGGACACCCCGCCACTGGAGCTGGAGGGTGAAATCGGGGTCAAGACCAGCCGGGAGGAATCTGCGGAAGCGGCTGCTGGAAGGCTCAAGCGCGCCAAGGACGCTGAGCGACCGGCCATGTTCGAGCGGAAGGCTTCAGAGCGGCAGGAGGCGAAGGAGGAGAGGAATGCGCCGCGCCGCCGCCGGATGATTGTTTCCGCCCTGTTCAAGCGAATGGTGCTGCCCGCCTACCGTGAGGATGCGCTGCCTCAAGACCGCAAAACTGTCACGCCCTCAGAAATCCGCTACGGTGGCGGCAAGGAGATTTCCGCTTATCAGTCCTTTGATGCCACCAGCCAGAACGACCCGGAGCTGGGCAAGATGCTGGTGGATGACGCCCGCCGTTCCGGTGAAGACCCGGTGACGACCACCAAGCGCCTGACGGTCATCATGGACAAGAAATCCGGCAAGGTGGCGATGGTGAGCACCTACAACCATCCAACCAAGGGCACGATGCTGGTTGACCCAGTGCATCCACAGGGCCACCACGCGCCGCTGGACGACGTTCTGAAGCGTTACCGGGTGCTCTATTCCGTGCTGCTCGACCAGCCGGTGAAGGGATTCAAGCGCACGTTCGATTCCGTGGCCGATTACAACGATAGATTCGGCAAGGAGGCACAGGGGAATTACAGCCGGGAGACCAGCTACGACCCGCGCAATGTTCCGATTTCCGAGTTCACTGAGGGGGTTGAGGGCACTGAAGGGCTTGAGGGTGAGGGTGGTGATGTGATGGGGCCGGGAAAGAAAGCGGCGATGGCCGTGACCGGAGTGGGCGAGGGCGCATCAGAAAGGGGAAGTCACACCCCTATTACTGATGTTGAGGCGAGCGCAGTCAACAATCATGTTGTCGATACGTTGGGAGAGGAGCCTGCCAATCCAGACGAGGTTGTTGATGTTATATTCGACATCCAAGACAGGATTGGAAATTACCAGAAGGCCGCAGAGCAGTATTCAAAGCTGTCCGAGGAGCTGGATAAAATCAAAGAGAATCCAGAGGAGGGTTGGTCTGAAAAGGAAAAGAAGGACGCCAAACGGATTGGTTCGCAATTATCCAAACTGCGCATCCAAATGGATGGTGCCAAGGTAAATCCCTCCGCCATATCTGGCATATCCAAGATTGCCCAACTTTTGCAGCGCGAGAACCCCGACCTGACGACCGAGGAGCTGGTCAACAAGCTGGCCCAGACAATTTATGAAGACAAAAACCTTGAGGCGACTGTCGCCCGTACAGAGAAAAGCGCGGCTGCCAAGGCTGGCGAGACTGCTCGGCCTGAAGTTCAAGCCAAGCCTTCCGAAACCGGGCGCGACCTGAACATGCTCAACCGGCGTCCGCCAACAGATGTCCGGCCTGAGAATGTTCCTCCGGGCACGATGCCGGAGTTCACGCACAATCCGCCGGTTCCTGAAGCGACCACCACGCCGCGCAACCCGGATTACCTGTCCCCGGAAGATGCCGAGTGGGTCAACGCATTGTCTCTAATGCCGGAGTTCCATGCCGACGCCAAGGACGCCGTTCGTCAGGCTGCGGCATACAAGCCGACCGAGTTCGTCCCGACCGTCGAATATCCCGAGCCAGCCAAGGAGGGGGAGCGCACGCTGACTGACCGACCAAAGCAGCCGCAGCTCAAGGAGCAGTCGCCCATGTCGGCGGAAAGGCTCAGTAACGAGCTGGATAAAAAGAGGCGTCAAATCAACGCCGTTTGGTTGCGCCGGTCTTCCAAAATGGAAATAACAGCCGCCGCTGATGGTGCCGATAATCTGGCCCCCGTAGCCGGAGAGCACGCCAGGAGAACATTGAGACTGGTGAACAAGGATGAGATGGTTCGCAGCACGCCGATTGCGTTGCTGGCCTGCGGCAAGGTTGGCGAGAATCCCAACACCGGGAAGAAGTTCTTTTTCTACGACCAGAAGGCTCTGGACTCCAAAATCACACAGGCCAAGCTTGGAGCAATCAAGGCCCAAGGAGTCATGGACGACCCCAAGACCTCCTTCAAGGAGTGGCGTCTTGCCAAGCAAATGAAGGCGGCGGCGGAGCGTCTTGAGTTAATCGCCCAATACACCAAAGACCATTTCAAAGACCAGGATGTGAAGGACATGGCAATGGCCTGCCGAAGGGAGCTTTATGACCAGTTGGTCAGGGAGCATGAGCACGGCGTCAGCACCACCGACTTTGGTGAGACCTATTTCCCCACCCGCTACGAAGGTGAGATGTTCAATCTGGACACCATCCGGTTCGGTTCGGACGAAACCATCGGAAATCGGTTCACGGCAAGGAAGGTGTTCCGTGACCACTACGAGGCCATCATGCACGGCCCGTTCATCCCCAAGAGCTACGACGCCGCTGACATCATCAGTCATCGTGTCCGTCAGGGAGCCAGGGCCATTGGAAGGCGTATGTGGGTTGAGGCATTGAAAGACATGAAGGATGCCGTCAGCGGGAAGCCAATCGCAATGGATGCAACTCCGGGGCATCCCCGCCAGTTGGTCAATCCAGATACCGGCGAGAAAGAATTTCACGGAGACCCGTGGCAGGCCCCTTCCCCGGAGTATGAAATGATAAAGCCGACTGATTCTGGAACCCCGATTGCCGTCCTGAAGCCCTACGCCGGGCTGATGAAGACCTGCACGGCAGAAAGCGCATTTCGCGGGTCTCCGGCAGGGGAACTTTCGGTTTATTTTAGTTCGATGCTTAAGCACGGCGTCGTACTGGTGGGAGACACGTTTCATTACAGCCGCTTGATGCAGTACGGAACCGCAATGCGGAGAGGGGTGCCCTCATTCAACAACGGTTTTGCCGCACTGATGTATCGGGCCGAGGATTTGGCGGGGCCGAATGGGGAGCCGGGGCCAGCGGTCAAGTCGGGAGAGGTTTATCCAGAATCGGCAAAATGGGCGCTGGCAAAGGAGGCCGTCATAGACGACGCTGGAACCCACAAACTGATGAGTCATCAGGAGGTTTTGCAGGAGATGGTCGGGCGAGGTCTTAATGCGACCCGCATTGGAGATGCCATCTATAAGGACGCAGTCCAGAAGATTCCGCTTGTGGGCGAGGTGCTTTACAAGGCGGTCGGCCCCTGGAACCGATTCCTGTTTGACCGCTTCATGCCTGGACTGATTTCCGATGGTGCGGTCAGGAATTTTGTGAAGCTGCACCAGGCGAACCCGGACGTGCCTTACTCGAAGCTGATGCGGGATGTCATCACTGACATGAACGTCTATTATGGAAACATGGGCAGGCAGGGAGTGTTCACCAATCCGACACTTCGGGATGCGGCTCAAGTGACCATGCTGGCTCCGATGTGGCAGGAGGGGCTGATTGGAAAGGAATTGAGGACGATGGGAAGACTGACGGGCATCTCAAACCTGACGGGTCGAAGGGGCGTGCCGCAACTGGGCGCGCTGGGTGGGGCGGTCACTCGCGGCCTTGCCTCCTACTTCCTGCTGACCCAAGCCATCAACCTGGTTACGCGCCGCCAACTGACCTTTCAGAACAAAGAGAAGGGGCATGAGTTGGATGCGTGGATTCCGACGGGCGAAAAGACCGGGATTTGGATTTCCCCGATGTCGGTATTCGCGGAGAAGACCCACGACTTGATACGCCTTTGTGAGGCCAAGCCCAAAGCGTGGGATGCCATTACCCAAATGGGTGAGAATGCGCTGGGGCCAGTGGGCAAGTTTGCCCACGTCCTGAGAAGCAGCCGGTCTCCGTCGGGAGAATACCTGACCACCACCCCGTCCGTTATTTCAACAGCAGTTGAGCAGTTGACCCCCACCCCAATTTCTCTAGGCAAGGGAATCCAGTGGGCCGGATATGCGGCAGGCGTTAGTCCAAAACCTGAACCCGGAACCACTTGGCGGCAAATGATTGCATCTGGAATGGGAATCAAAACCCAGCCCGGACAAGACGCCAACACTCAGGCTGAGGCGTCGGCCCGGAAGTTCGCGCAGGACAACATGCTCAAAAGCGATTCACAGGTCATCATTCCAACGGACGAGCCGAGCTACGCCAAGCTGCGCCATGCGTTCAAGATTGGGGATGAAGGTTCAACCAAGAAGATTTTCGATACGCTGGTTTCCAAACGCAAGACCGGCCAAAGCGCCTATGCCCGCCGTGAGCAGATTGTGAAGGACATGCAGAACTGGGCGCGCCGGCCATTCACTGGAAGCAATAACGGAGACCGGCTGTGGATTCATTCCATGACCGATGCTGAACGGGAGATGTACAGCAATGCCGTCCAGCAACGCTACGAGCTGCTATACGGCTGGGAGAAGTGGTATCTGACGCAGGTGGGCAATCCGGGTCAGTGAGCCTTTTCTTTTTTACAGTTTTCACAGATATACCCTACCCGCCAACCAAACCAAACACCGGGAGTCACCTCCTGGATGGCTTTTGGCTTTTGGCAAACGTCGCATTTCCCATCGAATCTCTCCACCCAATCGTCCTTAGGGGTATTAAGTAAGAATGCTTTCATAATTCAAACCTTCCAAACGCACTGATTCACGATGTTCTCAAGGTCTTCGGCAGTGCCGCCGAGCTTGACGAATTCCCGGATGTCCTTGGTGGGCAGAATGACGGTCGCGCAGGGGACTCCAATGACCTCAGCCAGCCTCTGAGCACCATCAAGCCCCGGATTGTATTTGTGGCCGACCAGCTCCTTGTCGGGGTCATTGTCCGCAATGATGACTAATCGGCTGATTTTGAGCCTAGGAAGGGCTGTGGCGAGGTCTGATGAGCCGCCGCTACAAGATGGTCTCCCGATGGTAAAAAGCCCCAGCGTGAGGCCAGCGGCGCAATCTGTCGGCCCCTCCACGATGTAAGCCGTCGGCTGAACGGTCATGTAAGGCAGAAATAACCCCTGCTTTGACCCCTTGACCGCCCATTTCTCCCCATTTTCACTGCGTAATCTGATGCCAACGGCCATCCCAGTGGCCCCAGAACGCATCGGAAAGGCCCAAGCCTTGTGTTCTGGTGCCCATGCCGCCCTCAATTCGAGCAGGGAAGCCCCCGAAACCCCAAGGTTTGTGGCCAGTCGAGCAATCCAGTCGGCTCTTGTTTCGGTCAGCCACCGCCTCATCATGGCCTCAGCGTCAATCACCGGCGCTGGTTTCTCTCGATGAATGACCGGCTTGGGATGCTCGCCGCCGAGCTTATGAATCCATCCCTGTGACCCATCTTTGAACGTGTGGGGCCGGTCTGAGGATGACCTCATGCAGATTGCGATGTCATCGAAGATAAGGCAGTAATCCGGCTTTCCGCACGCAGGGCAAGGATTCTGTTTGCTGACTCTCATAGGTCAAGTATTATCTCGGTGCGCTCATCTTCTTTGTGGGCAACCTTTTTCTGGCCGACTTCGACGGTGATGTCTTCTTGCCGGTCGTTAGGTATGAGGCCAGAGTATCGAAGGCCGTCCACAAAATATTTGATGACAGGGTTGTCTGGGTCGAGCAGTTTTTGGCGGAAGCTGACAACCCGCACAGCAATGCGTTTTGTGTCTTCCTTCTCTCCGCCGTCCTGTCCCAGTGGCTCATTTTGAACAGCAGGTTCAGCGACGGGACTGGGTGGAACACGACGATTTTTATTCTCATAATTCCTCAGTTCTTCAGGTGTCCAGTTTGGCATATAGTCATGGTGCCATAGTGACCGCCTTGTCCGGCATAAAGGCGAACGTCTCAGTTCTGAAATCGGCCAGCGTCCTGATCAATGCCGGTATCTGGTTTTCCTCAATCATCTGGGCTGACCGGCGCTGCTTATGGGCCTTCTTCTTGTAATCATTGGCCCCGTCCAGCCAGTATTGCCTCTCTCCTTCGGTCAGTTTTGGATTGTTGGATTCCTTGATGTTATTCTTGACGATGATGTCCATGTCGTCGGCGTTCTGCAAGGCCCGCCTGAGCGACCTGCGTTTCTTGGCGATGGCCAGCCGGATTTCCAGCTCGGTCTCGAATCTGCGTTGTTTGCTCATATAATCTTTCTCCAAAATCTGCAAGCCCATGTCTCGATGCTTTTTTGTCCATCGCGCCTTATTCTTAATCTCTTGCCGTAATAATCCTTCGGGGGAATGATACTGATAACAACTCCAGTAAGGGAAGTGAGTCCCCATTTCTGGATTGTTTTGGTCATCACCACTCTATCTCCTATCTCTATTTTGCTCATGGTTTTATTGCCTCTCTTGTTGGTTGATTGCGTTTCCATCCTGCGTCAGCCACCTCTTGGATGAGCCTCGACGCTTCAATTTGTTTCATGTCTCTGGTGCTCAATTCAGGATACCACTTCTTGACCAGCTTGCATTGACCGGGCGTGGCCAGTTTGCCTTTGAACCGGCGCATGATTTCCCCGATGAGCCTTACCGCCTCAGTGTAACTGTAATCGTCAGGGTTGAATCCTTGCCTGACCAAGAAATTGCTGCCCTTCTCCGAAAGCACGCGCACGTTGTCCCATGCGCCGTGACGAACGGGATGAATGTCCATCACATTGAACGCATCCACGGTCTGCGTGCTGTATTGCACCTTCGCCAGCAGTCGGTTCTTGCGGGCCTGTTCAGCCAGCCGTTGAGCTTCCAGCTTCTTGCGTATCTTTTCCTCCTCATCTTTGAGCAGGTCGGTCATCAGCACCGGCACCGCCGACTGCCTGACGGTATCGGCGGCCTTGCGTGCGGCCTCCTCGCTCACGTTTCCGCTCAGGATGTCGGCAGTACACACCAGCTTATGTCGGCCAGAGTCCCCAGCGAAGTCCACCAGTCTGCATCTAGGCTTGGCGCTCAGTGAAATAGCCAGCTTTCTTGACGCTCTAGTTGGGTGGGGGTCAACAACCCCCGCCAGCGGCCTCATGCAGCGACCGGCTCGCTGGGTATATCGCAACCTCGACTTTGTTGGCGACGCCATTATCACTACCTCCACCTCCGGGCAGTCAAATCCCTCGGTATAAACATTACAGTTACACAGCACCTGGATTCCGCCCGACTTGAAATCTTCCAACAACTGCCTGCGGGAATCCTTGGGGGTTTTCCCGCAGACCCATCCAGCCATTCCTGAACGGTGGCGGTTAAATATGTCGCAAAGAATCTCAGCCTGCTTGACTGACGCGGTAAAAACAATCGCCCGCTTGGTTCCTATGATGGGGATGGAAGCGCCCGCCACTCCTTGCAGGTTACGCTCGGATTCCATGACCGCCGATAGCTCCTTGCCGTTCAGGTCTCCCGCCGTCGTCTTGATATGGGAGAAGTCCAAACCAGCTATCGTCACCATCTGCTGCTCTACCGGCACCAGCCAGCCGTCGTGGATTGCATCGAGTATCGGGTATTCAAATGCAGCCGACTGGAATACCCGCCCCAAAGCCTCCTCATCCGACCTGTCTGGTGTCGCCGTCAGCCCCAGCACCTTTAGGTTCGGGTTGTTTGACGTGAAATAGTGGATGATGTTTTTGTATGTTTTGGCTGTCGCTCTGTGGGCCTCATCTATAACCAGAAGACCAAACTCTTTTGGGTTTAGACGACCCATCCTTGTTCGGTCTCCACAGGCCGAATTCAGAGTTTGAACCGTGGCGATTACGACCGGACTTTTGGTGTAGATGTTGTTGGAAGCCATCAGTTCGCCCATTTCGATGGAGCAGTCCAAGCCAGTGGTCTCCATGATTTTGTCACGGGCTTGGAAGATTAGCTCCTCACGGTGGGCGACGACGAGCGCCCTCTGCGGCTGCACGTCTCCCACCAGCAGGGCAAATACGATGGTCTTGCCAGTGCCGGTGGGCATCACGGCCATTGTGGATGTGAATTCTAGCCACTTCTCCACAATGGCCTGCCGTATCGCCTGCTGGTAATCTCTTGGAGTTATCATTTTATGAATGCAACATAACCTGTTGAACTTTTTGACCTGCTAATGTGGGCGATATTGTCCACCCGCCCCACGGAGTCCGATAGCTGCTGAACTGCATTTGTGGGTGTCCTTTGAGTTTCACAATCACAACAGCGTCGGGGCTGATTTTGGGGCGGAACACGTTACTGTTCTCAGGAATCAATTCAGCCGCAGCTTTGCGTTGGTAATACGCCGCAATCCTTTGCTGCTTCCTGTTTTTGTAACCACTTGAATGATAACGAGACATGCTAATTAGTTGATTTTAGGTGATGGTTAATTGCTTTGTTAAGCCAAATACCAATAGACGCGCTGTTTCCGCTCCTTGTAGAGTCGGACGACCGACACGCGGCCAGCCTTGTTGCGGTTCGTGAATGAGTATTCAGACATTTCTGGCGTGTGAATTTTTACGTCGATATACCACCCATGATTCACAAGAGCAGATTGAACTTGCTCAAATGTTTTTCCACGCTTTTGGCCTAACAAGCGGTTGGAGCCAACGTCCACCGCGCCTTCAGTTTGTTGTTGAGTTGTTTGCATATTGTTCACTTTCAGTTTTCCGGCGGTGGCCGTTGCTCACCCGCAGCGTTA